>Ga0209382_10006929_pt1 | contig 14516 bp, 10 predicted proteins | sample SoiMetdeltSBSDD5_FD_187599 | JGI IMG/M metagenome (GOLD analysis project Ga0209382, IMG submission 187599) | Bulk soil microbial communities from a Populus tree surrounding site in Tennessee, USA - Soil MetaG P. deltoides SBSDD5 (SPAdes) (version 2) | ecosystem: Environmental > Terrestrial >... | reverse complement strand
TGCCATCCGCGACGGCATCCTGCCCCCGACCATCAACCTCGAGAACCCCGACGAGGGCTGCGATCTGGACTACGTCCCCGGAACCGCGCGCAAGTCCCGCGTCCGCGTCGCGCTTTCGAACTCCTTTGGCTTCGGTGGCACGAACGGCAGTCTCGTGTTCCGTGCTCTGGACTGAGACGGCTGCGCCGGGAGCCGGCCCGGTGGAACTCGCGACGTCACAGACCCGCCTGTCCCAGGCCCTCGTGCCGGGTAACGACACGCTGCTCGAACTGCATGAGCGGCATCCCGACCGCTACCCCGTGCTCCTCGAGAGCATCGGCGGCGGGGCCGCGATAGGCCAGCACGACCTGCTGCTGGCACTGCCGGGAGAGCGACTCACCCTCACCGGAAACCTGCGCCTCGAGGGCGAGAGAGCGCGCTCGGATCATCGGTTTCTTGCCGCGCTCGACGACTGGTTCCGAGACGAGCGATCGTCGACAGGCAGCAGCAGCCTGCCGTTTGCCGGTGGCTGGTTCCTCTACCTGGGGTACGAGCTCGCTGGACAGGTCGAACCCAGTCTCCGCCTGCCGCGCTCGCCGCGCGCAACGGCACTCGCCTGGCGGATGCGCGGCGCGATCGTGCGCGATCGCGAGCAGGGGCGCGCCTGGATGGTCGCCGAACCCGGGGTCGCTCGGGCTTTCGAGGAGGCGGTCGAGCGCGACCTCGCCGAGTTGTCTTTCCGCGGGCCGCGCCCCTCCGCGGATGGGCCGGCGGTGCGGGGCGCGGTCAGGGAAGAGTACCCAGCGCGGTACCTGCGCGTCGTCGAGGCGGCGCTCGAGGCGATCGGTCGCGGCGATGTATACCAGGCGAACCTGTCGCGTCACTGGGGCGCCGAGCTTGCCCCAGGAGTCGATGAGGCCGAGCTTTATCGCCGGCTCCGCGACGCCAACCCGGCGCCCTTCGCGGGGATCGCCCGCCTGCCGGGGTTCAGCGTGCTGAGCTCGTCGCCCGAGCGACTGCTGCGGATCCAGGACGGGATCGCTAGCACGCGGCCGATTGCCGGTACGCGGCCGCGCGGGCGCGATGCGCGCAGCGACGCGCAGCTGCGCACGGACCTTCGCCTCAACGAAAAGGAGCAGGCCGAGCACGTGATGCTGGTCGATCTCGAGCGCAACGACCTCGGTCGGATCTGCCGCGCGGGCAGCGTGCGGGTCGACGAGTACATGACCATCGAGAGCTATGCGCACGTGCACCACATCGTCTCGAACGTGCGCGGGGAGCTAGCCGATGACGTGACCCCTGGGCGCGCGATCGCCGCGGTGTTTCCCGGAGGCACGATCACCGGCTGCCCGAAGGTGCGCTGCATGCAGCTGCTGGCGGATCTCGAAGCCGGCCCGCGCGATGCATACACGGGCTCGATGGGGTACCTGAGTGTAGACGGCACACTCGACCTCAACATCCTCATCCGCACGATCACGGTCGAGGGCGGCGCAATCGAGTTTCGCACCGGCGCCGGCATCGTCGCGGATTCCTCGCCGATCGCAGAGCTCGAGGAGACACGCGCCAAGGCGCGTGGTCTGCTGCGGGCGCTGGGGAGCAATGGGTAATGGGCCGCCGGCTCGTCAACGGCGTCGACGCGGGTGCCATCGCGGCCGATGATCGTGGCCTGCAGTATGGCGACGGCTTGTTCGAGACGATGGCCGCACGCGAGGGCCGCATCCGCGCCTTTCCGCTGCACATGGCCCGACTCGAGGCCGGATGCGCACGGCTCGGCATCCCGATGCCGCCTACGGACCTGATCGAGGACGAGTGCCTGCAGGTGCTCGAGGACCTGGGCACCGGCGTCGTCAAGCTGATCGTGACACGCGGCAGCGGTCCGCGCGGCTACCGGCCGCCCCGCGAGCCCACCGTGACCCGCGTCGTCATGGCGGGCGCGCCGCGCGTTGCCCTGGAGGCCGGTGAGGGTATCGCGGTGTGCGTATGCGAGACGCGCCTGTCGCGCAACGAGCGGCTCGCCGGCATCAAGCATCTGAACCGGCTCGAACAGGTGCTGGCCTGCGCGGAGTGGGACGACGCCGGCATCGCCGAAGGACTCATGCTCGCGACCGACGATCGGGTCATCGGGGCGACGGCGGCCAACATCTTTCTGGTGCGCCACAGCTGCCTGTACACACCCAACATTCGCGATTGCGGAGTCGCGGGCGTCATGCGCCAACAGGTGCTCACGCTGGCGAAGGCGCTTGAGATCGGCGTGGAGGTCGGGGATTTCGGGCTGCCGGAGCTGCGTGCGGCGGACGAAATCTTCCTGACGAACGCGCTTACGGGCATCCGGCCGGTGACCGAGGTCAAGGAGGAGGGGTCCTGGCCGCTGGGCGAGCTGACCCAGATGCTTCGAGCGCGCCTCGAGGCGGGCGAAGCGTCATGAGGCGCGCGCTGCTCGTCCTGCTAGTGCTCGCATTGCTCGGTGGCACTGCGTCTGGAATCGCATTCCGTCACTGGCTATCGCAACCGCTTGCGACCGGGGACACGGCGGTCGAGATCGAGATCCCGCGCGGCCAGCCGCTCGCGGCGACGGCGCGCGAGCTCGCCGGACATGGCTGGCTTGACCATCCGCGGCTGCTCCTGCTCTACGCGAGGCTCACGGGCGCAGACGCGCGCGTGCGGGCGGGCGAGTATCGGATCGAGCCAGGCACCACGCCGGCCGCGCTGCTGCGTCAGTTCGCCACCGGCGCGGTGCTGCAGCACGGGATCACGATCGTCGAGGGCTGGAACTTCCGCGACCTGCGGCGGGCGATCGAGGGCGAGAGCCGCCTCGCGCAGACGCTGCGCGGCCAGGACGACGCTGAGGTGATGCGGCGGCTCGGCGAGCCCGGGCAGCACCCGGAGGGTCTCTTCTTCCCGGACACGTATCTCTACGACAAGGGCGCTGCGGACCTGGACATCCTGCGCCGCGCGCGCGAGCGGATGCAGAACGAGCTCACGGCAGCATGGGACGATCGCGCCGACGACTTGCCGATCGGCACGCCGTACGAGGCGCTGATACTTGCTTCCATCGTGGAGAAGGAAACCGCGCTCGCGGAGGAACGGGCGCGGATCGGCGGCGTGTTCGTGGAGCGGCTGCGACGGGGAATGCGACTGCAGACCGATCCGACCGTGATCTACGGCATCGGCCCGAAGTTCGACGGCAATCTCCGTCGCTCGGACCTCGAGCGGGACGGCCCCTACAATACCTATGTGCGCGCCGGCCTGCCCCCGACCCCGATTGCCCTCCCCGGTGCTGCGTCGCTGCGCGCGGCCGTCCGGCCGGATGAGCGTGGCGAGCTCTTCTTCGTCGCGACCGGGCTCGGCAACGGCAGCCACAAATTTTCAAAAACGCACCTCGAGCACGAGCGCGCGGTCGCGGAGTATCTCGCGCGACTGCGGCAGCGGAACCGGGGAGGTTGAATGCGCGGCCGGTTCATCACTTTTGAGGGCGGCGAGGGCGTTGGCAAGAGCACGCAGACAGAGCGTACCGCCGCCTGGCTGCGCGAATCCGGCCGCGAGGTCGTCGTCACGCGGGAGCCGGGCGGCACGCCACGCGCGGAGCGACTGCGCGAACTGCTGCTGGAGCGCTCCGCGGAACCGATGCCGCCGGTCTGCGAGCTGATGCTGATGTTCGCCGCCCGCGCTACCCACGTCGCCAACCTGATCGAGCCCGCGCTGGCACGCGGCGCGTGGGTACTCTGCGACCGTTTCACCGACGCGACGCATGCCTACCAGGGCGGCGGGCGTGGCCTGACCGCGCAGCAGATCGATGCGCTGGCAGCGCTCGCGCATCCGTCGCTCGCGCCCGACCTGACCGTGCTCCTCGACGCGCCGGTCGCCGTCGGGCTCGCTCGGGCGGGCGCACGTCGAGGCTCGACACCGGACCGCTTCGAGGCCGAGCGCCGGGAGTTCTTCGATCGCGTGCGCAACGCCTATCTCGAGCGCGCACGCCTCGAGCCGCGGCGTATCCGCATCGTGGATGCCACGGGCACGGTCGACGACGTGCAGCGCGCGGTGCGCAGCGCGCTGGCGCAGCTGGTATGAGCGACGAGGAGACTCCGGCTCGTGGGAGCATCGAGATGCTCCCCTGGCATACGGGCGCGCGCGAACGGCTCGAGTCGGCGGTCGCCGGCGGTCGCCTGCCGCACGCGCTGTTGCTGCAGGGGCCGCCTGGCGTCGGCAAGGACCAGTTTGCCGCTGCCCTGGCCGCTGCACTGGTCTGCACGAGCCGCGGCTCGCGGCTGCAAGCCTGCGGCGCCTGCGCGGAATGCGCCCTCACTCGTGCCGGATCCCATCCGGACCTGCACTGGTTGCGCCGGCCCGGGGATCGAAAGACCATCTCTGTCGACCAGGTGCGGGAGCTCGCTGAACGGCTGGCCATGACGAGCATGCGGCGCGGGCTACGTGTCGCCATCGTGACGCCGGCGCACGCCATGACGCCGAATGCACAGAACGCGTTGCTCAAGACGCTCGAGGAGCCCGCGCCGGGCACGCTGCTGGTCCTCGTCAGCTCACGCCCGTCGGCGGTTCTGCCGACGCTGCGGAGCCGCTGTCAGCGGATCGAGCTCGCGCGTCCCGACGAAGAGCTCGCGCGCGCCTGGCTCGCCGGTGAGCTCGGCGGCCCGCCGCCGGCGCGGTTGCTCGAGCTGGCGCGCGGTGCGCCGATCCGTGCGCTCGAGCTCGCGCCGCACGCGGCGGACCTCGACGCGCAGATGTGCGGACTGCTCGAATCGTATTTCGACGGACGGCGCGACGTCACAGCGATCGCGGAGGATATGATGGGCGAGGGGCTGCCCGTGCGGCTCGACTGGCTCGAGAGCTGGCTCGGGGATCTCGCGCGCCGGCGGCTGCTCGGCGATGGGACTCCGCTCACGCTTCCGGCAGGCGCCGTATTGCAAAGGGTCGGCGCGGAAGTGAACATAACCGCGCTTTTCGGCCTGGTCGACCGGCTGCGCGAAGCCAAGCGCCTGCTGGACGGCTCGGTTGCAGGGCAGCTGCTGGTCGAGTCGTGGCTGGTGGAACTCGCCGGCAGCGTACGATCGAAAGGAGTGAATGGATGAGCCCCGTCTCGCGGCAACCGAACAAGCCGGGATTGCTGACGCTCACGATCAAAGACAAGAGCGCGCTGTACCTGGCGTACATGCCCTTCGTGAAGAACGGCGGACTCTTCATTCCCACGAGCAGCAACTACCGCCTCGGTGACGAGGTCTTCATGCTGCTCAACCTGATGGGCGAGGACGAGAAACTGCCGGTCGCTGGCCGCGTGATCTGGATGACGCCGAAGGGCGCGCAGGGCAAGCGGACCGCGGGTATCGGCGTCCAGTTCAGCGAGCAGGACCGCGGCAATACCCAGCGCAAGATCGAGTCGTATCTGGCCGGTGCGCTGGGCGGGGACAAGCCCACCCATACGATGTAACGGCGGCAGAGCCGCCGACCTCCGGCGGGCCAGTTACCAGGCTCCGATCTCGACGCTTTCCTCGGGGTCGCGAAGGTCCGCGAGATAGCCCTGCAGATCGAGCTCTGCGCCGAATAACGCGCTGCGCCACTCGGCGTTCGGAATCGTGTTTACGCCGATGCCCTGCAGCGCGGAGAACACATCCTGGATGGTTCGGACGAGCTTGGCCTGCTGCATTGGGGTCAGCTTCGTGCTCGGGGCGATCGTGTGACGGTGCTTGAAGTCGCTGTGAACAGCGTTCTTCAGTTCCTTGAGCCTGAACTGCGCCTGCTTCGCGGCTCCGGCGCCATGCGGTACCAGGACGACGATCCGATTCATGTCGTAGGCGTAGCCCTGCAGCACCGCCACGACCTGTGCCTTTGTCATTCCTTCCTTGAGCATATCTGCGCTCCCCGATACGCCGGCCGGCCTTCGATACCCCTGCAGCGCAGGAGAACCCTTCGACGCCGTGTTGTTGCTTCCGGCCGAGATAACGTTACCACACCCTGCGTGGCGGAAGCAGCGGCCGATTCAGGGCGGGTTTTACCGTCTTTGTCTGATGGGGCTCACAGAAATCCCCCGGCCGAGCCCTGATTATGTCGGCATGCGAGCGGCCGGGCCGATGTTGCCGGTCGACCCTTGAGTGCACGGATCCCAGGCGTGACCAGCGCAACCGAACAACCTGCCACTGCCAAGGCGTCGCCGCGCCAGTCTCGGCGCGACCCGGAGCCGACCAGGGGGGAACCCACTCTCACCGGCGCCCCCGCCACGCGGCGCACCTGGCGAGAGTTGCTCGACTCGTTGCCCCTCGCGGACCAGTTGCGCGTCGCGATCATGTCGTCGGTAGTGATTGCACTGCTGGCCGCACAGGTCGTGACCGTTCTCTGGGCAGGCTTCTATGCCAGGTACGACGCCGGCCGGTTCGCGCGCGCGCTTCCGGCGTCGATCATTGCGGCCTTCGAGCGCGGTGCCGGCGCCGACGTCCTGGGCGGCGCAAGGCGACACCCGGCCATCATGTCCGTAACCTTGACGCTGCCATCGGGCGAGATCCTGCGCCAGTACCTGCGCGATCCCGTGACGAGCGGCGCGCGGCACAAGCTGTTCGAGCGCACCGAATTCCACCATCGCGTTCTGCAGCTGCTGGCACTGGAGCCGATCCCGATCGTAAGACCGGTGGATCTCGGCCCGCAGGTGTCGGGGTCGATGCTCGCACTCGTCGACCACAGGGTCCTCTGGGGTGCCGTGGGCCGGGAAGTGGGTCAGCTGCCGATCGGGCTCGCAATCGGCGCCTTGCTGGCGTTTTTAGCCGCGAACGCGCTGCAGAGGCAGATCGTCGAGCCGCTGGCGCAACTCGCCAGCGCAACCCGCGTCGGCAGCTGGAACGCGGCGTCGGAGCAGCCCATCACCTCGGACCGCCGCAACGAGCTCAACGAACTCGCATCCAACTTCGACGCGCTGGCGGCCCGGCTTGCCGAGTATGAGCGGGATTTTCGCAATGTCCGCATGGAATCGGGGCAGCAGGTCATCGAGCGCACGCGCGAGCTGGAGCAGCGGGCCCGCACCGCGGAAGCGCTGACGCGCTCCAAGGACGAGTTTCTGGCCAACATGAGCCATGAGATCCGGACGCCGATGAACGGCGTCCTCGGCATGGCGGAGCTGCTCGCGGGAACGAAGCTCGACAAGCGACAGCAGCGCTTCGTCGAGTCGATGCGCACCGCCGCCCAGACGATGATGCAGATCATCAACGACATCCTGGACGACTCGAAGATCGAGGCCGGGAAGCTCGACCTCCTCCGCGAGCCGTTCCAGGTTCGCGAGCTCGTCGAGGACGTCGGGCAGCTGTTCGCCGGCGCGGCGGAGCGCAAACGGCTGGAACTGATCTGCCGTGTCGAGGCGACCGTTCCACACAAGGTGGTCGGCGACGTCCTGCGGCTGCGCCAGGTGCTCGGGAATCTGCTGTCCAACGCGGTGAAGTACACGGAGCGCGGCGAAATCCAGGTTCGCGTTGCAGACGATACCGCGTCCGACGGTGGCCGCCGTCTGCGCTTCAGCGTCACGGACACCGGACCCGGCATCCCTTCCTCGCAGCACGCCGCCGTTTTCGAGGCCTACACCCAGCTCGAAAACGCGACCCGGATAGGTGGTACCGGGCTCGGGCTCTCGATCGCCACCCGCCTCGTACGGCTCATGGGTGGCGGTCGGATCGATCTGCGGAGCGAGCCGGGTCACGGCAGCACCTTCTCGTTCTTGCTGCCTTTCGAAGTCGCCGAGCGCGAGAGCGCCGGCGAGGAGAACAACCAGGAGTTCACTGGGCTACGCGTGCTGATCGTCGACGACAGCACCCAGAGCTACATGGGTCTCGAAGAGGCGCTCAAGACGTGGTCGGCCGAGGTCTCAGTGCTCAACCGCGGGCGCATGCTCGCCGAGCGGCTGCGCAGCGCGGCACTGCGCAGCCAGCCATTTGACGTCGTGCTGCTCGATCACGGGCTTCCGGACGCTTCCACGGCTGAGCTCTTGCGCGAGATCAGGATGGATCCGTCAGTAGCGGGCACGTACGTGGTGTTGCTGACCGCGCTCGACTTCGATGCGACGTACGAAGGAACGAAAGCCATCGAACCCGACACCTGCATCGCGAAACCGGTGCGCCTGGAATCGCTCAAGGCGGCGTTGCGGGCCGCCCGTGCGCCCCGCACGACGGCCCGGGGGTCGACGATTGTCGGCGGATCCAAGGCGTCCGGCAGCACGACGGCGGCGCTCGGACTTGCCGTCCTGGTCGTCGATGACAACCCGGTCAATCGCGAAGTCGCAGTCGCGATGCTGGAGGAAAGCCGTTGCCGTGTGACGCTGGCGCACGACGGTCACGCGGCGGTGCGTGAAGCCCGTGAGCGACGCTTCGACGTGATCCTCATGGACTGCCAGATGCCCGGGATGGATGGGTTCACGGCGACGGCCGAGATCCGCCGCAGCGAGTCCGAGCGCGGCGTGCCGCCGACCGCGATCGTCGCCCTGACCGCCAACGTCCTGGCGCGCGACAGGGAGCGATGCCTTGCCGCCGGTATGAACGGCTTCCTCGGCAAGCCATTCACCTCGGCGCAATTGATCGCCGCATTGCGACCGATCGCGGAAGCCTGCGGCACCCTGCACCTCATCGAGACGCCGGCTGAGCCGGTCGATCCGGAGGAATCCGTTCCGGTGACCGCAGACGCGCAGGCTGTGCTGTCGGCCGAGGAGGAATCGGAGCTGTTCGATCCGGCAGTCACCGACATGCTCGCGGCGCCGCTCTTCGAACCAGCGACGAAATCATTGCTGCCAGTGCTCGACCTAGAGCAGATCAAGGCCATACGCAGCCTGGGCAAGCCGCACGTGCTCGATCGGCTTTGCCAGCTGCTGTTCGAGACCGCACCCACGACTCTGCAGAGCGTCGACCGGTGCCTGGCCGCGGGCGATCTGCCGGCAGTGGCGGCGGCAGCGCACTCGCTGAAATCGGCGAGCAGCAATCTCGGCGGACGCCGGTTCGCCGAGGTCCTGGATCGCTGCGAGTCCATGGCGCGCGACGGCGCTGACGTGAAGGCAATTCGCGCGGTTGCAGCCGGCTTGCGGCCGACCTATGCAGCATTCGAGACGGCGCTCAAGCAAGCGAACAGCCGCAAGACAGGTACCTAGGGCTTGGCGACGTGACGGCGACAGAAGTCTGTAAGACATGGGTGCGCGCAGGACGGAGGACTCCAGGATGAGTACGTTCAAGGCCAAGACAATCCTGATCGCCGATGACGATCCGAGCCACCTGCTGCTCACGGAAGCGGCTCTTGCGGGTGCCGGATACGTGGTGGTGACGGCCGCCGACGGCGCCCAGGCGGTGGAAGAGTTCGCGCGAAGTCGTCCCGGACTCGTCATCCTCGACGTGATGATGCCGAACATGACGGGCATCGAGGCCTGCCGGGCGATGCGCCAGCGGCCGGAAGGTGAGCACCTCCCGATCCTGATGCTGACGGGCAGAAACGACCTCGCCGCCATCAGCGATGCTTTCGCCGCCGGCGCCAGCGACTTTGCGCAGAAGGGCATGAACCCGCGCCTGCTGGTCGAGCGCGTGCGGTTCCTGCTGCGCGATCAGGAGCTGCAGAACGAGGCCTGGTCGAGCCGCTCGAAGCTCCTGCTTGCGCAGCGTATCGCGCGCGTGGGGCACTGGGAGCTCGATCTCGAAGGTCGCACCCTCAGCGTCTCGCCGATGGCGGGCGTGCTGCTGGGGGTCGACGCAGGATCGCTCCGAAGCTACGAGCAGTTCGTGATTCGCCTCAACCCGGCGGAGCGTGACGCCGTCAGCCAGGCCTTTACCGCCTGCGCGTCAGGGGCCGGGGGATTCAGCTTCGACCATCGACTGCAGGTCGCACGCGGCGTGGAGCTCTGCCTGCACCAGGAGGGCGAGCTGGTCCAGGCCTCGGGCGGCGGCGATCGGGGCGTCGTCATCGTCACGCTGCAGGACCTGACACGCCTGCGAGATGCCGAAGAGAACGTCCACCGTCTGTCGTGGTTCGATACCGCGACCGGACTGCACAACCGCCGCCACCTCGTCGAACGAATAACGAGAGCGCTCGGAGACACCGAGTCGCTTGCTGGGACATTGAGCATCGTCGCGATCCGTCTGCACAACCTGGACCGCCTGCTGCAAGCCCACGGCGCGGAGTTCGTTACAGCGCTTGTCGCCGAGGTCGCCAAAGCGATCGAGGTCGAGTTCATGCGCATGGGTCTGGGCGGCGACGTCGGGTGGGATTCAGCCGTCGATTCCGTCTGCCGCATCTCCGACGACGAGCTGGGCGCCGTGTTTCGAACCCGGGCTTCGCCGGAGCGCCTCGCCGAGCAGGTCCGCGGCATGCTGACCGCGATCTCGCGCCCGATGACCTGCCAGGGCACCGAGTACATGCCCGCCGTGAGCGCCGGGATCGCGCTCTCGCCCAAGGACGGCGAGGATGCCGAGCGGCTGCTGACGAGCGCGCACTGCGCCGCTCAGCAGGCCAACGACGCGCGGACCTGCGAGTTCTTCTCGGCCGCGCAGGGTGCGCGCTCCCGGGTGCGGGTGCTGATGGAAACCGCCCTCCGGGGCGCGATCGATCGACGGGAATTGCGCCTGGCCTTCCAGCCGCGCGTGACTATCGACACCCTGGATCTCACGGGCGTGGAATGCCTGCTCCGCTGGGAGCATCCGCAATTCGGATCCGTGAGCCCGACGGAGTTCGTGTCGATCGCAGAGGAGGCCGGATTCATCGACGAGATCGGCCGCTGGGTGATCAAGGAAGCGTGCCGGCAGCTCGCCGACTGGCGCGAGCGAATCCAGCGCAACTTCTTCGTCTCGGTCAAGCTTTCGGGCAGGCAGCTGCGCGATCGGCATCTTGTCGCCTCGATCCAGGACATCCTCTCGGCCACGCAGCTGCCCGCGAGCGCGCTCGAGCTCGCGATCACCGAAACCGGACTGATCGACGCGCCCAAGGACGCACGCGACCGGTTGGCCGCGCTGCGCCAGATCGGCGTACGGGTCGCCGCAGACGACTTCGGCAGCGGCTACGCCTCGCTCGGCCAGATCCGCCGGCTGTCGATCGACTGCATGAAGCTCGACCGGTCGCTGATCGCCGATCTCTGCACCGACCTCGGCGCGATGGGCGTGACCGCGGCCGTGGTCGCCATGGCCCGTGCGATGCGGATCTGCTCGGTCGCGGAGGGAATCGAGGACGCCGCGACGCTGGAGATGATCCGTGCCGTCGGCTGCGACGAGATCCAGGGGTTCTATATTTCCAAGCCGCTCGCGGCAGGGGACTTCGAGCAGTGGCTCAACGCGGGCGGCGCGGCGGCGCTCCGACTGCGCGAGGCGCTGGACCTGGACGCGGAGCTGCAGGGAGACGACGCCCCGGCACGCAATGCCGGCGGAGCTGGCCGCTGAGGACGGCCCCCGGCCTGTTTCCGGCGCTCAGCTCTTCTTGCTTGGGCTGATCAGGGCCTCGGCGAGATCCGTGGACGCGATGCCGCCTTTCAGCACGTAGCAATCGTAGCCGCGCTCGCCCAGGATGTAGGCTGCAGCGGAGCTGCGCCGGCCGGTGTCGCAGCAGACGACATAGGGCACGGCGGTATCGAGTGTCTTGAGCTTGAGCCGCACGAAGTACAGCGGGATGTTGAGCGCGTCGTCGAAGTGGGCGTGCTCGAACTCGCTCGGCAGGCGCACGTCGAGCCATTTGGCCCCGCGGCCAATAAGCTCCTTGGCCTCGTCGACGTCGACCCACTGCAGCATCGGCTCGTTGAGCAGGGTATTGAAGTCGTCCTTGCCGAGGCGCATCACGGCGCCGTCGGTCAGCATCGACACGGTAGCGTTGCGCTTGGCGCCCGAAATGAGAGCTTCCTCGCCGAAGGTGTCGCCCTTGCCCAGTTCGGCGAGCTTGACTCCCTCGCGGTTGAGCGGTGTCTCGCGGGTCACGACGCAGCGGCCGTCGACGATCGCGTAGAAGTAGTCGCCCTCGGCGCCCTGGCGGATCACCGTGTCCCCGGCGGAATAGGGCATGCGCTGCATGCGCATGAACACGGCCTGCAGGTTCGCCGGCGGGACCTTGTGAAACGCACGGCTCTGCAGCAGCAGCGTCATCCAGTCGTCGTCCGTGACAGTCGCGGATCGCAGATCGCCGACCTCGTACTGGCCCGTCTGGTCCCAGGTGATCAGCACGTCGAGCAGGTCGCTGTCGATCGACAGGAAGCTGACGACATCGGTGGCCACCCGCGCGCTGCAGCGCCGCGGCAGGACGGGCGCGAGCGGGTGCTTCGCATCCGCCGTACCGCCCCTGATCGTGCCGACGATCTTGCCGTCGGTGAGCAGGTCGACTGTCCCCGAGACAAGGTAGTAGGTGCGCTTCTCGGTGTCTTCCTGCTTGAAAAGCATGCGACCCTGACCGAGCTCGCGCACCGAGGTCTTGCGCGCGAGCGCACGCAGGTTCTCGTTCTTCAGGCCGTCGAGCGGCGAGAAGACGCGCAGGATCTTGGGATCGACAGGTTGCGGAATGTCCGTCATCGTTTATCGGCGTCAGCGGCGCGCAGCCTCGTGACGCGTGGGCGCGCCACGGCGGCGCATCCTATCACAGGGCTCCTGCGCCAAACTCGACCCACCCCGCATCGGGGCGGAAGCGCGCCCCGTACCGCGCCTCGAGCTCGCGGAGACGCTCGAGCACCTTTGCCACCCCGCGCTCGCGAGCGTAGCGCAAGGGCCCGCCGCGAAACGGCGCGAAGCCGGCGCCGAATACCACGCCGCCATCGACGAGCTCGGAGTCGGCAACCACCTTCTCGCGGAGGATCGCGATCGCCTCGTTGAGCATCGGCAGCATCAGCCGGTCGACGAGATCGTCTGGAATTGCACTCCACGCGGCCGGTGGCTTGACCGCCTTTCCGTCCCGCCAGACGTAGAGACCCTCGCCGCTCTTGCGGCCGAGCTTACGGGCTTCGACGAGGGGCGCGATCAACTCCGGCGCGAGCCGCCCGAAGGCCTGCGCGAGGATGCGGCCGACATGCAGACAGACGTCGAGGCCAACGGTGTCGGCGAGCTCGATCGGCCCCATCGGCATGCCGAACTCCTCGGCCGCGCGATCGATCACCGCGAGCGGCACCCCATCCTTGGCGGCGAGCACTGCCTCCGTGAGATACGGCATCAGCACGCGGTTGACGACGAAGCCCGGCGCGCTGCGGCAGGGCAGGGGGAGCTTGTCGATGCTGCGCGTAAACGCGAGCGCGGTCGATTGGACGTGTGCGTGCGTTTGCTCCGAAGCGATGACCTCCACCAGCGGCATCTGCGCCACGGGGTTGAAGAAATGCAGGCCGACGAGGCGGCCCGGATCGTCGAGCCCGGACGCGAGCGTCGCGAGCACGATGCTCGAGGTGTTGGTCGCGAGGATGGCACTTGTCGGCAGCTGCGGCTCGAGGCGCGCGTAGAGCGCCCGCTTGGCGTCCGCATCCTCGAAGATTGCCTCAATCACTACGTCAGCACTCGCCGCTCCATGTCCTTCGACGTCGGCGACGAGCCGAGCCATGGTCTCGTCGGCCTCACCCGGCCGGCGCGCCCGCTTCTCGAAGTACTCCCGCGCGCGCTTGAGTGCGGGCTCGACGAACTCGAGACCCCGGTCCTGGAGCGTAACGCGGTGGCCGCGGAGCGCGCACCACGCGGCGATGTCGCCGCCCATCACGCCGGCGCCAACGACGTGCACCTTTGCGCTCTTCGGGAAATCGGCGCTGCCCTGGCCCTTGAGGCGCTCCTGCAGGAAGAACACCCGTACCAGGTTGCGCGAGGTCGGCGTGCAGACGAGCTCGGCTACCGACCGGGCCTCCGCGTCGTAGGCGCTGCGGCGATTCGCGCCGTGCCGACGCCAAAGCTCGACGATCGCGTAGGGCGCGGGGTAATGCTCGCGCCTGGCACGACGCGCGACCTGCGCAAGGATCTTTGGCGCGACGATGCCGCGCAGCGGCGCCAATGACAGCAGGCGCTGCGGCAGGGCAGCTCGTCTGCGGGCAGGCGGGGCGAGCGCGATCGAGCGCGCCGCGGCGCGCAACTCGGCGCCCGGCGCGAGACGATCGACCAGGCCGAGCGCGAGCGCCTTGTCGGGCCGGAGGTTGCGACCGGTGAGCATGAGGTCCATCGCAGCCGTGACCCCGATCAGCCGCACCGAACGGACCGTGCCGCCGAACCCGGGGTGGATACCGAGCATCACCTCGGGGAAGCCGAGCACCGTCTTCGGGTCGTCGACGCACACCCGATGGCTACAGGCAAGCGCGAGCTCGAGCCCGCCGCCCAGGCAGTAACCGTTGATCGCGGCGACCGTTGGGCAGGCCAGATGCTCGAGCCGCGCCAGGATCGCGTGCGCCGCGCGCACGAAAGGCAGCGCCTCCTCGGGGGTGCGCACCTGGGCGAACTCGCGCACGTCGGCGCCGGCTATGAATCCGGGCTTGGCTGAGCCCACGACGACGGCGCGCGGCGACTGCCGCTCGATCTCAGCCAGTCGCCGGCCGAGCTCCTCCATCACCTCGCGCGACAGTGAGTTCGCCGCAGCGTCGGCACGATCGA
>Ga0209382_10006927_pt1 | contig 14520 bp, 19 predicted proteins | sample SoiMetdeltSBSDD5_FD_187599 | JGI IMG/M metagenome (GOLD analysis project Ga0209382, IMG submission 187599) | Bulk soil microbial communities from a Populus tree surrounding site in Tennessee, USA - Soil MetaG P. deltoides SBSDD5 (SPAdes) (version 2) | ecosystem: Environmental > Terrestrial >... | reverse complement strand
CCGCTTTACCCCCAATAGCGACCGCGAAAGCAGACATCTGCCCCGCGGCATGTCTGCTTTACCCCCGAAAGCGGACATGTGCGGTGCAACTAGGGATGTCCGCTTTGGGCCAAAAGCGGACATCGCGCCGTGCTGAAACGCGACGGCTCTGCCGTTGTCTGTCCCGAACTTGGGATACGCTTTCCGGTGGCGGCGTGACGCGCGCCGCAAAAATTTGGCGGTACTCGAAACGGCGTTTACCGTCCTGCGCCCCGTTTCACTGCCGGGACAGTTCCGGGACAGTCCGAGGCAAATAGGCCCATTACCTCAGTTAACTCGTTGATTTTATTGGCGCTCCCTAGGGGACTGAACCCCTGTTTTCGCCGTGAGAGGGAAGAGTTTACCATCGCCCGCGTTCACACCTGTACGCGAAAGCCCAGATAATGCCGGCAAGATCGTGCCTTATTGCACATCCTTGTCCAGGGGCGTTCAGCCACGTATATTAGACCCATATTGGACCCGACGGTTTGTCGCCTCGGCAATGGGCAACGTATTGGACCCTCGCCCATGGCACGCAAAGTCCGCGATTCAAACTTGGAAAGCCGCAGTGCACGCGCGCGTCTCCGGCCGGCGCACCGGCCTTACTATCGATTGATCGAGCCCGGCCTCCACCTTGGATATCGTAAGAACGCCAGCGGACCAGGCGCTTGGATCGTGCGCCGGTACACTGGCGATGGGGCCTACGTTACGGAGAATATCCGGACTGCGGATAGCGCCTTGATCGTTGCCGACGACTTTAGTGAGGCGGACGGCCACGTCATTTTGACGTTCGGGCAAGCGCAGGAGCGCGCCAAGGCGCACCGGCCACCTGAGCGCCAGTCCAAGGGGCCCTATACGGTCGCCGATGCGCTGCACGACTATTTCGAATATCTCGAAGGCGATGGCCGGTCGCCGCACGCGGTTCGCGATGCCCGTTCCCGCGCAGCGGTTCATATCCTGCCGGCACTCGGCACCACTAAGATTGTCGGACTCAGCACCGACCGGCTGCGCCGGTGGCGCGACGGCATGGCGAGGAGCGCACCGCGGTTGCGCACCGGCAACGGCAAGGCCCCGCGGTATCGGGTCGTTGCCGATGGCGACGACACAAAACGGCAGCGCCGGTCTTCGGCTAACCGGACCTGGACCGTGCTTCGTGCTGCATTGAATCACGCCTTTCGTGACGGCAAGGTTGCGAGCGATACCGCATGGCGCAAGGTGCAGCCTTTTCGAAACGTGGACGCATCGCGCGCTCGCTATCTCGCAGTGACCGAAGGCAAACGGCTCATCAATGCCGCCGATCCTGAATTCCGTCCATTGGTACAGGCTGCGCTCACAACCGGCTGCCGTTATGGCGAACTGATCCGCCTGCGCGTGCACGACTTCAATCCGGATAGCGGCACGCTCGCCATCCGGCAGAGCAAATCCGGCAAGCCGCGGCACGTTGTACTGACCGACGAAGGCGCGGCGCTGTTCACGCAACTGACCGCCGGACGAAGGGGCGCGGAACGGCTGCTGCACCGGGCAGATGGCAAGCCGTGGCAAGCCTCGCATCAGATTCGCCGGATGACCGAGGTATGTGCCCGGGCCAAGATTGAGCCAGCGATCAGCTTCCATGGTCTACGTCACACCTATGCGAGTTTGGCCACCATGAATGGGGTGCCGCTGCTTGTAACGGCAAAGAACTTGGGCCACTCCGACACCAGAATGGTCGAGCGTCATTACGGCCACCTCGCGCCGAGTTACGTTGCCGACGCGATTCGCGCCGGCGCGCCAAAATTCGGATTGTCAAAACCGGGTAACGTGCGCCCGCTTACGATGCGCTAAGGTAGTTCGACCCGGCAGGTTGCCGCCTGCCGGGTCGAATCGCATGAAGCTGCTTGCCAGCAAAAGCGTCACGCCAATGAATACTATCACGCCGCAATCCTCACAACAAAGCATCACAGATGATCAGTGGCACGCGATCAAAGTGAATCTGCCCGAAAATGCCAATGAGGCGCAGGTACGAAGCGAACTGGAGCGCATCGCGCGCGATCAGTCACCGCCGCGCGATCGAGCGAAAGAATGCTACAGGCAGGCACGGCTGTGCGATGACTTTAAGAGGGCGCTGCCCACATTGGAGTTAATCAGCAATCGTGAGGCGCTGACCCAGGACCTTGACGAACAGAGCGAGGCGCTAACGCGGCGAGCTAAGTTCTATGAGCACATGGCCGATCAAGGAAAGACAGCGGCCTTTCTACGCCGTTGCGACATTTTGTTTTTGTGGCAAACGCAAAGCGGCGAAGATCCAGCTATTTCCGAAACGTCCAAAGTCATTGATTTTTACCGGGCAGCGACGATTGCGATGGTTGGCCAGGCGCCCGACAACGACCGGATTAAAAATATTATTGGCGAATATATACACTTCTGGAATCCCAGCGCCGCCAAGTTCGGCGGAGAGAACTCGCTAGCCGCTAATGCTGATGTACTGAAAGCCAGCGCCGCTAAGCTCGGCGGAGAGAGCTTGCTAGCCGCCAATGCTGACGAGGTGAACGCCCGGCAGGCTTAGGGGTGCTCTGACGAAAAAAGAAACCTCCCAGCACCCCTGACAAAATCCCGTTTGGCCCCGAATGTGCCTGAACATAGGCGCACTGAAAAGGAGGCCAGACTTTCATGCTCCCTTCCGACTTCGCGCGCATTCCGGTCGCGGTCGCGACTCGACCGGTGAAGCGGACGAAACTTTACCAATTGGCGCGCAAACATCGCGGCCTGTTCCTGAAGGACGGCAACACAACGATCGTGAACTTGAGGAAGCTCGACAAGATCATCGCCCAGTTTCCTCCGGCCGAACTCAAGCGCGCCGCCGAGGGCAACGCCGCATAGCCAAAACGACATAAAACGGCCCGGCATTGGACTTTGCCGGGCCGATCACCGGCGTTCGCAGCGTCGGCAACGGAACGGGGAAGTTCCAAATGCGTAGCTTAGATAGGACAACCGCTGCCCACGATCAGGCGAATAGTCGATCCCAATCATACTGGTCGAGCGCAATTCGCGATTCTTGGCAGAAGTCGACAGCCGGAATCATCGAGACGGGCGCCCTGCTCATCCAGGCGAGTGAGCAGCTACAGCGCGACGTTTTCGCCGCCATGAAGCTACCGTTCGGGATCCGAACCCGCCAGATGTTGATGCGCATCGCAGCGCATCCGATTCTCGCGAACCATGGTTCGCGTTTGCCCCCGTGCTGGCGAACACTCTATGAACTGTGCAAATTGCCGAACGAGATCCTGCAGGCGAAAATCGAAGATGGAACCGTCAATCCCGATATGGAGCGCCGGCACGTCATGGCGCTTCTGAACGCGCTCCTGAATAAGCAACCGAAGACGCAGGCACCGCCAAAGCCCGATCTGTTGATGGCCTGGGCGAGCGCCAATGCCGCGGATCGCAAGGCACTATTCGCGCGAATCTGCGTGGAGGAGCTGCTCGGCCTGATTCCTCCCGCCATGCGCGCCCTGCTTATTGAGCGCCTCGAGCGCCATCAAGCCACGGCGGCGAATTCAAGCACGCCGCTCGCCGTGAGTTTGAGCCGGCTGCTTAAGGTCGCTTTATCCTCGACTCATTCCAACGAGCGTGAAAACGCGCTCGCCGGTATCAACCGCAAACTTAGAGCTAGCGGTCGTAATCTGCACGACATCGCCGTTACGATGGTCGGCAAGTCACGCACGAAGCGCGCCGCATAAGGAGAATTTTCCCGAGCATCCAGGCTCGAGAAAGTCGCTGCGGGATTCACACCGACTCATCCGCAACGAAAACGAGACCGGCGCCACAACGCCGGCCTCGATTAACGGGTCATCTTGGAGATACGCCAAATGCAATATCAAAATGGAACTACGATGGTCAATAGCTCCGGTATCACCGGACAGCTCATTGCTCATTCCGTACCACGGCTGAGCGCCGTCAAGCGCGCGTTCGGTGCCGCCGACGTCGTCCGCGCAGGGCAGTTGACCAAGCCCACGGTCACGCAAGCCGCGATGGTCTGGCACGTCAGTGCGACCTATGTGCACCACGCCCTGGCGCGTTTCGACGAGCGCTCGTTGATCGAGCAGGGCTTTAGGGCGCTGGTGCCGCCGATCACTGCCAAGCAGCCGGCTTTGCCAATGTCCGCTCCGATCGGAGATCTGGATCTTGTCGCTCTTGCAACAAGCGTCGGCCCCGATCGTTGGCTCGCTGCCGCGGCTCGCGCCGGAATCTAAACACCTCATGAACCTGCACGGCTCCGGTACGCCGGGCCGTGCATTTTCACGGGGGGATAGCCAATCGCGATCATTCTGTCGTTCGCGCTCCAGCATGGCGCGGATGCTCCTGACATCGCCAAAGCGTTGTGCCGCGACGGCGCCGGTAAGGCACTGAGTCCGATCGGTGCGGCGCTCGATCTGCTGGCCGGAGATCCCCGATGAGCAAATTCAAGCTACTCGAGGACACCATCGAGACCCTGCGCCAGCACGGACTCACCGCAGTGGTGGAACAAGGACGGCACTTCCGGGTGCACTTCATCAACGCCCTCGGCAGCAACTGCTGCCTGATCGTGTCATGCACGCCAGGCAATCGATGGGCGATTCAGAAAAACCGCTCGGTCTGGCGCCGGTTACTGCGCAGGGGTCCGAAATGAAAACCGGCAACATTCCTCTCGTCTCGCTCGATCCGATATTTGATTCGCAAATCGCCAAGACCCGTCCCGGGCAGGCGCATTTTGGCGGAACGGGTCCCTTCGGCGCTACCTGTGGCGAGTGCCCGTTTCTCGGATATTGGCGCCAAATTTGCAACGCGTCCGGCGATCTGGTGCGGACAACCAAAAGCCAGGGCTGCGAAAAGTATTTCAAGCTGACTGGCAGGCACGGTCCGGCGCTCGCACCGGGCACCGATGCCTGCCGCTACTTCGAACGCAGGGAACCTAAAACATGAACACCACGCCATCAGTCGTGCCGGCGATTACGCCGAAGCGGGCTCATCTCGAGCAGTTCTTCAGCCGTATCGATCCGGTGCGTGGGCGCCTGATCTTCGCCCTCGATGCGACGGCGAGCAGGCAGCCGACATGGGACACAGCGGCACAGCTGACGACGCAGATGTTTGCAACCGTTGCCGCGATCGGCGGGCTCGACATTCAACTCGTCTTCTATCGCGGCCACGATGAATGCACCGCGTCGCGCTGGCAGTCTGACGCTCGAGCGCTCGCCGCAGCGATGCAGCGCGTGAGCTGCATGGCCGGCCATACCCAGATCCGAAGAGTGCTCAACCACGCACGGAGAGAGAGCACCAAGCAGAAAGTCAATGCGCTTGTTCTGATTTCCGACGCCTGCGAGGAACGTCCAGCTGACCTTTATAACGCGGCGCGCGAGCTCTGTGATGTACCCGTCTTTATGTTCCCGGAAGGCGACGATGAGCATGTCGGTGGAATCTATGCCGAGGTCGCCCAGCTCAGCGGTGGAGCTCATTCTCGCTTCGATAGCGGTTCGGTACAGCGCCTGGCGGACCTGTTGAAGGCGGTTGCCGCGTTTGCCGCCGGCGGCGTGAAGGCGCTGTCAGCGCAGAAGAGCGAAGCGGCACGACTGCTTCTCACCCAGATCAAGAAGTGAGAGGGAGCTCATATGCAAATCATCTTGGCTGACGAAAGACTGCGCGAGCGCCGGGGCGCCAAGGTCCTCATTGTTGGGCCAACAGGTGTCGGCAAGACATCACTGCTGCGCACCCTGGATCCCGCCAAGACGCTGTTCATCGATGTCGAGGCTGGGGATTTGGCTGTGCTCGATCTGCCGGTCGCCACCATTCGCATTGACGACTGGCCAACGGCGCGCGATGTCGCCTGCCGCATTGGCGGCGCCAACAAAAGCTTCCCGCCAACTGCCGCTTATTCGCCCGCGCACTTCGATGCCGTCGGCGGCTTCCTCGAGGATCTCGAGCGCTACGAAAATATTTTTGTCGACAGCTTGACGGCGATTTCCAGGCTTTCGTTCCGCTGGTCGGAACAACAACCCGAGGCTTTCTCCGAACGCACCGGCCGCAAGGATACCCGCGGCGCTTACGGGCTTCACGGCCGCGAGATGGTGCTGTGGCTGAATCAGCTGCAACACGCGCGGGCGAAGAACGTCATCTTCGTCGGCATTCTCGAACGCGTCGTCGATGAGCTTAAGCACGCCGAATGGCAGCTGCAGGCCGAAGGGTCGAAAACGTCTCGCGAGATTCCGGGAATCGTCGACCAGATTCTGACGTTCCAGTTCCTGGATTTTGGCGACGGCAAGCCGCCAATCCGCGGCTTTGTCTGCAGCAACCCGAATCCCTGGGGCTATCCCGCGAAAGATCGCAGCGGCCGTCTTGAACAGATTGAAGAGCCTGACCTGGGAAATCTACTACGCAAACTAACGGAGAAAAAATACCATGACTGAAGCGAAAACGAAGACCGAATTCGATTTTAACGACGCTGGACCGCAGAAAAATTTTGACGTCATTCCTGCTAACACCACCGTCAGCCTGCAAATGACTATTCGTCCCGGCGGCGCCGGTGACGGCGGCTGGCTGAAACGCTCGGCGGATGGCGGTTCCGAAGGGCTCGATTGCGAATTCGTCGTGACGGATGGCCCGTTTGCGAAACGCAAACTTTGGCAGCTGTTTACGCTGCACGGTACGACGCCCGGGCACGCTGAAGCCGGGGAAATTTCCCGCAATACTCTGCGCGCCATCCTGGAAAGCGCGCGCGGGATCAAACCCGATGACAAGAGCGAAGCCGCCGCCGTAGCCCGCAAGGTTGCGAGCTGGGGCGAGTTCGATCAGATCCGCTTTATCGCCCGCCTGGGAGTGCGCCCGCCAAAGGACGGCTACGCGGCGAAGAACACAATTCTCGAAATTATCACGCCGGAACGCAAAGCCTGGACCAAACCGGAACAGATTGCCAAGCCGGCTGCATCGGCAGCGGCGCCTGCGGCGCCTCCGGCGAATGCAATCACGCGTCCGCAATGGGGACAGCAATGACCAATGAGTGCACCGAGCTCGCGCGGCAGGCCTGGAAAGAGGCGATGGGCGACGCCCAAACCGCGGTTTGGCTACTACGCAATTCAACCAACCTCAGCCTGCGCGAGGCATTCGAGCTGATTCAAAAAACAGCGGCCGAGGTCGGCGGCCGCTGCAATCTGCGCATCATCAACGCCGCCGAGTTGCTGGCGGTCGCGCACAAAGAAGAACGGAGAGATCGCGATGAATGACATCGCAAAGGTTGAGGACGAATGGCAGGCACGGGCAACCGCGGTTGCCATCGCTGCAGCGCGCAAGATCGTGCTCGGCGATCCCAGCCTAAAAGTAGCGCATGTCGGGCGCCTGAATGACACAGAGTGGGGTTGGATCATTACCGCGGCCATCTTCGCTTGGATCCAAACCCGTTGCGAACAGGCAATCGCCGAAGGACTCGAGCAGGAACAGGCGGTGCGCACAACCGGGCTCACGCCCGATCCCTGTGACGGGGCGGCGGTGCGCGCGATCCTGCCGGGGCTCGCTGATAGAGCCGGGATTGATTGGACGCTCCCGCTCAATGCGTGGTCGAAGGACGACATGGTCAGCTTCCTGTTGCTGGCACAGCAGCTGATCAGCAAGGCCGAAGTCGCACGCGACCAAGGGCTGAGCGAGATCTTGCGCAAATCAAATCCGGACTGGGATCGGGAGGGAGACCCGATCCCTTTCTGAGCCGACAAATGAGGTTCGTGCTCACGCTGCAGCCGTTTTCCGGCGTGGATCCGATCCGCGCGCTGCGTTGGGTGCTGAAAGGACTGCTGCGTCAACACGGCATGCGCTGCGCCATGTTGCGTGAAGAAGAGGTCGAAAAATGAATCTTGATTTCAACCGCGCGAACCTATCGGAAAAGCCGATCAGCAAACTCGTCAATGAGCTGATCGAAGGCGCCGAACCGCGGGGCGCGAAATATCGCTTGTATCTGGGCGCTAGTTCGATTGGCGCCGAATGCCTGCGCAAGGTTCAATACGATTGGATGTGCGATCCGCAATTTCCGGCGCGGGTGAAGGACATTTTTCAGCGCGGACATTTTTTTGAAGAGCTCACACGACAGCATCTAATTGCCGCCGGATTCAAGTTCGCGCCACCGGAGCGACTGAAGTTCAAGGCCGCCGATGGGCTGTTTCGCGGCCATGCCGACGGAATTCTGCTCGAGGGCCCAACACTGCCCGGGCTGCTGTTTCCCTGCCTGTGGGAACACAAGTGCGTAAAAGATAAAGGGTGGAAGATGATCGAGCGTGACGGCCTGAAGGGGCTCTATGCGGTCTATGCGGCACAGGTCGCCATCTATCAAGCCTACCTCGACGTGACCAATCCGGCGCTGTTCAGCGTGGTCAGCGCCGACACCTGTGAGCGTTTGCATTTCCTGGTGCCGTTCGATGCGCAGCTGGCACAAGCAACCAGCGACCGCGCCGTCGCCGTGATCGAAGCGACCCGCGCTGGCGAATTGTTGCCGCGCGTCACAGAGGATCCGAAGGATTGGCGCTGCAAAATTTGCACATGGCGGGAAAGGTGCTGGGCATGATTGATCTACCCGACATAGTCGCCGGCACCATCGTGGCGGATCCGCCGCGTGCATTTACGACTTGGTCGCGTAAGGGCGAGGGGCGCTCGCCGATATGCCTGCTTGGGTGTTGGCGATGAGCTGGGGAAATTCGCGCGGGAGGCATCATGAGCACATTGAATGAGCCTGTCGCCAAGCGCATCGCCAAACTATTCCGGTTGCTCGCTTCGGATTTCGACGGCGAAGTGCTCGCCGCTGCGCGGCGGATGAAAACACAGCTCGAAGCCGAAGGGCTGAGCTTCAACGACATTGCCGTCGTGATCGAAAACCACAACGGCGAGATCGAGGAGCAAAAATATTCCGACAGCGACGCCGAAGCGATTTTTGCCCGCGGCATGGCAAAGGGTCGCGCGGAAGAGGCGCAGCGCCGCGAGCTGCCGCCGGAATTCTATGACGCCGACCTGCAGCCACGCTGGAACGAGATCGCACTGTTTTGCCGCAAGCATGTGGCGCAGCTGCGCAGTGACTGGGAACGCGAGTTCGTCACCGACATGGCCGGCAAAACGCTGTGGCGACAGCCGAGCGAAAAACAAGCCAAACATCTACTTGGAATCTTCATTCGACTGGGTGGAGTCTATGAGCCCAACAGCAACTAAACCTCACACTTACGTCGCCGACATCACACAGCTGCCAAAAGCGTTGCAGCACATCACCCGGCAAAAGCGCTGGGTCGTTTGGCGCTGGGAACTGCGCAAGCGCAAGCACGGGGCCATGGCGTGGACCAAGCCGCCGTACCAGTGCAGCAATCCGAAGACGCCGGCGAAATCCAATGATCCAGGCACCTGGGGAACCTATGCCGAGGCGGTGGCCGCGGTTGCAGCTGGGCTCGCTGATGGCATCGGCTTCATGTTGAAGGATTCCGAGATCGCCGCAGCGGTTCTCGATCATGTGCGCGATGCACAGACCGGCGAAATTGTCCGCTGGGCTAAGCGCCTCTGTGTCGAAGCCGATCAGCTCGGGCTCTATCGCGAAGTGACTGTGTCAGGCTCAGGCTTGCGATTTATTGGGCTGTCGCACGGCAGCGAGCTGCATCGCAAATTTACGTTTCACCGCAAAAGCGGCGCGGGCATTGAGCTCTATCGCAACACGGCACGCTACATCACCATTAGCGGATTGCAGGAAGGAGTCTGCGACGAGCTCAGTTCGATCGACGATTATCTTGACACGCTGGTCGCGCGGTTTGACGGACAGCCGACAGCGACTCAGCCCTTCGATTTCGATTTCAACAATGCCGGACCGCAGGCGAACTATTTCCGCGACATCATCGAGAACGGCGCGCCGGAGGGTGAGCGGTCAGAAAAATTTCAGGAGATGGTCTGGTATTTAGCCAGTATGGGCTGGACCATCGAGCAGATTGTTGACGAGCTCAGCAAATATCCCAATGGCATCGGCGCCAAATATGCCGCCCGCCTGCTAGCCGAAGTCACTCGTTCGTTTGGGAAATGGCAGCGCCGCCGCCGCGCCAGTGCACAGGGTGCCGGTCCCGCAGCGGCGATGAATACGCCGTGGCCGCAAATCAAGATCATTCCTGGCGAGCTGCCGCGCATCGTCAATGAAGCTGAAGATGCGTTGCTCTTGCTCGGTCGCGATCTCTATCAGCGTGGTGGCATGCTGGTGCGACCGGTGCTCAATCAATCCCTGAAGGCCAGCGCCGATCGCGACACCGAAAGCTGGCAACTTGTCCCGGTAACGCGTCCTTATCTGGTTGAGACTTTGTGCTGTGCCGCACAGTTTCTGCGCCACGATAAGCGAGCCCAAAAGTTTGTACCAACAGACGCGCCGGAAAAGGTCGCAGAAACCTATTTGAACCGTCAGGGGCGCTGGAAATTGCCGCTGCTGGTTGGCGTCATCAATACGCCGTTCTTGCGGGTTGACGGATCGATTTGTGAGACTGCTGGCTATGATCCGGAGAGCCATCTGCTGTTGAAGCCTGAGAGCCAAGTCTTTCCCCCGGTTCCGCAGTATCCCAGCAGAGCCGCTGCCGAAATCGCGCTCGAGCAATTGCATAATTTGATCGCGACCTTTCCATTCGTTGCCAAAGCGGACCGGGCAGTGGCGCTTGCTAGCATACTCACCGTGCTCGATCGCAGGTCGATGTCGACGGCGCCGCTGATCGCCTTTACCTCACCAACTGCCGGAACCGGCAAGTCGCTGCTGGTTGATCTGATGAGCGTGCTGGCAACCGGGCGACTGATGCCGGTGTTGTCGCAGGGCAAGAACGAAGACGAATTCGAAAAGCGCCTGGGTGCCAGCCTGCTCGCTAGCGACATCTGCATTGCGATCGACAATTGCGAGGCGCCGCTATCAGGCGCATTGCTGTGTCAGGCGCTGACGCAGGGCGAACTGAACATCCGCCTGCTTGGCTACAGCCGCAATGTTGGGACGGCGATGAATGCCACTATTTTCGCCACCGGCAACAATCTGGTCATTGCCGGCGATCTAACCCGGCGCTGCCTGCTTGGATCCCTGGATGCCGGAGTTGAGCGGCCTGAATTACGCAATTTCAATGTCGATATCATCGACGAAGCGCACGTTAGACGCGGCGAGCTCGTCGTTGCAGCGCTCACCATCCAGCGAGCCTGGCATGTTGCACAGCAAGGCGGCGAAAACGTCCAGGCGGTGCCCTATGGCGGCTTTGTGGATTGGTCGCGACGCGTGCGGGAGCCGCTGATCTGGTTGGGCGAGGCCGACCCGTGCGACACGGTTGCCAAGGTGCGCGAAAACGACCCGCAACGCGATTGGCTGATGACCGTCGTCATGCAGTGGAAGGCAAATTTAGTCCTGGACCAAACCTATACGGTGCAGAACGTAATCGAGCGCGCCGTCAACGTCCCGAGCTTCTACAACGCGCTATTTGCTGTCGCAGCATCACGAACCGGCGGAGCGGTCAGCAACGAGAAATTAGGGCGGTGGCTCAAGCGCATCGAAGGCAAAATCATTCATGGTTTCAAGCTGATACAACACGGGACCAGTGGGGGTTATCCGTTTTGGCAACTCACAAAGGGCTGAAGCTAGGTGGGGTCCGGTGGGGATTGGAGATCGTTTAGCCCTACGCGCGAGAAGTGTCAGTGACAGTTTCCATAGGTGGGGCGGAATCTGCTCACAACCCCACCGAACCCCACCTTGAGACATGGAGACTCTGTATCGCCTGGAGTGAAAATGCCGACCAAGCACTTTCAGCGCAGCTCATAGGCTGCGGATGGCGTCAATACCCGGCCGGCCCTGAGTGTGACCACGAATTCGGGTCGAGGCTCTCGGTGGTCATTTCGACCCTGCGGCCTCAAATTGTTTCAGCACCTCGTCAGGGATTCCGGCCCATTCATAGTAGGCCAGCCGCGCGGCTTCACCTTTAAGCCAGTGCGCATACGTCGTCCCTGGCTTCGAGCCGATACAATAAGAAAAATACGGCTCATTGGCCTTGTTGTATACTTCGCGCCATTTCCGCATGAGAATATCCAATTCCTGTTCGGCCAATTCGCCCATCCGCATCAGCATTCCGGCCTGCTCACTGCACTCGGGTGGATCGGGGTTCTTTTCGTATATCCACCATTCTTCCGGACGGTGACCGGGAGATGCTTCATGGGCCATCAGCATTCCACGGTGCCTAAGCCACCGTTCCCGCGAAATCGGGCGATCCTCCCATGGTCGGGGATAGTCGTCCTTTGGTGCTTTCCGCCGCCGCAGTGTCATAGCTCAAGCCCCAAGGTCTTGATCCCTGCGAGCCATGCCTGCCGGGCGTCACGCTCAACCGCAAGCAATGGATGCGATCTCAATTGGCCATCACGGCCAGTGACGGTCATGCCGTCCTTGTTAATTGCCTCGCGGGCTTCTCGTGCCCGCATGTGGGCTTCAAGCGCTGTGGCCAAAACATAGACCGCCGTCTTGGTCGGCAAATCAAAATCAGCAAACACATCGCGCCAGATTTTCCGCTCCAGCTCTCCAAGGTGACTCGGTGGTGTCGGCGGTTCAAACCTGTCATCAACTTTGTATGACTGCCACGTGTCCTCGTCGAAACCGACAACGGCCAGCTGCGCCTTAGATTTTCTGCCCCTTTGCTTCATGCGCCAAGGCTAACATGTTGTAAGGAAAAGTGCATGTTTAGCATTCTGTTCGGGACCGACGCTTTTCCTTCGCGTTGATGCTCAAAGGTTTTCATACCCCCCTCATCTCGCGGAAGTTAATGGCGCAATGGGGGCGACGCTGCTGGAGTGACGTCCGTCATATTATCGATACCCGCGGTGGCAGCCGCAACATCGCTGCCGCCCATTGCCACATGGACCCGCCAAGCTTCTGGCGCTTGCCGACGAGGTTATCGAATAACGGGGCAGAATGTCCGCTTATGGCCCAAAGCAGACATGGGCTTTTGCACCGCACATGTCCGCTTTTGGGTGTAAAGCAAACATGACCGTTTGCGGGAATCCGCTTTCGCGGTCGCTATTGGGGGTAAAGCGGACATGGGTTTGTGCACTGCATATGTCCGCTTATGACCCAAAGCGGACATTCGCGAGCGGATCATATGCTTTCCCACTCGGTGCGCAGTCAGTGCCTATTCACCAGCTGACCCGCACGCCAGCCCATTTCCCAGAATTCAATTTCGAGCCGCGTGGCTTCTTTGAAGGTCGCAATCAGCTCGGCCTCGCGGGCGGGCGTAGAATAGGAATCGGCAAGGCGCTCCAAGTGCGCCCGCGCTTTCGCCGCGACCGCCTGGTAGGGCGCACCGGCATATTCGGCGATCCACTCGCGATAGGGGTTCGTTTCGGCAAGCGCCTCGGGCCGCGCGGAAAGCCGCGCCGCGATCTCAGCGTAGCCGACTACGCAGGGGGCAAGCGCCACCTGGAGCGCCAGTAGATCGCCGCGCATTCCCGTGTCGAGCACGTAGCGCGTATAGGCCAGCATCTCGACCGCCGGAGGGGCTCGTTCAAGATCGTGCGGCGACAGGCCCCAGCCCGCACAGAGCTTCACGTGCAGGTTCATCTCGACATCGAGGATGGCCGAAAGGCCGGCAGCAGCTTCACGCATGTCAGCGAGTTTTGGTGCCTTGTAGACAGCCAGTGCGTAGGCGCGAGCAAACTCGATGAGGAAAAGGTAGTCCTGAACGAGGTAGTGACGAAATGCTGCTTCGGCAAGCAAACCGTCTGCCATCCCGTTGGTAAAGGGATGCTCGGTATAGACGCGCCACTCGGCGGATGCCGCTGCCTTCAGACGCTCGAAGAAGCGCATGGGCTCCTATCCGGGTTGCTCGTCCGCCAGCTTTATCCACATCTACATTCGAAATGTCTGCAGCTTTCAAGCTCTTTGCCATAGCACGAGGACTTCTGCCCCCAGCGCCGCGCGCGGCCGGCTCTATTTCTGCACGTCGGCTGGCAGTTTCACCGAGCTATCGTGCCGCTCAACGAACCCGCGCGCGCGGCCGCCCGAATTGCTGCAGCCCTCAGATCACGACACGTCTGGCCAAGCCTGCTCGGTTTGTCTCGTCGTCGTTCAGCCTGACACAATCTAGCGGGGGCATCGAGCCGGGTTTCTGACCTCGGCGGTGGTTCACGATGGCCACGAACGATCCGAATTCGGCAGCATGCAAGCGTCACGACGGCCGAACCAGCGATAGCGGTTGCGCGCGACCAAGTCATAGATCGCGTCGCGCATCACCCGTGGTATGAAGTGAAAGAGCCACGTCCACTGCCAGCGCGGAAGCTCGCGCGCAATACGCAGCACGGCTTCGGATTTTACAAAGGCCTGGCCGTTTTCCACGAAGGCAAAGGAATCCGGGCGATCAGGATTGATGCCAAGCTGCTCAGCGAGCGGACGTCCCTCGGCCAACTGCATCGGAACGAAGCGAAAATATCCGCGGCGATCACGTTTGTTCACGAAGCCGCAGCCGCGCGAGCATAGGACGCACACGCCGTCGAACAGGA
>Ga0209382_10006925_pt1 | contig 14521 bp, 9 predicted proteins | sample SoiMetdeltSBSDD5_FD_187599 | JGI IMG/M metagenome (GOLD analysis project Ga0209382, IMG submission 187599) | Bulk soil microbial communities from a Populus tree surrounding site in Tennessee, USA - Soil MetaG P. deltoides SBSDD5 (SPAdes) (version 2) | ecosystem: Environmental > Terrestrial >... | reverse complement strand
CGATCTGCGCTTGGCCCAATCGCGCCCGTGCCTGCTGCAACTCCGGCGGCGCGTCCAGGTCTAGAAATGCCAGCCGTAGCTTCTCCCGCTCGGCCTCGCTGCGCTGCTTAGGTTTCTTCTTCGCGATCGCCTCCAGGGGAGTTTCCAATGCCACCACGGCGATCTCCTCCGCACGCATTTCACGCCGCCACACTCGCACGCCGTCAATGCGTCCGTTGAACCGTAGACCGCCGCCCGCGCCCACGCGCCACGGCTCCCTCGGATCGAGCGGCCAGATGCCTTGGTCGAACAGGATCTTCATTCGCTGCGGCCGCCCATTCACATAGATGCGCGCGTCCTTTGCCTTCATGCTGCCGCTGTAAGTCACGGCCACATGCTGCCGCACGCCGAGCTGCACCGGCTCCTCGGTCTCGACACGAAATCCTAAATCGGTCCAACGGAACACCACATGCAACCGCAGTTTGCCATCGACGAGATAGAGCCCGTGTCCGGTGCCTTCCCAATAGTCCTCGGCTTTGCTGAGAATCGCGCCCTTGCTCTCGCGCGGCTCGATCCATGCCGCAAATGTGAACGGATCGCGGTAGTTCAGCCGCACCTCGCTCGCCGGCGCAATCTGCTCGACGCGCTTGCCATCGAACTCGCCGGCTTTGTCGACGCGTAGCGCCAGCGCCTCGGAGGGAACCCAGTCGGCGGCAGCGCCACGCACAATCTCCTTCTCCCACTTTCGCCGCGCCTTCTCGACCTTTGGCTTCAGCGCCTCCACGGCTGCGTGGGCACTTGCCACTGCCGTGTCCAACACTGCCAGCTTCGCCGCCTGCTCCGGTAGCGGAGCCTTGATGAACGGTTCCTCGTTGCCGAAGTTATAAACGAAGCCCTTCTCGGGCACATTGTTGTAGAAGGCAAACAGTGAGTAGAACTCCTTCTGAGTGAACGGATCGTATTTGTGGTCGTGGCAGCGCGCGCAGCCGAGCGTCGCCCCCAGCCATACCATCGACGTGGTCTCCGCGCGGTCGGCCACATATTCGACGCGGAACTCTTCGTCCACAATCCCTCCCTCGGCCGTTGTACGGTGATTGCGGTTGAAGCCCGTTGCGATTTTCTGGTCGAGTGTGGCGTTGGGCAACAGGTCCCCGGCTATCTGCTCGAGGGTGAACTGATCGAACGGCATGTTCTTCTGAAACGCGGCGATCACCCAATCGCGCCAGCGCCACATGTCGCGCGGTCCGTCGCTTTGATAGCCGTTCGTATCCGCATACCGCGCGGCTTCGAGCCATCGGATCGCCATCCGCTCGGCGTAGCGCGGCGACGCGAGTAGCAGGTCGACGACGCGTTCATAGGCATTCGGCGACGTGTCGGCGAGAAAAGCGCTCAACTCTTCCGGAGCCGGAGCAAGGCCGGTCAGATCGAGCGTCACGCGCCGTAACAGCCGAGCCTTGTCCGCCTCCGCCGACGGCTTCATCCCTTCGCGTTCCAGGCGCGCCAGCACGAAATGGTCGATTGCGTTCCTGGGCCACGCGGACTGCCGTACCCGCGGTAATTCCGCCTTCACCGGCGCAATAAACGACCAATGACTCTGATAATGTCCGCCCTCGGCGATCCACCGCCGCAACAGCGCAATTTCGGCATCCTTCAACCGCTCGTGTCCCAGATATGCGGGCGGCATGCGGAGAGTCTTGTTCTCCGCGACGACGCGCTGAATGATCAAACTCTCATCGGGTTTCCCCTCGACGATGCCGCGCTTTCCTCCGCCCAAATCGGCCTTCGAGTCGGCCTCGGAATCCAGGCGCAGCTTGCTCTTCCGCTGATTCTTGTCCGGCCCGTGGCATGCGAAGCAGCGGTCGGAGAGGATCGGCCGGATGTCGCGATTGAATTGCACCTCGGCCGCATACGCGCACCAAAGCGCAGCGAGCACGGCCGCCAGGAAAAACTTCATGCTGCCGTTATTGTATCGGCCCTTACTCGATCGGCGGAGGAGCGGGTGAGCTCTGCGGCGGCACGCCATCCACGGTGCGTGGCTCCATTAATTCCGAGCGCGTTCCATCCGGATCGAAGAGGTTCAGCTGCCGCCGCCGGTTTACGCCCGTGCGAATCTCCATCGGCTGCGAATAACCTGTCGCCTTCGCCCTCGGTTCCAGCCACTTCAAAGAGGCGTCCATGTTGGGCACTTCGAGCGCCACGTGATGCTGCGTACCCCGCGCCGTCTCGGACGGCAGGTCCTTGTAGAGCATGAACTCGATGTAGTCGGTTCCATCCGGCACGCGCATATTTACCCAGCTCAGCGCCTTTGGATCGCGCGTGCCGCGCCAAAACTCCTGGAAACCGAGTATGTCGCGGTAGAACGCCATCGACTTACTCAAGGAGCCAACGAGAATCCCCACGTGCAGAATCCGCGCCGACGCGCGCTCTTTCGGCATGAACTTACCCTTGTCGCGCATGCTCCAGCCATCGGGCATGTATTGCACGATCTCCACCGTGTGCCCTTCGGGGTCCTTCACGTTGAAGTTCAAGTTCCCGATGCGCCCCTTCCCGACCTTCTCCGGCACCTTCACACCCTTCGACGCCAGATATTTCCGCATCGCTTCCGCATCGGTGGTTTCGATCGAGATGTGATTCAGCCGGTCCGTCGCGGGCTTCTGTTCGGGGAACAGCTCAATATACTGCCGGTCGTTTACTTTGACGAACGTCAGCGACAATGACCCGTCGGCGTTTTTCAGGTCGAAGCACTCCTGATATCCGAGCAGCCCTGTGTAGAAGTTCCGTGCGGCCGCGATGTCTTTTACGTACAGCGCAATGTGTGCCACGCCCGTAATTGGCGGCCGCTTCACGTCCTGCGCCCAGAGCGTGGCGCTCGCCGCCAAGGCCAGCCATGCGATCCGGTTCATGTGGACAGTCTATCTTCCCTCGTGCCGATATGCCATTATGATCTCCACTCGGACCGCGTGTTCCGCAATTAGGAGGTCGGATGCCGTTTTCCATTGACGATTTCAGTCTGCCTCCCAGCGCGCGACAGCGCCGCAATCCAGTGGCGCCCGCCGCGCCCGTGAAGGCGCCCGCAGGGCTCGATGCGGCCGAATTTCAGATCAAGGTCCTCATGCCGAACGATATAGAGGGCCAGACGCTGGCTATCAATATCTTTCGCGCAATCAAGCAAGCGCACCGCGCCTGGCAGTCGACCGCGACCCTCATCGGAGTTACCGTGACTTCCGTGACCGCGTCGGGTGGAACGATCGTCGGTCCTCCGCTGACGCCGCTCATCATCGCCGCTCTTCCCGGTAAGAACGCTTCTGAGCAAAAACTTGTGAAGGCGGTGGCAACGGTAGTGGGAAATACTTGGTTCCTATTCACCTCCACCGTACGCGTGCCGGGACTACCCTGGTATCCCGCCTTCGCGGCGGTTCCCTCTCCGGTCGCTCCGCCCATGCCTAACGTGCCCACTCCATTTGCCGCGCTCACGCAAGTGCCAGGGCTGATTTCGGTTGGTGTCATGAAACCGCAAGTCATGGCGCAACTGGCGCCGGACAAGAGCGCGGAGAAGGTGGTGGACGCGGCTCTCAGAGCATTCGAGCAGTTCATCCTCTTGTGGAGGACAATCACGTTGGTCACCAATGTTCTCGGCACGGGCCCGGTGCCCTCGTTCGCGCCTCCGTTCGTACCCATGGGCCCGGTTGTCGGCGGCGTCGGCAACATGACGCCTGGAGGCTTTGCCTGAAACGTGTACTCCTCATCGAGCCGCCATCGCCCGAACGCCTCGGCGCTCGGTTGCTCGGGCTGCAATCGTTCGCCGCCTCTCTGCTGGCCGCCGGCCATGATGTAGCCGTGATCGATGCCGCGGCACGGGAGAATCGGCCGCCGGTGGCGACGTTGTGCCATTATGTACGGCGACCGCGCTGCATTTGAAAGGAGGATCCATGCCCTCAGATATCGGGTCCATAGGCGACATCCACATCGATGCGCTTCTCCCCAACGACAAAGCTGCTCGTGCCCTCGCTAAAGACATTCATTCCGGAATCGGCTATGGCCTGCAGATGTGGCGGCTGCAAGCCACCCTCACGGGTGTTGTGATCAATTCGCTAGTGGCCACCGGAGGCATACTGAACAGCCCCCCGCTAGGGCCGAATATCGTTAATAGCCCTTCTCTTATATCGAAAACGGACAAAGCTCAAAAGAAGCTCATATCGGCGATCGCTTCCTCGATCGAAACTTCGTGGATCGCCTTCTGCGCCAGCGTGAGGGTGCCGGGACTTCCGTGGTATCCGGCATTTGCCGCATTTCCCGGCCCGTTTGCGCCGCCAATGCCGAATGTCCCAAGTCCATTCATGCAGTTAACGCATGCGCGCGGGCTTCTCTCGACCGCCCCGATGAAATTGATGGCTCGCGCGCAGCTGTTTCCAGACGCAAGCGCCGATCCGGTGATCGATGCGGTGCTCGCTGCCTTCGATCTGGAAGTTGGACACTTGCTCACGAGAATGACAGTGAAACTGGTGATGGGCAGCGGGCCCGTGCCCTCGTTTGCGCCTCCTTACGTGCCCGTAGGTCCGGTTGTCGGCGGCGTCGGCAACATGATGCCCGGAGGCTTTGCCTGAAACGCATTCTTCTTATCGAGCCGCCATCACCGGAACGCCTCGGCGCTCCGCTGCTCGGGCTGCAGTCGCTTGCCGCTTCGTTGCTGGACGGCGGGCACGAAGTTGCGGTAGTTGACGCAGCGGCGCGCGAGCATCATCCAACAGCGGAAGAGATCGTCCGGCAGGCGGAGGCTATGCGTCCGGACATCATTGGTGTGGCCCTGTTCACGCGTTGGGTATGGCACGCCTATCAACTCGTTCCGCACCTGCGTGGACTCGCGCCGCTGCTGGTCGCCGGTGGCCCCCACGCAACGGCGCGACCCTTGGAGCCGTTGTCACGCGGCTTCGATGTCGTCGTCACCGGAGAAGCCGAACAGGCGATGCGCGCGGTAGCGGCCGCGAGTGATCGCGAAGACTTCGCCCGTATCCCCGGCATCTGGTACCGCGGCAACGGCGGCGCGCTCGCGCCCGGCCCTCCGGCCTCTCCACTCGAGGATCTCGACCGGCTCCCGCACCCGCTTCACGCGCAGCATCTGTTCGACTCGCGCTGGTATCAAACCGGCTCTCAAGACATCATTCCCGGCGGTGTTCTGACCTCGCGTGGATGCCCGGCGCGCTGTACCTTCTGTGCCAACTATGTCACCGGACGCCGCTTTCGCTTCCGGTCCGCGGCGCACGTAGTGGACGAGCTGAACGCCTACAACCAGCGCTTTGGCCTAACCTTTTTCCCGTTCTGGGACGACGCATTTACCGCCGACTCCAAACGGCTGATGGAACTTTGCGCCGCCTTTGAGTCGGATTTGCGTTTCCCTATCCAATGGAGTGCGATCACGCGCGCCAACATGGTGACTCCAGCGCTTCTGGCGGCGATGAAGCGCGCCGGATGCGTTTCCGTCAACTTCGGCGTCGAGAGTGGCGACGACGGAATTCTGCGCGTGATCAAGAAGGGTGTGGCCACACGACACGTGGTGCAGGCGCTCGAATGGTCGAAGGCGCTGGGACTCACCACGGCGTGCAACTTCATGCTTGGCTTTCCGCAGGACACTCCCGCCACGCTGCACAACACACTGCGATTCATGGAGTCAATCGCGCCGATGGTTGATAGTTTCTCTACCTTGGGCGTTGCCGTTCCCTTTCCCGGCACTCCTCTCTACGAGGACTTCCACTTCCAATATGGATTTTCCGATTGGTGGCTGCGCGAGAGCTACTCGCACTACACCGCCTACCCACCGATCTCGGATTTTGACCGCTTCTATCGCCACTACATCGACGACGCAAATCTCGAACTCGATTTCTTCCGCTATTCCTCATGCGTGCGGGACGCGATTCGCGAGGCGCTTCGTTACAAGGCCGAACACAACCTCCGCCGCATGGGGCTGCTGCGGGACCCGGTCTACCGGCCCATCCCCGCGGCGTGAGCGAGTGGGCTGACATCGCGCGTCAAGAGGGTTACGCCTGCCGGCCTGGACTTCTCGATCCGGCACTCATCACAGCGCTGCGCGGCGCGGTGATCGCTTCGCTTGCGCTCCGGGGCTTATCCAATCTAGTCGCGATTCAACGCGACATCATGCCACTCGAACTTGTTAGCAGGCTTCGAAACGACCCGTCTTTGACCGATTCGTTGACGGCAATCCTTGGCGCCGGTCTTGCGCCGATTCACGCTGATGTGCTTCGCATCGTGGCCCCAGGCGAGCCGCCCACTCCGCCGCATAAAGATGCCGACTACCTGGCGCAGGACCCACTTTGGATCGCTTGGATTCCGCTCGACGATTGTCCCATCGAACGCGGTCCGCTGGTGGTTTGGCCTTCCACGGCGCCGCGCCCTATCCCCTGTTCAATGGGCGACGCAATCTTCTTTTCCTCGCGCACCGAACACGCCGCGCTGCCGAATATAAGCCGTGCTCCGCGCCTGTCGATAGACTTTCGCTATAGCCTGACGCAGCCTCGCGAAGTGAGATAAACTCTTTCCACCCAGGCAATCGATTTGAGCCTGATGCCGTTGGAACGATCAATGGCACGGCTTAACGAATGACGACGGGAGGGCTCCGACTACCCCCGCCACGCAATGTGAAAGGATCCCTCTATCTATGCTCGCCACGCCCTGGAATCAGCGCAAGAACTCTTACGACGTGGTCGTAATCGGCTCCGGATATGGAGGCGCGATTTCCGCCGCGCGGCTCGCCTCGGCGCAACTCAACCCGAAGCCGGCTGTCTGTATTCTCGAGCGGGGCAAGGAATGGGAGCCGGGTCATTTCCCCGAGAATCTCCCCGACGTGCTGGGCGCGGCTCGGGGCGACCTGAATCCTCTCGGCCTGTTCGAGTTCCTCAGTTACCAGGACATCTCCGTCATTAAGGGATCGGGACTCGGCGGCACCTCTCTGATCAATGCGAACGTCGCCATCCGGCCTGATCGTGAGGTGTTCGAGCAATTCCATTGGCCCAAAGCAATATCGTTCGACGAATTAGACCCGCACTACACCACAGCTCAAGGGATGCTCGCCGCGGGACCGCACCCGCGTGCATTGGACCTGGCCAAAGTGAAGGCTCTGCAGGAGCGCGCGGCGCAGCTCGGCCGCAACGCTGAGGCGCTCAACATCGCCGTGAACTTTACGATCAATGGCCAGAACCCTCACGGCGTCGAGCAGAAGCCCTGCAACGATTGCGGCAACTGCGTGACTGGCTGCAACGTGAGAGCGAAGAACACGCTGCAGATGAACTATCTGCCGATGGCGAAGAATGCCGGCGCGACGATCCTCACTCAGGCAACCGTTGAGCACCTGGAGAAACTTCCTGGCGGCGGCTGGCGCATTCATGGGCAACACGTCGAAAACCTTCTCGTCAAGGATCGGTTTCAAATCGATGCGAAAGAAGTGATTTTGTCGGCGGGCTCGCTGAACTCGACGGAGATCCTGCTCCGCTCCGAAATGCGCGGTCTGTCCGTTTCGCCCGCGCTCGGCACGAAATTCAACGGAAACGGCGATTTCTTTGGGCTGGCCTACAACGGGGCGCTCGAAACCGACGTGCTGGGTTACCCCTTTCAACAGCGGCCCGGGCCAGGTGATTCTCCCGCGCCTGGCCCGAACATCGTCGGCGTGGTCCGCTACAACGGAGCGTTGCCGCAGGCGCAGCGTATCACCATCGAGGATTTTTCCTTCCCTGTTGCTTACGTGGACGCATCCAAGTTGTTATTCGCCTCCCTTCGGGGACAAGACACCGTAGCCGGCGACGAGGATGCGCAGCGTGCCCGCATGCAACGCGATCTCGAACCATTCCATCGCCGCTACGATCCCGAAGGCGCCATGAACCACACCATGCTCTACCTCGTCATGGGCATGGACGACGCCCGCGGCACGATTCAATTCGAAGCGCCGTGGAACGAACCCGACGGCCGCATCCGTGTCTCCTGGGACCAAGCAGGCCAACAGCAGATTTTCACGCGCATGAACGACGAACTGCGGCGCCATGCACGTGCCTTGCGCGCCAATTTTATCGCCAACCCCACGTGGAGCGTGTTCAATCTTCGCCATCTGGTGACGGCGCATCCATTGGGCGGTTGTCCGATGGGCGACGATTATCTGCAGGGCGCCGTAGACGCGTTCGGGCGTGTCTTCTCCGGCGACGGCAGCGTGCATCAGGGGCTTTATGTGACCGACGGTTCCGTGATACCGAGCGCCTTGGGTGTGAATCCATTTCTCACCATCTCGGCGCTCACGGAGCGATTCGCCGACCGCAAGATCCGCCACCTCGCCGGCGAGGCGTACCCTGCGCCGCCAGCCATGGTAAGCATGGCGGGGCTCAATGCGGTCGAAGCCACGTTATATAACGAAGGCCAATTGGAGATGTTGTTCCGCCGCACGAAAACGCTGCCTATTGATGAGTTCGTCAACCACGGCGGTGAGCCAACGTTCGATAAGGTGAGCGAAGTCATTCGCAACGACAAATTCTGGAAAGGGTTCTTTCCCAAAGGCCACGTGCTGAATGCGCTGTCCTCGGCCATCTTTACCGGATTTCAGAAGGAGTTCAAGAAAGACGGAAATCGCTACGTTGGCATAACCAGCGACACCGACGGCCGCATCCACGCGCGCAATAGCCTGGAGGAAATCGAGCTGAAGCACTCCGAAGGCACGCTTGAGGCAGGCAAGTATATTTTGCTTCGCTACCTCGACATGCCGTGGCAGGGTTACTACGACATCTTCAAGATGATCAATAAGGACCTGCTGATCGGTCGTGTCTATCTGGGCGAGTTTCCCAATGGCGTGCGCATGTTCACGTTCCCGATGACTCGCACCTACGGGTTCCATCAGATGAGCGTTGCCGATCACGCCACTCTCTACGCCACCGCGTCCGTTCCCACGGCGGCTGAGTTGGAAGGCGTATGGCGCATGGATGCCATATCGAACGCCAACCATGCCGGTGGTGTCGCTCATCTGCAGTTCAGCAACAAGCCCGATGGACGCCTGGAGGCGCGTTACCAATTGATGGGCTTGCTGGAAGGCCTGGTTGTTCCGAGCTTCCTATCGGACCACTTCCAACTGCGCGACTTCACGCCATTCCACGACGAGATTCGCAAGATCAGCGACGACCTGCTGATTGGCAAATACCTGGGGCCCCTCCCGCCGGGCTTTCAGCCATCCGCCGCAACGCCGTCGCTGGGAATCATCCACACCGAAGAAAATGGCCAGTTCGGTTTCTACTACCTCCTCACGCGCGCCGAAGACAAGGAACTGCGCTCGCTGACGATTCTGCGCCCATTCCTCGATGCGCAGTTGCCGGACGGTGTTGGTTTGATTTTCGACGAGCAGATGGTGGGTTGGTGCTTCGCGGGGCAGGGAACGCCCGCCGCCGGCCGCGAGGGAGATCTGACCATTGCAAATCGGATCCCGGCGAGCGGACCGCCGCCCGGCGCCTCCGCGTGCAGCTTCCAAGTGCGCATGACGATCCCCGACGTCAACGCGTTTGTCCAAGGAGTCGAGCATGAAGCCGGTCTGAAGGGCACAATCACGTTCGACTCGTTTGCCGGGCAAGGGGCAGGCACATTCACTGTCGACGAAGCGGCAAGCCGCTTCCACTATCTCCGCGTGAACCCGCAGACGCGCGAAGCGGAGATGAAGTATCACATCGAATTTTCAACTAATGCCGGCAAGCGTTTCACGTTGGAAGGCACGAAGTACATGCAGCGCGACGGCCGCGCCGGGACGCAGATGATCCGGCAGCTCCTCGAAGACTACACCACACTCTATTGCCACATTTACGAACACAAGGCTGACGGGACGACATCGGAATTCGGCACCGGTTGGATGAAGTTCCGCACCTTTGAAGATATCGCCGCCATCGGCAACCTTGCCGGCTTCTTGGCCTCGTTCCAAGTCACCGGAACCACCGATCCCGTAACGCAATTGCAGGCGCGCATGCGCTTCATCGCTTTCACGGGGCAGTTCGTCCAATACGAATACGATCCGCTCTCCTTTGGTCCCGATCAACTGGCGCAGGATGTGGCCGCCGCTGTGCGCCGTGGAGCCGAGACTCCGGACTTCTTTAGCACGCAGCCCAGGGCGGAGTTGCAGGCGATTCTGCGCGACACGCCAACACGGCCACTGGAAAGCCTCCTCAATAAAGGAACCGTCCAGTACGATCCCGCCCAGCATCGTGTCTTCCGTGATTCGTTTTGGAAGGGCTCGTTCGCCAAGGATTCGTTGCTCGGGTGGACTGAACGCGCGCAACAGTCGCTTCTCAACGGCGCCGTCGAACTCTCTGGCCGATTCACCGGCGGCGGCTTCTGGAAGCGCTTCGATCAGTTGAAGGATGGCGTGGTTAAGGGCTACGTAGTCAACTACGAACTTGCCGCGTTGCCTGGCTTGCCCGAGGTGCGAAAGGCTTCTTATCCGAACGACGCACGACCTTATTTCAAGAAGGGCGACGATGTTTTGCTGCTCACCTATACCAACGATCCGTACAAAATGGTCTACGACACGATCAAGGTGATCGACGAGAACAATGCGATCGGTGTCATGCACATCGGCACGTTCCCGAACGGTGTCGAGCTGGCGACGTTCACCATGGCGCGCCACAACTATCCCTTCGAGAACATGGCCGTGCAGGATCACGATGCATTGTTTAGCGGACCGCTTGCCGCGGAGCCCACGGCTGGCCAATTGGCGGGTTCCTGGAAGGGGTACGTCATCTACCTCGATACGCCGGATACGAGCCTGCGGAATCAGGTCAGTCCGATGTTGTTCGAAGCGGCCATTCACGAACAAAATGGCGGCCGTCTGATGAAGTGGAAAGTCGCCGGACTGGGAATGGAATCGCCTGAGTTCGCGCAGCCAATCGCCGCCGGCGATCTGAAGATGATCGGCGCCGATACACTGCTTGGACGCTGGAGTCCGGCCGAGTTGCCGCCGGAAGCGGCGGTGCTGCTGGCGAGCCTTCTGCAGATTCCGCGCGGCGCTCCCGCCCTGCGGTTTGTCTTGAAGCGTGCCTAGCCGATGGCGGCTAGGGCTTCGTCGGCGAGCCAAGCGTCGGGTTGGGCCCGCGCGTCGAGCCCGGTTCGCTAATAGCGACCCTTCTGCGCTTGTTCGTGGACGGCGAATCTTCCGCGGCGGCGGCAATGTCGGCTGGTGTTGCGCGTCGGAATCCTCCGCTCGATTCCGGCTCCCCGGCCGAAGTCACGGCCGATTCAGTTGAACTCACCGTGGATTCCGTCGGTGTCGGCCGCGGCCCTAGCGAGGGTACGAGGTACTTGCGGCGCATGCGCACCTCGGCGCCCCCATAGCGCGCTGCCGCGGTCGAGCTGAGGATGACATCCACGCTCCGCTGCTCGCCTTCGCGGGCTTCAGTCGGCAGCTGGAAGTAGAGCGCATAGCGGTTGCGAATGCGCCGCAGCGTGCGTTCGACCGAAGATGCGTCGGAGAGGCTGAGGCTGTCCCCGCCAGACTCGCGCGCGATCTCGCCGGTGCCCGCCGATTGCAAACGCGGCTGTCCGCCTCCCGGAATTCCACCACCACGTCCGCCCGGACCCCAAATCACGGGTCCCTGCCCACCGGGAATGGGCCATGGGCTTCCGCCGGGCCATGTCGATCCGCCGCCCGGCCACGAGCCTCCGCCACGGCGCCGGGAAGGTGGGTATTGTCCTCCGCCAGGCACACCGCCCCCGCGCGAATAGCCCGGTTCGATCGGGGGAGCGAGCAGCAAGCTCAACACGGCATCTGCCGAGGCGAGCGCACGATTGACGCGCGGTTCGTCGCGTTCGAATTCGGTGCGGTCGTCGGTGACAATCACAATTGCCCGCCGGGCGTCCGGACGCGCGTTAGTTTTGACGTGGCGCGCCGCATCGAGCAGCGCCCGGGTGATGTCGGTGCCGCCGTCGAAGGTTTCCTGGCGCAGAAGGAAATCCATTTCGCGCACAGCGTCTTCAGGGTTGGAACGGAACGGCTGACGCACGCGGGTCGAGCGATCGAACACCATCACGCCTACGCGATCTTCGTTGCCCAAAACCTGAAGGGCACGCCGCGAAGCCCTTGCGACTTGCTCCAAATGAGGCCGCATGCTGCCGCTGACGTCGAGCAGCATAAGAATATCCACCGGGACGTTCTCGGTGGCGAAGTTGCGGATCTCCTGTACACGTCCCTCTTCGCGCAGAACAAAGTCTTCCTTCGTGAGCCCGGTGATTGCGTCCCTATTGCGGTCGAGCACCTGCACGTCGACTCGAACCAGGGAGACGTCGCTGCGGAAGATCACTTCCTCATTGGCCGCCAACGCGCCCACACCCGCCGCCAGCAACACTACTCGAGTCCAATACATCGTGAGACCTGCGCTGGAAGTTATGACGGCGGTGGTGCGCGCCGGGTTTCGGCCATTCCGGCCGGGCTGCGGCTAGGCGATGCCGGTCAAAACCTGTACCCAGGCCGGTTCGCGCAGGAGTTCCGGCATACGCGCGCGTCCACTCTGGATGTGCTCGGACCGGCCGTGTGCCTCCAGGGCGTCCGTACTCGTCCACTCCTCGATGAAGGTGAATTTGCCCGCGTCGGCGAGATCGACGAACAAATCATACCGGAGGCACCCGTTCTCCTTAAGGGTGGGCGCGATGAATCCTTCAAGAATGGAGCGCAAAGCAGCTTCCTGGCCGGGTTTGGCGTGAATGTGGGCGACCACATCGATCTTGGACATCACACCAGACTAGCGCGCGACGGGCGCAGGGAGAACTTCCACCGACACGCTGATAATCTGTTCGCCGCCCCCGAGCGCAACGCCCTTCACAGGCGTCACATCGAGATACTCACGCCCCCACGCCAGCGTCACGTGAGTCCCCTGGGGACGCACGTTGTTTGTCGGATCGAAGTCCTGCCAGCCGAAAACCGGACAGAAAACGGAAACCCAGGCGTGCGATGCCTCGGCTCCGATGGCCTTTTCGCCGCTGCGCAAATAGCCGCTGACATAACGCGCCGGAAGTCCTAGCGAGCGCAGACAGGCAATCATGAGATGCGCGAAGTCCTGGCAGACCCCCTTGCGCTGCTGGAGCACCTCGTCGACCGGTGTTGTGACGGATGTGGCGCGCGGATCATATTCGAACTCTTTGCAGATTTTGCCGCATAGTTCGCCAACGGCGGCGAGAAACGCCCGGCCCTCCGGGAAACAACTCCGCGCATAGGCGGCAAATGGCTCGGCGATGGGCGCTTGCGGCGAGGCGAGAGAAAACGGAAGCGCGTCGAATAAACTCCCATCGGGCCGGTCGCGCACTTGGTCCCGCACGGACTCCCATGCGGGCGACAGAGTTGCCTCGGGAGACTCGCCGTCTTCCACCTCCACCACGCTCGTCGCCGTAATGGTGAGCGTTTCATGTGGCTCGTGGATTGAGAAGTAGCTCACCTCATTGCCGAAGTAGTCGCGCCGCGACTCGAGAAAATCGGGTACGGGCACGATGTTCAACTCGTGCTCCAGCAAGGTCTGTGACTCGTGCTCGCGCGGGCACAGGTGGACCTCGGTATGGCAGATGGATACCGGCTCGCTGTACATATACATCGTCGTGTGTGTGGCGCGGTAGATCATGGGCGTTTACGGTGCGGACAGCCTGCGCGAAGCCACGGCATGGCTGAAGTAACGGCGTGTGAGTGCCTCGGAAAGCAGCCGCAACTCGGCAAGTTGATGGCCCAGCAGCGTGTCGAGAGCGAACCATCGCCCTGTCGGGTCGGGCCGCGTGAGTTCGTTGATCTCACACAACTGCACTGCCGTCAGCAGTCCCAGGGCGACACGCGCCTCCTGCGGGCGGCGAATCTTGTTCTGGCTTTCCGGCAGTTGATCGATATGCTCCACCAGTTGCGCCAGTTGAAAGGCGATGGAACGCGGATTCACTTCGTCCACCAGCAGGAGATCCAGAACCAATTCGGGCAACACAGAGGTGAGATAACGCGAACGGTAGGTAATGCTGCTGTCGGCTATGTCGAGCACGGCTTCGAGCACGCCGGCGTCTGCGCCGCACTGCTCGGCGATGCCATAGCGCAGAACTTCCGACATCTGAATGCTGCGTTCCAGCCGGCGGCCGATGTCGAGGAAACGCCACCCGTCACCACGTGTCATGCCCTCCATCACAAGCCCGCTAAAGGCCGACAGCGAGAGTATCACCTCGTTCAGACGGTCGAGTGCCGTGCTCACCAGCAACGGCTCGGCCGTTGCTGGCGCCGGCAGTTGCTCGCCCAGCCGGCTTAGCACGCGCCAGGCGTCGCCGGAAATACGATCGCGCAGAAGCCAAGCCACGGAACGCACCTGCTCCATGTGACGCGAAAGAGGGCTCGCACCCTCGCTGTCGTATACCATCGAGAGGATGTCCCGTTCGCGCCCTTCCGGTCCGGCGCCCGCCAAAGTGTCGCCCGTGAGATAACCAAGCGCCTGCAGAATCCGAATGCCGGTTTCGACGCCCGAGGAAGGCGACCGTTCGCTTTCTTCGCTGAGGCGCGGCAAAATCG
>Ga0209382_10006923_pt1 | contig 14523 bp, 9 predicted proteins | sample SoiMetdeltSBSDD5_FD_187599 | JGI IMG/M metagenome (GOLD analysis project Ga0209382, IMG submission 187599) | Bulk soil microbial communities from a Populus tree surrounding site in Tennessee, USA - Soil MetaG P. deltoides SBSDD5 (SPAdes) (version 2) | ecosystem: Environmental > Terrestrial >... | reverse complement strand
CGGCAGGAAATGCGACAAGGTAATCACCGGGCCGTCATATTCCTTGATCCGCGATTCATTGAGGTTGAGAAAGTATTCCGAGATGGATCCAATCTCGACCGGCCATTTGCAGAAATAAAAATCGGCCCACCCCTCCAACGATGAAACGTCCGCCTCTCCCTGTTGATCGTAATCGGCTTCATACCACGAGAAGAGCGGCACAATCCAATTCTCACCAGCCCTGCCAGGTCGCGTGTAAACTCCGATCTCGTCGCACAAGCGGAGAACCCGCCTGAATTTTTCGACCGAATCGTATTTTCCGTCGCGGACCCACAATTCATGATTACCTGGGACATAAAACACTTGACCGAATCGCGAGCGCAACGTTCGCAATGTCCAGTCAATGGCCCTCAAATCGTCGGCGATGTCGCCGGCCACAACCAACACGTCCCGCAAATAAGAGATTGAAGAAACTCGCTGCAGCCGGCGGCGATTTTCGGCAAAGTCCGTGTGCAGATCGGAGACGGCGAAAATGCGCATAGGTTATGCAACTCCACCTTTGATTCGACGCCTTACAGCGTCTTGAGCATCAGGTCGACCACCAACCGGTTGAATTTCGCCGGCTCCAAAATTTCCGAGCCTTCGGCCAGTAAGGCGTAACCCAACAGCAATTCGGCGTATTTCCCGACCACTTTGTCTTCTTTATTTTGCCGAAACCGTTCCTGCAGTTTGATGAAGATCTCGTGATCGGGGTTCAACTCCATAATGCGCCGCTGTCTGGGCCCGCCGCCCTTGCCCTTTTGCAACAACCGCTCCATCTGTGGGCTGTAGTCCATTTCAGTACCGACCAGGCAGGCCGGCGAGGCGACCAGGCGACTGGACAGGCGCACCTGTTTGACGTGTTCGTCCAGCGCCTTCAGCATGGCCGTGAACAAGTCGGCCGCCTCCTCTTCTTTCTTCTTCAGTTCCGCCTCGACTTTTTCCCTTTCTTCCTGATTGTCGCCCAACTTGAGCGCGCCTTTGCCCGCCGATTTCAGTTTCTTCCCTTCATAATCCCAAAGCGACTGCACGAGTAGTTCATCCACCGGTTCGGTCAGATACAGCACTTCATATCCTTTCTCCTTGAACGCCTCCAGGTGCGGGGAGTTTTCGACCACGCCGCGCGATTCTCCGGTCAGATAGTAGATCTCCTCCTGGCCTTCCATCATTCGTTCGGCATAATCCTTCAGCGTCGTCAATTTCTCGGGATCCGCCGACGACTGGAAGAGCAGCAACGAAAGGATCCGCTCTTTGCTTTCGTAATCGGACGAGACCCCTTCCTTCAACGCCCGGCCGAATTGGCTCCAGAATTTCAGGTAATTGTCGTAATCATCTTCGAACAGCCCGGTGAGCGCATCCAGGATCTTCTTGGTCAGCCATTTCCGGATCTGCGTAATGTGCCGATCCTGTTGCAGCGTCTGGCGCGAGATGTTCAGCGGCAGGTCGGCCGAATCAACCACGCCCTTGATGAACCGCAAGTATCGGGGTAAAAGGTCCTCGCAATTCTCCATCACCATCACTCGCTTGGCATACAGGCGCAGTCCGCCCTGATAACCATGATAGAACAAATCGTAAGGAGCCTGCGCCGGAATGAACAACAATGACTGATACTCGATTGTCCCCTCGGCTTTGAGCTGGACGGTCTTGAACGGTGGGGTCCAATCGTTCGAGATGTGACGGTAAAAATCGGCATACTCACTTTCCGATACTTCGGCCTGCGGCCGGCTCCAGATCGGCTTCATCGAGTTGAGGATTTTATCCTCGATCACAATTGTTGGATTGGGTTCTTGCTCCACGCCCCCGTCTTTGCCCGCCTCCTCGCGTATGTATTTGCCGATGATCGGGTATGTGACGAAATCGGAATATTTTCTCACTATGCGCGACAGTACCCACTGGTCGGTAAAGTCTTCAATGCCGAGTTCCGGGTCCGCCGGCTTCAAATACAACGTGACGGTCGTGCCTCGCCGATCACGCTCGGCTTCGCTGAGGAGGTAAGTCCCGTCCGCTGTAGATTCCCATCTGGTCGCCATGCTCTCCCCGGCTTTGCGAGTCGTCAACACGACCTTATCGGCCACCATAAATGATGAGTAGAATCCGACGCCGAATCGACCGATCAAATCGACGGCCATTTGCGCGGTGGTAGCCGCTTCCAGGCCTTTACGCAACTCGTCGGTTCCCGATCTGGCGATCGTTCCTATGTTGGCCATCACCTCCTCACGACTCATACCGATTCCGGTATCGGAAATCGACAAAGTCCTCGCTTCCTTGTCGGTTTCCAGACGAATCTCGTATTTGTCGTTCGCTTCAAGCAGCGTCGGATCGGTCAAGGCCTCGAAACGCAACCGGTCCAGCGCGTCCGAGGCGTTGGAGATCAACTCGCGCAGGAATATCTCCTTGTTGGTGTAAAGAGAATGAATCATCAAATCAAGCAGTTTCTTGGTCTCTGCCTGAAACTGGTATTCTTTCATCTTGGCAATCATACGATATTCACCTTCTTCTATTTAGTGACTGATGTCACGCAGCCGGAGACTGCGGATTGAGCTTAACAGTTCTGAATAAGCCGTCTGCGGAGCAGACAGATAGATCTTTGACTTCAAGGCGAAATGGTTCAACCCGGCGCTGATCTTCAAGCCCTCAAGCTTGACATAGGCGCAATGGCCGGCAAACAGACGGTTGCGCTCTCGTCGTCTCAGTGCGGGTCGGAGATTACTCCACCCCGGCGTTGCATCCTAAAGCAAATCCGATCACTCTCAGCGCCTCTCACCAAATGCGCGTCGGAATCAGTTTTTGGGGACCACTGTAGTACTCATAACCGGTGGGCGCCCTATCGAGGCGACGTCTATCCTAACAATGGGGCTATGATATCACACACAGTTGAGGAGGCCTCCGTCATGCTCGTGGCTCGAAGGGATAAATCTCTACACCGAGTCTGAACGTCAGGAGTCATCAGGCTCCGCATCGCTTCGGCCACGATTTCGGGCTTCCAGCGAAAAGGTGGCAGACTCTTGCCGATCCCAAGACGCTGGATGCGAGCGCCGTTATCTGGCCTGTCGTATCCGTACGTAAGCGCCATTTGAGGAATGCCAGCAGCCATTGATTGATACAGAGTCCCTATGCCGCCGTGATGTATGATAGTTCCCATGTACGGCAACAGACTCGCGAAAGGAAGGTACTTGTATCTTAATATCCTGGCGCTCGTATAATTAGGCGCCACATCATCGTAAGGAGTAATCAGGATGACATTACGTCCCAGAATAGCGCATGCCTCAACACCGGTGGAGAAGAATTTCGAATTCTCCGGCTCGCTGGTCCCGTGAGTGATAAGAACTGGCGGGTCTCCGTCAGCCAATAATCCTTTTACTTCCTCCGGAATTTCGCCGATCTCAATCTCTCGATTCCAAACGAACCCCACAGGCGACACTTCGAACATCCAATCAGGATCATTGGGCGCGAACCATTCCGGCCAGAGGCCGATCTTACATATTGGCCTTCTCAACCAGGATCCCCAGTCGAGGACGGGCGGAAGATTCAACTCCGCTCTAAATCGATTAAGTATATTTGACTCGGCGTTGAAGGTTTCCGCATTGATCGGCATCTTCATCACAAAGTATGGAGCTGTAAATGCCATCACATATGGATGCCCAAGCATCTCCGCAACAGTCTGGCCAACGGCGACCGAATTTTCGTGACTTATTACAACAGTATTATCTCGATCGCATCGTTCACTGATGTAGGCATGTATTCTCTTACAAATCTGAAAATTTTCGAGGATCAGACTGGGATCGAGCATTCTGTCAGTTATCCTCTCATTCCGCGGCGTAAACCGGTCTGATCCGGCGACTCGACCGTCGGGATAAATGGGGACAAAATCTATACCGTTGTATCCAGTCGCGCCTTCCAAATTAGCGATTAAGGTCACGTTATGACCGCGCCCTTTTAAAGTATTGCCGATTTGTACGAACGGGTATAAATCGCCGCCAGTACCTTGGGTTAACAATATGACGTCTGCCATCTTTCCTCCGACAAACTGAGCGGACCGGATGTCCCGAGCCCGCAGCAGGATTTGCGACGAAAGGTGTTATTTATCGATCTTCTTTCCCAATCGTAGAGCGAGAAGCGCGCGCCTTTCCGGCGAGAGACGGTTAAGCCGGTCAGCAAAATCAGATACGTGATCCAGAGGTTTATCGTCCGGGTCTGTTTCAACCGATTGGTCATGGGATCCAAGCGGGCCATTTAAGCCGATACCTTGAAGGAAACTTTCGATAACAGCCATATTCTGGCCGGATACGAATGTCAGGGCGGCCTGGCGCGACTCTCTCGACAGTCGCTCATAGCGCGCCCGGTCGGAAAGCAACTCTCGCAACGCCGCCACCCAGGGTTCAACGTCCTGTTCCGGAACTAACGGGACAGGAAGCATTTGGCTATCTAACCGGCTCTCATATCGTTCGATCGGGCGGATAGGCAACACCCCTCCCACCCCCAGATTTGCTTCAGGAAGTCCTCCTACATTACTGGCCAGTACCGGAATTCCTCGCAACATGGCTTCGATGACAACTCTTCCATAAGCCTCGGCCCACAAAGAAGGCACAAGCAGGATGCGAGTCTGGGAATAAATCTCATCGATCTCCTCAACCGGATTCAAGATTCTCACATTGCCTAACGATTCAAGCATTCGTCTGTCGGCGTCAGTTGTGCCCCAGGTCGGAACGGTCGCGAATTCGACCTCCGGGAACCTGGCGGCCAGGGACACAAAGATCGAGATGCCCTTGACCGCACATGGATTGATCATCGTCACAAAGCGGTTATCGAACCTTCCATGGTCAGGAAAAGGCCCGGGACCGTAATGTAATATCGGCAGCACTATCGACTCCAGACCTGCCCACTCCCTGATGTAGTTCCTAAGATAATTGCTAACAGTTATGATCCCGGCTGTTCGTTGAAGCAGTTTGGTTTTCGTCCGATTCTCTACGAAGCACGATGGGCCGAAAGGAAGGGCCAGAGTAGTATGAGCCAGATAAATCACCCGCGAGGGAGCTGCCTCTACCGCCGCCTCCAGCAATAACTGCCCTAAATCTTCTGAAGATACCAGAATCCAATCCGGCTCGAACTCCCTGATCTGATCGACGAGATAGGAGCGCAGCCGAGAACGCATAAATACCGCGTGCACCATGACACCATTACATACAAAGCAGGCGACCTGAGAGTCAGATGAATGCGGGTAAATCTCGCGATTCGCCAGATCGTTCAGGAACTCTCCGCAAGATACTCCGATCGACTCATTATGCGCCGGCGCAATTGCCCGACAGGCGTGTCCTCTAGCCGCCAATTCCTCGACCAAGAGGCGATTGGATTTATTTGCTCCCCCCAGTGCGGGAAGATACACTGCGTTCTGAGCAAGCATTAACCTCATAACTATTTAGGGTTGTCTTAGTATGCTCAAGCCATTCAGGATGAAGTGGTCCCTTAAAACTGGTTCTTACGCAATTTTGGTGAAGCGGGCTGAGTTCTGTCAGCCCATTTCAAAGCCGTTTCTCTTCTTCAAGCTTCGTGCAAGTCCCGTGCTCTCAGTAAATCAAGAGTGGATGGACAGCGCCACAACCAGGTTGGCCGAGGCAGGTTTTCGTTACGCGGTTTGAAATTGTATTGTAGCGACGCTTTTAGCCGTCCCTTCAGTATAAGAGCGACTAAAGTCGTCACTAAGAGTTCATTTTCCGAGGAGAACACAACAGATTACTTATGCGGCGTCATTGGTCTTTCTCGCCATCGAGCGGAAGACCGCTCCGCCACCAGTCGGCAAGGGTTTTTACATGAGGTGGCTTGAGGATACTGAAATGGTTGCCGGGACCATCCCAGCAGGTAATATTGGGCGACCAGAGTCTCCACCCCTCCAATGTCGCCTGGCGCTCCCGTTGGTCGGCTCGATCGTCAAGGCGCGGGTCGCGAGCGAGCGCCAAACGAACCAGACCGGGAAAGGGAACCTGCGGTCGGTAGCTGGCGCGCAACGCCGCTCCAAAAGTGCGGACCGGCCCGCGAAGCGCGTTGGGCGTGGACCGTCGTGGCATAAGACCGACCCGAAGTATGCCCTCGTGCAGAAGCCGCAACTGCCCTGCGATATTCTGCGATTCGAACTCCGCTCGGTGAATGCCAAGGGATTTGTCTGCGGCCAGCTCCATGACCTCGATTAGCTTAACCAACACTTCTGTGGAGGTATAAGCGCGGCCGAGCAAGCCATTGCCGCCGGGAGCTTCGCTATCGATGATGGTCAGCGAGGCCACCGACCGACCGCTTGCGCGCATTTGGGTTGCGATCTCAAACGCTACCCACCCCCCAAAGGAGTGCCCTATCAGGTGCGCCCGGCCATCGGGCTGTATTGTGTTGATCGCTTCTAAATACATAGTAGCCGCCGCTTCCACAGTGGAATGCGGCACGAGCGCGCCTTCTACTCCTCTGGGCTGCAGTCCGTAAATGGGGCATTCACTTCCTATTACGCCGGCCAGTTCAATAAACCCGATTACGTTGTCACCTGCGCCCGGGACGCAGAAGACCGGCTTATTGTTCCGCTTACCAACCTGCATCGTCACGAGGGGGCAGTACTGCGTTTCAGGCAGATCGTGACGCTGCTTGCTGACTTGAGCAATCGCAACTGACAGAGCCTGACCAAGAATGACGACGTGAGGGTCATCCATCAACGAGCGGTGGTTTCCGGGTACCCGGAAGAGATGAATCTGTCGCTCGTGTCTCACCGACCCCCAGCCCATCAGCGGATCGGGCGGAGCCAGCTCTTTCGGGACGTCGGGCTGTTCTTCCGCAGTAAAGAGATAGATCGGGATCGGAATCGGTGTCGCTACGTAGTTTTCGATCGCGCGCTCGTGGGCCATCAAGCGGATGAGGTACGGCTCGATCTCTTTCGCAGTATGATCGACCAAGTTCTCATGGAGCGCGCCTGATTCTCGGCATTGGCGGAACAGTTCCTCGAAGTCCAACCCGTTGGCCACTTTTTTCAACCCTGAGAGCGTCAACCGCCGCTCAGCGGTCGGAGGGATTTCGCGTGCGAGCCCTTCGCACAGCCTGAGCAGTGAAGTCTGTAAAGACTGGTTACGAGCCTGCGGCGGGTTCGTACCGGAGCGCGAGACCGGACAACCTGCATCGATCAGACCGGCAAACTCGACGATCTGATCCTGTCCGATCAGTTGATTGGCGACCTCGTAGGCCAGAACACCGCCGAGTGACCAGCCCGCGAACCGGTAAGGACCGACGGGCTGGACCGTACGCATGATATCGACCAGACGCGCGGCCATCCCTTCGATAGTTTGCAACTGAGGTTCATCCAGCGGCACGCCGGGCAAACCGTAAACGGGGATCTCAGAATTGATTTGCGCCGCTAGCAAAGGAAACCAGAGACCCTGCCCGGAGTTGTCGTGAATCAGGAACAACGGCCGCTCGGAGCCCGTCGTCCGGACAGGAATGGCGCCTTTAACGGCGGTACCGGACTCGCCCTGCTCCAAATGTGCGACAAGCGATGCGATCGTCGAATGCTTGAACAAATCCACGACTGTCATATTAACTTCACGCGCCCTAACCGCCGCTTCACGGACGGACGGGCTCAGGGCGATCCGCGCTTCGATCTCGCCAAGCTAGATCCGGAATCCTCGGATTTCGACATTTCAATACGTTCAATATTGACACACTCAGGCGGCTAGCCGTCAAGTTCTGTGCAGTTAAGTCAGGCGCCTCTTAAAAGCCTAACCGCCATGTCTGATTCAACACTAAGTCGGGCTCTGCTCTCCTTGTGGCCTGCAGCTACTGAGATCACCGTGTCCTCATCGAGTTGGACGGCCACCGACCGCTGCAATAAGGTCACGGAAATAATCAATCGCCTTTCATTTTCGCTTGGGCATATAATTCCCTGGACTCCGGCTAATGGGCCTGTCTCTACAACGACAGGGGTTCCATCAGGGAGATATCGCCATGGCTCTCGTAAGAAATTGCTTGAGGTCAAAAGCCGTAAAGCTTCGATCTCCTCTGCGGCTATTTCCGTGGGCTTCCCGCCAAACCCGACTATTCTGGTGACTCCCTGAGTTGCAATTACCTTGCCCAGGATCGAAGGACTGAGGTAACAGAAGACATACATGGGGAAAAGGGGTAGGTCGATCTCCACTGTACGATCTGACCATTTTCGCTTCTGCCGGTATAGTGGCGTAAAGCACTCATGGCCTTTTTGCCTTAGCAGGCAATCTATTTTCTTTTCATTCCTCGGCATGGTTTGTAAAGCAAACCATGCCTGCGCAGCGCTCATATCAAGTAATGTCCCTTACATTAACTCAAGATATTGAATCCCAATAGGTTTTGTTACAGGCTACTGCCATCCTGAGTCCCATCTTTGAACCCAGCTCGACTTTATTCACTCTGGCTGTGTGGCCCACAGCGTCGGCCAATCACTCGAATAGGGAACGAGAGATTGTTGGGACGCGTCCCGCACGTCTAACGTAAATTGCGCCAGCCGCTTGCTTTTTCGATGATTTTGGAGAAAACGAGCGTGGCGTGTTCAACACCGTCTCAAGCCGACATATGATCTTGTGGGCGACCACTCCACTTGAGTTCATAGGACGATGATCATTCAATTGCCGGTGACGACCGCAGTGCTTTAGAGGAATGACGACCTTTGCCTTGACAGGAAGGTCGATGACAACAAACATTACCATCGAGTTCGATACGCGCAAACGCGCGTATCAATAAATCTTTAAGCTCAAACAAAGATCAACTATTGAGTGCCCAAAGCCGTGGGTGGGGCGTGTTTGCCCATTCTTGATCAGACCAGGTAAGCTATCGATTCCGTCGGGCCTCGTTCTGACGAGAGCCGTACCCTACCACCGAGAACGAATCGCTACCATCCGTAATGACAAACATTCAGGATGATATTGGCGTTGCTATTCTCGTGAAATACAATTGGCCGTTCGGCCGCTCATTTCGCCATCACAATCAGGAAGACTTCTTTTCGATAGTAAAGTACAGGCGGAGTCGAAACTATTTCACCGCAGTTCGGAAAATCTTTTGGAGAAAACTGCAAATTCTGAAGACGGCGGCGAGGTGTAATATAGCCAGGAGCTTACCTTGACTCTGTCCATTCTGAGATCGGCGCTATGCGCCGATCTCAGAATGGACAGAGTCCCATTTAACAGTTAACTGAGTGACGAATAACAGTTAACTGAGTGACGAACGGCCTATCCACCTGAGTGTCAATCACTTGTTTTCAGGTTAAGTGAGCGGTTATCAATAGATTATGCGGCGTTGTTCGACGCTTGATATTTTTCAACATCGTTATCGCGTTATGACATCAAAAAATGACGCTGACTTTGTCCATTTTGTGATGCCGGCGCAAGCGCCGGCATCACAAAATGGACAAAGTCGAGCTTACTATATGTATTTACGGCCCGGCCGGCCGTTAGACGTGATGATGCGACGCGCTCGGGAACGCCCGGTAATGTAAAGGTTGCTGGCTAACAGGCCGATCAAATCAAGGGATCAATATTTGTACAACAAAGCCCTTTTGCGCGGTGGGCCACTCAAGCGAAATAATTGTATTCCTAAATTTCGCCGCGCAGTAAAAATGTCTGCAAGCGCAACTCCAAATAAGTCGCGCTATCGTTTATGACGCATTGTCCGTTCATAAAGTTCCCTGTAGCGTTCGCGCGCGCGGTGGAGCACGAGGTTAAATTGCGCGTTGGTCAAGCCCAAATCCACACAAATCTGTTCCTTATCCTCTTCCGCGAGATAGAAACGTAAGAGCACCTGGATGTCCCGTTTGTTCGTCATCTTTTTTAGTATCTGCTGGACGATACCGACTTTCTCTTTCTGCAACAACTCCTTGAGTTGGTCGGACGTATCGTGGGGAACCGGCGCGGTCTCTCTGGTTTCATTTAACCTTTCCTGCCGCGCCGCGCGCTGGAAGTGCTTAATGACCCGGTTTCTGGCCACACCACAAATGAACCCGGAGAGTTTCTCCGGCTCTCGAACGTCGCCTTCTCGGATCTTTTCAAGGACAATGCAGAAGGTTTCCTGATAGAGATCATCCGCGACAGTCGCGTCCCTAACTTCTCGGCGGATAATGCTCATTATGACACGTTTGTAGCGCTCGACCAGTTCAGCCTCAGCTTGCCGATCGCCGCCGCAAATTCGGATGACGAGATCAGACCTGTCGCCGGCCTTATTCACAGCCATAGTTTCCACTCGCTTAACTAGTGTCATTCATAGCCAGGCGCACTTACATACGACCAGGCATAGGGGGAGCGCGACCGCGGTGATGGCGATGGCGACTCTAATTAATGTGACCAGATTCGGTGACAAATTTCGGCCATATAATAAAAATCTACCAAAAGCTTTTACGCTAATAGCCTCTTCAATATCCGTTCCCGCGACCCCGCTTTGCGGAAGAGCTTTGGCGCCATTGCGTCTGGTTCGTCCGCGCAGATTCGTGGCCGCGTCATTCGACGCCGGGTTTTATGACGGCTGGTGATTTTCTGTTGAATTGTGGCGCCAAATGGCTTGGCTCCATCGCATACGGCTTGAGCTTGTTTTTGAGCCTCAGGGGGATGGTCTCATCTAAACTAGTATCGACAGTCCTTTATTCGGCTGGCCGGTCGGTGAGTAACTACATTATCAAACAACAAGGCTCTCCCGTATGTGTTCGACCGTCGCGGTCCGGCGCCGAGTTCTCCAGCAAGTGGTAGTAAGATCGTGGCGAATCACGCGACGACACGCTCACAGCCAGGATTCTTGTAGCTGCGGCTAATATTTAGCGATGCAGAAGCTTATTATGTCTTGAAAGCGCTCTCAAAAAAAGCCAAGTGAGGTCCGAACGAGTTACAAGCGTCTCCCAAAGAAGCTAACTCCTGTCCTGGAGGACAATTGCGGAGGCCGAGCATTCACGAGACCGGATACCCAGGCTTGAAATAGAGGTATGGCAACAATTCAAACTTATGCCGGGCCGGGCATAAGGCTAATTATGCCGAGTACATTATTATGCCGAGTAGTTTCATTTTGCCCACAATTATAGGCCTTACAGCGTGATGCACTCGGTATAATAAGGGGCAGCCCTGATCCGCGATCCATCGGTTCTTGCTGCGGTCGGGTCAACCGGCCCTGCAGTTTTTCGGTGAATTTCAGACACTCAGTCATAGTCGAGAGACTGAATGCGAATCCTATTGGCGTCTCGTTGCCATGGCACTGCAATTCCGATAGCATTATTTTTTCAAGAATCGTGACACGGCTCGGATCGCCGGTACTAAATCTGTAGCAGCAAGACTTAGAGCGAGTAGTGTAATCAACTTGTCCCCCTCGGCGCCTTGCGGCTACACCGAAATATTTAGCTGTATACAAACCTGGATGTCCTGTACAGATCCTTAAAAAACAAAGTATGAGTTCCGGGCGGATCCTTAACGACTTGTTAAGAGAACCTATTATGTTTATGTAGCCAACAATATGCAACCACCAATCAATCAGTTATATAAATTTGGCCAATTCTGCCTGGATGTGAGCGACCGTGTATTGATACGTGACGGGAGAGTAGTGCCGCTCTCACCGAAGGTTTTCGATACGCTCCTGGTGTTGATCGAAAACCGCGGGCGCATTCTGGGTAAAGATGAGTTGATGCAGGCGATCTGGCCGGATGCCTTTGTGGAAGAGAGTAATCTGACTCACAACATTTCACAAATCAGGCGGGCGCTCGGCGATGGCGAACACATCGAGACGATTCCCCGACGCGGCTATCGATTTGTCTCCGAGGCGCAGATTGTCAGGCGTGAGGCGCAGGGTGGGGAAACTGTCGAGACAGGCAATAGCCTGGGGAGACCCGTTTTCATCTCGCCCAACGGGAGCATCTCTGCTCATAGCGTGATCGCCGCCGCCGGCGGTGATCAATCAGAGATGATCGATTCTGTGGCATCGGTCTCGCCCGATGTGGGAGAGATTCAGCCGGACATGGGAGGGAAGACGCCAACGCTAAATCTGAGGAGGGTGGCGAGGCCGGCGGCGCTCGTCTTGGTCGGTCTCGCTATTGTGTCATTGGCGCTATTCATGATCTACCGCCCTGCCAACGATCACGCCGAGAAGTTCTTCCGGCCGATCAACCCGACGAAGCTGACGACTTCCGGCAATGCTCTTCAGGCCGCGGTGTCACGTGACGGAAGGTATGTCGCTTATGTGATGCAGGAGGGCGACCGGCAAAGCTTGTGGATCAGGCAAGCCGCCGCGACGAGCCAAGCGCAAATTGTCGCGCCCGCAGACGTCGCCGTCAGCGGCGTGACGTTTGCGCCCGACGATAATTTCATCTACTACGTGGCGCGAGCGAAGGGCGAACCGGTTAGCCAACTCTATCAGATTCCAATGTTAGGCGGCGCCCCAAAACAGGTGATGTCAGGTGTGGACAGCCCAGTCACCTTTTCACCCGACGGTCAGTCCTTGGCTTTTGTGCGTGACTATCCGGCGTCCGGGGAAATGTCGTTGATCACCGTCAGGCTCAACGGTTCGGATGAACGAAAACTGCTGACGCGCAAAAGCCCAGAGGTCCTCTCGATGGAGGGGCCGTCGTGGTCACCTGATGGGTTGGTAATTGCTTGTGGGGCATACTCAATAGCGAGATTTGAGTCCCCGGCGCGGGTGTTGGCCGTGAGTGTGGTTGACGGATCGGCGCGCCCGATTGGCAATCAAACCTGGACCGTTATCGGCCAGGTCGCTTGGCTCGGCGACGGCAGCGGAGTCGTCTTCATTGGCTGGCGGCTAGTAACGGCATCCTACGGCGATCCGCTTTGGCTGTTGACTTATCCAAAGGGTGAGGCGCAGCAACTCACCAGCGATCTGACGACTTATGCCAGTGTCAGCGTGTCGGCGGATTCCAGCAGGCTGGTCATGAACCGGAGAGATCGCGTTTCCCGCCTCTGGGTTGTCCCCGCTAGAGGCACGGGCTTTGATGTCAGTCGGGCGGCGCAGCTTCAATCCGGCTTCGGTGACAATTTCAGCGAGCAGTTCGGGCTCGATTGGACGCCAGATGGGCGGCTGGTTTACGCCTCGCAGGCGAGCGGCAATCTAGATCTCTGGTTGACCACCACAAATAACCAACAGCCAAGACAACTGACGCGGGAAGCGCTAACGGATATGGAGCCGACAGTCTCCGCTGACGGACGTTACATCGTCTTCATGTCAACTCGAAGCGGGCATGGCAATATCTGGCGAATGAATATTGACGGTAGCAATCCGAAACAGCTAACGCGGGCGAGAGGCGATGATTTTCCTAGCCTCTCACCTGATGGGCGATGGGTAATCTATTCGTCTTGGAATAGCGGCCGGCAGGCGCTGTGGAAAACGTCGATTGAGGGCGGCGAGCCAGTGCAACTAACTCAGAAGTTGACCTCGCGCCCCATCGTTTCGCCTGACGGAAAGTGGATTGCGTGCTTTTATAATGATGAAAAAGGAACCGGAACCCGGGTTGCCCTCTTGCCTTTCGCCGGGGGCGAGCCGAGAGTTATTGAGGAAATGGCATATCCTGAATTCCTCCTTGCCCGCTGGTCGCCGGACAGCCATGCGCTGACATACATCGTCACTCGTGATGGCGTTTCTAACATCTGGAGCCAATCGATTGTCGGCGGTCAGCCAAGACAATTGACCCGCTTCACCACCAATCGGATCTTCCGCTACGCTTGGTCACGCGATGGAAAGCATCTGGCCTGTGAACGAGGCGAAGACATTAACGACATAGTTTTGATTGGCGCAGGTAAATCTAGTTATGGCACAATTTTTCGAGAGAAGGCAGACTGACCCTATTTCAACTTCTCCTTAAGCGGCAAGCGCTGCTTCCCATACCTGCAGGATCATGGCCCCTGGTCCGGTGATCTCAGATGTGTCGAACTGTCTTTTTTTGATTTTGTTTGCCATCTCGATTCCGCTCAATGTTACTTCCGCATTCCCGAGTGTCTTAAATCCCGGCATCGGATAACATCTCTGCTTCACCTACCGGTGATCCTTGTTCGTACCGAAAATTATATCTTGGCGATGAAGAGCCTGTTATCTGATGATGCGGCGCCTATCTCTTCTTCGAATTGACGACTCGAGATCACGTCGACGGCGCGTGGCTTTGCAATGACGCACATCAATCTCTACCCGCGCCGATAGTCCATCCATTGATCTGATCGATATTACCCTGGAGCTAAACGGATCGCCGACATCATGCGGCTCGTCGGTAACGATGATGCAACCCGCCGACTTGAGGGGTTGCGATGACTTTGCCCTTCTCCGGCGCTTCGATCTATCGTGGGAATGGCGAGTTCCTCTCCAAGGATCGCCACTTCGACCTTACTGAACATAGTCGTCCTGCCTAGGCTCTATCTGCCGAGTAGCGGATTTCCCGCACTAGGTTCCTCAAGTTCGACTCACCATCCCCAAGCCTGTGTGATCCGCGGCAGCTTTAACGGGTATCTTGCTTCGATCTGCGCGAACTTCTCCCAGGTGACAGTC
>Ga0209382_10006922_pt1 | contig 14527 bp, 10 predicted proteins | sample SoiMetdeltSBSDD5_FD_187599 | JGI IMG/M metagenome (GOLD analysis project Ga0209382, IMG submission 187599) | Bulk soil microbial communities from a Populus tree surrounding site in Tennessee, USA - Soil MetaG P. deltoides SBSDD5 (SPAdes) (version 2) | ecosystem: Environmental > Terrestrial >... | reverse complement strand
TCGATGGCGGACGAGCCCGCGATGACCACCACCCGATCTGCGTCCGGCTGCAGCCGGTGCGCCATCGCGAGGGTCTGGCTCAGCGAGACCGTGATCAGCCGTCCCGTCACGTTGCTCGGCAACTCGGCGACGTTCACCCGATGCGCGAACGTCATGCCGAACACGACGGGCACGTCCGGGAATACCCCGCGCAGTTGGTCCGTCGCGAATCGCAAGGCCACGGATCCCACGCACACGATGAGATCGATACGGTATCCCGTGTACTTGTCGCTGAAGTAGCGCGTGAGCAGTGGCCAGCGGTCGGTCCCCGGGAAGCGGTCGAGATCCAGGAATTCCTCGTAGAACTCGACCGGGGGCGGCATCTCGGCTCGGACGGTGGAACGGAACCGCTCGATGAACATCGCGGCCGTCGGTGAGTCGGGCGCGGGCGCGTACAAGAGGAGGATGCGGCTCGGACTGGGCACGGCCTGCGCCCCGGCGTGGGCGGCCGAGCCACACAGCCCCACCGCGACGGCGGTGATGGCGAGCAGGACCCTTCGGTCGAGTTGCCGCACGGGTGCCTAACGCTAGAACTCGTACCGGAGGGCGAACTGCAGTTGGTAGTAGCTGTCGACGTTCATGTAGCTGTAGCGACGCAGCGTGGTGTCGAACCGATAGATGGGCTGTGATTGTGACAGCGAGCCGGGAGTCTGCCCGGTCTGCGACAGGAGTGGCACCTGCATCGTCGCGGCCGGGTTCGCGAGCGTCGGAAGCTCGACGCGCCCCCAGTCCGAGTTCACCAGATTGAGCAGGTTGAACACCTGCAGCTCGACCGAGAGGTTGTGATCGCTCGCGCTCGGCAGCGACTGCCGCAGCGCCGCGTGTGCCAGATTGCTCCAGGGCGATCGGCAGCTGTTTCGCGCCATGATTCGCCCGCGCTGCTCGCGCAAGCACGACGCGCCATCGATGAACTCCTCGAAGGCAGCTTGCTGCGTCGCGACTTCGGCAGCCGTGCCGGCGAACCGGATCTCCGACGTGTCGAACGCGGTCCTCGGAATGTAGATCGCGTCGTTCCCCGTTGCGCCGTCGGCGTTGAGGTCGCCGCGCGGTGCGGCACCGCCCGCGACGTAGGTGAACGGGAGACCGGAGCCGCCGATATAATAGAACGAGAGATCGGTGGCCCAGCGCCGCCACGGTGAATGAACGGTTCCACTGGCCCTGACGCGAAACGGCTGATCGAAATCGGACACGCCTGTGGCAATCGCGTCCTGGCGTCCAGCCACCGGGCGGCTCAGCCGCCAATTGTCGATGAGCACGGGGCGAACGGCACGCAGACTCTGGACATCACGTGCGCGCGCATGCGTGAAGGAGAGCTGCACGTTGCCGCGCGCACGGAACGTCTTCTGGATCTGCGCCGTGAGATCGTACGCGTAGTCCTCCGAGGCGTTCGTCACGGAGATGACATCGTTGAAGCGAGTCGTGATGCGGCTCGGCGTGGCGATGCCCGTCGTCGCAACGGTTCCGTACATCACGCGTCCGCGGCGATCGACGCCGATCGGCTCGGTGAGGTTCGCGGGTGAGAAGAAAAACGTCCGAACGCCGCGCGTGTAGAGACCTTCGATCGTGCCGACGATGCCGAGCGGGAGTTGACGATCCGTGGCGAGTGAAACTCGAAGCACTTGGGGAAAGCGCAGATTGGGATCCATCAAGTCGATCTCGGCCGGCGTCACGGCGCCGAAGCCCTGGCCATTCGCGCACTCGATCGGGGGATTCTGGTAGTCCGGCTCGAACACAGGGACCGGCCCAGCCGCGCCGGCGAGCGAGCCGCAGCGCAACGTCCCGGACGTGACCCCATAGTTCGCAAACGGACCAAACAGATACGCGACCGGCGGGCGCGCGGTGAACAGCCCGACCCCGCCGCGTAGCTGCGTTAGGCGATCCTCCTCGGCGCTCACATCGAGATTGAACCCGAAGCGCGGCGACCACTGCACCTGACCTGACGGGAACTCGTCCGTGCGACGTCCCAGTAGCGAGTCCACACTCGGCATGTACGGCGGGGTCCAGCTCACGAGCGGGATGTCAGCGCGGAGCCCGAACGTGAGCGACAGCCGCGGCGTGGGATCCCAGTCGTCGCTCAGATACAGGCCGTGCTGTGAGCCACGAAGTGGCACTTCCGCCGTCCCGAAGTCGCGCGTCACGCGATAGGAGCTCGCAAGCCCGGCGTCGAGCGAGTCGAGGCTCGCGAACTCCCAGATGCCGTACGCCCCGCGCAGGTCGAAGCGCCGCACCTTGAAGAGTTGCGACGACACGCCAATAGTGATCCTGTGCTGCCGCAGCGGAATCGTCAGGTTGTCGGTGATCTGCGTGCTGACGTTGTCCGTGGAATCGGCGGTCGAAATCTCATGCGATCCAGCCTGCATCAGCGCTGGCTGGCCGCTCGTGCCACGGGTCGTCACCAGAACGAGCGGCGCCTTGACCGTGGGCCCGATGGAGCTCGGCGTGTCGAGATGACCCACGATCAGCTCGTTGTACGCGCCGCCCGATAACGTCGAGAAGAGCTGGAGCGCTAGCGACCGCTTCTTGAAGGACCGCGTTTGCTGGAGCGAGGACAGCGGGAAGCACGCGGGCGTCGGACAGTTCGAGTTCGGCACGGGCGTGGGACGCGCGAAGACGCCGCTGTCGACCTGGCTGTAGTTCCCCAGCAGCACGAGGCGGCTGTTCCAGCGCGGGAGCGGCGCATCCAGGCGCGCAAAGACGTTCGCCGCGGGATTCTCGTTGTCGACCGCACCCGCCGTGCCGCCGTTCAGCTCGTACGTGGAGAGGATCTGCTGGAAGCGCCTAACGTCGAGGGCCGTGACCGGCACCGGCGCATCGCTCGACCCGTCCTGCCCGATATACGGCCCGATCGCGGGAATGAAGCGCCGTTGGAATTCCGGCGCGACGAAAAAGTAGAGACGGTCGCGCAGAATGGGCCCGCCGAGGGAGAATCCGAACCCCGTCTTCGAGTAACGCGCGTCCCGGATGAACGCGACGTCGGGGCCGAGCTGTTCGTTCGTGCCGTACGCGAACGTGCTGCCGTGGAACTCGTTCGTCCCTCGCCGCGTCACAGCATTGATGGCCGCTCCGGCAAAGTTGCCGAGGCGCACGTCGTACGGCGAGAGGAGCACCTGATACTCCTTCACGGCTTCGAGCGAGATCGACCGACCGCCCAGCACCGAGCCGGCAGGCACGCCGCCGAAGACGGTCTGATCGCTCACGCCGTCGATCTGGATGCTGTTCAGTCTGGGGCCGACCCCACCCGCGGACATCGCATTCCACGTCGCGACTTCGGGGACGAGGCGAAGCAGGTCGTACATGTCGCGATTGACGAGGGGCATCCGATGAATCGTGGAGTCCCCGATGAACGATTCCGTGCCTTTGTGCGCGCGCGAGAAGGTCCGATCGTGTATCGCCCTAACGTCGACCGGCGCGAGCGTCACCGGCTGCGGCGCGAGTTGTACGTCCAGCTGCAGCCGCTGACCGAGCTGGAGGAACACGCCGCCGAGCCTCTTGGTCCCCACCCCGAGCGATCGCACCGTAATGGAGTACGGGCCGCCGACGTCGAGGCCCGCGACGACGAAGCTCCCGTCGGCGCGCGACCGGATCCGTGTCACCGCACCGGTCGCGTCGTTCTTCACGACGACCTCGGCGGACGCGACACCCGCACTGGCCGTGTCGACCACTCGGCCAGTGATCGCTGCGGTCGTGGTACTCTGCGCGCGCAGCTCAGCCATGCGCGCACCCGCGAGAAGGCAGATCGCGACCGACTCCACCAGAAGGAGAACGATCCAGCGGCTCACTCGTTCCCGCCCTTGGTGGGGGCGGACACGAGCAGTTGCACGAGCGTGAGCAGCGTCTTCGTGTCGAACGGTTTGCGGAGGTACGTGTGTATCCCGGATCTGCCTTCGAGCTGTCCCTCCGGCATCTCATCCATCGCCGTCATGAAGACGATGGGCGGTGTCCTGCCAGATGCGGCGAGCCGGTCCTGCAGTACGAAGCCGCTCATCCCTCCGAGGTGGACGTCCACCACGAGGCACTGCGGCTCCACGTCGGGGCGGTAGCTCAGGAAGGCTTCCGCAGACTCGAACGTCCTGACGTTGATGCTGTTGATGCGGAAAAGCCGAGCGAGTGAACGACGAATCGAGTCGTCATCGTCCACGATCGCGACCCAACCCTCGAGGGGGGCCTTCTCGGACGCGGCCATTCATTCCTGGGATGTAGCAGACGCAGCAGGGCGTCCGACGCTACAGCTGCGCACGAGCCGGTCGACATTGGACCTAGGTCGTACCGACCGGCTGAGGGTCGGACCCCTTAGCGAACTCCCAGGAGTTCGACCTCGAAGACGAGCACCGAGTTGGGCGGAATCGCACCCGTCTTCGTCGCACCGTAGCCGAGCGCTGGCGCGATGATCAGCTGACGCGTGCCACCGACGCGCATACCTTGCAGCCCGCGATCCCATCCTTCGATCACGGTGCGCGATCCGAGCTTGAAGGTGGCGGGTGGCTCCTGCGGCTCGGTGAACACCCGGCCGTCCGCGAGCGCACCGGCGTACCTCACGGTGATCTGAGCACCACGGCGCGCCGGGGAACCCACACCGACGATCACGTCGCGGTAATACAAACCATTCGCGACGCGTTCGCTCGCTGAGAGATCGACCTCGAGGGCGGCCGCGAACCGCACGGTGTCGAGTGAGACGTCTGCGGCGCGGCTCGACTGCGCCCGCACCGGTGCCGCACCGGCGATCGTCGCGAGGAGCAAGACCACCGGCGCGAAACGGCCCGTGCCGAGTACCGTGTGGACCCTCACTCGCCGTACGGGACCCAGATGTTCTTCACCTGCGTCGCTTCACGCAGGAACTCTTTGCCCTCGCCATGTCGCGCGTCGAACCAGTCGCGGCGCTGCCACGTGGCCCACGTGCGCTTCATGTTCACCGCCGACGCCTCCTCGACGGTCTTCACGCCCGACGCGAGGCCGAAATACCAGACGGCCTCCACATCGTCATGCTCGGCCAGCACGCGTGCGAGCGGATCCTTCGCACCGGTGACGATGTTGATCACTCCGGCCGGGAGATCCGAGGTCTCGAGCACGCTGTAGAAGTCTGTGGCCGAGAGCGGGTGCGGCTCCGACGGGATCACGACGACCGTGTTCCCCGTCGCGATCGCCGGCGCGACGAGCGAGACGAAGCCGAGCAGCGGACGATCGTTAGGGCAGGCGATGCCGATCACGCCGATCGGCTCGTTCATCGCCAGCGCGACGCCGCGGATCGGGACGTGATGTACGCTGCCGTCGTACTTGTCCGCCCACGCCGCGTACGTGAAGAGCCGCGAGATCGCGGCGTCCACTTCGCGCGTCGCCTCGTGATCGCCGCACCCCGTCTGCGCATCAATGCGCCGCGCGAACTCCTCCGACCTCGCCGCGAGGTTCTCGGCGATGTAGTACAGGATCTGACCACGTAGATGCCCGGTCGCCTTGCCCCACCCCTTCCACGCCGCGTGCGCCGCCTCGACTGCGTTTCGGACGTCCTTGCGGTTCCCTTCCCCCACTTCGCCGATCAGCGCGCCCTGCGGCGCGTGAACGCGGCGGACATATCCCTGGTCGGGGCGCGTCTGCTTGCCGCCGATGAACAGCTTCGGCGTGCGATTGATCGGCGGAACGAGCGCCGGCCGCCGATTGTCGTTAGGCCGCTCGCCACGGCCGAAGTGCCCCGTGTCGAGGATGCCGGGCGTGACACCGTTTCGTACCTCGGGCTCGCTCCGTGCGTCTTCCCGCCTCCCCAGCCCTTCGGGCTTCACGTACTCCCACATCCCCTCACGTCCACCCTCGCGGCCGAAGCCACTCTCGCGATACCCGCCGAAGCCGCTCGCGGCGTCGAAGAGGTTCGTCGAGTTGATCCAGACGACCCCCGCCTTGACCTTCGGTGCGATGTCCAGGGCCAGGTTGATGCTCTCGGTCCAGATGCTCGCCGCGAGCCCGTACGGCGTGTTGTTCGCGAGCGCGACCGACTCGTCCGGGGTGCGGAACGTCATGGTCACGAGCACCGGGCCGAAGATCTCGACCTGCGCGATCGTCGACGACGGTTGGACCTCCGTGAAGAGCGTGGGTGGATAGAAGTAGCCGTCCGTCGGACACGCCCACGATGGCTGCCACATCGCCGCTCCCTCATCGACGCCGCGCTGCACGAGACCGCGGATGCGATCGAGCTGCACGGGCGCGACGATGGCACCCATGTCCACCGCCTTGTCGAGCGGCTTGCCGATGCGAAGCTTCTCCATCCGCGCGCGGAGCTTCGCGATGAGGCGATCGGCGACGCCTTCCTGCACGAGAAGGCGCGAGCCGGCGCAGCACACCTGCCCCTGGTTGAACCAGATCGCGTCCACCACGCCCTCGACCACGCTGTCGAGATCGGCGTCGTCGTAGACGATGAACGGGCTCTTTCCCCCGAGCTCGAGCGAAAGCTTTTTGCCGCTTCCCGCGGTCGCGCGCCGGATGATGCGGCCGACTTCCGTCGATCCCGTGAAGGCGATCTTGTCGACGTCGGGGTGCTCGACGAGAAATTTTCCGGTTTCGCCGTCACCAGTCACGATGTTGAGCACTCCCGGCGGAATGCCGGCGGCGGCTGCGACCTCGGCGAAGAGCAATGCGGTGAGCGGCGTGAACTCCGCCGGCTTGAGCACCACCGTGTTCCCCGCGGCGAGCGCCGGCGCGACCTTCCACGCCAGCATGAGCAGCGGGAAGTTCCACGGAATGATCTGCCCGATCACGCCGACCGGCGTGTGACCGGCGAACTCGTTCTCGAAGAGCTGCGCCCACCCGGCGTGGTGGTAGAAGTGTCGAGCGACGAGTGGGACGTCGAGGTCACGCGTTTCGCGGATGGACTTGCCGTTGTCCATGCTTTCGACGACGGCGAAGAGGCGCGAGTGCTTCTGCACCTCGCGCGCGAGCGCGTACAGGTGTCGTGCGCGTGCGTGTCCCGGCAGTCGCTTCCACCCCGCGAATGCCTGTCGCGCCGCGGCGACCGCGGCATCCACATCGGCCTTCGTGCCCTGCGACACCTGCGCGAGCGCGGTGGCCGTGGATGGGTCGATGACCTCGAACGTCCTCCCGGGATGGGTCCAGACTCCGTCGATGAAGTGCCCGAACGGCTCGCGGTGCGACGCGAGCCACTTGCGTGCCTCCGCGTCCGACTCCGGCGCGGGGCCATACTCCATGGTCTGGAAGATCTGAGCGACCGTTGTCATGGGAGAAGGTTGCTGGTCTTACGACGGAAAACGCGCGAGCTGCTGAAGGGCCGTGCGCCGTTCATGGCATTGGCATCCGATACGCCGCCGCGTACCGCCCCGTCACGAAATGCTCGAGTTGTCGCTCGATGTCGGTGAGCAGCGCACTCGCGCCGAACCGGAACAGATCGGGACGCAGCCAGCGGTCGCCGAGCTCCTCTTTCATGAGGTAGAGGTACTCGAGCGCCGTCTTCGCCGACCGGATGCCCCCGGCGGGCTTGAAGCCGACCGCGTACCCGGTGCGCTCGTGGTATTCGCGAATCATCCGGCACATCACGAGGGCGAAGGGGAGCGTGGCGTTCACACCCTCCTTGCCCGTCGACGTCTTGATGAAATCGGCCCCGGCTTGCATGGCCACCATGCTCGCACGGGCCACGTTGCCTAACGTCGCGAGCTCCCCGGTGGCGAGGATCGCCTTCATGTGCGCGTCGCCGCAGGCGTCGCGGAATTCGCGCACCTCATCGTACAGCGCCTGGTAGTTCCCCGTGAGGACGTGGGCGCGTGTGATCACGATGTCGATCTCCCGGGCACCTTCCGCCACCGACGCGCGAATCTCGGCGACACGCTCCTCGAGCGGACTCAGACCCGCCGGGAATCCCGTCGAGACGGCGGCGACCGGAATGTCGGTGCCCTCGAGCGCATCCACGGCTGTCGGCACCATCGCGTGGTACACGCAGATCGCACCGACCGCGAGCCGCATCTCTTCGACACCTAACGCGCGCTCGAGGTCATCCCGGAGCGGACGCCGCGCTTTCGCGCAGAGACGCCGCACGGTCCCCGGCGTGTCATCCCCCGAGAGGGTCGTCAAATCCATGAGCGTGATCGCGCGCAGCAGCCACGCGGCCTGCCACTCCTTCTTCACCGTCCGGCGGGTCGGGATCGTGGCCGCGCGCCGCTCGACGGCGCTCCGGTTCACCCGAATCATGTGCACGGCGTCGAGATCGAGCGGCCCGCCGGGGTTGCGCACCAGCTGGTCGGGTGGCTCGACCCGATCGAGCACCCCTCGCCGTCCGTCCCGGAGGACCTCGACAGGTTGCTCACGCGGGGCCTCACGCAACGCCTCGCGCGTCGGTTCGCGCAGCGCGGCGGAGGGCTGAGTGCCCACGAGACGCGGCCCGCCATCTGGAGTCGCGGGCGCGGCCGCCGGCGAGGCAGGCGCCGGTGGCAGGACAGGTTCGGGGAACCGCTTGACGGTCATGACCACCACCACGGAACTGCTGAGGAAGGCCCGGCCAGGGCGTGGCCCTACGGAGAAACAGTACTCTAAGGTATGGGGAGGGACGCCCCGGGGGAGGGGACCTTGATCACCACCGCAAACATCGGGCGGGGTCAGAGCAATTGTTCTGACCCTTTGTTCTGACCCTTTGTTCTGACCCTTTGTTCTGACCCTTTGTTCTGACCCCTTGTTCTGACCCCGACCTAGGCGCGCTAGCCGCGGACGAACTCCGGGATACGAAACCGCCTGCGATACGCACCCGGAGCAATCCCGGTCGTGCGCTTGAACAGCCGCCTGAAGAACGCCGAGTCCTCGTAGCCGACCCGCCAGCTGATATCGTCCACTGACGCATCCGACCGCTCGAGCCGGCGCTTCGCGTCCTCGATGCGCAGGCGCTGGACGTACGCGATCGGGGTGAGCCCTGTCGCGTTCACGAACCGCCGCTTGAAGGTGCGTTCGGCGAGGCTCGATCGCTTGATCATCTCCTCAACGGGATTGGCGACCGAGAAATGTTCGCGAGCCCAATCTTGCGCGCTCTGGATGTCCGCGTCGCCGTGGTCAGTCCTGCCGTCGAAGATCATGTACGGCGTGAGCCCATCCTGATGCCATTGCAGCGCGAACACCCGTGCAACCTCCTGCGCGGCGGTCGCGCCGGCGTGACGCGCAATCAGGTAGAGCACGAGATCGTGCCAGGTCGTCGACGCACCCGAGCTCACGAGCTGTTCCCGCGACCCGGAGATTACAAGCGGACGCTCCGGATGAATCCCGACTTCCGGATAGGCTGCACCGAGCGCTCGAGCGTACGCGAAGTGCACCGTCGCATCCTTCCCGTCGAACAATCCGGTCTCGGCCAGGAGAAAGATCCCCGAGCAGGCGGAGCAGATGATGGCGCCGCGGTCGTACATGACTCGGAGCCAGTCCACCAGCTGGGGGTAGCGGCCCTTCGTCCACCCTTCCGGCGGGAGCAGCACGGACGGGACGATCACGATGTCCGTTCGGTCGATCGTGTCGATCGACCGCTGCACCGTGACGGGGACGCCACTCGCTGATTGCAGCGGGCCCACGGCCTCGCCGATGATGTCGATCTGAAACGGTGACCGCTCTCCCGGAGCCGCGTTCGACAGGTCCATCGTCGAGAACGCGTTCATCGCGTCGTATATCCCGAACAGCGTTGAGACCACTGCCTCCGGAACCGCGACGAGGCTGACGTGATGGGTGCCCTTAGGGTTTAGAGTCATGACACATCGATTCAGCGCAGACCTGCGGGACAAGGATACGTAGTGAATCTGGACCTGAGACCCGTATAATCACGCTCATGCCGAGCCTCACCCTCGACTGGCTCCATCTCATCGCCCTGCTCGGCGCCATCCAGGGAGTGTTCCTGGCGGGAGTGCTGGCCATGCGCCGGCAAAACCGCCCCGCCAACCGGCTGCTGGCGGCGACCATGCTCGCCTTCTCGGTCTCCCTGGCGACCACCGTATATCATGGTGCCGGATTCGAGCGGGTTTTCCCTCACTTTTTCGGGGTCGCGTATCCGCTGCCCTTCCTGTTCGGGCCGTTGGTCTACCTCTACGCCATCAGCGCCGCGGACCGGAGCCGCCGCTTCACGTGGCGTGACGCATTGCACTTCGTTCCCTTCGTGGCGACGGTGATCGCTGGGCTCCCCGTCTATCTCATGAGCGGGGAGGAAAAGGTCGCCTTCTACCATCAGATCCAGAGCGGCCATGTCACGCCGATGATCGCGCTGACGACTCCGCTGAAGTTCGTCTCTGGAGTCGTCTACACCGCGCTCACCCTCGCCTTCCTTCGACGTCACCGCGAACGGGTGAAGGAGAGCTACTCGTCGATCGAGCGGGTCAACCTTCGATGGCTCGTCTGGCTGGGGGCTGGAGCCGCGGCCGTATGGGCGCTCGCGGTCGCACTCGAGCTCCTCGAAGGTGCCGGCATCCTGCGTGTCACCCGGTCGGACGACTTCATCGGGCTTGGGATCGCGGTGGTCGTGTACGGCATCGGCTACATAGGCTTGAGGCAGCCGGAAGTTTTCCGTTACGAGACGGCCGAGCATCAGATTCCGGCGGAGCTCCTGAGGGCGGCACCGCGCCCAAGTGCTGCCACCAAACCTCCAGGGTCGTCGGAGACAACCGCACCAGCCGAACCTGCCGTGGTGGCACACCAGCGAGCGTCGGAGCCGGAACCGTCGTCGGCACGCTACGAACGCTCGGGGCTGACGGACCGCGAGGCTCAGCGGCTCAAGGACGTGCTGACGGCCACGATGGAGAAGGACCGCCCGTGGCGTGACAGCGATCTCACGCTAGCGGATCTCGCGGATCGGCTCTCCACCACTCCGCACAAGCTGTCGGAGGTTCTCAACGCCCAGCTCGGCCAGACCTTCTACGACTACGTGAACAGCTACCGAGTCAGGGAGGTCCAGCGCCGCATCGCAGCCGGGGACGCGGAGCGAGTCAAGATGCTGACGCTTGCGTTGGACGCGGGGTTTGCGTCCAAGTCCACGTTCAACCTCGTGTTCAAGAAACACACGAGTCAGACGCCCTCGGCCTACCGACAGACCGCCGGGATGTAACACCAGGAACGGACTGCGGGGGGCGGACCCACAGTCCCGTTCCCGGTTCCCATTCCCCAGTTCCTGGTTACTCGATCACTCCGAACGTCAGCGGAGGATCCGCCATCGAGCCAGTCACCCAGATCCGTTTGCCGATGTAGTCGTCGAAACTCGACGGCCCCTCGTCGAACCAGTAGAGGTCACCGGCCGTGAGTCGCAGGTAGTATCTGCCCTCCTCTTCGCCCAGTAAACCGTCCATCGCCGGACGCCCCCCCACGGCGATCACGAAAAACACTTCAGCCTGCAATGCCGGTCTGTCGGGGTCGTAATCAGTGTCGACACTCCAACTGCCCCGAACCTCTACTTCGGCACCGTCGAGGGACGCGAGTCGGCGCGCTTCCGAGCCGACAATGTCGACTATCTCCCCAGATGCAAGCTGCAGGAATGTTCCAACGGGCGAGACTCCGACGGTCCCTGTGATCACCACCTGTTCGGGTTCTTGGGGCCGTGGGGGCAGAGTCCTCACGCCGGCCGGGTTGGTGGGCCCGAGCGACGGTTCCGTGCAGCCGCACGCGATCAGAACCGCCGCGGCGGTGAGCAATTGTGCGAATTTCATGGTGTTTTCCCCCCAGCTTGGCTGAGGTCACGAATGGAATGCTGCTGACAGCGCTTGGTGACCCTAGCATACCGGCGACTGGTTCCGTCGTTGTTCCGCCGGCGTTCGCGCAGTGCCTCTTTCACGTTCTTTTCGCGTGGCGCGTCCGTCGAATTACAAGGGCGGCACGCTCCTCTGTTCCGGAGGAAGAGGGCGGTCTAGCTTGAGCCACCGTTGGCCCCAGTTCCCAACTATCGCGAGGAGGTTGGCGCTCGAGTGACACGCCCGACGCTTCACCTTCTGGGAGGCACGGCGTTATCCGGTGTCCGTCCGGATGACGCTCGCCTTCTGCTCGGCCAGTCGAAGGCGGTTGCGCTCCTCGCGTACCTGCTGCTGTCGCAATCCGGCCTTCGTCAGCGCCGGGACCGGTTGGCTGGACTGCTCTGGCCAACACTGGACCAGTCGCGCGCACGTAGCGCGGTGCGCAAAACGGTGCACACTGTGCGGGCGGTCCTCGGTGAAGAAGCGATCGTGTCGTTTGGGGACGAAGAGCTCGTCCTCGGGCCGGACGCCCCGTCGTGCGATGCCGTGGAGCTCACGACCCAGATAGAGGCAGGACGCCTCGGTCGTGCGCTCGAGCTCTATCACGGCGACCTCATGCCCGGGTTCCACCTTCCCGAGTGTGGAGAGTTCGATCGCTGGCTGGAGGAGACGAGAGCAGCGATGCTCGAACGCGTGGTCGCCGCCGCCTGGGCATTGGCGCGCGACTACGAGGCTCACGAATTCTTGACCGATGCAGGCTACTGGGCGCGCGTGGCGGCACGTCGTGCATGGACCGACGAGCGCGTCCTTCGGCGCGCGCTCACCATGCTCGACCGCATCGGCGACCGAGCGGGCGCGATCAGTCTCTTCGAGGGCTTCGCGCGGCGCCTCAGATCGGAGCTCGCGACCGAGCCATCGCTCGAAACCGCAGCCCTCGTCGACCGAATCCGCTCGCGCTGAACGTTGGGCGATCCGGACGGCAGCCTTCGGTACTCAGTCCTTTTTGGCCTGACTTTCCCCGAGTCCCGTTCGACCGGCCTGCACGTCCAGTCCGACCGGCTCGGTCGATCGACACGGGCGTAGTGCCCATCCTGATCGCACGAAAGCCGACCGGGCAACCGGTCACACAGTGCGACTCAGGACTCGAGGCAACTATGAAGCATATGAGATGGCTGCCCCTCACCCTCGCGGGACTGGGAGTGGCCGGATGCGACGCGATGTCACCGAGCGATCCAGGCGCTTTGGTGCCACGCACGGTGGCCGAGGATGGAAGCCTGCCGGCCATCGAGATGAACGGGGCGCGATTCCACCTGGAGACGATGGGCAATCCCGCGAACCCCGTGATCGTGTTCCTGCACGGGGGCCCCGGTATCGACTACCGAGGGCTGCTCAGGCTGGCCAACCGCTATAACGGCTCCAGTCTGGCCGACGACCACTTCCTGGTCTTCTGGGACCAGCGCGGCACGGGACTCTCGGCTAGGGTCGACAAGCGCCAGCTGACGATCGCGACGTACGTCAACGACCTCAACACCATCATCGATCGCTACTCGCCCGGGCGGCCGGTCTTCCTGATCGGGGAGTCGTGGGGCGGCATGTTCGCCACCCGCTACATCAACGACTTCCCGCGGCGCGTGGCTGGGGCGGCGCTCATCGAGCCCGGACCGCTCGACGGGGTCACGGCCGAGCGGATCGAGGACGATATCTTCGACCTCGATCCCAAGGCCGAGTGGCTCAACGACTTCGCGTGGAGCAGCCAGTTCCTTTCGCCTGACGACCACGCACGGATGGACTTCGAGCGCATGCTGGGCGCGAAGAGCTCGCAGCCCAAGTACCACCTCGACCGCGCGGATCCACAGCCTGTCTGGCGAATGGGTGCGGCCGCCAGCAAGTACATCGCGGAAGACGGGCAGGACAGGAACGGCAACTTCAACTACGACTTCACGACCAACCTCTCGTCGTACACGACGCCAGTGCTGTTCATCGCGGGCTCGTTGAGCGAGGTGCAGGGCGAGTCGCTGCAGCGCGAGCAGATCCAGCGCTACCCCTCGGCGTATCTCGAGGTCGTGGACGGCGCGGGACACGACGTCGCCTGGGTCAAGACTGCGGAGGTGCTCTCACACGTTAGGCCGTATCTCGCCGCCCGGCGGGGAGGTGTCCGATGACTCGTACGTCGATCACTCTGGGGCTGCTGCTGACCGTGCTCGTGGCGGCCGATGCGGCTGGGCAGTGGAACGTGGCCCGGTTCGAGCCCGGGCGAAACCGCGTGTACACGACGTTCGGGATGGATCCGGCGATGATCGGCTCGGTGGGGTACGGTCGCGTGGTCGAGGTGGGAGGCCACAATTTCCAGCTCACAGGTGACGTGGGCGCGGTGACGGCCGGGCTGGATTCGCGCGATTTCCGTGCGCGAGTCGGGACGCAGACGTCGCTGCTGGAATGGAAGTCGGTGCACCTGACTGGAAGCGCCACGTTCATCACCCGCGGCACCGATAACTCGATCTATCGAGGCTTGAATTTCGGCGCCGACCTAACGGGATCGCTGGGCGTGTATCGTCAGGGATGGTTCGCGGCCGGCGAGTTCGGGTTCGACAAGGCGATCATCACGCATATCACGCACAGCGACTGGTACAAGGAGAACTACTATCCTGGCGCGAAGGATGGCTGGTACCTCGATGCCGGTGGGACATACCACTACGGTCTCGCGGGCGGCTTCGCCCTCGGCAGAACAGAGATCGTTGGTCGGTTCGGACTACTCCGCACCGAACGCTTCAAGGAGCTGGCGACGCCTGCGTACGTGAGTCTCGGCCTAGGGTTCGGCT
>Ga0209382_10006920_pt1 | contig 14529 bp, 16 predicted proteins | sample SoiMetdeltSBSDD5_FD_187599 | JGI IMG/M metagenome (GOLD analysis project Ga0209382, IMG submission 187599) | Bulk soil microbial communities from a Populus tree surrounding site in Tennessee, USA - Soil MetaG P. deltoides SBSDD5 (SPAdes) (version 2) | ecosystem: Environmental > Terrestrial >... | reverse complement strand
TCCGATGGGCATCCTCGAGGCGCTGGCACAGGGCCGGCCGGTGGTCGCGACGTCGGTCGGCGGCGTCCCCGAGGTCTTGCGCGGCTGCGGCATCGTGGCGCCGCCGTGCGACGTGCACGGCGTCGCCGTGGCCACCACCACGGTGCTCTCGAATCCGGCGCTCGCTGCGCGGCTCGGCAAGCGCGGCCACCAGCGCGTCGCCCGCAGGTTCACCAAGGAGACCTGCCTGGGCGGTTACCGGGAGCTGATCGGCCGCATGACGACCCACCTGGTGGCGGCATGAGCCTGCTCGACCCGCGCCGCGCCCGCGCAGTCGTCGAGGCCCGCCTCGGCCGCCCCGTGCAGGACAGCCTCGAGGCCGCAGTCGTGTTGGAGGCCTGGTGCGGGCTGCAGGCCCGCGATGCGATCGATCGCGGCCGCGCGCTGATCGCGCACGCCGGTCGCCCGGGGCGCAGCGGACGGCACGTCGAAGAGCAGGAGACCTCGCAGCGCAGCGGGACCGCGGAGGCAATCTCGCTGGTCCTGGCGATCGTCGCGGTGGCGATGTGGGCGGCGCCGCTCAGCACGATGCTGGGCGCGGCCGTGTGGGACACGGCTGTCCGGATCGCGTTGCCCCTGACCTTCGGGCTCCAGTGGGTCATGTGGAGCAGGCACCTGAGCAAGGGACGCGGGCTGGGGTCGCTGCGCCGCGAAGGTCCCGTGGGGATCGTCGGCATGGCCGCGATCGCGGCGACGCTCGTCTCCTTCGGTGACGCGGGCCTGGTCGCGGCCATGCTGCTGGTGACGTGGACGAGCGGCACCGTGCTGCTGGCCCGCGGTTGGGGCACGCTGTATGCGACGGTGCTGGCCGTCGTCGGCCTCGGCCTGGTCCTGGGCATGGACCCGTACGCGCTGCTGGGCAGCGCGGCCGTCTGCTCCGTCGGAGCGGTGGTCGCCGCGCTGGCGACATCCGGCCCGGCCGCGTGCTCGCCCGGCGGCTGGCTGCAGGCGCTCGTGGTGGGCGTGATCGGCGGCGGCCTGGGCGCGCTGCTGGTGACCGACCACACGATCGGCTGGGGCGTCTACGGCGCCCTGCCGGCCCTCGCGCTGATCCCGTCGGCCGTCGGTGGCCTGTGGGGCGGACGCTACCTCGCCCGGATCCACATCGAGTTGCCCCGCATTCTGAGGGAGACCCCCGTCGCGCACGCAGACGCGGCAGACATCCGCGGTCCCGGCCTCGGGATCCTGGCCGGATCGATCGGGCGGCTCACGCTCGCGACCGCCGTACTTTCGTTGATCTGCATGCTCGCGAGTCCCTGGACGTCGGGCACGATCGCTACAAGTCTGTTCGTGGGATTCGGCTGCCTCGCCCTCGCCACCCTGCTCGTCAGCCTGCTCGTTGCGCTCGGGCGCATGGCGTGGGCCCTGGCCGCGGTCTCCGCGGCCGTGATGGTCGAGGTCATGATCGCGCTGCCCGCGCACCTCGAGCACCCGGGCGGCGGGCTGGTGGCCGGCGGCCTGATCGCCTCGGCACTGGCGCTGCCTCCGCTCGTGAAGCTCTTCCTGCGGCCGGGCCGCGCACTGGCCACGTCACTCTGGATCGCATGAGGCCGGCAAAGCTCGTCGCCGCGCTGCTCTTGACCGGGTGTCTCGCGCTGACAGCCCTGACGGCTCACGTGCCTGTCGCGCCTGCCGCGGACTCGCCGCAGGTCACCGCGTCGAAGACGTGGAGGTTCAGCGGCCGGGGCACTCAGCGCATCGGCACGATCAAGCTGCGCCGCACCGCACGACTGAGCTGGCGCAAGGGCAGCGGCACGCTCCGCATCACCGGCACCCGCGGCTTCCGCCTGCTCGAAACGAGGTCGCGCAGAGGCAGCATCACGATTCGCCGCGGCACGTACCGCCGCCTCTCGGCCAGCGCCCCGAGCACCTGGCGGATCACGATCAGAGAACGCCGCTAACGCGGCGGGAGACGGGCGCCCCCGGGTGACCGTCAGCGGCTCATCGGCAGGGCGTCCCCGGCCGGTCCAGGTCGAGTGGAGCCCGTAGGGCGTTTATGCGCAGCGCCCGCGCGCGTGAGCAGAAGCGAGAGCGCGGCAGCTCGTACTCGACGGCGAACACCGGCTTGCCGGTACGCGTGAAGGCGCGCGTCTGCTCGCACTCGTCGTACTGGAAGCACTGCTCCACGATCGCGAAGTCGAAGTCGCGCCGCAGCGCGCGCGCCTGGTCGAGGTCGTTCTTCAGCCCCACGGCCAGGCCGGCGCGATGTGCGAGACGCGCCAGTTCGCGGTTGAAGCGCAGCTGGTCGGTCGGGGTGAGCGGGAAGCCCGTCTCGTTCGTGTACCCGTCGACGTTGTCCGGCTCGACCGCGTCGAACCCCTTCCGGCGACAAAGGGAGATGCGATCGCGCATGATCGGCCCGAGCACGTCGATGCGCCGGATGTCGAGCCACCGCTCTCCCGGCCACCCGTTCTCGCGCCCGAGCGCGGACTGGGGGAAGCGGCGCCGGTCTGGGCGCCAGTTCTCCCACGTGCCGGCGTCGATGTAACAGATCGCGTAGCGCTTGCGCGCGTGCAGCTGCCGCACGAAGGCCTCAGGGGTGTCGAAGGCGTCGATGTCGTACACACGCGCGCCCGTCAAGCGGGGCTGGCCCTGGAGCTGGTAGGACCAGGTTGCCGCGAACGGCGGCGGCTCGCACCGTCCCTTGCATCTCGCTTCGCCGGTGTCGAGGAGCAGCAGGGTCAGGCCCGCGGCGAGCGCGCCCACCAGCAACCCCGCCATGAGCATCCGGGTGCGTTTCCCAATCGAAGCCAAGTCACCACCTATATCGGCAGCCGGACCGAGCCGCTGGATCGGGCGGCGCGGCCGTGGAAGGATGGTCCGCCGAGCACAGACGAGAGGAGCCTCCCCCATGAGCGACGTTGTCCTGTCTGAGCGCCCCGCGCCGCATGTGCGTCTCGTGACGATGAACCGACCGGAGCAGCTGAACGCCATCAACGCCGAGCTGTGCGCGGCGCTGCACGAGGAGCTGCGAGCTGCGGCCGCCGACCGTGCCTGCCGCGCGATCGTGCTGACCGGCGCCGGCCGCGGGTTCTGCGCCGGTGTCGACCTGCGCGGGTACGGGCAGGCGCCCGGCAACGACGGCTCCGACGCCGCCCGCGACCATTTCGGCAACCAGGAGCACATGTCGCGGCTGATCCTGCAGGTGCGCGCGACGCCCCAGCCGGTGATCGCCGCGGTCAACGGGGGCGCGGCCGGGTTCGGGATCGCGCTCGCATGTGCCAGCGACATCCGGTACGCGGCGCGCGCCGCGGTGTTCCGCGCGGCGTTCATCAACATCGGGTTGTCCAACTGCGACATGGCGACCAGCTGGCTGCTGCCGCGCTTGATCGGCGCATCGCGCGCCCACGAGCTGATGCTGACCGGCCGCCGCCTGGGCGCCGATGAAGCGGCGGCGATCGGGCTCGTCGCGGACGTGGTCGACGACGAGCAGCTGCTGGAGCGCGCTCTGGAGGGAGCCCAACAGGTCGCCGCCTGGGCCCCGTGGGGGGTCCGCCTCACCAAGCAGGGCATGTGGTCGGCGCTCGAGATCCCGTCCGAGCAGACAGCCGTGGAGTACGAGGACCGCCAGCAGATCCTGGCGCTGCACGGGACGGCGCCGCGCGAGGCGATCGCCGCGTATCTGGAGAAGCGGCCCGCAGCGTTCGCGGACTGAGGCTCCGATGGCATCTCCTTCGCTGCGCGATCTGGACCTCTCGCTGTCGCTCTCCAAGTCGAAGGAGGGCAAACGGCTCGATACCGCCCAGCGGCGGCTCCTCGCGCTGCGGCTGCAGATCGGGGGCAAGCTCGGGGAGGGCGGAATCGGGCCGCCGGTCTGCGTTCTCTTCGAGGGATGGGACGCCTCGGGCAAGGGCGGGGCGATCAAGCGCCTGGTCGCGAATCTCGATCCGCGTCACGTGCGTGTGGCGGCATTCGGCGCTCCCACCGAGGACGAGAAGCGCCATCACTTCCTGTGGCGGTTCGAGTCCATGCTCCCAGGCTGGGGAGGGATGTCGGTGCTCGATCGCTCGTGGTACGGACGGGTGCTGGTCGAGCGGGTCGATGGCCTCGCGACCGTGGACCAGTGGTCACGCGCCTATGAGGAGATCGTGTCGTTCGAGCGCATGCTGGCCCGTGAGGGCGCGATCCTGATCAAGTTCTTCCTGCACATCTCCCCCGAGGAACAGTTCGCGCGGTTCGAGCGGCGAGCGCGGGATCCGCTGAAGCGCTGGAAGCTCACCGAGGAGGACTGGCGCAACCGCGAGCAGCGGCCGGCCTACGAAGAGGCGGTCGAGGACATGCTCGCGCGCACGGACCACGAGCTCGGGCACTGGCAGCTCGTCGAGGCCGAGTCCAAGCCCTACGCGCGCGTGAAGGTGGTCGAGACCACGGTCGCGCTGATCGAACGTGGCATGCGGACGCACGGCATCGACCCGATCGTCCTGCCGGAAGGTGAGTGAGCGCGCGGGCCGGCTAGTTCCTGCGCCGGGAGCGCTCGCGCTCCCTGACGAGAATGTGCTTCGCCAAGGTCCCGCTCAGCTCGTCGAGGTAATCGGAGATGGTGGCGTCCTCGCCCACCAACCAGAGAGTCTCGTCGAACGTGCGCAGGACATCCTCGTGGCTCAGCCCGAACTGGCGGGCCGATGCGAAGACCGATTGCACGGGAGTAGCGGCGGCGGAGCCGGAGTGCATCCGTTCCATGGAGGTGTGGTTACCCACGAGAATGGGGCGCATAACCCGCGCGCGTATGGCTTTGCCAAGCCATTTCTCACGGACTTCTCATCTTCGGACGATGAAATCCGCAACGTGCGCGTTCTGATCGTGGAGGACGACAAGCGGATGGCCGCCGCGGTCCGCCGTGGGCTGCAGGCCGAGGGCATCGTCGCGGACCTCGCCTCCACCGGTGAGGACGCGCTGTGGATGGCGGCCGCCACCGAGTTCGACGCGGTCGTGCTGGACGTGATGCTGCCCGGTATCGACGGTTTCACGACCTGCAAGAGGCTGCGCGAGGACGGTGTGTGGGCGCCGGTCATCATGGTCACGGCGCGCGATTCGGTCGACGATCGCGTGCAGGGGCTCGATCAGGGCGCGGACGACTATCTGACCAAGCCATTCTCGCTGGCCGAGCTGCTTGCCCGGCTGCGCGCGCTTGCGCGGCGCGGCCCGGTCGAGCGCCCCCCGGTGCTCGAGGTCGGCGACCTCCGCATGGACCCCGCGACTCAGCAGGTATGGCGCGGGGAGGAGGAGATCGCCCTCTCCCCGAAGGAGTTCGCCTTGCTGGAGACGTTCATGCGCCGGCCGGGCGAGCTCCTCAGCCGGTACCAGCTGCTGGAGCATGCGTGGGATTACGACTATGAGAACCGGTCGAACGTGGTCGAGGTCTATGTCCGCTACCTGCGCGAGAAGATCGACCGCCCGTTCGGCGTGAAATCGCTCGAGACCGTGCGCGGTGCCGGCTACCGGCTGCGGAGGGACGGAGGCTCCTAGTCCTGAGCCGGCTGCCTATCCGAGTCCGGATGACGGCCGCCTTCGCCCTGGCGATGACGGTGCTGATCGCCGGAATGGGCGTGTTCGTCTTCGAGCGACAGGAGACGCATCTGGACGAGATCGTCGACACCGCGCTGCGGTCGCGCTCGGATGACGCCGCCGCGCTCGTGCGCGCCAGCGACTCCGCTCGGTCGGTCGTGGGTGGGCCCAGGCTGGTCGAGTCGGACGAGGGCTTCATCCAGATCCTCACCGCCCAGGGCCGGCTGCTCGACGGCACGACCGCAGACCGTTCCCCCGCCCTGCGTCCCGACGAGGCCCGGACGGCCGCACGGGAGCCGCTGGTGGTCACGCGTGAGGTGGCGGGCGTCGACGGCCCGGCGCGGATCCTCGCACGCCCGTCCCGCTCGCAGGGGAGGACGGTGGTCGTCGTCACCGGCGCGTCGCTCGGCGACCGCGAGGACAGCCTCAACACCCTGGCGCGCTCCTTCCTGATCGGGGGGCCGATCGCAGTGCTGATCGCCTCCGGCATCGGGTATCTGCTCGCCACGATCGGGTTCCGGCCGGTCGAGGCGATGCGGCGCCGCGCCCAGCGCATCTCGCTGGCCGAGCACGGCCAGCGCCTGCCCCTGCCCAAGGCCCAGGACGAGATTCACAGGCTGGGACAGACGCTCAACGAGATGCTCGCGCGTCTTGAGGCGGCGTTCGAGCGTGAGCGCCAGTTCGTCGCAGATGCAAGCCACGAGCTGCGCACTCCGCTGGCCGTGGTGAAGGCCGAGCTCGAAGCTGCGATGCGGACGGAAGGCAACGGCCGCAGCGTGCGCGAGTCCCTCGTCGCGGCGCTGGAGGAAACAGACCACCTTGCCCAGCTCGCGGAGGACCTGCTGCTGATCGCGCGCTCCGGAGACGGCGAGCTACCGGTGCGGCCGGAGAGGGTCGACCTGCGGGACCTGCTCGAGCGCACGAGCCAGCGCTTTGGCGATCGCGCGGCGGAGCAGGGTCGCGGGATCCAGGTCGAGGCGCCGGAAGGTCTGCAGGCCACGATCGATCCGCTGCGCAGCCGCCAGGCCCTGGCGAACCTCGTGGACAACGCCCTGCGTTACGGCGCCGGGGAGATACGGCTGGCCGCGCGCGAGAACGGCTCCGCCGTCGAGATTGACGTCAGCGACGAGGGCGCCGGCTTCCCTGCAGAGCTCGTCCCGCACGCTTTCGAGCGATTCTCGCGCGGGGACGCCGCCCGCACGCGCGGCGGCACCGGCATCGGCCTCGCCATCGTGCGGGCCATCGCAGAGGCACACGGCGGCTCCGCAACGATCGTCTCAACGGCGGCGAACGGCGCCACGGTGCGGCTGCGGATCCCGCACGGCGTGCCGGCTCGCAACTGATCGCGGGTCTCTCATGTCCATCTCAGTGACCACGGGCACAACTGAACGCATGACACGTACACCGAACATATTCATTGCACGTACACCGAATTTGCTCATTGCAGGCATACTCGCGCTTGCGCTCGGCGTGGCCGCGGTAGGTGTCGCACAGACCGCAGGCGCCGGTGGATCCGACACGACGGTCGCCGATGCCAAATCGAACCAGGCTGCGAACGCGGCACTGCAGGTCGTCGAAGGCGGCCGAGTCGTTTCGGTCTCGCGCGACGACGAAGGTGCGGCCACTTGGGCCGTGCGGGTGTTCAAGCCGGCGCAGCCGCTCGAAAGCTTCGGCGAACAGCGCACCGCGGGTCGCCACGTCGTGGTCTACCTGGACCGCGACATGAACTGGATCGAGGCCAAGGTGGAAGGCTACGGGCCGCCCGCGAAGTAACCGCAGGTGCGGGCTGTCTCATCGCAGTCTCATGAATAGCGGCAATGTTTTCATTGGAACCCTCACGTCATGGAAGGTGGCGAAGCAATGACCAGACGCAGGAAGCTCTTGATCGCCGGGGCGGCGGTGCTCGCCATCGGTGCGGGTGGAGTGGGCTACGCCCAGGCCACCGGCGATGACGACGAGAACGTGACCGGGCCGGACGCCGATCGCGCCAAGCAGGCGGCCGTGGCAATCGCCGGCGGCGGCCGGGCCGTGGGCGTCGAGCGTGAGGGCGAAGGCTCCGAGGCCTGGGAGGTCGAGGTGCAGCGCGACGGCAAGACCGTCGAGGTGAAGCTCACTAGCGACTTCAAGCGGGCCGGCGTCGAGACCGACGACGACTCCGGCGGTCGTGAGGAGAACGAGAGCGGAGACGAGGACTGACCCGCTCGCTCCTCCTGGCGTGCGCGTGCTGCGCGCTGATCGTCACGGGCTGCGGCTCGGACGACGACAAGAACACCACGCAGAGCACGACGGGCGCGACTGCAACGACCGAGGCACCGGCTGCCGATGGCGCGGCCGGCCTGCCTCAGGGCAGCGAGCCCGTCGAGCTCGACCCGGCCGACTTCACGACCAAGATCGACAATCCCTTCTGGCCGATGCCGCGCGGGGCGAGGTGGGTCTATACGTCGGCCACCGAGCGCATCGTGGTCGAGGTGACGAACAAGAAGAAGCGCATCGCCGGCGTCGAGGCGCTGGTGCTCCGGGACACGGTCACGCAGCGCGACGGTGGAGGATTCGTGGAGGTCACCGACGACTGGTATGCGCAGGACAAGGACGGCAACGTCTGGTACCTGGGCGAGGACACGAAGGAGTACAAGGACGGGAAGGTGTCCTCGACGACGGGTTCATGGGAGCACGGGGTGGACGGTGCCTATGCCGGCATCATCATGCCGGCGAAGCCGCGGCCCGGGCTCACGTACCGCCAGGAGTACTACGAGGGCGAGGCCGAGGACCTGGGCAAGGTCCTGAGCGTGGACGCCACCGTGACGGTGCCGTCCGGGAAGTTCGAGAATTGCGTCAAGACGGAGGACACCACGCCGCTCGAGCCGGGCGTGGTCGAGTACAAGTACTACGCACGTGGAACGGGCCACGTGCTGCGCACCACCAAGGATGGTGGCGGACGTGAAGAGCTCATCGAGGTCACCAGGTAGCAGCAACGGTCACGGCGCCGTGACCATCGAGGCCGCCGGCCTGCGGAAGGCCTACGGCGAGATCGTCGCGCTCGAGGACCTGACGTTCAGCGCACGCGCGGGCGAGGTGATCGGGCTGCTGGGCCCCAACGGCGCCGGGAAGACCACCGCGATCCGGGTGCTGACGACCATCTTTCCTCCCACCGCGGGCAGCTTCACGGTGGCCGGCGTCCCGCACACGCGGCCGGACGAGATTCGCGGGCGCGTGGGAGTGCTCCCCGAGAGCGCGGGCTATCCCGAAACGCAGACGGGGACGGAGTTCCTGCGCTACCACGCGCAGCTGTTCGGTCACTCGCGTGCGAGCGCGGCGTCCACCGCAGGTACGTTGCTCGAGCAGGTGGGCCTGGCAGATCGCGGCGCGTCGCGGATCGCGACCTACAGCCGTGGCATGCGCCAGCGGCTCGGCATCGCGCGTGCGCTGGTGAACGACCCGCAGGTCGTGTTCTTCGACGAGCCCACGCTCGGCCTCGATCCGGCCGGGCAGAGGCAGGTGCTGCACCTCGTCCAGGGCATCGCCCGCGACCGCGGGGCGACGGTCCTGCTCAGCACGCACTTCCTGGGCGAGGTCGAGGACACCTGCTCGCGCGTCTTGATCCTGAATCACGGCCGCGTCGTCGCCGAGGGCACGGTCGCCGATGTGACCCGCCGCGCCGGCGCCGCTCGCCGCGTGCGCTTCCGCGTGCCGGTCGAGCTGCAGGGCGCTGCGATCGAGGTCCTCGGCCGGCTGCCCGGGCTCGAGGACGTCCAGCCCTTCGAAGAGCGACCCGATTGGATCGCCGCCAGCCTGGCGGACGTGACCGATCGCGAGGCAGTCCCGGTGCGCGTGAGCGAGGCGATCCGCGCGCTCGCGGACGCGCAGGTGCCTGTGCTCGCCTTCGAGCTCGAGGGCACCCGCCTGAGCGACGCCTTCCTGTCTATGACCACGGAGCGCTGAGATGGAATCGCGCGGCTGGTCGGTGGTGGCGGGACGGGAACTGCGCGACCTGTGGCTCGGCGGCCGCGGGCTGTTGCTGCTGTTCGCGTTCAGCGTGCTCGCGAGCGTCATCACGTACGTGGGAGCGACCAGCGAGGGCATCAACTTCCTCGAGAAGCGTGAGACGGTCAACCTCACGCTCCAGGTGGCCGTCATGTTCGGCGCGCTGCTCGCGTTGATGGTGGCGGCCGACGCGATCAGCGGGGAGCGCGAGCGCGGCACGCTCGAGAGCCTTCTGCTCACGCCGGTGCCGCGCCGTCAGCTGCTGTCGGGAAAGCTGGTCGCGGCGCTGTCGGTGTGGTTCGCCGCGCTGGCAGTGACGGTCCCGTACGTCTGGTTCCTCGGACGCGACGTCGGCGCTGTCGACGACGCGGTAATCGCGGGACTGCTCGTCGGCTCCCTGGTCGCCGTCGCCCTCGCCGCCTTCGGTCTCATCGTCAGCACGCTGGCGAGCTCGAATCGGGTCAGCCTGTCGGTCAGCCTGTTCGTGCTGCTGGCCCTGTTCGCGCCCACGCTGCTGCCGGGCGGCGCGAAGCAGGGCTGGGCGGGCGAGCTGCTCCAGCGGGTCAACCCGATGACCGCGGCGGAGCACTACATGCGCAACGTCGTGATCAGCCAGTACGAGTGGACGCGGGAGCTCTCCTGGCTGATCTCGCCGCTGGTTGCCGCGGTGGGGCTCACGATCGTGGCGGTCCTGCTGGCGCCCCGGTTCATGTCGCTGCGAGCGGGGACCGAGGGATGAGGGGGTTGAGGGCCACGCTCCTGGCCGTCGGGTGCGCGCTCGCGACGGCGACGCCGGCGGCCGCGCAGGAAGCAACGGTCGAGGGCTCCGGCGGGTTCTTCGAGACACCGCTCCTGGACGTGTCCGTTAGCCGCAGCTCTGTCTCGACGCGACTTGGTGACGAGTTCGGATTCACGACCGAGATCCGCAACCGGGGCACGGGCGCGCGCTCGGACCTGGTAGCCCACCTGAACGTCGTGGGCCTCAGCAGCGGCATCTACGTCGACCCCGAGGACTGGTCCGAGGAGCGTACGAAGAACGTGCCCACCCTCGGCCCGGGTGAGACGACGTCGATCTCCTGGTCGGTCAAGGCGGTCACCGGCGGGCACGCCGCCGTCTACGTCGTCGTGCTCCCCGAGGATCCCGGGCACGGCGCCCCGGTATCGAGCCCGTCCATCGACGTGCAGATCGCCGACACCAAGGACCTCAACTCGGACGGGGTGCTGCCGCTCGCGCTCGGCGTCCCGGCGCTGCTCGGGATGCTGACGCTCGCGGTGCGCCGGCGCCGGCGCACGTAACCTGGGCCGGCTGCGTCAAACGAAACCGGGTGGGTAGGGAGGAGGGTCTCGCTCGAGGCTCGCAACCGTGGTCGATCGACTACCCGTACGGTTGTGAATCGACCACGCTTGACCCGGTCGGCGTCCCCTATCTGCGGCGGATCAAACGTTCCACGCCCCGGACCCGGTCGCGGGACTGGACCCGCGCCCGGTCGCGGCCGCGACCGCCGGACACGAGGTCGCGGGTGCCGTTGCGCGAGACGTCGATGTAGTCGTTGCCGCCGTTGCCGAACACGCGGTTGCGGCCGCCGTCGCCGAACAGCCGGTCCGCGCCTCCCTGGCCGCGCAGCACGTCGTTGCCGCCGCCGCCGCGCAGCAGGTCGCGCCCGCGCCCGCCGCGCAGCACGTCCTTCCCGCGGCCGCCCTCCAGCCGGTCGCGCCCGCCTCCCCCGGCCAGCCGGTCGTTGCCGTCGCCGCCGCGCAGCAGGTCGTTGCCGCCGTTGCCCTCGAGGCGGTCGTTCCCGCCCAGGCCACACAGCACGTCACGCCCGCGCGTCCCGCGCAGCACGTCGTTGCCCGGGGTTCCCGTCGCCGTGCAAGTCGTCCTCTTGGGGCGGGGCTTCGGCTTCGGCTTGGGCTTCTTCTTCGGCTTGCGCGGAGGCGGCGGGCCGTGACAGGCGCCGGAGCCGGCGTCCGAGAAGCTCGCTCCGGCAGGAGCGATGAAGCGCCACGAATAACCGCTCGCGTGCAGTGTCAGCTCCAGCACGCCGAACGTCGTGTTCTGACGCACCACGCTGTACTTCTTCGGCGTTCCGATCGGGCCCAGGGAATGGCCGCCCGTGCCGACGACGAACTGCCTGATCCCGAAGGCGCGATTCCGCCCGACCGAGGTCTGCGGCTCGAACCGCTCGTAATGGCGCGCATGGCCCGCCAGCGCCACGTCGACGCCTGCCTCGTACAGGGTTCTGTACAGGGCGGCCATCGACAGCGCGCCGCCCGGGCGGCCGGAGCTGAAGCGCCCGGCGTGCATGAAGGCCAGCGTGCACGCCGTCGGATGGGCTGCGAGGTCGGCGCGCAGCCAGCGCTCCTGTGCCGACCCGGCCGCGCAGGCGACCTGCGTGCAGTTCGAGTTGAGGGCGACCAGATGCCACGCCCCCAGGTCGAAGCTGTAGTAGCCCTGGTCGCGGCTGCCCGCAGGCCCGGTCGCCGCCCCCACCCCGTTGAAGTAGTCGAAGTACCCGGCGGCGCCCGCCGTGGCGTAGTCGAGGTTGCCTGGCGATGGATGTGTGACGGCCCGCGATTGGCCCCACGTGGGCTCGTAGACCGCGGTGTACGCCGACAGCGCCCCCGCGCGATATTGAGCGTCCCCGAGAGTCAGCACGCCGGCAAGCCCGGCCGGCAGCAGCGCGGCGGTCTCCGCCTGGCGGCAGCGGGTGGGCGTGCCCAGCCCCGCGCCGAAGTAGGGGCTGCTCGGGTCGCAGGCGATGTTCCCGGCGGCCGCGATCACGGGATCGGCGGCGCGGGCGGTTCCCGGCGCCGTCACGACGACCGCCGCGGCCAGCGCGGTGAGCACGGTCAGGTACTTGCGAAACGGGCGGTCCATCGCCCTTGGGCTCAGCGTCATTGCCTCTCTTCTCAGTTGCTCGGCGGCGGCTCCGAAACCACTATCGCGGCGAAGGCGATGTTGTCGCCGTCGGGCGACCAGCTCGGCTTCGAGGGGAAGATGTTGTCGTCGGTCACGCGCCGCGGCTGGGCGGACCCGTCGGCGGGCATGATCGCCACGGCGGCTTCGTCGAGCTCCTGGAGGATCACGGCGAGCTCGGTCCCGTCGGGAGACCAGCTCGGCTCCTGGGCGCTGATCGTCGGCGCCGTTACCCGCTTTCGCTGGCTGCCGTTGGAGTTCATCGTGACGATCGCCCAGAGCCCGTTGTCCCGCTGCTCGGCGAACGCCACGCGCTTGCCGTCCGGGGACCAGGCGGGATTGGTCTGCTGCTTCTTGTCGTTGGTGAGCCTCCGCTCCCGGCCGGTCGCGGCGTTCACGGCGAAGATGTCGTAGTTGCTACCGGTCACCTGGCGATGGAACAGCACCAGATCCCCCACCGGTGACCAGTCCGGGGCCTCGTCGGACGGTCCCGACGTCAGCTGCTGAGAGACCCCGCTCTGGGAATCCACGGAGAAGATCCCGCGAGCCAGCGCCACCGTCGCCACGCGTTTTCCGTCCGGCGCCCACGAAGGCTGGAAGAGGTGCTCGACGTTCGTCTCGATCGGCACCTCCACGGGCGCGCCCGGTCCCGGGTCCACCTGCACGATGGACGAGGAGCACTCGTCGCAGTCCATGGTGCTGAAGGCGAGCTCCCCGTCGGGGGAATACGACGGCTCCAGCGCCCCTTCGCCCTGATGGTTGGTCTCCTGCGTGAGGTCGCCGTTCGACACGTCGACCGTGTAGATGTACGAGTGATCGACGTGGGTGTCGACGGCGGGACCGGACTCGGGCGGCGAAGCCGAATCCGCGACGCCCAGGATCAGCGCCGTCGATACCGCCACGATCATCGCGGCGGCGGCGATCGCCTTCCTGCGCTTGCCGGACAGCAACCGCGCGCTCATCGCAGGGTCACCACGAGCTCCGGGCGGAGCGTCGCGTTCTCGCGGTTGTAGAAATCGATCCCGTCGTTCGATGTCGTGACGAGGCTGAAGCTGTACGTGCCGTTGCCGGTCACGAAAGCAGTCACGTCGTACTCGACCCACGTGTTGACCGGGATGGCACCCTTGTCGCCGGTCGCGGGACTGGTCCGCGCGGGCCGTGTGCTCCAATTGATCGCGGTCTCGCTCCACGAGGTGCTCGTCGTGTATAGCGCCGGCCCGTCATTCGTGCCGTTGTAGTTGTAGAGCCGCAGCTTTGCACTCTCCACGCTGCCGGCGGGAGCGCCGCTCACCGTGAAGCGCAGGAAGCTCTCGACGTCGGATTCCGTGCCGCCGTTGGCACGCAGGTAGCTGGTCCCGTAGTTGGTGCTCGGCGAGGCCTCGTGGGTCCGGGCGTCGGCCTCGGGCGCGAGTGTCAGGACCGGCGCCACCTGGGGCGTCGTGACCGGTGCGGAGTTGCTCGGGTCGGAGAGGTTGCCGGCGGCGTCCACGGCGCGCACCGCATATGTGTAGGAGGTATTCGCCGACACCGAAGTGTCCGAGTAGGCGGTCGTCACGCCGAGGTTCGCGATCTGAGTGTCGTTGCGGAAGACGCGATAGCCGGTCACGCCGACGTTGTCGCTCGCCGCCTGCCAGGCGAGGTCCACCCGCGACGCGTTGATGGCGGTTGCGCCGAGCGAGCCGGGCGGCGTCGGCTTCAGCGTGTCGGGCGGACCCGTCGTGACGACCAGCTCTGGCCGCAGCGTGGCAGCCTCACGCGAGTAGATGTCCGTCCCGTCGGATGACGGGCCGGTGAGGCCAAAGCTGTACGTCCCGTTCCCGGTGACGAGTGTTGTCACGTCGTATTCGATCCAGCTGTTCGTCGGAACGTTCCCCTTGTCGTCCACGTTGGCGCTCGTGCGCGGCGGCCGGTTGTTCCAGTTCACCGTCGTCTCGTTCCACGCCGGATTCGTGGTGAAGACAGCCGGCCCGTCCGCGGTTCCACTGTATGCATAGACGCGCAACTTGGCGCTTCGAATCGTTCCCGCGGGAGTGCCGCCGACGGTGAAGCGCAGCAGGCTCTCGACCGTTGTGACTCCCGAGCTGGCG
>Ga0209382_10006919_pt1 | contig 14530 bp, 15 predicted proteins | sample SoiMetdeltSBSDD5_FD_187599 | JGI IMG/M metagenome (GOLD analysis project Ga0209382, IMG submission 187599) | Bulk soil microbial communities from a Populus tree surrounding site in Tennessee, USA - Soil MetaG P. deltoides SBSDD5 (SPAdes) (version 2) | ecosystem: Environmental > Terrestrial >... | reverse complement strand
TTGTTCTGGTTATTGAGATATCTTCTACCGGAACGGATGGGGAATGTTTCAGTTTCTAAAGCGTCACATTATCAAGGCCATCAGTTCCCTCCGTCGCGGTGGTAGGCACTGTCACTTCCAGCAAGCACACATTAAATCAGGGCAGTTGGCATACTTTTGAGGAGTAAAAATCTGGCGTTATCTCAGTTAAGTCAGAGGCCGTGTGGCGCTGGGGATTGACTGCTTGACTAATACCTGAACGGTTACAGGCAAAAGTAACCGTTCAGGTGGGTGATTGAGAAGACTTTTCCTTAATGGCCGCCGTCAAGAAGTCACTCTCTCTCCAAGGAAGTAGACTTCACTGCGGGCTTCTCATGCCATACGGTGGTCGTTTCTATTGGATAATTGAAGCAGGTTATGTGAGGCGTTCGTCTATGCGCTCAATGAATCAGCTTCTGTACCGTGCTCTGGCGACTTTCCGGGCGCCGTCTAATTTCCGGAAAGCGGCCAGATGGTAAAATCCCGCATTGCCATCCGTGCAATCTTCCCATTCATCTGATGCAGCGCCTCGTTCAGCTCGAGCAATTCTCCGCGGCCCAACTCCAACGCATGTTCATCCGGCTGATAGACCGTTCCGACTTTATAATCCAGGTAAGGCGTGCGACTGTTTTCGATGTGATTTCCCAGGATATGCGCCACGACCTTATTCTGAGTGAAATCCACTAGCCGCTGTATGCTCTGGACGAACTGGACCGGGTCTTTCACGTAGAGTCTTCCAGGATACAGAGTGTCACCTGTAAATAATACCGACGTCTGACGGTCATAGATCGCGATACTCGTCGCTTCATGACCCGGAATAGGTATCACGTCAATGATGCGATCACCCAAATCATACTGAAGGACCTGTTCGGGCCAGTTCTTGATACCAAAGAATGATTGAACCGCGTTCAAATTGGATGACACTACGGTAGTACGCGGCAGGCTCTTAAACTGCTCATCCCCGCCGGTATGGTCGCTATGGGCATGGGTGTGGGCGACTATGAGTTGGATTGGCTCGCGCTTGGTTCTGGCAAGCCACTTGTCGATTATCTGATTCACCACCTGAGCAACACCGGTTTTGCCTGCGCCAGTGTCAAGGAGCAAGGCTTTATCCTTGCCGAAGAGGAGATACAGAAACGGCTTCTCATAATTGGAGCACCCGGACTGCCTAAGAATATAGAAGTCCTCGTTATATTCGTGAACCTGGAATTCTGGGATCTCCACGCATTTCGGCCCTCCGAGCAGCCACGATTTTGGCAGCGCTCCAGGCCGGATTCCGGCGCCATCAGGCTGCGGCGCTTGTGATAGGGTCACGACAGGTAAGAACAGAAGCAGAGCTGCGGCAATTACGATCTCTCTGAAGTTTTGCATTTAGCTAGTTCCCGGTTCCAATATTCACCGCACGATGACGATGGACGGATATTCAACTGGGGGCAACTTCTCCGGTAGGAGGTGTTCACAATTGTAGATTTGGCGCCACCGATCAAAGTGGGAGTGGTATTGTCCCAAACTGCGCCAAGATCGAGCAAGAGTTCGAGACACCTGACCACATCTGATCTGGAGTGCGGCCCCCGCCTGAACGGTTACGAATCATCTGATAATATGATGCGTCTGATAACACATGCAAAACAGCACAAACAAAAAGCAGAACACCGATCAAAAAGACAAGCAGACGGCAGGTTTTTCGAATTTGAAGAGGGAAAACAGCAGACGAAAATCGTAAAAGAGCGACAAACTACTCCATGATATTTCCGCGAACTCTATAGCAACTCAGGGGGCAGAGAAGGTGAAATGAGAATCCCGAGTTTCCCAAGAGTTTCCCAGGAGAAAAAACAAAGGACTTATGAGGCTTTTTATGGCTCATAAGTCCTTTGTTTTTTTCACTGGGAGGCAGGGATTCGAACCCCGATAGGCGGATCCAGAGTCCGCAGCAGAGACGGAGAAGGGAACTGAGCAGTAGTTTAGGGGAGTTATCGGAAGTTGCTAACTGATGTGTGAACTGTTGTTTAGCTTATCTTTGCCCGGCCCGCAGAATGCGTCCTGGTTACATGCAGTTGATGCGAGTTTATGGGAGTTAGCACACAATTTGCACACACCGACATCCGATAGGAGTAGCCTTACCAGCCTTGGTTTTGCAGGCAGTTCCTGGAGCGAATAGTTGGCGCTTGTTAAAATTAGCCCATCGACCAAGACACTTTTTATTGGCTGGTAAGAAAGGTGCGGCGCCGGCGATAGAAAATGATTGCCGGCGGCAGAAGCGTCATGGTGATCCGTGGATAAGCCGCAGAAGTGAAAATGGAGTTTCGCATTGGTGTCGCTCACGTGCGCTTTAGATTGGAATATCAGATTGGCTGGGTTGGCGGGCGGCTCCCAATAGCCTCTTGTTATTCTTATCTTGAAATTTTCATTCTCGGTCCCCTGGCGGAATCTAGGAGAGGACACGATCATTTGCATTTGTGCTGTGGACGCAAGTCCTATCCTGATTTGATTGAGACGTTCGACCTAGCCTTAGACTGAAATGCATTATGACTTCCTAGACTTCACTTGCTTTCCATTCAGCAAGTCGATTTCTCACCATCTCAGTGTAAGGCGATTCAATCTCCTCGAAGATGACAAGAGTGGCTTCGGCACAGATCGTGGTTCGTGGCCGGTCTCCCACTTTGTCGAGCGCGAGGGCCATGTTCCAAAGTACAGCACCTTCGTTCCTGCGGTCGCCGGTCTCGCGTGCAATCTGGAGGGCTTGCTCATAGAACCCAATGGTTCTGCGCGTGTCACCCAAGGCGTCAAGGGCAATGCCACCGAAACCGAGAATCACTAGGGCCATACACCAACTACCTTTTCATGAATTTTCGCCTGCACAGTTCGAGCAGATGTGTTTTTGGCTGGTGACTCGGTCTGAGTATCTGTGTCCGCAGCGCCTCGGCGAAGCCGGAAACGAGCAAGGCAGTGGGCGTTGACCGTGCTGGATCAAGAGACAGCAGGCTCACATAAGTTACAGACCTGGGCCGCGCTCAACCGGCGGCGCGCTGAGTTGATCCGCCGGCATTATACTGGTGGTTTGAATGAGGCTGAAGATCGCGAAATGGCCGAACTTCAGGCGGCACTGGATCGAACCTTGGAGCCGTGGGATCAAGAGCTGAGCAGACGGCTGGCGCTCTAGGCAACACAGACCGGACAATTTTCACATTGATGACTGAATCACTGCGCGCCGCCACGGCTGTGTTTCATTACCCTTCGGCACCGCCGCCACGGACCGCGCGGATATCTTGACTACGCGTCCTTCAAGGCGTGGTTGCGCGATGAATTCAGTTTTCGTTGCGTGTATTGCCTGGCGCGCGAGCGATGGTGTCCCGTTTGTCACGAGGATTTCAGCGTCGAGCATTTCATTTCCTAGGTCGCCGACCCACGATTCCGCGGCGCGTAAGACAATAAAGACAAATTCAGCCGGTATGTGATCGAAGCCTTCGATCTGCTGGATGCTACATGTGATGAAGATCAGGAAGTCGGGAACACAGTCGGCGATCCCAACATGGTAGCTTTAGTACGATGATGTAGAAGAAAGAATGTGAGTGAGGAAAAATCAGGCCAAAGGCCAGTTTATCAATAACATGCGGATTGATTTCTCGTTACAACTTACATTGTAATCGATGAGGCCAATTGTCGAACTGAAATATATTGTTCGCGCTCAACAGCGTCGGCCGTCGCGGCCGAATGAATTTCAGTTCGCCTGGTCGAGACGATGACGGCCGGGCAGGAAAAGCGAGGAATCAATGACGGAACCCAAAATTTTGACGGAAGCCGCACTTGTCGCTGAGTTGCAGGGGTTCGGGTACACCAACGTCAGCTTAAGAACCATTGAGGAATGGCGCCGCCGTGAGTTACTGCCAAAGTTTGACCAAAAGGGAGGGGGACTTGGCAAAGGCGGGGGCAGACGCCGAAGCGTGTGGATGGATGGCCCGGCTGTCATAGAGCAGGCGGCCTGGGTGTCCGACCTGATCCGGGTCTATGGGCGAATGGAGAGTGCCTATCTGCCGCTCTGGCTGCTCGGTTATTCGATACCGCTTAAACGGGTCAAGCAAGCGCTGAGGCAGCCGGCCGCCAAGCTGGACCAGGCGATCCGGAAAGAAATGAAAGGGAAGGATGGCCTGGTCAATGAGGATGTCATTGATGACCTACTGTCTAAAACCCCGCGGAGAATCCTGAAAAACAACCCGTCCTTGTCGCTGGATCAATTGAGCGCCGTATACAACCTGCTTTTCAATCCCGATTATGATCCGGGGGAACTTACATCTGATGAATTCACGCCGTGCGAGGATGCGAGCAATGGAGAACCGCACACTCCTGATCAGCATCAGATGGCGTTCCTCTCTCAGTATGCCCCTTTAATCAAAGAGCATTTGTCATTCGAGCGGGTAAAAGAGACGCTTCGTCATTGCACCGTTGAGGACTTGAAGACTGTTGAGCGTGACGTCGCTATCTTGCGCAAGATCGTTTTTCACCTTGGCCGGACGGTGAAGGCGATGGTATCCGCAGCGCCGCCAGAGCTCACAAAAGGGTTCACCGATAAATGGCATTTCCTCTTTTTCCTGGGAAGAATGGTCATTCTGGCGGATTTATCGCTGCGCCGGAGCGGATACGGCACTTGGATCGACCAGAATTTGCCATGCGTGTTGGATGTGATTCGGGCGGCCTTCAATGAAGAGAGGGAAGCGGAGTTTCTGGCGAAGAGCCCGGAGATGATCGCCGATGCGGAGAGGAAGATGGAGGAATTAAAGAGTGAGAGGGACGCGAAGGGCACGGCGACGCCGGAAAGGAGACTGCAATGAGAACAGCCCTGGTTCCTTTTGTTGTTCTGAGTCATGCCGCTTCGATGCTGCTGGGGATGGCCTCGCTGTCATTTCTGGTTTTCACTGGAAGGTTGTCAACTTTGCCAGCCCTGGTGCTGCTGAGCCTTACGGCATCATTGGCGGCCACCTCCACCAAGCTCGCGCAGCGCATCGACAGCGTCTCCCCACGAAAGCGTCACCGTCCCTGCCCATGCCGGCGCGGGCAGCAGCAGTAATGTGGGATTTAGGCTGGTGCGAGAAAAATCGGGCAGCGGCTGTTGGCGGTACAGTTGTCGTTGTCTGGGTTTTGAAAAAGAAAACTGTTATCTCTGTGTCTGAAAAGATGGAATAATGAAACTAGTAAAAATGTGGGTTGCCGATGATGTTGTTGAGCCACGGCGTTCGCGGACTTCCAGAACGGATAAACCTGCTTTAGTAATTGTGGACCTGCGAGATGGTGATGATTGGGATGAGCATCCGAAACTACCGAATCCCTGGCCTCCGGATGATATCGTTGCATTGCTTATCGGTGCTTGCTTTGTGCGGCTCGCAAAGCCTGGTATTGATCTCATTAAAACCTGGATTGAAACGTCGAAGACAAACAACATCGTGATCGATATCAAGAAGAAGGGCGTCAAGATTGACATTAAAGGCGGATCAGTGAGCGGAGGTTGAACGGGTTGTTGCGCCAATGTGTGAGTTGGCCAGAGGTATGAAGAGAAAGGATATCAAGATCACGCTTCCTCCCGGTGTCGATCGCGCATTGCCGAAACCCAAGATCAAACCTCCACAATCTAGCGGTCGCGAGAGCCAACCGGCAAAACATAAATCCAAATAATCCTGCCAGAGGAACACGGGACGTGATCGAAGCCTTCGAGCTGCCCGATGATGATCTGGCGGAGGATGGAGACGACGAGAAGGTGCGTGCGACGGGTCATGAATCGACCGGATCGGCTCCATTATCGTGAACTGAGAATTTGGGATCGCATTCAGAATGCCGGACGTACAGAAAAGGCAGACCAGGGACAATTGCGAGGAGAAGGATGGATCGAGTCTGTAGAAATGAGAGGGCAAAGACACCGAGATGCAAAATGGTCAATTACAGCTGACTGAACTGATTAAAGAGATTGAGAAATATAAAGAGGTCTCCTATCGGATAGTGCTAAAGAGAACGGAAGAGACATTCGTATTGCTGATGGCACTCGTGGATATTCATCCCGAATTGCCGGTGCAGAACTGGTCTCGTGCAGATTATGGCCGATTCGTTTTTCTCGCTGGGAGAGTCTCGGGAGCTGATCTTGGTCAATGGATTGACGGGTGCCGCGGTCAAGCGGGCGGGGAGACTTTCGGTGTTCCCGAGATGTCGTCAACAGCGAGTCAAGACAGGATTCCCAGTCATGCGCGGTATGGAGGGGTGATGAGATTGCCACTTCCCCACACACGCTATCAAATCTCCCGGTCAAATTCATCGTTCCGTGAATCAGACTCGGAATTTCTGATTGGAGATAATTGCCCTTCTTTTTTTAATCTTGATGAGGCTATCTGCCGCCTTCTGTACGATACCGAATGGCTTCGCGGGCAGCAAGAGGTGCGAGACCCGCTCTGGATCATTCGCGTCGCTCATCCGGAGGCCTGGATAGAACGTCTGAAGCTATCCCCAGGTTCGGTATCAGTGACAATTGCTGGAACTAACGTCACAGACACTCGCCTTGAAATTATGGGGGCGGCCGGCAACGGATTTGATCAAAAACTACTTGAAGCCGGAACGATCGAATGCCCCATGCCGCATGGGTTGCCATCAAACTTGCGCGTCCTGCTATCACGCGATCGCATTTGCCTGGATCATCGTGATCTTGATTTGCAGGGAGGCTCTCCACGCTTCTGGGACAATGTGGATACCGCGCACCCCACCAATTTGAGCGAGCAGATTCAAGGTCTGAGATCCCAGGGAGAAGGGGAGACCATAGAATTCAAAGCTAAGATTCCGGACGACACAGACAAATTTCTCAAAACCGTGGCCGCCTTCGCCAACGGAAGAGGAGGTGTCATTCTGATCGGAGTAGATGACGAGACTGGGCTCATCGTCGGGGTTACCGGAAATGTCGCGCGTGAGAAAGACCGGATCATCGATATGATCAGGAACGTCGTCGTCCCGGAGCCGCAGTTGCGAGTTGAGGTTTGCGCGATTGAAAGTAAGAATGTCATCGCAGTCCAGGTAGAACAGGGCGATAAGCGCCCTTATGGACTTCATCCGGCAAAACCGGTCTACTATATCAGACGTGGAGCCAATTCGTTTCCGGCCTCGCAAGAGGAAGTTCGTGCCCTGGCCCAGTCCGATCGTGATTCGACTCAATATTCACAGAACCGTTTTTTTCAGGGCCAGCGCATATAGGGCAAACCGTCTTGGTGGGGTGGTCTTCCACTTCAGCCACTCTCACTTGGGCTCGCTCGCCGGGCATAGTCTCGTGAGTAGGCCGTGTTCTCAACCGCTGCTCTCATAGTAAGTTGGATAGGCTGACCAGGCGGTATGAGATGTCGAGATCTTAAGGGTCGTGCCAGTTGCCGGCGCAATTAGCAGGCGTTGAAGCGTCCGTTTTCAATTGCCAATCTTTATAGAATGGCGCGGCATTTTTCGGAGGTCATAAATGAGCATCGAAGAGAATCTGATTCAGCCGACCAATGTCCTCATGCTTGTGAGTGATCCGCTTGATGCGCCCATCTCCATCCAGCGCGATTTGTTGGCGTTGTCCGATGCGCTGCGGAGTCTGAATTTCGCAATTCGCTTTAGTGTGATGGCTGCTGAAGCCGACTTGGTTCAGGAACATTTAGAGCGGGGCGACCGTCCACAATATTCCATACTGCACTATCTCGGCCACGGTTACAGAGCGCCGCAGGAGCAGGATGGGTATCTCGTCTTTGAGAATAGAGGGGGGACAGTAGATTACCTGGATGTTGCACGACTGGGCTATGTCCTGGTTGGCCGAGCCTCTGAATTCAAGTTGGCGATCATCTCTGCCTGTCAATCTGAGAGTGTTGCCGAGGCGATCTTCACCATCGGCGTCGATTTCGTCATCGCCATCGAAGGGGATCAATCCGTATACAAGGCTGCTGCAGTTGCTTTCTACCGCCGATTCTATCAATCGCTACTTACGGGGAGTACGCTCGACCAGGCCTTCGTTGCGGGGCAACGAGCGATCTCCATTGACGAAACAATGCGCAGTCTGGGTGATCAGGTGATAGCGGAAGAGATTGCCAAATTCAAACCGCTCCCGAATTCTGGTGCTGACTCGGCGCAGTTTCGCCTGCCTGTTGCAGATGGACAGATAGAATTTCACGATCTCCCAGCTTTGACCGGCTATCCCTTTCACAATCAACCGAAAGAGTTCATTGGGCGCAACGAAGACATGCGCAGGGTGCTGGCCTGCATCAACGACTATCGTGCTGTAGTGATCTTAGGGGTTAGTGGTGTGGGCAAGACGGAGTTGGCCAAGCAGACCGCGCGCCGCCTGGTCACGCGTGGGCGAGTGCACATCGAAAAAGTTGGTTTTGCCGCCCTGGTCAACGCGCGGACGGTAGACGAAGCCCGCGCTGAGATAGCCAGAGCCTTGAAACTGGCTCCAGATGAAGTTCTCGACAATGAGACATTGCAGCAATTGATTCCGCGCAATACGTTGGTGATTCTGGATGAAGCGGAGAACGTCATTCTGCGCGATGGCGCGGCCTTTCGCCAGTTGGTCGAAGTGCTGGTTGGGGCACCTGGAAGCCCGATCGTCATAGTCACCAGCCAGACCGACCCAAACACTTCATTCGCTCCGGTCGTTCAGACAAGAAGGCTTTCAGTAGAAGCGGCCTCCCATTTGTTTGCTGTGAATGCGAATCTAACGCCGGAACAGCTCCAGAGCATCAACCGTCACGATCTATCCGAACTTTTGAACTATGTTGATCGGATACCGCGGGCCGTCGAATTGATCGCTCGAGTATGGCGGCATGAGAGGGGCTCCAATCCCGAGAGCCTGGATTTAACCTCGCTACTTGCGCAATTGCGTACCGGCCACGACCGTGTGATGCAGGACCCGGTTTATCCCGATGAGGTCAGGAGCGTGACGATCGGCGTGCAATACGCTTATGATCGCCTACGCGAACGAAGAACCGCCGCTGCTGATTTATGGGCACACCTGTCACTCTTCCCCAGTGGGATATCAAAGGCTGGTTTGACACATATTTTCGGCCCAAACGCGGCAGAGCTGGCGAATGAAATTCAAGCGCAGTCACTCGTGGAATTTCCATTCGGCCATCTACCATCACTGTTCAGCGACTTAATGCAGTTACCAACGCCGTTCCTGCTCTTTGCGTTACGCCAGTTGCCAGAGGGAAGCGAGACGGCGGCGCGCAAAGCGCTGGGAGAGTCGGTGTTAAGTTATTACTATGCATCTGACGAAAAGCCGTATCGAGGCTGGGTGGAGTTGTTGGATCAGAGCGTTCGCGAAGGCGGCAAAGGAATCGGGAGTTTTATTGTACGATACGAGGCCGAGTTACCAAGTATCGAAGCCTGGCTCGATTGGGGGTATGAATTTGAGTCCGGGCTGTCGGCTGGATCGCGCGCAGCACGACTGACTGCAGAGTTGACCAACCTTTATCGGGTGAAGGCCAGAAGTTACAGGGATCGGTTGGACCGTGCACTCGCCTGCGCTCAGCGCTGTGCTGACGAACTGGGCGAGGCGAACGTGCGGTGGGCGTTGAGTGATCTGCTGATGCGCAGTAATGAACTGGGCGACGCACGTGAGCAGGCCGACATGGCACTGGCCATCTATTCGAGGATCGGCCATCGAGTTGGTCAATCGAACGCGCTACTGGTGATAGGCAGTGTGCTGCGGGCCGAGGGAGATCTGACCGGGGCACGCGAAAAGTACAATGCAGCTTTGAATATCTGTCGAGATGTTGGCTTCTGGTTTGGTGAGACAAACGCCTTGAAGATGCTGGCAGATTTGTCGTTACGCGAGGGAGATCCGGGAACGGCGCGGGAGCAATATGAAGCTGCGCTGTCAATCTATCGTTTGTCCGGCAACAAACTTGGCGAAGCCAACACGCTGATGAGTCTCGGGGAGTTGCTGGGTGAGGAGGGGTATAGTGATGATGCAATTGCGCGATTGCGCGAAGCCTTTGATATTCATGCCGACATTGGTAACTTACATGGCGTCGGGTCCTGCGTCGCCTTTTGGGCTCACGTGGTTGATGCCACCGGAAGACACGATCAAGCAACGTTGCTCTGTCAGCTTGCGGTAGAGATTTTTCGCTTGATTCCTGATCGGTCCAGTGAAGCATCAACGCTGGTTTATCAGGGGGAAGCGTTGTCGGCGTTTGGCTTGGGACCAGAGGCCATGGCTGCGTTGTGGCTGGCACGGGAAATATATATAGCCGTTGGCGATAGTTTAGCAGAGGGAATCGACAGAGTCTTCAAAATATATGAAGCAGAAGTCGGCAGTGAGAAGGCCGGTGAATTGGTCGCCAGTCTACAGAGTCAGGCAGAAGATATCCGGGAAAGAGGAGTGAATGAAGTGTGGAAAACTGCCGGAGATGATTCATTGGTACGGGAGATTGGCGAGCGGTTGCAGGAATTACTAAGAGGAAGAGGAAGATGATGTGTAAAAGTCAGAACTTAATCTGACAATGGATAGTTAGCTGACAGCAGCTTCCGAGTTGGATTGTCGAGGGTTTCAGGAAATCGGTGTAAATGATGAGATGAAGCAGGTGCCGCCCTTCGCCGCGAGTTGTTATTCTCGCGGTTGGGTGAACTAGAGAGTGAAAGGAGTCACCATGCCTATCTATTGTGGCGTTGATTTTCACGCTCGGCAACAAGTCGTCGCCTGGTGTGACACATCAGACGGCGAAATTCGGATCGCTAAACTCGATCACACTGATCTTGAGGGTCGTGTATCAAAAGTGATGATAGCCTGCTGAAGAGGCCCGGATAAGTTGTGCTTCCGCCGCGATGTGTTACGAAGCAATCATTTGTCCGAGATGCTCATCGGTGAGCATCGTTAAAAATGGTAAAACCGCACAACGAAAACAACGTTACTTGTGCAAAGACTGCCGCCGCCAGTTCATCCGCGACTACACCAATTTGGGGTGCGTCGGGGCAGTACGAGACTTGGTCGTCCCGCTGACGATCAACGGCGCAGGCATCCGGGACATCGAGCGCGTCTTGTTCTTGAGTACCAACACGATCCTCAAGACCTTGCGGGAGTCGGCCACTCGATTGGACGAGCCCGCGTACCCACGGCGCGTGCGCGATCTGGAAACGGATGAGTTCTGGTCGTTTATCGGTACCAAGCGAAGACAGCGCTGGACCTGGTACGGCTACGACCGGCAGCGGCGTAAGGTCGTCGCCTTCGTCAATGAAAGGCGCACGGACGCCGCCTGCCGCCAGCTCCTGCAGAAGTTGGCAGGCCGCCGGATCACTCGTTACCACACGGATAAGTGGCAGTCTTACGCCAAGTTCCTACCAGCTCGGCGACACCGGACCGGCAAAGAAGGTACGAGCAGGATTGAGCGTCACAACTTGAATTTCCGGACTCGCCTGAAGCGGCTCCATCGACACACGATTTGTTATTCGAAATCGGCAGTGATGCATGATGCAGTAATCAAACTCTACGTGCATCACTCAGATGCTGGCCATCATCACTTTTGATACACGACCGAATAAACGAGACCGCGTTCCGTGCTCAGGTGCAGGTGGCAGGCGCCGCGCTCCGGGTTAGCGCGAGGGTTTTGCAGACAGCGATTAATCAGGAGAGTCAGATCTACTTACCCCTCCTCGACCATACGCACACGTTGAGCGGACAGATTGCGCAGGCGGCCGTCTGCAGCAAGTTCCACACGACAGATCAGAGGCTTGCCCATTGGCTACTCCTCGCGCGTGACAGGACGAGCTATGGCGCTTTCAACATCACACACGAGGCGATGGCGCAGATACTGGATGTTTCGCGCAGCGGCGTCAGTTTGGCGGCCGGCCTACTACAAATGAAAGGTTTGATCCGCTATGCGCGCGGCCGGATCACCCTTCTCAATCCCAAAGGACTTGAAGGTATTTCATGCGAATGCTATCGAATTCTTAGCCGGACGATAAGGTCTCTGCTCCCCTCTGACAAATGATCAGCGGCAGACAAAATCAATCCCTGACAGACCTGCCATAACGATAGGTCTAATCACTCACCTTGCTCATCACTGGTTTCTCTCCCATAAATATATGGATGAACAGGCAATTCTGAATACAAATTCATTTTGAATTCATCTGGCTTTCATATTTGCCTGCTAACCTGCCTGAGATCATAAACACTATGCGTTTACTACTTGTCGAAGATGAGGAGAAAGTCTCCCGGCTCATTGTCAAGAGCCTTACTGCGGAAAGGTTCGCGGTCGACGTTGCGGCTGACGGCGCCAGAGGTTTGGAAATGGCGGGGACGTATGACTACGACCTGATCATTCTCGATCTGATGCTGCCAGGATTGAGCGGAACTGATGCGCTGCGACAGATTCGCCAGCAGAATGAACACATCCCGGTTCTCATCCTCACAGCGCGAGACGCGATCGGCGACAAGGTGCTGCATTTCGAGATCGGCGCCGACGACTATCTGACCAAGCCTTTTGCCTTCGCAGAACTGATTGCGCGTGTGAAAGCCCTTTTGCGACGCGGGGCGGTCAGCCGCGCCAACGCGCTGCGCGTGGGGGATCTGGAACTCGATCGTCTTTCACAACAGGTCAGACGCGCGGGGAAACGGATCGAACTGACGGCGAAGGAATATTCGCTGCTCGAATACCTGATGGCCAACGCGGGGCGCGTGGTCTCACGCGCAATGATCATCGAGCACGTCTGGGATCAGAGCTTCGATGGGGCGACAAACATTGTAGATGTCTACGTCCGGCATCTGAGGAATAAGGTGGATGACCTGCACGAGCGCAAATTGATCCGCACGGCGCGAGGTGTCGGCTACGCGATCAGCGACGAGGAGGCGGCATGAACACGCGCTCGATCCGGTTCCGGTTGACAGTCTGGTATGCGGGTCTGCTTGGATTGCTGCTCCTGCTCTTCGGCGCGTCAACCTACCTCGGACTCCGCCATTACCTGAACCAGACGCTCAATGAATCGCTCGGCAGGCAGGCGCAGCAGATCGGCGATAGTTTTCTGGTCGATGTCGCTACAGGCGGCGAAGGCTATGTGATCAGCGAAATCAACGAACACTACGCGCCGGAGCTGAATAATCGATTCGTTCGGGTGACGCGGGCCGACGGCAGCGTGCTTTATGTTTCGGGCAAGCCGAAGGAGAGCAGTTTCGATCCGTCAGCAGTTTCCGCCGTCGGCGCGCCGGTTGACCGGGATTTCATGCGTGAGGTACACGCGCCCGGCGGCGAGTTACTGATTTATACCCACCCTTTCACCGAACGGACAGGCCAACGTTATCTGATCGAAGTCGGCGCGCCTTACGAACAGGTCGAGGTCGTGCTCTACGGCCTGTTGCTCGCGCTGGCGCTCGGTTTCCCGCTGACGGTGATCGTCGCGATCAGTGGGGGATGGCTGCTGATGCGGCGGGCGCTCAACCCTGTGGATGAGATCACGCGCGGCGCGGAACAGATCACTTCGCGTAACCTCAGTCAGCGATTGCCGGTCGCCAAGACCGGCGACGAACTCGATCGGTTGTCGGCGGCGCTCAACCGGATGATCGAGCGGCTGGAAGAGTCGTTTTTGTACGTCAGCCGCTTCACGGCCGACGCGTCGCACGAACTGCGCACGCCGCTCACCATACTGCGCGGTGAGCTGGAAGCCGCGTCCGGACAGCCAGAGGTCGCGCCGGACCTGCGCGAGACCATCGGCAGCGCATTGGAAGAGACCGAGCGTCTCTCGCGCATTGTCGAAAGCCTGATGGCGATTTCGCGGCTCGATGCAGGAGAGGCCAGGATGGAGCGTGACGTTCTCGATCTGGCGGAGTTGGCCGCTAGCACGACCGAACAGATGCGATTGCTCGCGGAAGATAAAGAGATCGCGCTGCGGTGTGAATCGGAAGAGTTGGTCAGCATTGAAGGCGACCGGGCGCGGCTCAAACAGGTGATCGTCAATCTTGTGGACAACGCCATCAAGTATACGCCCGCCGGCGGCCTTGTCGGAGTGAAGGTTCGCGCGTCAAACGGTCGCGCCATGCTCGAAGTAAATGATAACGGCGTGGGCATTCCGGCGGAAGCGCTGCCGCACATCTTCGAGCGGTTCTATCGAGTAGACAAGGCGCGCTCGCGGCAGATGGGCGGCGCGGGGCTGGGATTGTCAATTATCAAAGCGATCGTCACGGCTCACGGCGGTCAGGTCAGAGTAGAAAGCGTCGAAGGCAAAGGAAGCCGGTTCCTTGTCGATCTGCCTGTCGCCGACAAAACATCCGAATAACTTTTCACGCGACACTCTGCGTGAATTGATCCATCCCCCTGAAGGAGGACGTCAGTTTGAGAAAGGCGAGATCCTGGTTTCTATCCGTCTGCTTTTTCCTTCTCGCGCATCCCGCTACGGCCGCGGCGCAGGATTCACGATCACAGCCGTTGAAGTTGAGCGCGGCCGTTGATCTGGCGCTCAGCAATTACCCTTCCGTCCGCGCCTCGCGGGCTCAAGCTGCGGCTGCGGAAGCGGGAGTTGACGTCGCGAGGAC
>Ga0209382_10006918_pt1 | contig 14530 bp, 9 predicted proteins | sample SoiMetdeltSBSDD5_FD_187599 | JGI IMG/M metagenome (GOLD analysis project Ga0209382, IMG submission 187599) | Bulk soil microbial communities from a Populus tree surrounding site in Tennessee, USA - Soil MetaG P. deltoides SBSDD5 (SPAdes) (version 2) | ecosystem: Environmental > Terrestrial >... | reverse complement strand
ACCGGCAAGCTCAGCGATCTGGCCGGCATGCTGATGTTTCCGCCGCTGCTGGCGGCCCTCCAGGCCCTGGCGCTGCCGCGGGCACGGGCCAAAACCCTTGCGGTGGTTGCGCTTTGCCTGACCGGCTGCGGCTTCTTTTTGATCAAATTCAGCGGGTACCCAGCGGAGCTTGCCTCCTCAGCGTTGACCGCCGTGAGCGGACCTTCCCTTGTGCGCGCGGACCGCACGGACCTGATCGTGCTCCCGGCTCTTGCGCTGGCGTGGCTGGCTTTCCGCCGGGCCGAGAGGCGGCCGGTCGCCACCCGCCACGCCCGGCTGGTTCGTGTCGTGGTGCTGCTGCCGCTGGCGTTGCTGGGCACGACGGCGACGTCGTGCGGCGTGGACGACCGGCCGCCGCCGATCGTGGGCAAGGGCCGGGATGGGTTGGTGTGGCTCAAGTCTCCGGCCTTCGGGGGCGACTTCGAGTACCGGTCGATTGTGGACGGTGGTCTGACGTTCCGGCCCGGCCGCCCGGCGCAGCCGCCTTCGGTGCTCCAGCAGGACTGCTATAGCGGCACGTGTTACCGCGTGGTGCGCGGTGAGTTGCATGTGCAGCAACGCGTCGGAGGCCGCGACTGGACCACGGCGTGGCGCCTGGACCCCGGCCAGCGGCGTGACCTCGTCTCGGCCGCGGCCAGCTGCGACGACCCGGAAGGCAGGCGCTTCGAGTCGCAGGCGCTGGTGGTGATCCCGCAGCCGGGCGGGCACGTCGTGCTCGTCTCCAACGGCGACGACGGCCTGCTGCGCCGGGACGTCTCGGGGAGATGGACCCGGATCGGTTGGGGCAAGGGCACTTCACCTGCCGTGCTGAGCCAGGGCGTGCTGCCGGGCGGCGACGCGTTCTTCTCCGTGGCGACGGTGGTCTTGATCCTGCTCATCGGAGGGCTCGGCGTCACGGCGATCAAGGCCGAGGCGGGCTGGCGGTTGAGCCGCTGGGCCCTGCTTTTCGCGTTGGCGGCGGGCATCGCGATCTGGCTCGACCTGCTGGTGATGCACTGGGGCGACATGGCGCATCCGGCTTTCGTGGTGGGGACGGCGGTGTGGTCGATCGCCGCATTCGGCCTGGGCGTGCTGTTCGCGGTGCTGGCCCGGAGATCGCTGCACGCTGGTTGGACCACGGTGATGGTGATGCTCGTCGCGATCGTGGCCTGGCTCAGCGAGATGCTGCGCAACTCCGGGCTGCTGCTCGGGATGGGCGAGGGGATCGGGCGTATCACGCTGATAGTGGCGGGCTTTGTGGCGGTCGCGCTCATGGGCCTGGCGACACGCCTGCACCCCTCACCGCCGGAATCCGGTCCGCAGCCGAAACCCGGTCCGTCTGGGGCGGTGCCGTTTGCGGCTGGCGGGACCGGGGCGCGGCATCCTAGGCAAACCGGTTGAGCTGGGGCTGAGGGGGGTCTACCGTTCGAGGCACCATGAGCACCTCTCTCGCCTCGCTCGGCTGGACCGGGCGCCTGACCGTTCCCGCCGGTCTCGAACCGGGCCGCGTGGTCCGGGCAGATCGCGGGATAAGCACCGTCCTGACCGCGACCGGTCCGGTGCGCGCCAGCCTGGGCGGCCCGGTGATGACCGCGGCCGCCGCCGACCCGGTGGCTCTGGCCTGCACCGGCGACTGGGTAGCGCTGCGGCGCTGGCCCGACGACCGGATCACCATCGAGGCGGTGCTGCCCCGGCGCAGCGCGATCATCCGGCGTACGGCGGGCAAGGACTCGGCGGGCCAGGTGCTGGCGGCCAATGTGGACACCGCGGCGGTGGTCGCCTCGCTCGACCCCACCCCCGAACTGGCCACGATCGAACGCCTGCTCACGCTGGCGTGGGAGTCGGGCGCCTCGCCGTACCTGATCCTGACCAAGGCCGACCTGATGGCGCACCCGCAGGGGTTGGTCGAGCAGCTGTCGGAGATCGCGCCCCGCGTACCGGTGGTGGCCGTGAGCGCTGTCCGCGGGGATGGGATCGACGGCCTGCGGCCGTTGGTGACGGCCGGCAAGACGCTTGGGCTGATCGGGGCCTCGGGCGCCGGGAAATCCAGTCTGGTCAACGCTTTGGCCGGGGTGGAGGCGATGGAGACCCAGGCGATCCGGCGCGCCGATGGCAAGGGCCGGCACACGACAACGTTCCGGGCGCTGGTGCCGGTGCCCGGAGGCGGTGCGGTGCTTGACACCCCGGGCCTGCGGGCAGTGGGGCTGCTCGACGGGGTGAGCGGGCTCGACCGCACCTTCAAGGATGTGATGGACCTGGCAGACCAGTGCCAGTTCCCGGACTGCCGGCACGAGGGCGAGCCGGGATGCGCGATCGCGCTGGCGCTTGCCAGCGGGGAGCTTTCCCATCGGCGCTGGGCCAGCTGGCTCAAGCTGCTGCGCGAGATCGAGTTCGAACGGCGGCGCAACACCGCTCGGGTGATCAGCCGCTCCTCAATGCGGAGACCCGGTCAGCGCTGACCGCGGCGTAGAGCTGGGCCGCCTTCTCGGCGTCGACGTAGACGACGCTCTGGTTCCCTTCCCGCCCAACGCCTTTGGATGGGCTGGTGATGAAGGTGAGATGCTCGCCGCGCACCTGCCTGAGCTCCAGCGCGAGATCGAACAGGGACAGCTCGCGGTCAACGGTCAGGGCGCTTGTCGTGGCGCGGATGAAGGCGTTGAGCTTTGGCACGTCGGTCATCAGGCCGCGCGAGGCCGCCTTCTCCATCACAGCCTTGATCACCTGCTGCTGGTGCTCGATCCGGCTGAAGTCGCCGTCCTTGAACTGGTAGCGCTGGCGCGAGTAGTCGAGGGCCACTTCGCCGTTCATATATTGAAGACCCTTGCTGAACGTGCGGTGCGGCGCGTGGATCGAGGTGAAGTCCTGCGGGACGTCGATCTGGATGCCGCCGAGCGCGTCGACCACCTCTTTGAAACCCGCGAAGTCGATGACGATCACGTGATCGATCCGGACCTTGGTGAGTTCCTCGACGGTCTGGACCATGAGCTTGGGGCCGCCGAAGGCATAGGCGGCGTTTATCTTGTTGACCTTTTGGCCTGGAATGGGTACCCACGAATCCCGAGGGATGGAAATCAACTGCGCCGAATCCCGTTTGGCCGGGATGTGCACGACGATGATGGTGTCGGTGCGCGCGTCGGTGCCGTTTTCCGGCTCGTCGCGCTGAACGCGGGAATCACTGCCCAGGAGCAGGATGTTGAGCGATTTGGGTGCGGCCCTGGAGGGCCGGGTCTCCTCGGGGAGATCGGTGAACGCGTCGACGCGACCGACGCTGTCCTCGACCGAGCCGACGTAGACCCAAAGGCCGATCGCGGTGCCGCCGCACACCAGAAGGATCACACCGGTGAGGACGCCGGTGGCGAAAAGCAGCCGGCGCAGCCTCGTCCTTCGCGGGGGAGCCGGTTGGTCATCGGGCTGGAGGGGCAGCATGAGCGGGATTCAACCACGTGATTCATGCCAACTTTCGCCGCCTGTCCGCCACCCGACAGCGCGGGCGGTCCGGCGAAGTTGTCGTACGGCACGGTTAGGCTTGCGCCCGTGAGCGACCGATTGATCATTCGTGGTGCGCGTGAGCACAACCTGCGAGATGTCAGCCTGGACCTGCCGCGCGACTCGCTGATCGTTTTCACCGGTCTGAGCGGTTCGGGCAAGTCCAGCCTCGCCTTCGACACCATCTTCGCCGAGGGGCAGCGTCGCTATGTCGAGTCGCTCTCCTCCTATGCTCGCCAGTTCCTCGGCCAGATGGACAAGCCCGACGTCGACTTCATCGAGGGCCTCTCCCCGGCGGTCTCCATCGATCAGAAGTCGACCTCGCGCAACCCCCGCTCGACCGTGGGCACCATCACCGAGGTCTATGACTACCTGCGCCTGCTCTTCGCCCGGGTGGGCCAGCCGCACTGCCCGATCTGCGGCCACCTCATCAGCAAGCAGACGCCGCAGCAGATCGTCGACCGCGTGCTCGCGATGGAGGAGGGCACCCGCTTCCAGGTGCTTGCCCCGGTGGTGCGCGGGCGCAAAGGGGAATATGTCGACCTCTTCGCCGAGCTGCAGTCCAAGGGCTTCGCCCGTGTCCGGGTCGACGGGGTGGTCCATCCCCTGACCGAGGTTCCCAAGCTCAACAAGCAGCAGAAGCACACCATCGAGGTGGTGGTCGACCGGCTCGCGGTGAAGGCGAGCGCCAAGCAGCGCCTGACCGACTCGGTCGAGACCGCTTTGGGGCTTGCGGGCGGCATCGTGGTGCTCGAGTTCGTCGACCTGCCCGAGGGTGATGAGCATCGGGAGCGCAAGTTCTCCGAGCACCTGGCCTGTCCCAATGATCACCCGCTGGGCATCGAGGATCTGGAGCCGCGGGTGTTCTCCTTCAACTCGCCCTATGGGGCCTGCCCTGAGTGCACCGGGCTCGGGACGAAGAAGGAGGTCGATCCCGAGCTGTTGGTGCCGGACCCTGAGAGGACTCTGGCGGAGGGCGCGATCTCGCCTTGGTCCAACGGTCACACGATGGAGTACTTCAACCGTCTGCTCGAGGCGCTGGGCGAGGAGAACGGCTTCGACATGGACACGCCGTGGCGCAAGCTGAGCGCCAAGGCGCAGAAGCTGATCCTCCACGGCGCCGAAAACCAGGTTCACGTGCGTTACAGGAACAAGTACGGGCGGGAGCGCTCGTACTACTCCGGCTTCGAGGGCGTGGTGCCGTGGCTGGAGCGGCGGCACTCCGACACCGACAGCGACTGGTCCCGGGAGAAGTATGAGGGCTACATGCGCGAGGTGCCGTGTGGCTCATGCGGTGGCTCGCGGCTCAAGCCCGAGGTGCTCGCGGTGACCGTGGGCGGCAAGAGCATCGCCGAGCTGTGCGCGCTGTCGGTGGAGGAGGCCTCGATCACCCTCAACGACCTTGAGCTCAACGAGCGGCAGCGCTTCATCGCCGAGCGGGTGCTCAAGGAGATCCAGGCGCGACTGCGCTTCCTCATCGACGTGGGCTTGGACTACTTGTCGCTCAACCGGCCGTCCGGGTCGCTGTCGGGCGGCGAGGCGCAGCGAATCCGGCTCGCCACCCAGATCGGTTCGGGGTTGGTCGGCGTCCTTTACGTCCTTGACGAGCCGTCGATCGGCCTGCACCAGCGCGACAATCACCGCCTGATCGAGACCCTGCTGCGCCTGCGCGATCTGGGCAACACGCTGATCGTGGTGGAGCACGACGAGGACACCATCAAGACGGCCGACTGGATCGTCGATATCGGTCCGGGCGCCGGCGAGCACGGCGGCCGCATCGTGCACACCGGGCCATACAGCAAGCTGCTGACCAACAAGGAGTCGGTGACGGGTGCATACCTGGCCGGGCGCAGGTCGATCCCGATCCCGTCGCAGCGCCGGCCGCGCGTGGCCGACCGGGAGCTTTCGGTGGTGGGGGCGCGCGAGCACAACCTGCGCAACCTGACGGTGACCTTCCCGCTCGGGCAGTTCATCGCGGTCACCGGGGTGTCGGGGTCGGGCAAGTCCACGCTCGTCAATGACATCCTGTACACGGTGCTGGCCAACCAGATCAACGGCGCGCGCATGGTGCCTGGGCGGCACACGCGCGTCACCGGCCTCCAGCATGTGGACAAGGTGGTGGGCGTCGACCAGTCGCCGATCGGGCGCACCCCGCGCTCCAACCCGGCGACATACACCGGCGTCTTCGACCACATCCGCAAGCTGTTCGCCGAGACGACGGAGGCGAAGGTGCGCGGCTACGGGCCCGGCCGGTTCTCCTTCAACGTCAAGGGCGGCCGGTGTGAGAACTGCGCGGGCGACGGGACGATCAAGATCGAAATGAACTTTCTGCCCGATGTGTACGTGCCATGTGAGGTATGCAAGGGGGCCAGGTACAACCGGGAGACCTTGGAAGTCCACTACAAAGGCCGGACCATCGCGGAGGTGCTGGAGATGCCGATCGAAGAGGCCTGCGGGTTCTTCGAGGCAATCCCGGCCATCCACCGGCACCTCAAGACGCTTGTCGATGTCGGCCTCGGTTACGTGCGCCTGGGGCAGAGCGCGCCGACGCTGTCGGGCGGCGAGGCACAGCGCGTCAAGCTCGCCTCCGAGCTGCAGAAGCGGTCCACCGGCCGCACGGTCTACGTGCTTGACGAGCCGACGACCGGCCTGCACTTCGAGGACATCCGCAAGCTGCTGCTGGTGCTGCAGGGCTTGGTGGACAAGGGAAACACGGTGATTGTCATCGAGCACAACCTCGACGTGATCAAATCGGCGGACTACCTCATAGACATGGGCCCGGAGGGTGGCCACAAGGGCGGCACCATCGTCGCCACCGGCACCCCCGAGGAGCTTGCCAAGATCGACGTCAGCCACACCGGCCAGTTCCTGAAGCCGTTGCTGGGTGGGCGCCTGGTGGCAGCACCGCGGAGGAAGGCCAAGACCGTGGCCAAAGTCTGACCGCCAAACTGGCGATTGGCGGGACGAAGGGAGTTCACATGACGGAGACCTCGGACATTCAAGAAAACGGTGCGCGCCGGCGCGCGCTTTTCATGGGCGCCGGCGCGATCGGTGTGGCGGGCGTGCTTGCCGCGTGCGGCGGCGACGAAACTCCGGAGGGGGGCAACAACTCCACGCCGACCGGCAACACCGCCCCGACCACGGGTGCACCCGGCGGCACGTCGGGCGGTGTCCTGGCGAAGAAATCCGAGATCCCCGTGGGCGGCGGCAAGGTCATCGGTGACCAGCTGGTGGTCGTGACCCAGCCGACGGCCGGGCAGTTCGTGGCCTTCAGCGCGATGTGCACGCACCAGCAGTGCGTGCTGTCCAGTGTCACCAACGGCACCATCAACTGTGGCTGCCATGGCAGCCAGTTCTCCGCCACCGATGGCTCGGTCAAGAAGGGCCCCGCCACGGCGGCCCTGCCCAAGAAAGAACTCGATATCGACGGCGAGGACATCAAGCTGGCCTGACGCTCTCGTGCCGGCGGGGCCTCCTCCTACCGGGAGGCCCCGTTTTCTTGCCTACCGGGCCGATCAGAGGTCAGGCCGGTGGCGACACGTACTCGGCGCCGGCGGCCGGTGCGCCGTTGGCGGGCGGCTCGTTTGGAGCCGGTGTGGCGTTGGCGGGGCCAAGGGCTTCGAGGATCGCTTGCGCTGTCCGCTTGCCGATGCCGGGCACCTCGGCGATCTCGTCGGCGCTGGCGGCGGCGAGGCGCTTGACGGAACCGAACTGGCGCAGCAGCGCCTTGCGCCGGGTCTGGCCAACACCCGGGATCCTGTCGAGGTCGGAGGCGGTCATGCGGGCAGAACGGCGCTGCCGGTGGAAGGTGATGGCGAAGCGGTGCGCCTCGTCGCGCACGCGCTGTAGAAGGTAAAGCCCCTCGGAGGTGCGGGACATGATGACCGGCACGGAATCGTCGGGCAGCCACACCTCCTCGAGCCGCTTGGCCAGCCCGCACACCGCCACGTCGCTCACACCCATGTCGGTTATCACCTCGGCGGCGGCGTTGACCTGCGGGCCACCGCCGTCGACGACCACGAGATGCGGCGGATATGCGAACTTGCGCGGCCGGCCCTCCTCCGACAGCGCAGGCTCGACCGTTTCCGCGTTGAGGCGGTGGAAGCGGCGCCGGATCACCTCGCTGATGGCGGACACGTCGTCGGTGGCGCCCTTGATGATGAATCGACGGTAGTCGCTCTTACGGGGCAGGCCGTCCTCGAAGACGACCATGCTGGCGACGACGTCGGTGCCCTGGATCTGGGAGATGTCGAAGCACTCGATGCGCAGGGGCGCGGTCGCCAAGCCGAGCGCGTCGGCTATCTCCTCAAGCGCACGGCCGCGCGCCGCGAGGTCACCGGCGCGCTTCAGCTTGTGCTGGGTCAGGGCCTGCAAAGCGTTGCGTCCCACGGTTTCCAGGAGAGTCTTCTTGTCTCCGCGCTGCGGAACGCGCAGGGCCACCCGTGACCCGCGGCGCTGCGACAGCCACTCCGACAGGGCGTCCACATCGGACGGAAGGGCGGGCACCAGCAGCTCACGCGGCACGTCCGTCTCGCCCGCCTCATCACCGTAGATCTGGCTGCAGAAGTGGTGCACGAGATCGCCGAGCGTCAGGTCCTCGGTCTTCTCCACGATCCAGCCGCGCTGCCCGCGCACCCGGCCACCGCGCACATGGAACACCTGGACCGCGGCCTCCAGCGGGTCGTCGGCGAAGGCGACGACATCGGCGTCGGTGCCGTCGCCGAGCACGATCGACTGCTTCTCCATCGCGCGCCGCAGGGCGGTCAGGTCGTCGCGCAGGCGGGCGGCCTGCTCATACTCCTGGATCTCGGCCGCCTCGTACATCTGCCGCTCGATGCGCCGCTGCATCATCTCGGTCTTGCCCGCCATGAAGTCGCAGAAGTCGAGCACTATGGCGCGGTGCTCCTCGGCCGAGACGCGCCCCACACACGGGGCGGAGCACTTGCCGATGTCGCCGAGCAGGCACGGGCGGCCGATCTGGTGCATCCTGCGGAACACTCCAGCCGAACAGGTACGCGCTGGAAAAATCCGAAGCAAAAGATCGAGCGTTTCCCTGATCGCCCAAGCATGCGAATAGGGCCCGAAGTAACGCACGCCCTTGCGCTTGGCGCCCCGCATGACCTGCAGCCGCGGATAGTCCTCGTCAAGCGTGACGGCCAGATAGGGGTAGGACTTGTCGTCGCGGTAGCGCACGTTGAACCGCGGATCGAACTCCTTGATCCACGAATACTCAAGCTGGAGGGCCTCGACCTCGGTGGAGACCACCGTCCAGTCCACTCCGGACGCCGAAGTGACCATCTGCTGGGTGCGCGGGTGCAAGGTCAGATGATCCGCAAAATAGGAGTTGAGACGGCTGCGTAGGCTCTTGGCCTTGCCAACGTAGATGATCCGGCCGGCCGCGTCGCGGAAGCGATAGACGCCCGGGGCGTCGGGGATGCTGCCCGGAGCAGGCCGGTAGGTCAACGGATCCGCCACGCGCCCAAGCCTAACCGTGTCCTGCGACACTTCAGCGTCTCACCGGCCCACCCCCCACCTCAAATCCTCGGCTACCTGGATGAAGGCCGCTGATCGGCTCCGCAATAGGATATCGAGGGTGGGGGCGGAACTCGTGATGAGCAAGCCGGTCGGAGATGAGCCTGCGGATCTTGGGCAGGAGACCGATCTCGTAGTCGTAACCGGAGTATCAGGCGGCGGCCGTAGCACGGTGGCACGGGCGCTGGAAAACGTTGGCTACTACGTTGTTGACAATCTCCCGCAGGCGCTGCTGGTCCAGCTGGCGGAGCTGGCGGCCAAGGCCGGCGGAGCGGCGAAGAAGACCGCGATGGTGCTCGATGTGCGCAGCCGGGCGTTCTCCACCGATCTCTCCGGCGCCATCCGGGAGCTGCGCGAGCGCGGCTTCGAGCCGCGCGTGGTCTTCGTCGACGCCGATGATGAGGTGCTGATCCGCCGCTTCGAGAGCGTGCGCCGCTCCCATCCGCTTCAGGGTGACGGCCGTCTGTCGGATGGGATCGCGGCCGAACGGCTGCTTCTGGCCGAGGCGCGCGAGCAGGCCGATGTGTTGATCGACACAAGTCACCTGAACGTGAACCAACTACGTGCCCGTGTCGAGGAACTGTTCGCCAGTGCCGAAGCGTTGAAACTGCGAGTGACGGTGCTGTCGTTCGGCTTCAAGTACGGTCTGCCACCCGACGCTGACTTCGTGCTTGACGCCCGGTTCCTCCCCAATCCCTTCTGGGTGCCGGAGTTGCGGGACCTGACCGGGCTTCAAGCAGAGGTCAGCGACTATGTGCTCGGCCAGCGCGGAGCGGGTAGTTTCGTCGAAACCTATGCGCGCATGGTGATGGCCACGGCGCCAGGTTTCGAGCGAGAGGGAAAGCGGTACTTGACGGTCGCCGTCGGCTGTACTGGTGGTAAACACCGCAGCGTCGCGATCGCCGAGGAGCTGGCGCGAAGGCTACGGGAACTGAGGGTTGTCGCGCACGCGTCACACCGGGATCTCGGACGGGAGTGAGTAATTGCGGGTAGTCGCATTCGGTGGCGGTCACGGTCTGGGGGCGTCCCTGCGGGCGCTGCGGGCCACCGGCCTGGCGATGAAGATCACCGCCGTGGTCACGGTCGCCGACGACGGGGGTTCCAGCGGGCGGTTACGAGCCGAGCGGGGCGTGCTGCCGCCGGGCGACCTGCGCCAGGCGCTCGCCGCGCTGGCCGGGCTGGATCAGGTCAGCGTCGGCAACGCGGCGCTGTTCCAGTACAGATTTCCCGGTGAGGAACCGCTGGGCGGGCATCCGGTCGGAAACCTCGTGCTGTGCGGGCTGATGGAGCTGGTCGGCGACCCGGTGCTGGCGCTGCGCCACGCGGCGGCGATGGTCAACGCGGTGGGTGACGTGCTGCCCATGGCGTGCGAGCCGCTGGGCATCGAGGCGGACATCGAGCAGGACGGCCGCGTCGTCACAGTAAAAGGTCAGCATGAGGTGGCCGTCGCCGAAGGCCGCGTCCGCGAGGTGCGGATCATCCCGCCCGCCCCGACGGCCTGCCCCGAGGCGCTGACGGCGATCGCGGAGGCCGACTGGCTCCTGTTCGGACCGGGAAGCTGGTACACCAGCGTCATCCCGCACCTGCTCGTGCCTGAGATGGCCAAGGCGATCGTGTCCAGCAACGCCCGCCGCCTGGTGACGATGAACCTTGCGGCGGACAGCGAGACCGTCGGGCTGTCCCTTCCGGACCATGTGGCGGCCCTGGCCCGATACTTGCCGGAGCTGAAGGTGGACGTTGTTCTCGTTGACAGAAACGCGTTTCCCGACTCCCAACTGGTCGCGAGTGCGGCAGAATCACTCGGAGCCCGGATCGCGCTGGCCGACATCGACGTGGGTGACGGGACCCCGCGACACGATCCGGTCCGACTGGGCCAGGCCCTGGTGCCCCTTCTGGGCACCGCTCGTTAAGCACGTACGAAACCCAACCGGCCCCGAGGTGACGACATAATGGCGATGACAGCAGCGGTGAAAGACGAGCTGAGCCGCGTCGATGTGCCCAAACCGTGCTGCCGGCGCGCTGAGATGGCCGCGTTGCTGCGCTTCGCCGGCGGGCTGCACATCGTCTCCGGGCGGGTTGTGGTGGAGGCGGAGCTGGACACGGGAGCCGTGGCCAGAAGGCTCAGGACGTCCACTGCGGATTTATATGGGTACCCATCAGAGGTCCACATCCTCGCCTCCGGTGGCCTGCGTAAGGCCAGCCACTACATAGTCCGCATCGTCAAAGACGGCGAAGCGCTCGCGCGCCAGACCGGACTGCTCGATGTCCGGGGCCGTCCCGTGCGCGGGCTGCCGCAAAACGTGGTCAACGGCCTCGTCTGCTGCGCCGTCGCGGCCTGGCGCGGTGCCTTCCTGGCACACGGTTCACTGACCGAGCCGGGCCGCTCCTGCGCCCTGGAGATTACCTGCCCGGGGCCGGAGTCGGCGCTGGCGCTGGTCGGGGCGGCTCGCCGCCTGGGCATCTCGGCGAAGGCGCGGGAGGTCCGCGGCGTCGACCGGGTCGTGGTCAAGGACGGTGACGCCATCGCCGCCCTGCTGACCCGCATCGGCGCGCACAACAGCGTGCTGGCGTGGGAGGAGCGCCGGGTCCGCCGGGAGGTCAGGGCGACCGCCAACCGTTTGGCCAATTTTGACGATGCCAACCTTCGCCGCTCGGCCCGTGCCGCAGTCGCCGCGGCCGCCCGGGTCACGCGAGCGCTGGAGATCCTCGCCGATGATGCGCCGAACCATCTGACCAGCGCGGGGCGCCTCCGGCTTGAGCACCGGCAGGCGTCGCTTGAGGAGCTGGGCGGCCTCGCCGATCCGCCGCTGACCAAGGACGCGATCGCCGGCCGGATCCGCCGCCTGCTCGCCTTGGCGGACAAGCGAGCGCGTGACCTGGGAATACCAGATACAGAGGCGGCGGTCACCGCCGAGATGCTCTCGGTGTAGGAAGGTTCAATTTCATCGACCGATCAGGCCGACGACTGTGTTGTCGGCAGTCGTAAACTAGGGGTGCTTGAAGCAATCCCTCGGTCATAAACTGGAGATCGTCGATGCCACCCCGGCAAAATCTCGTGTCCCGCCTGAGCGCTTTGATCGTGGCGCCCGTGGTTCTGTCATCGGCGTTCGTCCTGCCGGGGCAGGCCCCAGCGGCCGTCCCGCCGTATACATTGGAAGAACGGGCAGCGGCGATCGCCAGCCCGGCGCTGGTCTACGTCGAGGTTCGGTCCCGAGGTTTCCTTCGAAAGAAGGACACCGGCGCGGCGCTGCACTCGCAGGCCTTAGTGGTCACGGCGCGATGCTCCGGCTTCATTGTCGGGGCTGAAGGCCATGTCATCTCAAGCAGCCACTGCGTCCAGCAGACCGCGGACAGTGTCCATCGCAGCGCGGTCGGGCAGTATGCGCTGAGGGTGTCCGAGAGCCAGCCGGCTAACGATCAGCGGGACGCCCTCATCCGCGACACGCTCGCCACGACCGAGTTCGGCGGCGAGACTCCCGGTTCCAAACCGGAACGCACGTTGTATGCGCAGCTGTTCCGTGGCAAGGGCGGGCTCTCGGCGGAGCCTGCGATCCAGGGAGAGGTGCTGGAGGCGCTGCCTATCAACGACGCGGACATCGCCCTGCTGAAGCTGGTGCAGAACGGCTTGCCAGTAGGTGAGCTGTCCAATCAGCCCGTCGACACCAACACTCCTATGTTCCTGCTTGCCTTCGGCTCCGACAGCGGCAGCGACGCGTTCACGGTGAGAACCACGCCAATTAAGATCGTCGGGCGCTACGGCAGCAAGGATCCGGTGACCTACGAGCTCGACGCTGACCTCGGGGTTGTTTCCCACGGCGGCATGGTTGTCGATTCGAACGGGCGCGTGGTCGGCATGATCAATGCCGACATGTCCTCAAAGGATAAGCTCAATCGCCTTATCACCAACCAAGAGCACATCAAGAAGCTCTTGGCGAATGCGAATGTGTCGAACGCACTCTCGCCGATGGACAACAGTTACCGCTCTGCGCTCAACGACTACTTTGCGGGGCGATACTCGGAGGCGATCAAGAAGTTCGACCAGATCCTTAGGACAATGCCGGATCATTCACTCGCCACCACCTATCGCAAGCAGGCGGCCGACCGCCTGGCCATCGAGGGCGAGACGGACGCATCGACGCTTCCCATGTGGCTGTACGCGATGTTGATCGGCTTGGGCGTCGCCTTGGTGCTGTGCTTTGTCGTGATCGTGTGGTTGGTGGCGCGGCGGCGCTCCAAGCCGGCCGCTGCTCCCTACGGCCCATACGCACCAGTGTCGGCGATGCCCGTCTCGGGGATGCCGACCTCGGGGATGCCGACCTCCGGCGTGCCCGTGTCCGGAGGCGGTCAGGTGACATACGGCTACCCCAGCACTTTCGGACTTGGCCCCAATCAGGAGGGATTGACCGTCTCACCGCCGGTTCCGGTCGAGCGTGGGCAGGACGAGATGCCTTTCAGCTTCCCGGAGCCGCTGCCCCCGCACGATGGCACGCAAAACGGAAGGGACGCCAACCCCTGGGCACAGTAGGGTGTCATCGACCGCCCGCCCGGAATACCTCGGCGAAGGTGCGTAACAAGACCTTGATGTCGAGCCAAAGGTTCCAGTTGTCGATGTAGTAGTTGTCGAAGCGGGTGCGATCGGAGATGGGAGTGTCGCCGCGAAGGCCGCTGACCTGCGCCAGGCCAGTGAGGCCGACAGGGACGCGGTGGCGCATCACATAAGCCGGGTATTCGGCAGAGAATCGGTCGACAAAGAACGGCCGTTCCGGTCGGGGCCCGACGAAGGTCATGTCACCGCGCAATATGTTCCACAACTGCGGCAGCTCGTCCAGCGAAGTGCGGCGCAGGATGCGACCGACCGGGCCGACCCGGGGATCGCTCGCCACGGACCAGTTGGTCTGGGACTCTCGCTCGTTCGCCGGGCGCATGGACCGGAACTTGAGCAGATTGAACGGCTTGCCGAAGCGGCCGATCCGCTGCTGACGGAAGATCACGCCGCGACCGCCCTCCAGCCAGACGGCGATCGCGCACAGCATCATCACCGGGCTCACCACAAGCAACGCCAGCGAGGCGAACACGACATCGAACGCGCGCTTCAGGGCCCACTTTGGCCCGGTCAGGGTCGCACGCCGCAAGCGGGTCATGGGCATGGCACCAATGTGGTCGGTCCCGCCGCCGTGGGTGTGAAAGTCGCACAGCCGTGGCACCACCCAGACGTCGCAGGCTAGCATCGCCGGCCTGCGTACGATCTCCATCAGCTTGGGCTCGTCGGTATTGGAATCCGCGATCAGGACGACGTCACACTCGACAGCGCGAATGATATGTTCGAGATCATCGACGGGTCCGATGAACGGGGTGACGCCCGCCAGATCCTGCTCGCTGTCGATGGTGTCCACGAACCCGGTGAATCGCAGCCCGTATTGTGGGTATCGCTTGATCAGCCGGGCCAGTTCCATCGCAATCGGGCCGCTGCCGACGATGATTGCGCCGTGCTCAA
>Ga0209382_10006915_pt1 | contig 14534 bp, 13 predicted proteins | sample SoiMetdeltSBSDD5_FD_187599 | JGI IMG/M metagenome (GOLD analysis project Ga0209382, IMG submission 187599) | Bulk soil microbial communities from a Populus tree surrounding site in Tennessee, USA - Soil MetaG P. deltoides SBSDD5 (SPAdes) (version 2) | ecosystem: Environmental > Terrestrial >... | reverse complement strand
GATTGGTTGCGCCCTCGAACCCTCCGGCCGCGACAACGAAACGCGTGTTAACCGGCGTGACCGACGTGATCGCCCCATGCGCTGTCAGCGCGGCGATCAAGTTGTCGACCACGAAGCACTCAGAGAGAAGCCGTTGGCTCCATCGCTCGAGGTTGGCGTAGCCGATGCTGCGAAGCCGTGAGAGATTCTCCTCACCGATCACGTCCCGGCTCGGTATCGGCTCCACTGACATGTACGTCGTGGCCGAGAGCGCCTGAACGGCAAGAAACAGGACGACAGCGACGACCAGGCCAACGGTCCGGTTCGTCGTGCGGCGGTCTTCTACAGGTGACGCCATCATCGAGTCCTCCTTGCGAGGCGTGAAGGGTACACCGATTCGTGACCGCCCAACCGAAAATCGTCAGACGCACGTCCTAGTGCTCAGTCAGCGGGCGAGGGGTTATTTGACGTGTTCGCAGTTGACTCGCTGCGCTTGCGCGAGCTGCTCCAGCACGTCCTCAGTCTGCTCCAGCGAGATGCAGGAATCCGAGTGTACGTGTCCGTACACTGACGGACGTCCGGGCACGTACTCCTGACGGCCCTCGACGAGGTGACTCTCCAGCATCACGCCGAAGATCTGGGTGGAACCGTCGCGAATCTGTTCACACACCGATCCCGCGACGAGCGGCTGGCGCCGATGATCCTTTTCGCTGTTGCCGTGCGAGCAATCCACCATCACGCGCGCGGGGAGGCCCTGACTCGCGAGCCGCGCTGATACATCGCTCACGTGAGTCGCGGCGTAGTTCGGGCCAGAGCGCTTCCCGCCACGCAGGATGACGTGGCAGGAATCGTTGCCTGAGGTCTGGAAGATCGCTGACACGGCCTGCTTCGTGACTGACGGGAACCAATGCGCCGAACGCGCCGCGAGGACGGCATCGATCGCGGTGGTGACGCTGCCATCCGTGCTGTTCTTGAAGCCGACTGGCGCCGACAAGCCCGAGGCGAGTTCGCGGTGGACCTGGCTCTCGGTCGTGCGCGCGCCGATCGCCACCCAAGAGGTCAGGTCAGCGATGTGCTGCGGAATCTGAGTATCGAGGAACTCGGATCCCGTCGGCAGCCCCAGATCGTTGAGATCGAGGAGCAACTTGCGGGCGAGGCGGAGGCCCTTGTTGATGTGGAAACTCTCGTCCAGATCCGGATCGTTGATGAATCCCTTCCAGCCAACGGATGTTCGCGGTTTCTCGAAATACGTGCGCATGACCACGATCAGGTGATCGGCATAGCGCGACGCGAGGCGGGCCAGCCGGTCGCCGTACTCGAGGGCCGCCGCCGTGTCGTGAATGGAGCAGGGCCCGCTGATCACCACGAGTCTGGGGTCCTGCCCCTTCAACGCGTCTGCGATCGCCGTCCGTGAGGTCGCGACCACGTTCGATGCCCGCTCGCTGATCGGGATTTCCTCGTGCAAAATCGCGGGCGGGATCAGTGGCCGCACCTGCCGGATCCGAAGATCGTCTGTTTTCTGGAACATACCTCTACAAATGGTAGCAAGAGCATCTCTCTGCGACCAAATGTTGAGGCGGGCGACCCTCACCGGCGCGATGCTTTAGTGACCACCCATCCGACCGAGCATGCCGACGACGTCGTCAACGATTGAACCGTCGCGGCCCGAATCGAGCATCGGCGTCAACATGTTGAGAAGCGTATCGCCTCCTGCACGCGCCTCTGGCTGGGCTGGCGACGCCGACATACGCCTGCTCATCGCGCCCATCGCCATCGCGGCCACGACGGGCAGCATCCGCTTGAGGACATCCGCGCCGATCCCCGTTTGCGCCGATGCGCGCGTCGCCACTTGCCGGCTCACATCTTTGTTGCTGAAGATGTGTCCGAGGATGCCGTTCCCGTCGGCGGTCGTGCCGGGTTGGCTCAGCGTATTGAGGTCGTCGACGTACCGCTGGTGCTGACCACCTCCGAGCGCCGACAGCAGGCCGCTGAGCCCCTGCTGGCTGGACATATTCTGCTGAAAGCCCGCGGCCACCGCGGGCACCAAAGCCGACAACGCTGACGAGACTTGGCTCTCGTTGAGGCCGAACTGGCGTCCGAGTTGTTGAGTGGCGTCTCCGCCCTGCGCTCCAAGCATTGTGTCGAGCATGTTCATATGCGCTCCTCTCTGTTCCCGTGCGCGCGACAGTCGCTGGCGGCGCGAGCTATCGAATGACGATGTATTCGATCCGGCGATTTTGGAACCGGCCGAATTCCGTGTCGTTTGTCGCGCGCGGCTTCGTATCGCCGTAGCCTTTCGTCTCGAGCATGGCTGCCTGAACGCCGTCGGTAACCAGCGCGGCCTTCACGGCGTCGGCGCGCGACTGAGACAGCGTCTGATTGCTGGCCTGATTGCCGGTGTTGTCGGTATGCCCACCGATCTCGACCTTCGTGCCCGCGGGCGCGTGCTTGAGCGCATCGGCCGATCTCCGGATGACTTCCCGGCTGTCCGCGGTGATCTGAGCACTGCCGGTGGCGAAGTTGATGACCGCCAGATTCATCGCACTGACGACCGCGTCCGGCGACACTCCTGACGTACCGGTCGTACCGATGGCGCGGAGTGCAGAAAGAGCCTTGTCGTTGGCGGCCCGGGCGGCCTCTACCGACGCGTCACCGAGCGACGTGATGGTCGCGTCCCGGCCGAAGGTCTCGCGCAGCTTGACTGTTAGCGCCTGGCGATCCGCGGCACTCAGCCACCCGCCGAGTTTGATGGCATTGCCGTCGAGCGAGATATCCACGCCGGGCGTTTTCAGGGCCTCGAACAAACCGGCGAAACGTGGCAGCCACGTAGCTCGCCTGACATTGGGATCGACGCGCAGATCGCCGTTGATACTGCGTGGACCGAACGATAGCCCCAGCCCGTTCACGATCGCCGAACGTGTGGCCTCGTCGCGGACGACACCCGAATACGTAATCTGCCCGTCTCTGTTGCTGAGCGTCAGTTGTGGGTCGATCGTTCCAGCGGGCCCTCGCAACGCGAGCCACGCGAGGAGCGCCATCAATCCACCGAGGGCCGCAGCCCACGGCAGCCACCGAGGCCGCCCCGGCTCTGGCCTGCGCTCGATCCGAGGCTCAACCGGCTTGTACTCCACGGGCGGAACCACCGGTCGATCGATGTAGCTCGAGACCTGCGAAAGGAGTGCATTGTTCGACGGGAGTACGCCGTTCGGCGTCAATCGGGCGATCATTCTTGGCAGCAAGAAAGCCGCTGCCGCGGCAGCGGAGGACCGTGTCAGCCCGCTCGAGGCGGCGAGTCTGTCGAGCGCGTTCGTACCGATAGCCGACTCGACGTGAGACGGCGTCAACGTTTTTCCTTCTCTCCCGCCGAACCATGACGTGATCACATCGCCGGCGCCGGCGCGGCGAAACAGGTCGACGAAGCCTTCGGCGCCCCCGCGCTCGTTCATCATCAATGACAGGAGTCCGCGGACAAGAGCGGCCACACTTGCGGCAGACAAGTTCAAGCGCGATGCCGCTTCGGCGATCAGCTGATCGAACATCTCCCCCTCCTTCCGTTACGGATGATTTCGCCGGCGTCACGGCTACGGAGCGGCCCGCCGCACGTTCACGCCGAGGATGTCAGCCAATTTCTCGAGACCCTCCTGCTCAGCACGGCTCACGGGCGTCCCGCCGATGCCGAGGAAGCCTCCTTCCTTCGAGGCCTGGGCTACCTTTGCTGCCACGGATGCGAGCCACGTCTTGTACGCGTCGACCTCGCCCGGCGATTTCCTCTCAATAGCTCCGACAGCTGTTTTGAGCGTTCCAATCAGCGCATCTTTCGTCTTCGCGCGATCGCCCATCGGTAAGTCCGGCAACGCGGGGCGCTCGCCGCCGCTCTTCACAGCCTCAGCGAGCGCCTTGACCACTTCCGGCGCCTCGCCTTGCGCTGAATCGGTGATGGCCTTTCCAACCGCGAGAGCTTCCTTCGCTATACCGACCGGGCCGCTGGCATCGGACAACGTGATGAACAGCCCGGCGGCCATTGGCGCGCCCGATATCGCTTTCCACTCGTCGGCGCTGTAATCGTTCTTCGTCGACATAGAGCCTCCATTCGCGGGTATCGCGCATTCGACGATAGGTTGATCATCCAGGAGGCTGTCGCTCTGTCGCCTCCTGGCGATCACCTGCAGACACGAGAAGTAAGGGACGATCGACCCAGGTCCGAGACGGACCACACTAATGGCGAGCCACAGAATGGGAGGGCAGGCGCGTACCGCGTGCATGACGCACGTCTGACACGGCCAATTGTCTTGGGTCGTCAGGTAGTGGAGTGCTTCCTCGACGGTTGGCCTATCACGCTCGACCACGATGTGGCTGAGCCGCTGCCCGACGGGGCTGGAGTTCGGATCGCCGCACAACTGCAGGAACGTGTGATTAGCGGCGACGATCACCGTGTCGCGGTCGAGCGCAGCCGCCGCGAAAGGCAGATCGTGAAGTGATACGTTGACGAAGGGCGGATCGAGGGTAAACGCCACTTTTGCACCCCCCGGTCGCGGGTCACCGGTAGGAGGACAATGGGCTCTGTCCACCCCTTAGTAAGAAACTACTTCTGCTGGCCCGATGAAATAGGACCTTGGTCCGACGAAATACAACCTTGGTCTAAGTCGGAAACGTTCGCGGTTGACTCAGGTTGGCGTCCTACTCCCGGTCAGATCTGCACGACGCGACGAGTCCGCTCAGTTAAGAATCCGGACATGTTGCCCACGACATCACGATGTCTCGATCACGATCTATCGCGCCGCCGGTCGCACAAAACGATGCTGTCTCGCTAATGTTGCTGCCTGCGTGAAAGAGATAGCATCGCGATCACTGCCGTTTCGAGATGTGTTTTTGCAAACTACATTCCCCGAAAGTTCGCGGCTTGCGATTGCGACTCGAACGTCTTCAGAAAAATTCCGCAGTGCGTATGTGCGGGAAGCGCGCATCCACTCCTGAGATAGCATCGTGCACGTGAAGTTTCACTCCTCGCGCAACGCAACCAAGGGATCGATCCGCGACGCACGGCGGGCCGGGAGATAGCTGGCGAGGAGCGCGACGGCGATCAGGACGAGCGACACTGCCGCGTAGACAAGGGGATCAGTCGGCCGGACGTTGAAGAGCAGGGTCGTCATGGACCTGCTGAGAAGGGCGGCGCCAATCAAACCCAGCACCACACCGATGGCCCCCTTCCACAAGCCCTGTCGCAGGATCAGATTGGCAATCTGCCCTCGCGACGCACCGATTGCGCTGCGCACGCCAATCTCACGCGTCCGCTGTGAAACGTCATAGGCCAGCACGCCATAGATGCCGAGCGCTGACAGGAACACCGCCAAGCCGGCAAACGCGGCGAGCAACAGCATCACGGCACGACGGTTGTCGAAGGACGAATCCACCGCTTCCTGCAGGACGCCGACTTCAAACAGTGGACTCGCGGGATCGATGGCGCGCACTTTGTCGCGCAAGGCCGACACGGCGTCACCCGGCGGCCGGGTCGTCCGGACGAACAGCGTCAATCCGCCTGGCCGTCCTCCCTGCAGGAGTTGATAGATGAACGGATTGCCGCTCTTCTCCTCGACGCCGTTGTGCGGTACGTCCTTCACGACGCCGACAATCACGGGCCACTCTTCTGGTTTTGCCGGCCGCCCGCCAAACGCGAACTTTCCACCAATGGCCGATCCATTCGGGAAGAACTTCTTCGCGAAGCTCTGATCGACGACGAACTGGCGCCGGCCCGGAGCCAGATCACCTTCCTCATAAAAACGGCCTTCGACCAATTTCAGGCCCAGCGTTTCGGCGTACCCTGGCGTGACGATCACGCGGTACGCGCCCGGCTGCGGCGCACCCGGCGGTAGCGTATCGTTCTCGAGCGTGAACGCGTTGATCGGCAGTCCACCCTGGAAGGGAGTGGAGAACGAGAGCGCTACCGACGTCACTCCCGGAATCTCTTTCAGTGCCTGCAACAGGCGATCACGAATCGACCGGGCGGCGTCGTCGCTGGACCGATGTTCTCGCGTCAGCGCGATGCGTCCGGTAACCACGTTCCTCGGCTCGAGTCCCGGATCCACTTTCAAGGCCTCGGCGAAGCTGTAGATGAGCAGTCCGGCGCCGGTCAGCAGCATCAACGCCACCGCGACCTGGGCAACCACGAGGACGCTGCTCAGCGCGCGCACGCCACGGCTCGACGACGCGCCGCGTGAGCTGCTCTGGATCACTGCCGCCAGATTCGTGCGCAGGATGTGAAAGACCGGGATCAGACCAATGAGCAGGCCGACGATGGCGGTGAGCGCAACAGCGAACGCGAGTACGCGCCAGTCGAGCGACGCCGGCAGCGACTGGGGCAGCATTCTCGCGAGGTAGTAGTTCGTCACCCGCAGCGCCCCCCACGCCACTCCTAGTCCCAAAAGCGTGCCGAGCGAAGTCAGCAACAGGCTTTCCATGAGGAACTGCCGGGCAATCGTTGCGCGCGGCGCTCCGAGCGCGGATCGAATTGCCAGCTCGGACTGGCGCGCATTGGATCGCACGAGCAGAAGATTCGCCACGTTGACGCAGCCGATGAGCAGCACGAACGCGACGCACCCCTGCAGCATCAGAAGCGTCGGCCGTACCGGCTTGACGCGCTGCTCCTGCACCCCGCCGACGTTCATCGTCATGCCCGAGCGCTCGACGAATTGCTTCAAGGGTGGTGGACCTGCATCGACGTAGCGCTTCTCGAGGAGCTTGGCCTCGGCGTCCGCTTGACCTGCCGTGACGCCCGGTTTGAGGCGTCCAAACAACTGGATGCCCACGCCGTAGCGACCCTGCGGATTTTCCGCACCAGCGGGCCAGCTCAGTGGCACGATGAACTTCATCCGCGCGTCGAAGGCTTCCAACGTTCGCGGCGCAACGCCGATCACCTTGTACGCTTCATCGTCGATGCGCACGTCCTTGCCGATAACCTCTGGACTTTCCTGGTACTGCGTCTGCCAGTAGGACTGCGTGAGCACGATGACCTTGTCGGCGCCCTGCTTGTTTTGTTCCTTTGTGAAGAAGCTGCCGAGCACGGGTTGGACCCGCAGGATGTTGAAGATTTCGGCGGTCGCGCGTACGCCGGGGGTGCGAATGACAGAGTCTTTTTCTCCGACCAGGCCGTAAAAGAATGTCCACAGCCCGAGACTCTCGTAGGAGGAGGCGTTCTGCGAGTAGTCAAGGTAGAAGGGAACGTTGGCCGGCATACGGTTCAGGCCAGCCTTCGCCGCGGAGGAGTACAACTCCACGATCCGCTCCGGCTCCTGATACGGCAGCGGCTTCAACATCAGCGAATAGACCGACGAGAAGATCGCCGTCGTCGCGCCGATGCACAGCGCCAGTGTGACGAGCGTAGTGGCGGTGATCCGTTTGGCCTTCCACAGTAGACGGAAGGTCTGACGAAAATCCGTAAAGGCGCCGGTGAAGATGCCGGCGCGAGACGACGCTGCGGCCTGGTTCGATGACGTCATTGTGGACTCTGATTCGACGGAAGCATTGAACAGAGGATACGCCGATCCTAGTCCATAACGTGAGATGGCCCTGAGGAGTTCCCGAAAAAAGACGGCCTACTTCTCGAGGCCGCGAATGAAGCGCACCGCCGAGCGAAGGATGTCCTGCGCGAGGTCGGGAGGGTCGGTCGGCCGTTCGGACACGAGAAAGAGCCGGTGGTCGCGCGTCGCCACCGCCGAAATGCGATACCCCGAACGCGTTGTCGCGTGAACGTCGAGCGTATCTCCGGCCAGCACGGTCGTGGGAGCGTCGGGCAGTGCGCCGCGCTCGGCGCGCTCGGCAAAGAGCGACAGTGTCTGCCTGTCGCCGCGGATGACGACGTGGGCGTAGTTGCGACCTTTGTACGGGCACATGTGTGCGTCGATCACGTGATAGGCGCCGCGCGACTGACCGATGGCCTCGACGATGTGCTCGAACGGTGGCGCGAGGTTCTGTGCCGCGCGATTCGGGTCGTACGCCGTACTCTCAGGATAGGTGAGGGCACATGCGACGTGATCCCCGGCCGAGTCGTCGTAGGCGGCCGCGTCGACGGGCCGGCCCATCCAGTACGCTGCGGCGACTGCCGCGATCAGCGTCGCGGCAACCGCCCCGAGACGCCCGGCACGTTGCCACGAACGCTGCTCGCGATCCACGGCGTGCGTGATCCTCGCCCTCGCGCGATCGACGTCTACCGCAACGTCGAGCGTCTCTGACAGCAGCGCGCGCAACCGCTGCCGGCGCTTCAGCTCCGCCGCGCAGTCGCGGCACGCGGCCAGGTGGCGCAGTACGCCATGGTTGGTCTCCACCGAGAGCTCCTCGGAGAGATACGAGTCCATCATCTCGCGCATGTGCTGGCAGTCCGGATTCACGACCGCGCTCTCCCCTGTGCAGACACGTCCATTCCACTTCGCGCTCCGGTGGACGATTCCGGGGCATGTTGCGCCAGCTGCAGGCGCAGTTGTCCACGAGCGCGGCTCAGACGGGACATCACGGTACCGACCGGGACGTCCAGCGCCTCCGCCGCTTCGCGATAGGTGAGCCCCTCGACATCCACGAGCAGGACCAGCGCCCGGAAGTACTCCGGCAGGCGGTCGAACGCCGCCTTCACGGCCTCGGCGGTCAGGGTGTCCGGCGTCGGTGCGTCGACGAGCAACGCCGTTTCGCCCGCGGCATCGAGGTCGACGAGAAACGGTTGCCGCGCCCGTTTGCGGTTCTGAGCCGAATACGTGAAGAGCAGGATCTTGTAGAGCCAGGCGCGGCAGTTGGTGCCGGCTTCGAAGCGATGGAACGACCGCCACGCCTGAAGATACGTTTCCTGCAACAGGTCTTCGCCGGCGTCGGCGCTGCCGCAGAGGCGCGAGGCGACGCGCAGCAGTTCTGGTACGTGCACCAGCGCCGCCCGGTCGAACTCTTCCCGCCGCAGATGAGGAGTGCCGAACATCGCGCCGTGATCGTAAATGTCCTGGCAAGGCGAGTCTATTCCCGGGAATAGATCGAAGGCTGGCGGATGTACAGCCTCTGTCGGCTTCGGGACGACCGGAAGGAACCTGTCGCTCGCCGGAGCAGGGAGAGGTCTGCAATGAATCGATTAACCCTCACCGTGTGGATCGGCTTAGTCGCCTCTGGCTCTGCTGCTGTGATCGTCGAACAGGCCAAACCAGCCCCCACCTACGAGGCCTCGCTCGCGCGGTCGTGGGAGGACGTACACAACAGGATTCTTGCGATCGCTAAAGACAAGGCTTATCCCGACGACAAGCTCGGGTGGAGGCCGCATCCTGACGCGCGCAGTGTGCTGGAGGAACTGCGGCACGTGACCGTTGGCCTGGAAATGACGACGGCGGAAGCCAAGGGGGAGAAGTTTGACTTCGATGCGCGGGAGAAGGCCGACGTCAGCAAGCCGAAGACCCGTGCGTCAGTCGTCGCAGACATGGAGGCGGCGATTGCCGCGTCGTATCCCCTCGTCAAGTCGAAGCCCCGGCCGCAGCTGCTTGGCTGGCTCGAGCACCAGGGGGAACACTACGGCAAGCTCGTGACCGCGTACCGTGCGAACGGCGTCGTCCCGCCGGTCAGCCGGCCCAAGTCGTAGCGGCGAACGCCCGTCTCAGGCGAGGTTCGAGGAGCGCGCAACGTCGATCGCTTCCGCTGAGCGCATCGCGCGCCCTTCACTCTACGCCCGTTTGAATGTCGATTGGCAGAGAGTCATGCCGTAGAATCTGCGCGTGACCACTGCGGCCTTCCACGCAGTTCTGCTCCTCGTGTTGCTCGCCAATCCGACGGCCGCTCAGATCGGTGGAGTTCCGGCGTCACAGCGGCCGCCCTGCGAGGAGGCCCCTGACGGTCAGTACGGCTACACGCGAGATCGAGCGATCCAAGTGGGAGGGAGTCCGATGTACGGCGCCGCCCGACAGCGCCGCTACCTCGATATGTTGCGCGGACCCGAGGGACAGAGGGTCACGTACAAACGGACCGGGCAGGATCGCGACGCGGACGGCACCATCCTCGACGCGTACGAGGTGACCTATGAGGGACTCGAAAAGCCCGTCACGCTCTTTCTGGATTGGTATCACTACGCGGCACCGCGGCTGCCTCGCGGTTTCTCGTGCATTGGTCCGATCGACATCGGACTGCCACCGGTCGATCCGTTTCAGGAGACGGGGCAGCTGCGTGCATTGGCGGTGGTGCAGGCAACCACCGCCAACTTGTCCCCGATTCCAGCCGGCATCGAAGGACAACCGCCGTCCGCCGCGATCTATGACGAGTTCCGACTCCTCGCGTTGGCTGCCCGGGCAGCGGCGGCCAAAGGCACACCGGTCGGTCGGGAGAATGCCCCCGCAGATCTGAAGGGCATCGGTATGGTGGTGCTCATCTATCCCTACCCTTGCGAGGGGCGCACGCTCCCTGTCGGCGGCGTCGGGATTCACGGCCAGAACGGTGCGCTCGTGCCGCGCGCACAGAGGCAAGCGCTGCCCTCCGATGAGCTCTCTCGCGTGCTTCCTGGAGTTGCGATACCCGATGGTGCGAAGGCGTACGCCTATCAGCTCACACGGCCACGACCGAACGACACCGTCGTCGCCAGCTACCTGGAGGACGGCTGCGACGTGCGCGGCAACATCCTGCGTCTTCCCATCCGTGCGACGCCTCCCAGATCGATCGACGCGCCATCGCCGAAACTCCCGTCGGGCGCCAAGGGCCCTGCGACGGTTTTTCTCCAAGCAGTCGTCAACTTCGAAGGCCAGTTTCAGGAACCCGTCTACATCGGTGGACCAAGTGAGCTGGTATCTGCCGCGCGCGAGGCGGTCAGCACGTGGCGAGCGGAACCGGCGCGCATCAACGGCGCGCCGCTCGCGACTGGTGTGCTGGTGCAGGTCCGGTTCGGTCCATTCTGACGTCGGCGCCGCTCTCTGGGATCATTGGCGATCCTACGGTATTAATGCCACGGCGGGGTCCTTGATTCCCGCATCGAACGTCCCAAGTGTGAGGCCAGCTGCAGCGGCGAGTTGGACGAGATAGCCATCCGACGTCCGTGCCGCCGTCGTCACCCAACGAGGCAGTTTGGGGGACGGCGCGTGGTCGACGAAGCCGACGCCTTTTTTCATTTCAGATAGCTCCGCGGCCGCCTGTTGACGCGTGTAGCCGAAGACTTGCATCGAGACGCGGATGAAGCCCAACTCCGTGAGTGCGCAGGTTCGGAGATTGGCGCGGCCGATGTCAGCCGCCCATGCATGAAAGCGAGCGTGATGCGGCGATCCTGGATGGTGCCATGCGACGAGCGCGTTCACGTCGAGAAGGAACGTCACGGAAAGTCGGCGAGTGCGGCACGGATCTCGTCGTCCGTCACGGTTCGGCGAGATGCTGCGGCGTTGTAGATCAGTCCCGAAACCGGATGGCGCCGGCGCACGACCTTGACCGGGCGGTTATCCGGCGGGCGCCCGAGTGCGGCACGGCGGAGATACGCCGAGAGGGAGCTCCGTGTGGCGCGTGCCTTGGCGCGGATGACACGCGCCTCCGGCTCGCTGACTTTGAAGGTGAGCACCGGCATGGTATTAAAATCATACCACGTGCTCTCAGCCTACCTACACCCTTGCTGGTTGGTCATCGAATTTCGTATCCACGGCTCGAAGAGGCGCGGCGACGGCACGATCGAATTGCGCGCGCGTCAGTGATAAGGCTTCGGGACCATCCGCCGGTTGGACCGTGAACTGCGCGGGACGCTCGTACAAGAGCTCGATCGGCTCGCGCGCGTGGAACGTCCTGCGGTCGTCCGTGAACCGAATGGTGAAAGCGTCATAGATGTTCTTCGCGATCGCGCCCGCGTTCTGATCGAGAAATGGATCGGGCGGCGGCGAGATGCCGTGAGCGGAAACGACCGCAATGAACAGGACGAGACCTGCCAGACCAGCCCCGAGCTTCATTAATGAGTTCGACACCGGACGCAGACCGGCGGCTCCCGGACAGCGACCGGCGACTGGTTGCATCCCACTATTGACTGCGCTACCGTTCCACCGGCCTGCTCAGCCGCTCGCGCAGCGCTGAACCTTGCGTTGAGTGTGAAGAGGCAGCAGCGCCGAGGGATTGTGATCGGTAGGACGCTGGGACACTACGCCATCTTGGCCCGGGTCGGTGCCGGCGGGATGGGTGAGGTCTATCAGGCGAGAGATACGCGCCTGGATCGCCTCGTTGCAATCACGGTGCTCCCGGAGGCCGCTGCAGGTCACCGCGACGCGGCCGAGCGATTCGATCGCGAGGCCCGGACGATTGCATCGGTGACGCACCCGAACATCTGCACGCTGTTCGACGTCGGTGTGCACGACGGCGTGCCATTCCTGGTGATGGAGCTGCTCGATGGCGAGACGCTGGCCGATCGACTTCGTGCAGGTCCGCTTCCAGTACCCGACGCGCTGCGCATCGGCGTCCAGATTGCCCGCGCCGTTGCCGCCGCGCACGCGCGAAACGTCGTTCACCGCGATCTGAAGCCGGCCAACGTCAAGATTACGGTCAATGGAGCCAAGGTCCTCGATTTCGGCCTTGCGAAATTCCTGTCCGGTGACGCTCGTCCGGACGCGCTCGACTCCCGAACAGGATTTGCCACCGCCAGCCACACAATCCTTGGGACGGCTCCGTACATGTCGCCGGAGCAGGCCCGCGGCGAGGAGGTCGACTACCGAACCGACTGTTGGTCTTTTGGTGTGCTCCTCTACGAGATGTTGACGGGGACGCCGCTCTTTACCGGCGCCAATTCGTTCAGCGTCATCTCAGCGGTCCTGACCCAGCCCGTCGATCTCGCGCGGGTGCCCGCGGGCACACCGGAGCCCGTGCGCCTGGCGCTGTCGCGTCTGCTGGAACGCAGCCGCGATTCCCGGCTGAGTGATCTCGCCGCGGCGGCGGGGCTGCTCGAGAGCGGGGATACCGGGAAGCGGCGATCCTCCGCGGATGGAAATGCGATCGCCTCCGGCACGCCCGACTTCCCGTCGATTGTCGTACTGCCATTCACCAACCGCAGTCCGGACGTCGAGAATGAGTATTTCAGCGACGGCCTGACCGAGGAGATCATCGCCGACTTGTCGAAGGTGGGTGCGCTGCGCGTCATCTCGAAGACGACCGCCATGCGGCTGAAGCAGGCCGATATGGATCTCGCGAAGATGGCGGCACTGCTGAACGTGCGCTATGCGCTCGAAGGCAGCGTGCGCAAGGCCGGTAGCAACCTGCGGATCACGGCGCAGCTCGTGGACACGGCGACGGACTCGTCCCTGTGGTCGGACAAGTTCAGCGGCACACTCGATGACGTGTTCGACATCCAGGAACGCGTCTCGCGCGCCATCGTCAAGGCCTTGCGGGTGCAGCTCACCGATCGCGAGAACCAGCGGCTGAGGGCGCCGACGACGCCCAATGGGTACGTCTACGACACGTACCTGCGCGCACGGCGTGACATCTGGAGCTTCGTGCCCGAGCGGCTCGCGCGCGCCGAAGACGAGCTCACCCGTGCGTTGGCCGCTGCGGGCGATCACGTGCTGCTCTACGACGCCCTCGGGACCCTGCACTGGCAGTACATCAACGGCGGGATCGACGGCGATCGTCGCCATTTGCAGGAAGCGGAACGGTACGCCCGCAAAGTCATGGAGCTCGATCCGACGAGCGCGAGGGCCCCGATGCTGCTGGGCCTCATCGCGTCTCAGAGCGGCGATTCGGTGGGATGGATTCGCCACCTGCAACAGGCCACGTCCATCGAGCCGCACGATCCGTACATCATGATCTACCTCGCGTTTGGCTGGACGTGGGCCGGTTTTCCGGCGCGGGCGCGGCCGGTGTACGAGCGGATGCTCGACATTGATCCGCTGTTCGATTACCTGCTGTTCGGCCTCGGGTTCGAGGCGTACTTCGCCGGTGACTATGCTGAGGCAGAACGGCAGTACGAGAAGGCACGGCAACTGTCACCCGATCACCCCGGCATCGTCATGGTCATGGCGCAGACCTTCGCGTCCGCCGGACAAATCGAGCGCATGGTACGGTGCGTCAACGAAAGCGCACCCGATCCGCACGCGCACCCGCTGCATACCCTCAGCCACATTTTCAAGCACGCCCTCGTCGGCGAGGTGGCCGCCGCCGACGCGCTGATGTCGGCCGACCTTGAATCGAAGTTGTGGAGCGACTTTCAGTACACGCACGTGATGGCGCAGGCACAGGCGGCGCTCGGGCGGCCGACGGAGGCCGTACGTTGGCTTACACAATCTACCGAGCGTGGGCTTCTCAATTACCCTTTCCTCTCCGCGCACGATCCGCTCATCGCCAAGATCCGCGGCGACGAAAATCTCGAATCTCTGCTGGAGCGGGTCAGACAGTCCTGGGAGACCTTTGAGGCGCGCGTCTCCGCGCCTCCGCAGCCCTCTCCCGCGTCTACCACAGACCCATCTTCTGGGAGACACCCGTGACCATGACCGGTGCGGGACTCACCACGAAGTGCCGCACCTCCCGGCCGAAATCGACGATCACGAACCGGTCCGTAATGGGAACGGGCACGCCCGGAATGTGCAGTTCGTGCGAACCCG
>Ga0209382_10006914_pt1 | contig 14537 bp, 15 predicted proteins | sample SoiMetdeltSBSDD5_FD_187599 | JGI IMG/M metagenome (GOLD analysis project Ga0209382, IMG submission 187599) | Bulk soil microbial communities from a Populus tree surrounding site in Tennessee, USA - Soil MetaG P. deltoides SBSDD5 (SPAdes) (version 2) | ecosystem: Environmental > Terrestrial >... | reverse complement strand
CTGGCTCGCCATGGCTTGGGACGGCGCGCTGGCATAAACGAGGTTGAGCAGCTCCTGCGCGATGCCGTTTATATAGATCGCGAGCGAAACTCCCCCGTACATCACGACCGCAAAGCGGATCTCCTCCGCGAGATCGCACTCTGGCGTTGCGTCCTCGTAACTGGGCCGGCTCGCGCTTACCCCCGCTGTCTTGTCGCGCACTGTATCCTGGGCATCCATGCTGTCGTCCCGTTGTTATTCATGCGGCTTCACAGGCTGTTCGGCACGCGTTTACCATAGCACGCGATGTCGGATCTCAATACTCGGCCGTTCGGCCAGTCCGGCAACCACCGACCAGCGCCCTGGAAAAATATGACCCCGTTCACCAGCCTGACCGCCGTCGCCGCGCCGCTCGACATCGCGAACGTCGATACGGACAAGATCATTCCCGCACGGTTTCTGCGAAAGCTCCGCTCGGCGGACGCGGGCTACGATCCGTATCTCTTCTACTATCTGCGCTTCGACGGGGACGGCGGCGAGCGCCCCGGGTTCTTTCTGAATCAGGCGCCTTACCGCAACGCCCGCATTCTCGTAGCCGACGTGAATTTTGGCTGCGGCTCCTCGCGTGAAGGCGCCGTTTACGCGCTCATGGATTATGGCTTCCGGGCCGTGATCGCGGCGTCGTTCGGCGATATCCACTACGCCAACGAGATCCAGAACGGCATGCTGCCGGTGATACTGCCCGAGGACACATGCCGCGAGTTGCGCAGGCAGATCACGCGAAAGCCGGGTTCGGAGCTTACGATCGATCTGCCATCGCAGACCGTAACCGACACCGATGGCATCGCGCACCGTTTCGAGATCGACGCGGTCTACAAGGAGCGTCTGCTGAAAGGCCTGGACGAAGTGGGGATGGTGCTCCAGCACCTGCCGGAGATCGAAGCTTTCGAGCGCGAGCACTACGCGCAGCACCCATGGCTCGCGTGAACCCGTTAATTACCGGGTCGCATCGCCGCTTTCGACGATCACCTGCTCCACTTCGCCAACGCCGGGCTGTCTCCTGAACGCGGCCGCTTCCTGGTACTCCGGCGATCGGTGGCAAGCGACCGCCCGTTCCATGCTCGGGAACTCGATAACGACAAAGCGGTGGAATTTCTCCGGCCCTTCCATGATCTCGTACTTGCCGCCGCGCGCGAGCACCTTTCCGCCGAACTTCGCGATGATGCCCGGGACGCGGTCGGTGTACTTCTTGTACTCGACGGGGTCGTCGATCTTGCAGCGTGCGAGCCAGTAGGCGGGCATGGTTTCTTCCTTTCAGCGTTCGACGGTTTCGCTTTCGATCCTGTAGTACTCCTCGAGCCCGATGAGGTCCTCGACTTCCTTGCGCCAGAGAATCATCTCTTCAGGATCGTTGCCGGAAACGCCAGCAGTCTTGAGACTCGTAATGACGCGCTTCAGCGTCTGCGTCACCGGACAAAGCAGCGCCGTCGGGTACGTCGAAAGCTTGTAGCCGACGTCCTGGAACTCCTGCACCGAGAAAAGCGGCCGCCGCAGGCGATTGCCTTCGCTGTTCGTGTATGCGAGCAGCCCTTTCACTTCTTTCGGCGCCCGCCGCGCTTCCTCCATCGTGTTCGGGAAGATCATGACCATTTCGGCGCCGGCTTCCAGATAGAGGTTCGCGCGCTCGATGCCTTCGGCGAAACCGTCTGTCCGCATCGCGTCGGTGCGCGCCATGATGAAGAAGTCGGGATCCGTGCGTGCCGCAAGCGCCGCCTTGATCTTCGCGACCATGTCCGCGGTCGGGATGACGTGCTCGACACCTTTGTGATAGTGCACGCGCTTCGGATAGATCTGATCCTCGATGTGCAATCCGGCAGCACCCGCTTTCTCGAGCTCGCGCACGCAGCGCATCACGTGGAGCGGCTCGCCGTAACCCGCGCCCGCATCGACGATCACCGGGATCTTTACCGCGGAGGTCACGTATTTCGTGGTCCACGCAAGCTCGGTGAGCGTAAGGAGCGGCTCGCTCGTAACGTAATGCGTTCCGAGCTGGTATCCGCCGATGTGCACGCACTCGATGCCCAGCGCTTCGGCAACGCGAGCGGTGTACGGGTCCCAGATGCCGAGCGCCGGAATGAATTCCGGGCGGGCGATCAAGTCGCGAAATTTCCTGAGCGGCAATTCTGTTTCCATCGTGTGCCTCACAAACCGGTCGAGCCTGTGTACTTGCGCGCCACTTCGTCCTTGTAACCCATCGCTGCCACGTCCTCGAACTTCACACCGGACTCGTACCACTTGAGATTCGACGAGTAATTGAAATAAAGCGGCAGGTCCGGAAACTCACGGTGACTTGCGTGCGCGAAACGTATCGGGAGCGCAGAAGCGCTCGCAGCCGGCGGCCGTTGCTCATGGCGCGGGCTTCGCGCCGGTTGCAGCAACGAGCTTGCTTACCCGCTCGATGTCGGCTCTGATCTTCACCGCAAACGCGTCGGGCGAGTTGGCCACCACTTCGCTGCCTGCGCTGAAGAGCTTCTCCTTCACTTCGGCGCTTCTCAGCACGCGCGTGATTTCCTGATTGAGGCGATTGACGATCGCTGGCGGCGTGCCGCGTGCGGCCAGGACCCCGAAAGGCGAGATCGACTCGAAATCGGCGAGACCCGTTGCGGCAACCGTCGGTATGCCGGGGGCGAAAGGTGAAGGCTCGAGGCTGCACACGGCGAGTGCCCGTAAGCGGCCTTCCTTGACGTACGGCATCGCCGCCGGCGCACCCGGAAACATCATGTGCACCTCGCCGGCCATCACGGCGGTCACGGCCGGCCCCGTGCCCTTGTAGGCCACGCCGACGATATTGATTCCGGCCATCTGCTTGAAGATTTCGCCGGCGAGATAGGGTGTCGCACCCACGGTGCCGGACGCGAAGTTGATCTCGCCGGGCCGCGACTTCGCCAGCGCGATCAGCTGGCGCACGTTTTTCACCGGCAGCGATGGATGCACGACCAGCAGGCTCGGTGAAGTTGTCGCAAGCGTGATCGGCGCAAAGTCTTTTGCATCCCAGCCTACACCCGGCTTGAGTACCGGCAGCAGCCATGCCGGACTGCCGGTGACCAGGATGTTGTAACCATCGGCCGGCGCCTTCGCGACCACCGCTGGGGCGATCGCACCGCGATTGTCCACGATCACCTGCTGCCCGAGGCTCGCCGGGAGGCCAGCCGAGAGAAACCGCGCAATAATGTCGGCGTTGCCTCCCGGTGCCGGCGTCACGAGACGCACGACCTTGGTCGGATACTGTTCCTGCGCGAGTGCCGCACCACTCGCGCACGCCGCCGCGAGCAGCAGAAGATGGCCGGTCGAAAACCGCATGCTCGCTCCTCCTTATTCGTTCAGCGTCACCGTCTCCCTCGACTTCATGGATTTCACGGCGGCCTCGAACACGGCCACCGTCTCGACGATCTGTTCGCCAGTCATCGGATGCGGCCGGCGGCCCGCGACCGCATCTGCGAACGATTCGAGCGCGACACGCACCTGGTCCACCGGCTCGAAGTCTAGACGACGCGGCTTTTCGCCGCTCAGGCGGATGACAAGCTCCGTCTCGCCGATCGCTTCCGCGGAACCGCGCGTGCCGAATACGTGCACACGCCAGAAATACGGCGAAGGTCGCGCGCTGCAGATGACGCCGCTCGCCCCATTCCTGAACTCGAGCATCAGCGCGACGCTGTCGATCGGCCCCGGCGCGGGCTTGTGCACGAGGGCCTGAGCCTGCACCCGACGCACCGGGCCGACGAGGCTCACGAACGCGTCGATGATGTGCACGCCCGTCGCCGTGAGGCTCACGCCCGGCGCTTCGGCTTCCGATTCGCGCCAGGCGGAATAATGCTGGAGCGAGACTTCGTTGCTGGAGTTGCCTTCGATGAGCAGGATGTCCCCGAGCTCGCCGCTTTCGACAACGCGCGTGAGCTCGCGCATGGACGAGAGATGTCGCTTGTCGTGGCCCACACCGAGCGGCACGCCGGCTCGCCGGCAGGCATTCACCGCGCGCTCCGCGTCGCCCCGGGTCAATGCAAGCGGCTTTTCACACAGCACGGCTTTGCCGGCGTGCGCGGCGGCGACGATCTGCCCGACATGCGCCGAGTGTGGTGTCGCGAGTACAACGGCCTGCACGCGGGTGTCCGCGAGCACGTCCGCGTAATTGGCCGAGAGCTGGAAACCGTGCGCGATGGAAAACTCGCGCGCCTTGTCGGGGTTGCGCACCATGCCGCGAACGAAGCGTATGCGGTCGCTTTTACCCTGGACCGACGTGACGAGCCTCTGGCCCCACCGGCCGAGACCGACGATCGCGGCGTCGATCACGGGAAGCGTCTCCGCATGGTTACTTGGCGGCCGCCCGGCGCTCGATCAGCCAGTGAATCACGTCGGCCGCGTTCGCGTCCGGCGGGAAAACCGGATAGAAGACACGCTCGATCGTGCCGGCGCGAAGCACGAGGGTGAGGCGCTTGATGAGCGTCAGGCCCGCGACTTCGAACATGGGCAGATCGAGCGCACGGGCGAACTCGAGTCTCTCGTCCGACAGAAGCGCGAAAGGCAGATGCAGGCGTTGGGCGGCTTCGCGCTGGTACGCCGTGTCCTGCGTGCTCAGGCCGAAGACTGTGTCGACGCCGAGCTCGCGCAGCTCGGCGTAGTGATCGCGAAAGCCGCACGATTGCGGCGTGCAGCCGCGGGCACCCGGAATCGCATTCCAGCCGGGCAGCAGGTCCTGGTCGGGCCGGCCCGTTCGCGGATAGCAATAAACAACCGTGCGCCCGGTAAGCTTCGAGAGATCTATCCAGTCCCCGGCCGTGGAGGCGAGAGCGACCGACGGCAGCTGCATGCCCGTGAGGTGTACGCAAGCACCGTCATCCTGCGGCACCGGCAGATCTTTGGGCAGCTCGTATACGTTGTCGGACCGCGCCATCGCGTTCTCTCGGCTTCCGAAGGATGGCCGCTTCCGTGGCCCCGGACGCCTTACCTTACCAGCAATTCCACGAGGATCTGTCTGTAAATCCTCGGCAGCGGCTCGAGGTCTTCGAGCCTGATGCACTCATTGATCTTGTGTATGGTCGCGTTCGTCGGACCGACCTCCACGACCTGCGGACAGATATCCGCGATAAAACGTCCATCCGAGGTGCCGCCGGTCGTCGAGAGCTCGGTATCGATTCCTGTTTCTTTCCTGATCGCGCGGGCGACCGCGTCGACGAGATCTCCCTTTGCGGTGAGAAACGGCCGGCCGTCGTAGCTCCACGTGAGGTCGTACTGCACGCCGTGCTTGTCGAGAATGCCGTGCACGCGTGTTTGCAGCGTCTCTACCGTGCTCGCGGTCGAAAACCTGAAATTGAACCTGATGCGTGCCGTGCCCGGAATGACGTTGTTCGCACCCGTGCCCGCATTGATGTTGGAGATCTGCCACGTCGTCGGTGGAAAGTACTCGTTCCCGCGGTCCCATTCGATCTGCGCGAGCTCCGCGATCGCGATCGCGACCTCGTGCACGGGGTTCCGCGCGAGATGCGGATAGGCGACGTGTCCCTGGATGCCGTTCACGATGAGCTCGCCGGAAAGCGAGCCACGCCGGCCGTTCTTGATCATGTCGCCCGTGCGCTTGACCGACGTCGGTTCTCCGACGATGCAATAGTCGAGCTTTTCGCCGCGGTCGCGGAGCGCTTCGACGACCTTGACGGTTCCATCCGTAGCCGGCCCTTCTTCGTCGGACGTGAGGAGGAAAGCGATCGAGCCGCCATGGTCGGGATGGCGGTTCGTGAAATCACGGACCGCTTCGACGAAAGCGGAAATGGAGCTTTTCATGTCGGACGCGCCGCGTCCGAAAAGCGCGCCGTCACGAATCGTGGGCTGGAAAGGGGCGCTCTGCCACTGATCGAGCGGTCCCGTCGGCACGACGTCCGTGTGGCCGGCGAAAACGACGAGAGGCGATGCGCTGCCGCGGCGCGCCCAGAGGTTGCTCACGCCGTTGCTGTCCATGCGTTCGCAGACGAACCCGAGCGGCTTCAGGCGTTCGACGATCATGTCGAGGCAGCCTGCGTCGTCGGGGGTGACCGACGCGCGCGCGATGAGCGCCTGGGCCAAAGCGAGCGTATTCACGTTCTATGAGTCCAGCCTTTGGCGGCATTCTAGCGTGAGAAGCGGGTAAAATCCGTGCCTCCCCATGAGCACCCTGCTTCTGTCATATCGCGTCGCGACTGCGAGCGGCGCTGAAATCGAGCGCCGTTCCCGCGAGCTCGGTGAACGGGTCGAAATCATCGCGTTACCGCAGGATCGCGATGGGCGGCTCCCCGCGGATGTCTGTGCGACGATCGATGCCGCGTTTTTCTCCTCGGACGTGAATCCCGAATATTCGCGGCAGTTCTTTTCCGCCGTACGAAAAGCGCCGACGCTCCAGTGGCTGCACGTGTACAACGTCGGCGTCGACCATCCTATCTACACCGAGATGCTCGAGCGCGGCGTGCGCGTGACGACTTCGGCGGGATCGACGGCGGTGCCCATCGCACACACGGCTGTATGCGGACTGCTCATGCTCGCGCGCAACGTGCCCTCCTGGCTCGCCGCGCAACGGGAGCGAAAATGGACTCCAATGCGCGGGACGGACGTGCCGCGCGACCTGACCGGCCAGACCGCAGTGATTTTCGGACTTGGGAGCATCGGAAAAGAAATCGCGCGACTTGGGAAAGCGCTTGGCCTCACGGTCGTGGGTGTGCGCCGCAGCCCCATGACATCGCAGGATCCTGTGGACGAGCTGCATCCGCCTGACCGTCTGGCCGAGCTCCTGTCGCGGGCCGACTGGCTGATCGTCGCAGCGCCGCTCACGCCGGAAACGCGTGGGCTGATCGGCGCGGAGCTTCTGTCCAAGCTGCCGTCGCACGCACGGCTGATCAACGTCGCCCGTGGCGAGATCGTCGACGAGAGCGCGCTCGTCGACGCGCTGCGGAACGGCCGTCTTGCAGGCGCTTATCTGGACGTGTTCGAAAAGGAACCGCTGCCCGAAGACTCGCCGCTCTGGAATATGCCCAACGTGCTGGTCACGCCCCACAACTCATCTGTTGCTTCCGGCAACGATCGGCGCGTCTACGAGCTTTTCCTCGAGAACCTCCATCGGTGGCAACGCGGCGAGGCGTTGCTGAACGAAGTCAGTCTGAAAACCCGGTAAAACGATGCATCGATCGATCGCCGCGATCGCGGCCTGCGCCACACTTTTCAGCAGCACCGCGGCAGCGCAACCCGCTTCGACGGGACAACCTTATCCGGCGAGGCCGATACGGGTGATCGTGCCCTACGCCGCCGGCGGCAACACAGACTTCACGGCGCGCGCCATCGCGGAGCGGATCTCTCCCGTGCTCAAGCAGCAGGTGATCGTCGACAACCGGCCGGGCGGCGCGACGAACATCGGATCGGAAGCCGTCGCGCGGGCGGCGCCTGACGGTTACACACTGCTCATGGGGGGCGCTTCGAACGCGATCAACATGAGCCTTTTCAGGAAGCTTCCGTACGACACGCTGCGGGATTTCGAACCGATCGCGCTTTGCGTGCAGGGCGCGAACGTGCTCGTCGTGCATCCTTCGCTGCCGGCGCGCAACGTGAAGGAGCTCGTCGCGCTCGCCAGGACACAGCCGGGCAAGCTCAACTTCGCTTCGAGCGGCATGGGCAGCTCGAACCACATGGCGGGAGAGCTCCTGAAAGTGATGGCGGGCATCAACATCGTGCACGTGCCGTACAAGGGAAACGCCCCGGCCATAACGGATCTTCTCGGCGGCCACGTGGAGATGAACTTCAGCGGCGTGCCCGCGCTCGTGCCGCACATCCAGTCCGGGCGCATGCGCGCGATCGCGATCGGAAGCCTCAAGCGCTTTCCAGCCTTACCCCAGGTGCCCACTTTCGACGAATCGGGGCTGAAAGGCTATGAAGCGACTACATGGTTCGGGCTGATGGCGCCGGCCAAAACGCCGAAAGAGATCGTTACGCGCTGGAACGTCGAGGTGGACAGGATCCTGAAGAGCTCCGAGCTTCGCGAACGGTTTATCAACGACGGCCTGGAGCCGATGGGCGGCTCTCCGGAGGCTTTCGCGAAGTTCATACGCGCCGAGATCGACAAGTACGCCAGGGTCATCCAGGCCGCAGGCGTGCCGAAACAATAGGAGGAAGGATGAGAGTGTTACCCATGGCGGTCGCCGCGGTTCTCGCTTTCGGGAGCGCCGCCGCGCAAGCGCAGACCTGGTCACCCCAGAAGAACGTCGAGATCGTAGTAGGGTCCGCCCCGGGTGGCAGCAACGACAAAACGGCGAGGACGGTGGAGCGCATCCTCGTGCAGATGAAGCTCGTGCCGACGTCGATCATGGTCAACAATCGGCCCGGCGGCGGGAGCAACCTCGCGTTCACCTACGTCGCGCAGCACCCGGCCGACCCGCACTACCTGCTCGTCGGCACGCCGTCGCTGCTGACGAACCACATCACCGGGCTCGGCAAGCTGCATCACAGCGATTTCACTCCGATCGCCTCGCTTTTCAACGACTACATCGTTTTCGCGGTGAATGCCGATTCGGCGATCCGGAACGGCAAGGACCTCATCGAGCGGCTGAAAAAAGACCCGAAATCGCTGAGCGTGGGGTTTGCAACGACGCTCGGGAGCCACAACCATATAGCCGCCGGGCTCCTCATGAAGGCGATCGGCGGGAACGCACGGGATCTCAAGGTGATCGCATATAAAGGCTCCGCGGACGCCATCACGAATCTCCTCGGCGGCCATATAGACCTCGTCACGACCGCAGCAGGCAACGTCGCGGGTCATGTCGCGTCAGGCAAGCTGCGGGTGGTCGGCGTATCGGCGAACCAGCGCTTCAAGGGTTCACTATCGACCGTGCCTACGTGGAAAGAACAGGGCGTGGACCTCGTCTTCGGCGGCTGGCGCGCAATCATGGCGCCGAAAGGCCTCACGCCGCCTCAGGTCGCTTACTGGGAAAGCGCGCTGCGCAAGGCGACCCAGGTGCCGGAATGGAAAGCCGACATCGAGAAGAACTTCTGGTCGGACGATTTCGTGACCGGCGAGCAGTTCCGGAAGGATCTCGACAAGGATTATGCGGACATGCGAGCCGTGCTCGTGGACCTGGGGCTCGCGAAATAGACAGGAGCAGTGCCATGAGCAACGTCGTTCTCATCGAGCGCCCCGCCGAGGCGGTGGCCGTCGTCCGCATCAACCGTCCCGAAGCGCGCAACGCCCTCAACATGGAAGTGCGGCGGCTCCTCGCCGAACGCCTCGCCGCGGTCGCGCAAGAGGAGGAGGTGCGCTGCATCGTCATAACGGGCAACGAAAAAGCGTTTGCGGCGGGCGCGGACATCAAGGAGATGGCGAACGCGGGCACGATCGAGATGCTTCGGCGCGGCACGCTCAAGCTCTGGAGCTCGATCGCCGCCTGTCCGAAGCCCGTCATCGCGGCGGTGAACGGCTTTGCGCTCGGCGGCGGCTGCGAGCTCGCCATGACCTGCGACATCATCATCGCCGGGGAATCCGCGAAGTTCGGTCAGCCGGAGGTAAAGATCGGGATCATCCCGGGCGGCGGCGGCACCCAGCGGCTCGCACGCGCGGTCGGCAAATACAAGGCGATGCGCTATGTGCTCACGGGCGACATGTTCGACGCGCGCACCGCACACGACATGGGCCTCGTGAGCGAAGTCGTGCCCGACGCGGAGGTGGAAAAGCGGGCGGTCGATATGGCGAAACAGATCGCGGAGCTTCCGCCGCTAGCGATCGAACAGGCGAAAGAAGCGGTCCTGCGCGGGCTGGATGCTTCGCTGGAAACGGGTCTTGCGCTCGAGGCAAAAGCGATACAGCTGCTTTTCTCGTCGCAGGATCAGAAGGAAGGGATGGCCGCTTTCATCGAGAAGAGAAAACCCAGATTCACCGGCAGGTAAGAGACGGCCTCTCTAACATGCCGGTGGGCGATCCGTCCGGCTATGCGAGCAGGACGACCAATGCGCCGGCGGTGAGGGCAGTTACGAGACCCGCACCGACACTGGCTGCGGCAAACCACAAAACATCACGCGCCATGCTCATGCTGCGCGGTGAAGGCAGCAGAGCACGTTTGATCGCTTCCATCGGTTCCCTTTCGACGAAACCCCCGCTCGCTTCCCAAGCACAGCATCGGCTGCGCCCCGGTGCGACATGCGCGGTAGGTGGCTTTGGCGGCTACGACACCCTTGTTTGCCGCCATTTCGCACGTTTCGATGCATCGTGGCGGCAAGGCCGTTAACGGCACACCCAGAGGAAGCTAAAGCGCGACGGATTGTAGCGGAAGAAAATGCGGCGAGGCGCAGTTTTCTGCGTGAACGAACATTATTTCGTGACAAAACGCCGCGCAGACGGGATCTCTTCGAGACCCATTCCTCCGAACCACTCCGCGAGCTCGTCGTGTCGCACGAACCACACGTCGGAAAAAGCGGAGAGATGCCGCAGCGTTTTGGCGAGCATCGCGCTCATCAACGGCCGCCCGCCAAAGTGCCCGTGGAAAGCGATGTGCAGAAGGCCCAGTCGCTCTTGGGCGTAGAGATATTCGAACGTTTCCGTGTAGGCGTCGTAAAAATCCCTTGGGCTCGACCGCAGGACGCGGTTGTCGACGAAGTCGCTCCACGGTAGCGCGACGATCGTGCCGCTCGGTGTTTTCTGCAGTCGCGGCAGGCTGGTGTTCAACGCGTCCGCGTGCCACTTCAAGCCTTCGCGCACCAGGAGCTCGTGGGTGATCGCGTTGGAACCGTAGACCGCGGTGACCCAGCCGTCCGGCCGCCGGCCGGAAACGTCTTCCAGGATGTCCAGCGATTTGCGGATCGTGCGCTGCTGCTCCTCGTCGGTCATGTCGAGGAGGTACTGGTTCTGCGCGTACCCGTGTGCAGCGACACGTTGACCCGATCGCACGATCGTGCGCACGAGCTCGGGATAAGTCTCGGCGCTGAGCGCATTCGCGAAGACCGTCGCGGGGACGCCCGCACGATCGAGGATGCCGAGTATCCGCCACACGCCTTCTTCGCCGCCGTATTGCGACCACTGCCGCCCCGGCAAGTCAGGCGTGCCGGGTTTGAGCGGGGTCGTGCGCGGGAAGTAGGTCGGCGACGTGCCTTCGGCCCAGGTTTCGAGCAGCACGCTCACGAGAACCGCGACACGCTTGCCGTCGGGCCAGGAGATCATCACGACGCCTGCAGCTTCGCCGCGCGCGCGACTTTCGTCCACTTCGCCACTTCCGCCCGGATGACTTTCGCGAACTCCTCCGGCGAGTTGCCGATCGGCTCCTCATCCGCGAGCCGCTTCTTCGTCTCGGGCTCGCGCAAAGCGGCCACCGTGAGCGTATGCAGCCGGGAGAGAATGCGCGGCGGCGTGCCGGCCGTTGCGAAAAGCCCGAACCATTGCAGTGCCTCGTAATCCCCGTAACCCGCCTCCGTCACGGTCGGCACGCTGGGGAGCGCGTCGGCGCGCTTCCGGGCGCTCACGGCAAGCGCGCGTAGCCTTCCGGCGTCGATGTGCGGTTTGGCCGAGATCACGTTCACGAGCATCGCGGACACGCGTCCGCCGATCACGTCGGTCAGCGCCGGGCTTACGCCCTTATAAGGGACGTGCGTCATCTGTGTGCCGGTCATGAGCTTCAGGAGCTCCATCGCCAGGTGCGGGACGCTCCCTTCGCCCGGTGACGCGAACGTGAGGTCCGGGCTTTTCTTCGCAAGCGCGACGAGCTCCTGGACGGATTTCGCCGGCACCGAAGGATGAACCACCAGCGCCTGCGTCGATGCGACCACCTGTGTGATCGGCGCGAAATCTTTCGTGACCTCGAACTGTGGGTTCTTCGTCACGAGATGGATGCTCGTGATGGTCGTCGGCGCGACGAGGAGCGTGTACCCGTCACCCGCCGTGCGTGCGGCGATCTGATAACCGATGAGGCCGGCGGCGCCGGCGCGGTTATCGATGACGAACTGCTGTCCCAGCGCGCTCGAGAAGTGCGCCCCGAGCAGCCGCGCAATCGTGTCCGTGCCGCCTCCGGGCGAGGACGGCACGATGATGCGCACGGGTTTGACGGGCCACTCGTTTTGGGCATACGCGTGCGGGGTCGCGGCGAGGCACAACCCTGTTGCGACCAGGCACAACGATCTGAACATCGCGTCTCCTCCTCGGCTATCAATACGGTGTCTTGTGCACCGTTCCCGTGCTATCCACGAACCACCGCTCGCTCGCGAGCGGCTTCCCCGCCATGCGCTCCAGCATCCACTCCGCCATCGTCATGTAGGGATTCGGCCCCAGGTTGGCGGACGGAACGAAACCAACCGAGTGCTTCGACTCCTGGTAGATCATGAGCCGCCGGGACGCGGACATGACGGAGAACATCTTTTCCGTGTATTCGAGCGGGCTCAGCTCTTCGGCCTCTCCGGCGACGCAGAGGTAGGGGACCTTGATGCGCTCTGCATGCCCTTCCCAGGTGAGCGTTCTGACGAAGCGGTCGAACTCGGCTTCATCCGTGTAACCGGACATCCACATGAAGCGCTTCTTGAACGTGGGTGACGCTTCTTCGAAGATAGTGTGGCACCCCGGTTCGAGGCATGTCATCACGACCGCACATGCGCGCACGCGCGGTTCGTTTGCAGTCACGATCGTGCCGAACAGCGACCCGAAGCTCCGGCCGGTAATGCCGATTTTCCCGGGGTCGACTTCCGGACGCGCGACCAGCCAGTCGACGATGGCGGGACCGACTGCGATCCAGTTCTCCATGGAGACGTGGATGCCATAGAGCGGCGACTCGTTCTGGCCGGGCCCGTCGATCGCGAGCACGGCGAAGCCCCGCGACAGCCAGCGATCGCCGTATAGCGACACCGCGATTTCCTTGAACCCGTCCATGCCGGGAATTTCGACGACCACCGGAATCTTCCCGCCGCTATAGTTCGGCGGCAGGTGTAACCACCCGGGCAGGTGCTTGCCCCTGAACGGAATCCACACCGCCTCGACGCGATGGTCCGCGAGCCGCGCATAGCTCCCGTAGCACGCGCGCTTGCGCTCGTTCAACGCGATGTTTTCGTCGTCGTTGTCGTGATACGGCCATTGCGCCGCACCCCAGTGCACCGCCGCCATGAAGTAGTTGTCGCGTGCCGTTACGGTCCAGCCCTGCGCTTCAGCGGCTTTCGCTCTCGCTTCGCGCCGCTTTGCGGTGGCAGCAAATGCCGGGGAGATATCCGCATATTTCTGCACGCGCTGCTGGATCAGCGCGAAATCGGCACTCGCTTCCATGCCGCAGGGAAACTGCAGGTATTTCGTTCGTGGCTGGTCCCAGTCCGGGCCGTTCGCCTTGATGACGTTGTCGAGCAGCCAGCGCTGCTCTTTCCAGCGCCGGACCTGCGGCTCGCCGCGGCGTGCGCGCACGTAAGCCGGAGTCTCAGAGCTCATATCTGCCTTTCTCGTGGGGAGCGAGTTTTTTACCACAACGGAGACGCCCGGGAGGAAGGACACCCGTCATTGACTCGATCCCTCGCACTATACGAACATCCGACCGGTCCGCCGAACCTCGATCTGTAACCCCGATCTCGTGTCCACAAGCCAGCTTTTCACGCCCAAGAAAATCGGTTCGGTAACCGTTCCGAATCGCATCGTCATGCCCGCCATGACGACGCGGCTCGCCGATCGCGATGGTTTCGTCACCGATGAGACGGTCGCTTATTTCGCCGCGCGGGCACGCGGCGGAACCGGGCTTGTCACCGTCGAGATGGCCTCGCCCGAGCGCGTCGGCCGCCATCGTTTTCACGAGCTCGGGATTTACGACGACCGCTTTCTTCCCGGGCTGCGGCGTCTCACGGACGCCCTGCACGCGCACGGCGCGAAAACGTCCATTCAGCTCGGTCATGCCGGCGGGCACACGCGGCAGGACATCTGCGGCGAGCCGCCCATCGCGCCTTCGGCGGTTCCGCATTACGTCTTCGAGCTCCACGGCGAGACCATCACGCCCCTCGAGATGACGCAGGAACGCATCGCGCAGACCGTGCGCGCTTTCGTAGACGCGGCCGCGCGCGCGAAAGCTGCGAACTTCGATTTCGTCGAGCTCCATGTCGCGCACGGTTATCTGCTTTCGCAATTTCTATGTCCCGAGGAAAACCAGCGCACCGACGAATACGGCGGATCGCTCGCGAACCGCGCCCGCATCAGTCTCGAAATCCTGCGCGCGGTCAAAGCCGAGCTCCGCCGCTTTCCCGTGATTTTCCGGTTGAACGTAGATGACTATTTCCCGAACGGGCTCACGTTCCCCGAAGGTCTGCAGGTCGCGAAATGGGCTGCGGTCGAAGGCGCGGACGCGCTGCACGTCACCGCCGGCCATTACCGCTCGCTCCCGTCGGCGCACATGATGACGCCGCCGATGAATTGCCCCGAAGGCATCTTTCTCACCTATGCCGCGCGCGTAAAAGGCGAAGTCCCGGTCCCGGTGATCGCCGTCGGCAGGCTTGGCAACCCCAGACTCGCCACGGAAGCCGTCGAGCTGGGTCAAACAGATTTCGTGGCGCTCGGA
>Ga0209382_10006913_pt1 | contig 14539 bp, 13 predicted proteins | sample SoiMetdeltSBSDD5_FD_187599 | JGI IMG/M metagenome (GOLD analysis project Ga0209382, IMG submission 187599) | Bulk soil microbial communities from a Populus tree surrounding site in Tennessee, USA - Soil MetaG P. deltoides SBSDD5 (SPAdes) (version 2) | ecosystem: Environmental > Terrestrial >... | reverse complement strand
TCCGCAACCCCGCCAACCAACGCCTACGCACCCGCTGCGCCACCACCCGAAAAGCCAGAGGACACCTCAAACCCCGCTAACTTCGAAGAGCCGGATTGACCAACGCTGGGAAGGAAGTGCCCTCCGTATTCCATCTCGGAATTCGTCGCGGATTCCGTCCCGGCAACAGCGAGGAGTGGCGGCCCAACACTGAGATATCGATCGGGCTTCTCAGGCGCTCCATGGACGGGGACAGCGAGGCACTGAACGAGATTGCCAGAGCGACGGGCTCCAGGGTGTACAGCCGCCACGAGCTTGACGCTCACACGGTGAAGCCGTTGCGTCCGGAACTAGAAGACGAGGTCATTACTGGCGGGAGTGCATACCAACCGCCCACAACCATCAATCCACGTGGCGGACGCAAGAGTGCATACGCCCAATTGGCCATCAGGGTGATCAAGATCGTGTTTTTCTCCGGCGGAAGTTAGCTAGGGAGTAACAGGTAAAACGTCGTGGAGTGGTGTCAGGCGGTTGGCCGCGGCCCCGGAGATTTCGGGCCGGGCCTTCCGCCACCTCGTCGGACGACCTAATTACTTCATTACTTCGACATGAAAAGTAGATCGACGATCGTCACCGTGTCATTTGCGATTTCGACTCGTGTTACCTGTGACAATGACAGGAACCTCATGTTGTGTAAAAGCCCGTTGGCAAAGGGTGCGGAAAGCTTTTGATCTAGCGCTTCGTCGATGCGTGTGATCGTTGACGGTCATTAAGTCCATATTGGACGGATGGCGGGACTCCGGTTAGAAGAGGTTGTCGAAGCTTCTTCAGCAGCAAGGAATCCCGCCTGTGCCTGTATACCCCACTGCGGCTTCTGATGCCAGATGTGCCGCCCGGGGATGCCTGTGCGCCACCCGGACACCGGTGTATCCGGGCTCTACGAACTTAGCGGGGGTCAAGGTGGCCTCTGGCTCGCCGGGTGGTCGCGCAGCGGGTGCGTAGCCGCTGGTTGACGGGGTTGCGGAAGCCGTAGGCATCCCGCGCTACGGTTTTGATCACTCGGTTGGTGCCTTCGGAACCGGCGTTCGATCGAACTGTCGAGTGCACGGCAAGTAGAGGATTCGGTGTGTGTAGCGACGGTTCGGGTGACGCATCGGTTCCATCCGCTATTTGGTCAGGTTTTGGAGTTTGTCAAGCGTCGCAGGAACTGGGACGCCGACAGGGTTTACGTGTATGACGCAGAGGGTGAGTTGGTCTCGCTGCCAGTGGAGTGGACCGATGCGGTGGCCGAGGATCCGTTTGTGGTGATCGCTGCGGGTCGGTGCCCGTTTCGGGTCGAGGATCTGCTCAAGCTGGCCGAGTTGGTGGACCGGTTGTCGCCAAGCGCTGGGCGGTGATCCGAAAGTGTAAGGCAAACTACGCCCGAGTCGTAAGGCAGAATATGCCGCTGGTTGACTGGGATCAGGTCAGCCGGCGCACTGCATTTCAATACGGGGCGAATATTCGTAAGAAAATCTGAGACCGGCTCGCGGCGTGTCACGCCTTTCTCGCATCTTGCGAATGGGCATAATAAGCCTTACAACATTTGAGTTGAGGAGGTTTGGGTGACTCGCAGGCGCAGACCGGACCCAAAGGTGGCGGCGTTGCGGCAGACCCGCACGCTCAACCCGCGGCCGCAGGCGGTGCAGGATGAACAGTTCGCCGCGTCGCAGTTCTTCGACGAGCGGGATCTGGTGCAAGTCAAATACGAGATGCTGCGCCGGGTCCAGGTCGATGGGGCTGCCGTGTCGCATGCGGCGGCGGCGTTCGGGTTGTCCCGCCCGTCGTACTACGAGGCGGCAGCGGCGCTGGCCCGCGACGGGTTACCCGGCCTGTTGCCGGCCAAGCCGGGGCCACGGCGGGCGCACAAGCTCACCGACGAGGTCCTCGACCACGCCGAGGAACTGCTGCGCTGCGACGCGTCGCTTCGCCCAGCCGATGTGGTTGAGGCCCTCACCGCCCGGTTCGGGGTGCGGGTGCACCCACGCTCGCTTGAGCGGGGGGTAGCCCGACGCAGGCAAGTCAAGCCGGATTCCAAAAGTGGCTGACCATCCCGTCACCACAATTGCCGACACCGCGCTGGCCCAACGGTACGAGCAACTACGCCAAAGCATGCTCGACGGCCACGCCGAAGGCTGGCGCCACGGGCTGGGCGTGCTGACCGGCCACGGCATGGCCGCCTGGATGCGGGTGTGGACTTCCCGCCCAGCACCGCCACCAACCTCGGGGTCGGGACCGTCACCGGCCCGGCCGGCGGCGCATCCCCGGGCCGGCGAGGTGATAGCCGTGCTGGCTCAGATGGCCCTGGCCCACCCCTGACCAACTATCTATTGTGGAACGGAGTATCGCTGTGAACGTTGAGGCCGCAACGAAAGTCACCGCCACGCATCTACGCCGCGACGCCTACCTGTATGTGCGCCAGTCGACCCTGTACCAAGTTGTCAACAACACCGAATCCACCCGCCGCCAATACGACCTACGCGGCCGGGCGGTCGCATTAGGTTGGCCCGCCGAGCGGGTCATTGTCATCGACGTCGACCAAGGCCACTCCGGCGCCTCAGCCGCCGACCGGGAAGGGTTCCAACACTTGGTCGCCGAGGTTTCTCTTGGCAGGGCCGGGATCGTGCTCGGCCTGGAATGCTCCCGCCTGGCCCGTAACTCAGCCGACTGGCACAAGCTGCTGCAAATCTGTGCCCTGCATGACACGCTGATCTGCGATGAGGACGGACTATATGACCCGTGCTCTTTTAACGACCGGCTCCTGCTCGGGCTCAAGGGCAGCCTCAGCGAGGCTGAGCTTCATTTCCTGCACACCCGAATGCGGGGCGGGTTGTTGGCCAAGGCCCGCCGCGGTGAGCTGGCCCTACGGCTGCCTATCGGCCTGGTCTACGACGGCGCCGGTCACATCGTGCTCGACCCCGATGCCGCAGTACACCATGCCGTCGGGCACCTGTTCACCACATTCGCCCGGACCGGATCCGCCCAATCGGTAGTCAAAACATTCACCACCGAAGGGCTTACCTTCCCCGCCCGCCACCTGTCCGGCAGCCACGCCGGGCAACTGTATTGGAAGCCGCTGCGCCACGACCATGTCCTGGCCACACTGCACAACCCCCGATACGCCGGCGCCTACTGCTACGGACGTCGCCGCCACCAACGCGACCCCGACGGCGGCACGCGCACCATCGTCAAACCCCGCGACGAGTGGACCGTGCTGATACCCGACGCCCACCCTGGATACATCACCTGGGAACAGTTCGACACCAACCAGGCCACCCTGTCCGCCAACGCCGCCGCCCACGGCCAAGACCGCAAGGCCGGACCCGCACGCGAAGGCCCCGCCCTGCTACAAGGCCTGGTCATATGTGGCCAATGTGGACAGAGGATGACCGTCGGCTACCACAAACGTTGCGACGCCAGCCTCGTACCCGACTACGCCTGCCAACGCGAAGGCATCGCCACCGCCACACCGATCTGCCAAAACATCTGCGGCGCCAGCCTCGACACGGCCGGCGCGTGTCAAGATTTTTGAGGCAGGTGTTCAGGGATTCTTTGAGTCGGCCTCTGCTGATTGATCTTGTTGTGGTTTGTTGATCCACACGGTGGTGGGCAGTGAGGCTGGCTCGGGATGCTTTTGCACGAACCGTTCTGGGTTGCGCTGGTAGGCTGCGGCGAGCACGTCGGCACGTTTGGCGGCAACCGCTTCAGAATGTCCATAGTGGACGTTGTGTGGGGTGTGCCAGGCGATGCCTGAATGCCGATGCTCGGTGTTATACCAGGCGAAGAAGTCCTGGCAGAACGCGCGGGCGTCTTGCAGGCTGGCGAACCGTTCGGGGAAGTCCGGCCGGTACTTCAGGGTGCGGAACTGGGCCTCTGAGTACGGGTTATCGTTGGAGCAGTGCGGCCGGGAGTGGGATTTGGTCACGCCCAGGTCGGCCAGCAGGAACGCCACCGGCTTGGAGGCCATCGACGAGCCGTTGTCAGCATGGACGGTCAACGTGTCGCGGTCGATGTTGTGCTTGATGATGGTGTCGGCCAACAACTTTTCGGCCAGCGCGGCCGACTCCCGGTCGGCGATCATCCACCCGACTGCGTAGCGCGAGTAAATATCTAAGATCGCATATAGGTAGTAGTAGGTCCACTTCGCCGGCCCCAGCAGTTTGGTGATATCCCATGACCAGCACCGGTTCGGCGCGTCGGCGACCAGCTCCGGCTTGACCCGGGCCGGGTGCGTGGCCTGACGGCGCCGCTCACGCACCTCATCGTGTTCGCGCAGCACCCGGTACATCGTCGAGATCGACGCCACGTAGACGCCCTCGTCAAGCAGCTCGTGGTAGACCGTGGCCGGGGCCTTATCGCAGAAATCAGGACTGTTCAGCAGCGTACGCACCGTGTCCCGCTCATCGGCGCTCAACGCCCGCGGCTGCCCCCGACGCGGCGGCCTGGGCTTGACCGGCGGTAGCGGCGACTGGCGGTGCTGCCGGTAATGCGTGGCCTGCGAGCGGCCGGTCGCCTTGCACGCCGCCCGCACCCCGATCACCGGGGCCAGCTCCGCGATCGCCTCGTCGATCGCCTGCTCGATCATCTCGTCTCGCCGTCGCTGTCGGTCGGGCTGCTGGTGGCGAGCTGACCCAGCAGCGCGGAGAGCTTTCCCTGCACCTCGATCACCTTGCGGGCCTTGTCCAACTCGGACTCCAGCCGCTCCAACTCCTTACGCAGCTTGGCATTCTCCCGATCCCGCGGATCGGCCTGCGGCCGGCCCACCGGCGCGGCCAACCCGGCCAACGCGCCCTGGTCCCGCTGGATACGCCACGAAGAGATCAGCGACGTGTACAAGCCTTCACGCCGAAGCAGCGCACCCTTGCCCGCCTTGTCCAACATCTCATACTCGTCCAAAATCCGCTTCTTGTACGCGGCCGTGTACGACCGCGACCGCGCCTTCGCCGGCACCTCCGGATCAGGCACCCGCTGACGGTTGTTCGAACTCACTGGGGGTGGTCTCCTCGCTCGCCCTCTCAGGACAAGATTTCTACTTCATACCTGCCTCATACAATCTTGGCACAGAGGGGGGTTGGGTGGGCGGAAGAGGTAGGCGAGGTCGTCCAGGGCGACGATGATGGCTCCGGCGATCAGGCCGGTGAAGACGGCCATCAGCGTGGGCGCGAGAGCAAGCGTTCCGGTCTGGAGCGTGGTGGTGGCCGAGCCGGTGAAGGCGACGAAGACCAGGAAGATGTTGCGCCACACGTGGAGCCGGCCGAGCGGGGTGGCGGAGCGGCCGAAGCAGCGGCAGGGCTGGGAGTTACCATGCCGCAGCGAGATTATGATGGCGCCGCCGAAGACGGCGAGCAGGATGGCGGCCAACGCGAAACCGGCGAGGCCGGTCGAGCGCAGGGGCACACCGAGCAGGACGGTCGCCGCGGCCTCGCAGACAACAGTGGTGACGGCTGCCAGGGTAGCCATCGAAGAAGGCACGACCCTCATGGCACGCAGGGATTGCGTGAACTCGTGGAAGGCACGGCGGCCGGAGAGCTTGCTGACCAGGGCGACCAGGAAGACCACGCCCAGCAGGGCACGGCAGCCGAAGGCGACATACTGCATGTCACAAGGCTAGGCGATAGGCCCGGATCGCGGTGCCGCCGAAGATGTCGTCGCGCTCGGTAGCGGAGAGTGCATCCAGGTTTTCCCTGAGGGCGGAAAGCACCCGCTCGTAGGAGGCCGCCAGCAGGCAGACCGGCCAGTCGGAGCCGAACATCAGGCGTTGCGGGCCGAAAAGCTCGAGCGCAGCGTCGGTGAAGGGTCGCAGATCCGAAGGCCGCCAAGCGTTCCAGTCGGCCTCAGTAACCAATCCGGACAGTTTGGCATAGACGTTGGGCTGTGCGGCGAGCGGTGCGATCGCCTCGCGCCAGGAGGCAAGGCCGGCGGCACCGTCGCGAATGGACGGTTTGCCGAGGTGGTCGAGGACGAAGGTGAGCGACGGCGTGGCGGCGACGGCGTCGGCGCAGGAGCGCAGCTGGTCGACGCGGACCACGAGGTCGTAGGCGAGGCCGAGGTCGGCGATGGTTTGCAGGCCGCGGCGCACGTCGGGGCGGTGGAGGTAATCCGGGTCGGTCTCGGCTTGGATCTGGGAGCGGGCACCTACGAGCAGGTTTGAGGGGGGAAGGCGGGGGGCGGTGAGGTCACACCAGGCGACGACGCCGGCGATCTCGGGTGTCAGGTCGGCGAGGGCGAGGAACTCGATCACCTCGGCGTAGTCGCAGCGGCCGGCCTCCACCAGGATGGTGCGCTGCACGCCGGTGCCTGTGAGCGCGTCGCGAAGCTCGGCGACCGTGAAGCTGCGGTTGATGGCGGGAAGGTCGTCGAGCCAGGGGTAGCCGTTCGAGACGTCCCAAAGGTGGTGATGAGCGTCAATGATCATTTGAGGCGCTCCCACAGCGCGTCGGGGACGGGGTGCGACATCATGGCGACAGCGTCGTCGACCTCCTCGGGCGAGCGGACGCCCACGATGACCGAGGTGATGGCGGGGTGGGAGAACGGGAACTGTACGGCGGCGGCGCGCAGGGGCACCCCGAACTCGGCGCAGATCCCTTGCAGCTCAAGGGCTCGTTTGAGCCGCTGCATCTGGACCGGCTCGTAGTTGTCGCTGGCGCCCGGCCGCGGGTCGGCGAGTAGCCCCGACTGGTAGACCCCGGCGGCGATGACCGCGATGCCGCGCTCACCGCAAAGCGGCAGCAATTCGTCCAGGCCCGAGCGGTCTAGGAGGGTGTAGCGCCCGGCGAGGATGAAGCAGTCGAAGTCACCCTCACGGGCGAAGCGCGCCAGCATTTCAGCCTGGTTCATGCCGGCGCCCACAGCGCCGATGATGCCGTCGGCGCGCAGGTCGGACAGGGCCTGGAAGGCACCGGACATGGCCTCGTCGAAGTGGTCGTCGGGATCGTGGATGTGCAGGATGTCGATGCGCTCCAGCCCGAGCCGCGCCAGGCTCTCCTCAAAGCTGCGGCGAACGCCGTCGTAGGAGAAGTCGAAGCTGGGCACTATCCCCTCCGGCAGGCCGGCCCATATCGGTTGCGCCCCTTCGCTTCCCGGCACGAGCAGCCGCCCGACCTTCGTGGAGAGCACGAACTCGGAGCGCGGACGGGCCTTGAGCGCCATCCCGGCGCGCCGCTCGGAGAGGCCGTGCCCGTAGAGCGGTGCGGTGTCAAACAGGCGCAGGCCGTGGCGCAGCCCGCGCTCGACGGTCGCCCGCGCCGCCTCCTCGCTGACGGCGGAGTAGAGACCACCGATCGGCGCCAGGCCGAGGCCCAGGCGCGTCACCTCGAGCGCCGTCCGTCCTAACCGGACACGATCAGCGGGTCCCATACACCCCTCCTGATTGATCGGATGTATGGGACCCTATACAAGAACTCAGAGTTTCGTAATCCGTATCGCGTCGGCGATTACATAACCGGTCGTAGATGTCCACCGGCTCACGGCGAGGACGTTGTAGGTACCCGCCGAAAGAGTGAACGTGCCTAGCGAGCGCCACTGCCCGCCGCCCGTGCGCTGGTCGACGTTGACCGTCTGGTTACCGCCGCTGGCCACGATGACGTGCGGGGTTGAGCTGTTGTAGCCGGAGTTGGCCGGATACCAGACCTCGATCCGGTAGCTACCCGCGGACGGGATGGATGCCGCAAACCACGCCGGGTCGCTCGCGGACACCGGGTTGGCGAAGCGGTAGTCGGCGCCGTAGCGCTGCGACGAGAACGAGGAGGTCCCCCAGTTGGCGCTGGCCGTGGTGGGCCCGTCGATGATGACGCTGAACGGCCCGCCGGGCGCCACCACCCGCCCCGCGCTCGGTGCGCTCTCGTGGTGCAGCCGGTCCAGCGCGGTCAAAAAGTAGGTGTAGGTGTTGCCCGAGACCGCGGTGGTGTCGGTGTACGAGGTGGAGCGGGTCGTCTTGATGAGGTTGCGGGCGTCGGCGAAGTGGCACGGGTCGGCCGTGGCGCTGCCGTTGACCCGATAGACGGCGTACTCCTTGCCGCTGCCCGACCAGGTGAGCGCGACTCCGCCGGTGCCCGCAGTGGCACCGGTGATGCTGGGCGCCGCCGGTGCCGTGCCGGGGCCGTAGGCGGGGACGAGCGCCCGGCGGGTGTAGTGGTCGGCGACCAGCTTGGCGATGCTACCGATGCGGTTGGCCCGCACATCCTTGGCGCTGAAGTAGATGTCGCCGAGGACCTGCGGGTGCTGCCGGTTGTCGTAAAGGTGGTCGCTGAGCTCTGCCGGGTCCTGCCAGGCCGGGTCTTGACCCGAGGCTCCGGCGCGGTAGGCGGCCTGCCCGACGAACAGCTGCACGGGCGTGCCCGCGACCACATTGGACCACCACGCCGTCAGCACCCGGTAGTCGGCGACGGAAAAGCCTATGTGCCAATAGATCTGCGGCGTGATGTAGTCGATCCAGCCCTGCTTGACCCACTTGCGGGTGTCGGCGTAGATGGCGTCGTAGGACTGGAGGCCGGAGGTCGCCGAGCCCAGCGGGTCGGTGGAGGCGTTGCGCCAGATGCCGAACGGGCTGATGCCGAACTTGACGTGGGGCTTGGCGGCGTGAATGCGCTGCCCCATCTCCTGCACCATCAGGTTGACGTTGTTGCGCCGCCAGTCGTTGATGTTGCTGAACCCGGCACCGTACTGCGAGTAGGTGGCGGAGTCGGGGATGGTCTCGCCGCTGACCGGGTACGGGTAGAAGTAGTCGTCGAAGTGGACCCCGTCGATGTCGTACCTGGTGACGGCGTCCATCATGGCGTCCTGGACGAAGTCCCGCACGGTGGGGATGCCAGGGTTGTAGTAGAGCCTGCCCCCGTAAGCGAACCGCCAGCTGGGGTTCTGCCGTGCCGGGTGGGTGGAGGTCAGCTGGGTGACGTTCGTGTGGTTGGCGATGCGGTACGGGTTGAACCAGGCATGGAACTCAAGGTTGCGGGCGTGCGCCTCGTTCACCATGAACGCCATGGGATCGTAGCCGGGGCTCACGCCCTGCGTGCCGCTGAGCCAGTTGGACCACGGCTCGAACGACGACGGCCAGAACGCATCGGCGGTGGGCCGGACCTGCACCACGACGGCGTTCATGTTCTTCAGCACGGCCAGGTCGAGCCAGGAGCGGAACTCGGCCTGCTGGGTCGCGGCGGACAGACCGGTCTGGCTGGGCCAGTCGATGTTGGCTACGCTCGCCACCCACATGGCGCGGAACTGCTGCTTGGGCGTGGCCGGGTCGGTGACGCAAGCCACCGTCGTGCCGATCTCGGCCGCCGACGGCGTGGGCGCCACGCCGCCAAGCAGGACGAGGGTGAGGGCCGCCGCCGAGATGCGAAGCGCTCGCTGCGTCGTCGTCATAGAAAGAAAGTTTCAACTTTGTGAGTCAATTGCGCAATAGTCCTTCATCAGGCTCCCGGGACGAAGTTGTTATCGTTTAGCCATTTCTAAAAAGCCTCAGGGGGTACCCGATAATGGCCGTTAAGATCCGGATGCGAGGTGCCGAGCTGGCCAGGGTGCGGTTCGCCATTTCCCCGGTCTACGAAACCGTGATGGCGCTTGCGGTGCTGGGCCGGCCGGGCGTGCACGCGGTGCACCTGCCCTGGGCCAGATGGGCGCGGCCGAGGCTGGCCGGTGTGCCGGGCCTGCCGCTGCTGTCGGCGCTGACCGGGCACCCCACGCTCAAGCCGGCGTTCCTGATTCCGCCGCCCGATTCGCGCATGCCCGATCTCGAGACCGAGCTCAAGCGGATCCGCTCGACGCCCGCCGAACGCGCCCGCCAGCACGTGTCAAGCCTTGCCGGCGCAGCTTCGAGGTCGGAGATCCGCGAGTTCGAGGCCGATCCACGGGCCGCCCTGCCGGCCGTCGTCGAGACACTTGCCCTGGTGTACCGGCGGATCGTCGAGCCGCACTGGGCGCGCATGGTGCGCGTGCTCGAGGCCGACATCGCGCGGCGGGCCGCGATCCTGTCCGAGGGCGGGATGGAGCGGCTGTTCACTGGGCTGCACGACGAGGTGCTGTGGTCCGATGGCGAGCTTGTGGTCCATCCAAACAGGACACCCGACACGGTCGTGAACCTCGGCGGCCATGGGGTCGCCTTGTGCCCCAGTGTTTTCTGCTGGCCCGGGGTGGCCGTCTCGACCCGGCCGGTCGCCACCGGTACCCTCCGATATCCCGCAAGAGGCGTGGCAACCCTTTGGGAAGCAACAGAACCAGCGCCAGACGCGCTCGCCGGGCTCATCGGTCGCAGCCGCGCCACCATCCTGACCCGGCTCGCCACACCGGCCACGACCGGTGAGCTGGCGGCCGAGCTGGGCGTGACCGCCGGGGCGATCTCGCAACACCTCGGGGTGCTGCGCGACGCCGGCCTCGTCGCCACGCATCGCGAGGGGCGCGTGGCCCTGCACCTTCGCACGGACCGCGCGGCGGCGCTGTTTTGACTATGGTCTAGAGATGCCTAACGATATGAGCAATGAGTGGACAAGGCGCGGGGCGCTCGGGCTCGGTGTCGGTGCGGCGGCCTTCGCGCTCGCCAAGCCCGCCGCAGCCTTCGCTGAGGAGTCCAAGGAGGACGAGCCGAACCCCTTCGAGCGCATCCGCAAGCACTACGAGATGCGCAAAGCTCAAGCCGGGGGCCAATGGCATTCACACATCGCCATGGTCGACTCCACCGGCCAGCTGCAGACCGTGGTCGACGACACCGCCGACACGGTCACCAACGGTTACAGCGTCCAGAAGGTCGCCGTCGCCATGGCGGTCATGTACAAGGTCGACCGGGGGCTGCTGAGCCTGGGCCAGAAACTGGACCTGCAGGCGAGCATCATCCTCGGCGGCAGCGGCATCTACCACCTGCACGGGGTTTGGGGCGACGACATCACCATCGCCAACTTCCTCACCGCCATGCTGCTCGTGTCCGACAACACCGTCGTGCGCATGTGCGGCCGGGTCGTACCTGCCCTCGAACTCAACGAAATCCTTGCCGCTAAAGGGTTTGTCTATACGCGCGTGATCCCTGTGGCCAACCCCAACCGTTTCTTCCTGGGCGTGACCACGCCGCGCGAAACGCACGACCTGCTGTGGCGGCTGGCCAACAAGACCCTGCTATCGCCTGCTTCCTGCGACTTCCTGCTGCGGATCCTTCGGTGGGTCAACGGATACCACGATGGCATCCGGCGCGAGATGTCCTCCAACGAGCGCAGCCGCGTCGCGACCAAGTACGGTGCCGACTTCAACACCCTTGGCGCCACCCGCAATGAGGCCGGCATCATGTTCGGCGCCAACGGTTCACCGCTGCTGACCTATGCGTTGTTCGCCAACGCTCTGCCCGAGCTGGACAACTATGGCGCCACCCACCCGGCCGTCCAGGCGCACGCCAAACTCGGCCGCGTGATGTTCGACGCCCTGCCCGAACCCCCCGACGACGAAAGGGTCGCCAGGACCGTCTTCCCCAAGTTCCAGCCGGTCAACGGCGGTTAGTTGATTTGGCGCCTTCGTGAGCCGTCGATGAAAACATGTATCGCCAAGGGTGAGGGTCCCCTCAATCATCAAAGTAGACAGAGGGAACTTAGCACTGGGATGCCTTCGCGGGTGCCCCTGTAGATAACCCTCAGCGCATGGAGCTCGACGTAAACAATTCACGAGCATGACGATTTTGGTGAAAAGCATTGACAGTGCCGGTGAGCCGGAGCGAAGGTGGCGGCATAACTCCCCATTGGAGGTTCGATGTCTCGAAGGATTCGACCCGGGCTCCTGTGCGCGGTCCTGGCGGGCGCCCTGGTGCTCGTGCCGCCGGGCGCGGCACAGGCGGTGGACGAAAGGCAGGCGCAGTTCGACGCCGCGGCGGCCGAGTTCGGGGTACCCGTAAGCGTGCTGATGGCGGTGTCGTACCTGGAATCGAGGTGGGACACCAACGCCGCAACGCCGAGCACCAGCGGTGGTTTCGGGCCCATGCACCTGACCGACGCGGCCTTCCTCACCGGGGACGCGACGCTCCTGCCCGACCACGGCGATTTCCGGCGCGGCGATGACGCACGGCCGGACGAGCCGGCCGAGCATCCCGGTCCGGGAAGCGGCCCGTTGCCCGAGGCGCTGCAGACGATCGACCTCGCGTCCCAGCTCACCGGCGTCTCCAAGGAGACGTTGCGGACGGACGCGGCGGCCAACATCCGGGGCGGAGCGGCGCTTCTTTCCCGGTACCAGATGGAAATAGAAGGACCGACCGGGACCGCAAGCGACCCGGCGGCCTGGTATGGCGCGGTGGCCAGGTATTCGGGGTCCGATACCCAGGATGGCGCGAGTGCGTTCGCCGATGAGGTGTATGCCACGATGCGTGAGGGCGCGGCCCGCGTCACGGATGACGGGCACCAGCTTTCGCTTATGGCGCGGGGCAACCTGAGCCCGGACCGGGGCTGGCTCGACCGGCTCGTGCTGCGCCGCATCGAGCGGCCCGACGGGCTGGAGTGCCCGCTGGACGTGGCGTGCGAGTGGAAGCCGGCGTCCTACCAGCTGCTCGGCAACGGCACCAACCCCAGCAACTATGGGCAGTACGACAAGGGCAACCGCCCGATACAGCAACGCATCGAGTACATCGTGATCCATGACGCCGAGGGCTACTATGCCAGCACGGTCGCGCTGGCACAGCGAGCGACGTACGCGGCGAGCTGGCATTACACGATGCGTTCGGTCGACGGCCAGACGGCGCAGCACATCAAGGCCAAGGACGTCGGCTGGCACGCGGGCAACTGGTATGTCAACGCCAAGGCCATCGGCATCGAGCACGAAGGCTTTGCGGCGCAAGGCACCTGGTACACCGAGACCATGTACCGCACGTCGGCGAAGCTGGTGCGGCACATCGCCACCGGCCTGGGCGTGCCGATCGACAGGCAGCACATCGTCGGCCATGACAACGTGCCGGGCGTGACGCCGTCGCGGGTCGCGGGCATGCACTGGGACCCGGGACCCTACTGGGACTGGACGCACTACTTCGACCTGCTGAAGGCGCCGTTCGGCGGCACGGGCACGCAGCACACCGGCATGGTGACGATCAACCCGGACTTCAACACCAACCGGCCCGCGTTCACCCACTGCCCGCCCGCCTCGCAGCCTGCCGGCCCCCCGATCCCCGGGCCGTGCCCGTCGCGCGGCTCGTCGTCGGTGGTGCTGCGCAGCCAGCCGTCGCACACCGCACCGCTGCTAAACGATCCAGGCCTGCGGCCCGATGGCACGCCGAACACCATGCGCGTCAACGATCACGGCTCGCGGGTTTCGGCCGGGCAGCAGTACGCCATCGCCGAGGTGAGCGGTGACTGGACGGCCATCTGGTATCTGGGGCGCAAGGGCTGGTTCTACAACCCGCCCGGTGGCCGGGCGGCCCTGTGGTCGGCCGGCTTTGTCGCCCAACCGAAGGCGGGCAAGGCGACGATCCCGGTCTACGGCCGCGCGTATCCGGAGCCGGACGCGTACTTGGGTACGGGCGTGCCCGACCAGGGCCTGGCCCCGCTGCAGTACACCTTCGCCACCGGGCAGCGCTACGTGGTGGGCAACATCCTGCCCGCCGAGTACTACCGGGCCGTGACCTTCAACGGCTCGTCGCCCGGAGACTGGACATTGATCCAAGGCCAGACCATCTATGTCCAGATCCAGTTTGGACACCGCTTCATGTTCGTCAACCTGGCCGACGTGGACATCCTGCCGTCAGCCATTCCGTAAAAACGCATTGCCGCCGCCGACGTTCGGGATCTGATCATCTGGCAAACACGCTCTTTCGTTTGCCAGATGATCTGGCACGATCGCCGGCTTTCCGGGCGGCAATGCCGCGACGCCGGAGGCGGCGCCATGTTATTGCCGGTAGAGCTCGGAGGAATCTCGCGACTGTTCCTCGCATCACCGGAGCGTTAGCATATTTCGACGCCGATTGATCGGATGTATCGGAGATGTTGACATGGTGTCACGACGAACGCTCCTCGGTGCGACAGCGGCCGCAGCAACCCTGCCCGTCCCCCTGACGGCAGAGCCAGCCCTGGCCGACGTGCCGCTCGACAACCAGATGACCACCGACGCCCAATGGTCCGACTTCCTGCGGGGCCAAGATTTGTTGTGGCGCAGCCTGCCCGCCGACTTCAAGTCGGGACCCTTCCTCGGGGACGGGCGCCTGGGCACGATGGTCTACAAGGAACCCGGCCGCAACCAGATCCGCTTCACCGTCCAGCACGCGGAGGTCCAGGACCACCGACCGCAGTACGGCAACCTCTTCGGCCTGGCCCGGCTGCCCGTTGGCCACCTGACCCTTGAGCCCGTGGGCACGATCTCCTCGGTGAACTGGCGCCAATCCCTTTGGGACGCCGAGCTCGCCGGGACCGTCACCACCACCTCGGGCACGCTGACCCTGCAAGCCTTCATCCACGACCAATTCCTGGTCGTCAACGCCACCGCGAGCGGCGGTGAGCAGGTGCGCTGGACCTTCCATCCGGAGCAGGCGATCAGCCCGCGCGCCGCCTTCGAGACCCCGCCCAGCGGCTACACC
>Ga0209382_10006911_pt1 | contig 14539 bp, 11 predicted proteins | sample SoiMetdeltSBSDD5_FD_187599 | JGI IMG/M metagenome (GOLD analysis project Ga0209382, IMG submission 187599) | Bulk soil microbial communities from a Populus tree surrounding site in Tennessee, USA - Soil MetaG P. deltoides SBSDD5 (SPAdes) (version 2) | ecosystem: Environmental > Terrestrial >... | reverse complement strand
TGTCGTAGCCCACCGCCGTCGGATCGCTCTTGCTGAGCGCGAGGACGGTCGTCGGCCCTAAGTCCGTGAGGGTGTAGTGGGTGGCGGGGGCGCCCCAGGCGAGCGGCGTCATGAACCGGAGACTCCACAGCAGCCAACCGACGAGAAACCCAGCCAGGGGCCAGGCGGAGACGGGACGGGGATACATACGCTACCTCCTTGGGCGTCTAGGGCCTCATGGGGGACCACGGTCTCCCTGTTTTATAGCACACCTCCGGGGCCCAGGCTGGCCTCGCACGTGTGCTCGTGCTCGCGCTCACGGGTATGAGGCGCCCGGCGGCGCCCCGGCGGTTTACGGCGCCTCTGGTGCCTCGCCTGCTTCTGGAGAGCGCCGCCGGGCTCTGGCTGCCCGTGCGCGGAGCGGTGCCGCATGCGAGCCCCTTGTGCCCCGCCTCCAGGGCACACCCAGGACAGGAGCCCCCTGAGAAACCCGCGGCCATATCCCAGATGCAGCGTCATACGGGCCAGGGGCAGGAGCGGGGCATACTGCCAGCGTCTCCACACACTGCCGGAGGTAATCGGGCGCAATGACGGCGTGGCCATTGACGCAGATGATGATCTCTCCGTGCGCCCCGCGCACGCCCCGGTTCAGGGCCGTCGGCACAATCCGCTCGGGATTCTCCATGCACTGCCCGCGTGGTGCGCCGCCCGCCATGGCCGTGACGATGGCGCAGGTGCCAGCCTCCGACATGCCGTCGACCACGACGATTGCCATGTTGTTCGCGGGATCATCCTGGACCAGCACCGCGGGGAGGGCGCGCGCAATAGAGCGCGCCTCATGCCGGATGGGCCTGATAGTCGTCACGAGGGGCAACACAGGCGCCAGCCGACCTTCGCCGTGCGAGAGTCCCTGGGCGCCGGGCCGCGGTGAGGCTATACTGGCAGATGCCATCAGGAGGCGTCCTTGTGGTCAGGGGGCTTGCGGCGTTACTGTTCCAGGGTCGCGCTGCAAGTCCTTCGTGTTACCCGTTCGCGGCTGGGCATGCGTGCCGGCGCTGCCGCGCCTCACGTCCCAGGCACCACACCAGCGCCCGCACCCCCCGTGGTCCCTATAGAGAGTCGCTGGCGCGCCATGCGAGCGTGCAAAGACAGCACGGAGGAACAGCCAAAGGTCACAACAGCCAGGAGCGTCTCTTAGACCTTACATGCGCGATGTAAGCGTCAGGGACGCAGTGCAGAGGAAGCACTTGCACAATTGCAAGTTGCAATATCTATACAATAGCACAGTGCAGGCGTCTGTCAAGTGTTTTCATCGCATGGTGGTCATGGCCCCCATGGCGGACAATATGGCCCAAAACCAACACTTAAACCATGAGCCGCAAACTGCCTACAACCCGTTATCAAGCAAAGAGTTGTAGCGTGGCAACGTGATCGGGCATCGTGAACGTCTTCTTGGTGTCAGATAGGCTTTAGCCTATGTGGCACGGTGCGGTGGATATCCGGTGCATTGATTTTGTGGCGATTACGGCTTCAGAAAATCGAGAACCCTATTTGGCACTGATGCCAGTCACAGCCATGCCAGGTGACTTTGCGGTTGGTGACACGAGTGTTGACACTGGTGGCGAATTCCTACGCTGCCTTCAGGGCAGCAAAGGGGGAGCAGCGTGTCTTCGCCCGCGGCGTCCCTGCGAACCACTCCCCCAGCCGCACGATGTTCAGGGGTTTTGTCGAAGTATCCAGCGGAAGGTAAAAGATTTTTTCGGGATCGTCTCAGGCCCCAACTTGTTGAGTTAACAATTTTTGCTTTAACTCTTCTGGGGCCATCTGGAGGAGTTGCCACCAATCTGATCTGGGTAAGTGCAATCCGAGCAGATCGTACGGACTCTGCCCTTTGCGCTTGCCCTCACGAAAGACACGGCAATTCCAGTACAAACGCTTGAGATCGAGGAGGCCCTGGCTCACATGACGATGGCGACCCTGATGGCCTTACAGGAGGGAACGTGCGATAAGACCCCATTTGTCCCTCATCGCACGGGAAAGCGTAGCATAGCCGCTTCGTCCTCGGCTGCCACCCACTTACGCCAGCACTACACACGCTTCTACTGCCAGCCGCAACAGCTGCTCCCGTACTGCTGGGCGGTCCAATGCTTCCCGCCGACGTCACGCGCCCTGAAACCACTGCGCAAAGGCGGCGACCTGTTCCCCTGCTCCTTCGGCTACGAGGCGGCGCTGCGCGAGCGCGTCAGCCAGCGGAAGGCGTCCGAGCATGAGCAGGACGAACGTCTCCGGATCACACCGCAAGAGCACGTGGGCCACGGCAGTCCCCGCAGGCGCTACCATGGCCTGATCTCCTGCGATGGCAATATCGTACTCGGTGGGACCTCCGCCCGTTAACGCCACACGATAGCGGATGGGGGTCGGCAGCCGCGGGCCAGGGTGAAACAGCCAGCGAAAGACCCGCCCAAGGATCACCTCCACCAAGATCGGGACACTCGCGTCCGACAGATGGGCGTCCGGCTCCAACTTGGAGCGGATGTCCCATCCGTGCACCACCAGCTCCAACAGCCGGTCGGCAGGGCGGTGCCGCAGGGGAGCAGGCCCGAGCGCCGTATAGTGGGGTTTTTCCCAGTCCTCAGGGCTGAGACTGGCGAGCAAGTGGTTCAACCGGGCGTACGCAGCAAGGAAAGTGGCAAGGACCTGATCTCCCAGTGCCTCACGTCTGGCGAGGACGCGCTGCGCATTGCCTTCGGCGAAGGCAGCAGCATTGGTCGGGCCAGACGCCTGACGCCCTGCAGGCGGCGAGGCATCCCCCTGCACACTGCGGGTTATTACGTCAGTGTACACCTCCGCACCACTCGCGAGGTGGGCAACCACATCTCGTACCTCCCAGCGCATACAGGCACTGGGTCGGCTCCAGGCTTCGGGCGGTAACGTGGTAAGGTACTGCGTGAGGCGTTCCGACTCCGCGATGATGAGCTGAACTGTTTCTTCCGGTGTGTCCATATTTTCGCCCTCTTGTCCCTGTCGATGTTGAGCACCTAGGGACTCAAAAATAATTAATTATCCCGAAGCGTCAACGGAGGAGCGACAATATCTACAAACCATTTCCCTAGGACGGGCAGCCGTTGGAGGCGGGCTTCTACAGCCTCCATCGCGTCCTTCGTCAAAGTAACCCCTGTCTGATAGGTCGCGGTCACCAGGGCCACGACAGGGTGTTTGCCGCTCCATGTCATGGTCTTGGTAAACTGGAGCACCGTGTCAAGCGAGTCGAGCAAGGCCCCGTTCCAATGGTTCTCGAGGATGCCCCAACAACGTTCGATCGGATTGTACTTGCTATGCTATGGCGGATAGTACGCCAGCCGGACTGTGAGATGAGACTGCTGCACGAAGGCGACGAGTCGCTGCCTAAATTGGGTGCGCCGGCTGTGATTCTCGGGGCCATTATCCCGATTGAGCACCAGGGTCGTGAGGTGGGCGAAGCGCTCGCGGACTGTCTCCCACCACTCGGCGAGGCGATCGACAAGGCAATCACTGGTCACTGTGGATGTGACCCCATACACCAAGAGCTCGCCCATGGTGGGCAGGAAGAGGCCCACGGGCGTGACCGTCGCCTCCGGGGCAAAATCGTGGTCAGCGGCATGCACCTGCCCGCGGTTCTTCCCGCCGCGGGCGCAGGGGCCAATTTTGACAGTCGCTTTGGCATCCATGGAGATGCGCAAGACGTCGTCCGCAGCAGCAGCAGCCTGATTGATCTGGTTGACCTTGGCGAAGATGGCGTCCGTTGCGGGAATTTTTTGGGGGCTGACTCTTGGCGACCTTTTTGGGATAGTAACCCAAGGCGTTGAGTTTCGTTGTGAGCGTCTGTACGGTGGGTAGTGCAGCGTCCGTGTAGCCTTTCTGCACGATGAGCTGACGGCGGACTTCGGCGGCACTCCATCGGGTAGAGAGCCGCGCCGTGCGAAACTGCGGGTCGGTCTGACTCTGGCTATCGACGATGGCTGTGATCTCGGTGAGGAGGGAGGGCAGGTGATCTTCTGCGCGCTTGCGACCACGGGCCGCAAAGGCATCGAGACACCGGAAGCCGCTCTCCAACTCCTGGCTGCCTTTGCGGATAGTCACACGGCTCCAGCCGAGTGCACGTTCTGCGCGCCGTTGCCCGCCTACACCTAGTGCTTTGACGGTACGCGCCATAAAGAGCCGGCGGGCACGTCCTTTCAGAGACCGGGCTGTATCAACAAAGAGGATCTTGAGCGAGTCGGTCAATTCCATGTGGGGACCTCCAGTAGGTGATTGTCTGGAGGATAACACGTTAGTTGGGAAAGTTTAATTTTACAGAGTCCCCTAACCATTGCTTAACAGGCCCAGTAACACTGGCGCTGCGATACGCGGCCATAAGGCTTTTCACCGCACGGGGAATGTCTTCATGGCCGCTTCGTCCTCGGCTGCCACATCCGACAGCGCCAGCTCCCGATAGACCGCGAGACTCTGCTCCGTTGTATGCCCACTGAGCAGCTGCAGCTTGGGACTGATAATACCCTGCTTCGTCAGATACGTGATGAGTTGATGGCGAAACAGATGGGGATAGACGCGCTTGGCAATCCCAGCGGCAGCGGCGTATTGCTTGACGATCTGTCGAAGCCGCCGCGTGGAGTAGGGTCGGTACCGGTTGGATTCGAATAAATAGGTGGCGCCGTGTCGCCGCTGGCCTTCCACGTATTGGGCGAGCTCCCCGCGAAAGCCGGAGGGAAACAGCACATACCGATCTTTGTGCCCCTTGCCCTGCGTGATGCGGAGGTGACAGGTCTGCAGATCTACATCGGTGACGCGGAGCTGCGCGAGTTCGGCATTGCGGATCCCCGTGAAGAGGAGCAGCTTGAGCATCACCACATGCGTCAGCTGTTGCGCCTGCCAGATGGCCTCGTAGAAGGCTACTAATTCCGCATCCGTCAGTAATTCCGGCAACCGCTTGGCGGGGCGAGCAGGCCCGACGTCCAGCAGGGCTCGCGTATGCTGGAAGACTTTCTTCAGGTAGTGGACATCGGGGTGCTGCGAGCGCAGCACGCGCACCAGTTTCTTGGCCATGACTTTGGGGGGTAGACGGGACGCCATCACGCCGCCTCCAGGAGCGAAGGCCGATCGCGATCCAGGGTGAACAACCCATAAGGATTCACGTGTTCATAAAACAATGGGGTTAAGGCGCGATGGTCCGCGTCGGTGAGGTGCGGGAGTAACTGATGCTGCTCCAGGGTCTTTTCCACCAGCAGGGTATTGATGAGCATGAGGCAGTTTTGCAGGAGCTGGAGGGCGAGGGTCGTGATCTCTTGCTGCTCCCGCTGATTCGTGGCAAAGACGCCCTGTCGGCCGTAACAGAGGAAGTCATTGGCCTCATTCCACCGTTCGACGACGTTCAAGCCCGCCTCCACTTCATGCCGCAACTCCAAGGACGATAAATACTCACACAGATAGATGGTCTTCTCGACTTTGCCCAACTCTGCCAGGGCCTTATAGGTCGGATGCGTCACGTTATAGGAGTTGCAGCGCTTGAGGATCGCCTCGGCCGTCGCGGTGCCCATCTTAAGGGCGACAGCATGCTTGACCATTTCATCGTATTGCGGCGCAATGAGGTCCCAACGAATCGGCCGGCTCAGGACGCCCGCGAGATTGGGAAAGGCACTTGTCATGCCTGTGTCCGGCAGCTAGAGCCGCTCGTATTTGATGCGCTTGAGGCGGGGCATTAAGCGCACGCCCCCCAACAGGTGACAGAACGCAAAGGCGACCTCAGACTGGCCATGGGAGTCCACAAAGTTTTTCTCCACCCGCATCTCCGTATCGTGGCGAATGAGGCCTTCGATCATCGCGGCGACTTCGGAGAAGGAGAAGTTGCGCAGTTGCGAGTAGATACAGACCGCATTGGTTTCCACGTGCCAGTATACGAGGATGCCATAGCCTTTGTACCGCGAGCGCCATTCGGTCATCAGATTCTGCCGCCAACTCTCAAACCGTTTGCCATCCGAGGCACAGGCGTGGCCGTCGCCCCACAGCTGCGGGTTCCGCAGGGCCACAATTTTGTTGACCACCGCGCCATTGGCATGGCGCAGGGCCTCCCCCGTGATGTAATGCTTCCGGACATAGAGTAGCTCATCGTAGCCGTAGTGCGGATTGGCGGTGGCGACGCGTTTGATGCCCGTATTGGTGCCTTCGGCAAAGAGGTCAAGCAGCAGGAGGGGGCGCAACGACTCGCGGGAGCGCACCTCTTTGGTGCCGGAATGGGTAAAGAAGGGGCTAAACCCGATGAGCCGATCTGCTTCGGCCACGACATCCAGCAGATTCAGGATGCCATAGCGGCGTTGGACCAAGCCTTTGATGCGGTCCACGGTGGGCGGCGCCGGTTGGGCGGTCAACCGCTCCACCGCAAAGAGCCGGCGGTCCTCGTTCGCCGCCGGGGGCGCCAAGTGCACATGCGGGTTGCGCGGCAGCTCCCGGTTGAACTGGCTGAGCGTCTGCGTGAGCCGGTCACGGAAGGGATCCAGAAACGACCGCACCTCGATAGGTTGCTGGAGCGTCTGGTAGTAGGCCGTGCGTTGGGTCTCCTCCGTCCAGTTCGCCGGCAGATCCGCGCTGGGATTGCGGAAGGCATACGCCCCCTCCACCCAGACTTCTTTGCATTTTAAGGCGCGCTCCAGGCGTTGCAAGACGCAGAGTTCATAGTACTGCCGGTTGATGCGGGTGGTCCCGGCGTGCTCCTCGAGGACCGTCCCGCGCCAACTGGGCAGGACGCCGCCGTCCACCGGGGCATCTGCGGGGAGGTAGGGCGTCGTCCTGCCCACATACTGCTTAATGACGGCCAGGGCCTCAATGACGGGCTGAAAGCGATTCTCGCTCCGAAAGGTGAGATGTTCGAGGATCCAGGGCAGCATCTGCCGGTAGTGGTGGATATACTTCTGGCGCATAACCGATTGATACCAGATACGGTACTGGGGGCCACTGGCCTTGGCCTCTGCAGCAAGATCCCGAAAAGTCTCTTCCTTGACCTGCGGGAAGAGTACCGTCCGAATCGTGCCATCGGGCTCCTCGACCACCGCTTCCGCGATGCGGTAGAGGAGCTGCACTTTCCCGGTAACGCGTTTGATATCCTGGAGCAGCGTCGTCTCGAAGTGCTTCTCGGTCTGGGTATCGATGCGCCGAATCACGTCCAGGGTCATACGCACCGCGTCATCGATGACATCCATGGTATGGACGTGCACAAAGCACGCTAAGAGCGCATAGCGGATGGCCGGGGGATGCGTCCGCATCTCACCAGCGCGTTCATTGGCGGCGCGTCGTTTGAGCAGTTGTAACACTTTCTCCGAGACGCCGGTGCAGACGGTGGGTGGGACACCAAGGTCTCGGAGCGTTTGGAGTTTCGTCAACTCGTGCTGCAGATTCTTGACACCAGGGGCAGACGGTGTGGCTTTGAGTTGGTCAAACAAGGACTGCGACGCGTCTGACTCCACGAGCAGGAGGGCATCAAGGCGTGCAAGGACCTCTGAGGGAAGCTGGGCGGTGCCCCGCGTATAGAGGTCCTGAAAAAAGCCGTGGAGAGCAGTCCGGACCAGGCGCTGGAATTCGCGTTCCGCGGGCAGTTCCAGCCCAAGTTCTCGACAATGCGTATACGCACATTCGCACAAATCTTCTTCGGTTGGAGCTGTGGGTGCCCCAGACGTGCGCAGCCACGTTTCGAGGGTCTGCTTGTCGTGCCCCGTTGGGAAGCGAAAGCCCGTATGCTGCCGAATAAGCAGCAAATGGCGATCGTGTGTCGTGCTATGCCACGGATAATCTGGCGTGTGGTCCCACAGCAGGTGCAACTGATGCGCCAGGAAAGTCCGGACAGCCGCGGGCACCTGGGAGAGCGCACTGGGGAAATAGCCTAAATACTGGACGGCTTTGAGCAAGACGGCCACCGCATGGCGATTCACTGCCCCATAGCAGGTCTCAACCACGGCGCGTTCGGCAGGCGTTAACAAAAAGTGCTCGACGAGTTCATCGTGCGTATAGGTGGCTTTGAAGCACGGATAGGCACCTTTCATACCCCTCTCCTCACGGCGCCAGTGGCTCATTTCCCAGACCACGAGGAACCGGATCTTTGCGGGACGATAGGGACGAAGCTGGAGCAGGTGGCGAAGGATTGTACGGCAGAAGTGCCAGTGTCAAAAGTAAAAACGGAAATACATACCTTGCGGAAAGGGCAAATGGGGTCTTATCGCACGTTCCCTCCTGTAGGGCCTACAAGCGGGCAGCTGCTTGACTGGCAGCGAACTTATGAAACGGACATCTAGGCATCAGACAGTCGAGGCCGCTTCATCACCTCGCCCACACACATGGCGTCCTGCCACTGTCACAGCTCATGCCAGTCTTTGCTACGGTTATTTGCAAGGCATGTGCCATGGGTGTAGCTGTGCCCCGCGCAAAGCTTCTAGAGTTCGATAAAACAATGCTGAAGGGGGCGTGTGGGCAATGCAGAGAGGGGCGGGAAAGCGCCGCGATTTTCTGACAGCTATGTCTGAGGAAAGGTGAAAATCAACGAAGATGTCTCACACCACTGCATACACTCAGGTCGCGACGCGAATCCCTGGCTTGGCTCATGAGCAGCACCATTGCCCCAAGGTGTAAGGCATGCCAACTCTGCAGCATGGCCTCCGCATCACCCACGGTTGCTCTGCCTGCGTCACTGAGGCAGCGCTCGGCGGGGTCAGTGGCATGGGCGTGATCAACACAATTGTTGGTATTCAAATATAGTAGGACAATTTTGTACAAATGTCTCTTCCTTACCCCGCAGGGTGATTGTGAAGTAATATCTCAATTTTTCAAAAGGATACAAGGTTTTTCAATGGTCCTGAAGCGAGCTGGTATTACTCTTGCTGTGTCGTGGGCAGTAGAGCAAAGAGAGGTCTTGCTCTGGGGGAATGTCCCCCAGGGATCTTTGCCTGTGCCAGGCTTCAAGAGGATCAGCCATGCCACAAGAAGTGACGCGTCGACGCTTCATGTTTCAGACCCTGGGTGTGATTGGGGGGGCCACGGTCTCAGGGCCGCTCTTCCCGCTGCTCGCCGAGGCAGCCAAGCGCAAACAGGTCCTGCGCGTAGCCATCGAGAGAGATTTTGAGACGCTCCGTCCGGAGCTGTCGGCCGGTGATACTGCCAACCTGCTGCGGCGGCTGATTTACACGACCCCGATTCTTTGGGGCACGCAACAGCGGCCAGATGGCTCGCTCATCTACAATATGGACAGTATTGAAACGGTGCTCGCCACCGCCTACAAGGTCTCTGAGGACCGGCAGCTTATTGAGTTTACCTTACATCCCAACGCCAAATTTGCTAACGGCGATCCCATCAACGCCCAGGCGCTCAAGGAGTCGTATGCCTGGTTCCTGGGTGCCAAGGGCTCTGGACAACTACGGGTCAACGGTCTGCCAAGCGAAGATCGGATTGAGGTGGTCGATGACCTGACGGTGCGCCTACATCTCGACCGCCCTGTGGCCTGGGGCCTCATCGGCAACGCGCTTTTAAGCAGTAGCAGTATTGTGCATGCCAAGGAGATCATGAAGCACGCCACCGCCGACGATCCCTATGGGACCAAATGGTTAGAGACCAAGACCGTCGAATCGGGGCCATTTATCATCGAGAACTGGCAAAAAGGTGCGATGATGAGTCTCGTCCCGAATCCGCACGCCTTCCAGCCCGCTAAACTCGAACGCATTCTCTTACAGATTATCCCCGATGCCTCTACCCGACGCATTGTCCTGGAACGCGGCGACGTCGATTTCGCTGTGCAACTTGCCACCAAGGACATTCCGGATTTGCGCAAGGTCTCGGGCGTCAAAGTGCTCTCGTATCCCAGTGCCCGAGGGTGGTGGTTGGGGATGACGTGGAACAAGGCACCGTTCAACAATATCCACTTCCGCCGTGCCATGGCCTGGGCCATGCCCTACGAAACACTGCTGCAAGTCGTCACCCAGGGATTGGCCGAGCGCTCCCGGAGCTGTGTGCCAAACAATATCAGTGGCTATGTGGGGGACCTCTGGCCTTATGAAACCAACCTGGAGAAAGCCCGTGAGGCATTGGCTCAGGCGCAGGTGCCAGAGGGCTTCACAGTGACCGTACCAGTCTATGCTGGCGATCTTTTTGACGAAGAAGCCACGGTCTTGATCAAGGAGAGCCTGGCCAAACTCGGCCTCACGCTCAGCATCCAAAAAATGCCCATCAGCCAGAAACGGACGCTCATGACCAAGAAACAGGTCGACATGGCGGTTTATGACTGGCGGCCATGGGTACCCGATGCTGGCTACTTTATCTACTGGAACTGGCTCCCGGACAGCTTTACCAACTACTGGAACTATGTCAATCCCGAGGCGCAGGCACTCGGCAATGAGTCCATTACCATGGCCATCGGCTCGCCAGAACGCAATGCCAAGCTGCGGCGGTTTCAGGAAATCGTCAATGGCGATATCGGTCTGGTGCCTCTCTTTACACAATTTGACAATCTCGTCATGCGGGAACATGTCCAGGGCTATATCTATTACCCGGATGCGATCCCCCCGCTCGCCAAGTTGAGCCTGGGGTAGATAAGAGGAGGAGGCGCTATGCCAACAGCGGTGACGCGGCGACGATTCATGGGGCAAACCCTGGGCGTGATCGGGGGGACGATGGTCTCAGGGCCGCTCCTGCCACTGCTCGCTGAGGCGGCCAAGCGCAAACAGGTTCTGCGGGTCGCCGTGGAGCGGGATTTTGAGTCACTCCGCCCGGATATGTCGGCCGGGTATACCAACTTCATGCTGAAGCGACTCATCTACACAACAGCGCTTCTCTGGGGCACCAAACAACGTCCGGATGGCACGCTTACCTATGATCTCAACACCATCGAGCCACTGCTCTTAACCGCTTATAAGGTCTCGGACGATCGGCAGCTCATCGAATTTACCCTACGGCCCAATGCCAAATTTGCCAATGGAGATCCTTTACATGCGCCGGCCCTTAAGGAGGCGTATGCCTGGCTCTTTGCCAATGGAGGATCAGGCGGGAACCAGCTCAAGGTCAATGGCGTGCCAAACGCCGAGCACATTGAGGCGGTCGATGACGTGACGCTCCGCCTGCATCTCGATCGCCCCGTAGCGTGGGGACTTTACGGCAATGCCCTCCTCGGCACCAGTATTGTACACGCCAAGGAGATCATGAAGCACGCCACCGCCGACGATCCCTATGGGCTCAAATGGTTAGAGACCAAGACGATAGCATCGGGGCCATTTGTCATCGAGACCTGGCAGAAAGGCTCGATGATGAGTCTGGTGCCCAACCCCCATGCGGTCCAGCCCTCCACACTCGAACGCATTATCCTGCAGGTCGTCCCTGATGCGTCCACCCGGCGCATTGTCCTGGAACGCGGGGACGTCGATTTTGCCATGCAAATTTCGACCAAGGACATTCCGGATTTGCGCAAGGCTTCTGGCGTCAAAGTGACCTCGTATCCGAGTTCCAGGGGGTGGTGGTTCGGGATGACGTGGCGCAAGGAGCCGTTCAACAATATGCACTTCCGCCGCGCCATGGCCTGGGCCATGCCCTACGAAACACTGCTGCAGGTCGTCACCCAGGGGCTCGCCGAGCGCTTACGGAGCTGTGTGCCGAACAACATTAGTGGGTATGTTGAAGAGCTCTGGCCGTATGAAACCAACCTGGAGAAAGCCCGCGAGGAGTTGGCGCAAGTGCAGGTGCCCGAGGGTTTTACGGTGACCGTGCCGGTCTCGGCTGGCGACCTCTTCGACGAGGAGGCGACGGTCCTGATCAAGGAGAGCCTGGCCAAACTCGGTATCACGCTCAGCATCCAGAAAATGCCAACCGGCCAGAAACGGACGCTCCTGACCAACAAACAGGTCGACATGGCGGTCTATGACTGGCGACCCTGGACCCCTGATGCGGGCTACTTCATCCACTGGAACTGGCTCCCAGACAGCTTCTGGAATTGCTGGAGTTATGTCAATCCCGAGGCCCAAACGCTGGGCTATGAGACCATCACCATGGCCACTGGCGCGCCGGAACGTCAGGCCAAACTGCGGCGGTTTCAGGAAATCGTCAATGGCGATATCGGCTTGATTCCATTGGTTTCGGAATTTGAGAATGTCGTCACACGAGAGAACGTGCAGGGCTATGTGTCGTATCCCGATGGCATACCCGTGCTCGCCAAGCTGAGCCTGGAGTAGGGGCATAGGGTATGCCTTACGGCCTTCAGGAGGGAGTTTGTGGAGCTCATCAACTACGTTGTGCGGCGCCTTGCGCTCATCATTCCCACGTTACTCGGCGCCAGTCTGGTCATGTTCGTGCTGACCACGCTGATCCCCGGTGACCCGGCGCTCATGCGCCTGGGCAACTTTGCTACCGCAGAGCAACTCAAGAGTCTGCGCGAGGAGATGGGGCTCGACAAGCCTCCCTATGAGCGCTATGTGCTCTATCTTGGAGGCCTTGTGCGGGGCGATATGGGGCGCTCCTGGCGCACGGGCAATCTGGTGCTCGACGATTTGCAGGCGCGCTTGCCCATGAGTCTGGAACTGGGGGTCTGTAGCATGCTCCTGGCCATCGCCATTGGCATTCCTATCGGTGTATGGGGCGCTGCCAGCAAAGACTCAGTAGTCGACTATGGGGGCAAGGCGTATGGGATTCTCGGGGTGGCCATGCCCCTCTTCTGGGGTGGATTGGTGTTGGTGTACCTGTTCTATTTCAAGTTCGGGATCGCTCCGGCCCCCACTGGTCGCATCGATATGCTGGTATCGCCACCCACGCACCTCACCGGCTCCTACCTCCTGGACAGCCTACTCACGGGCGATCTGGAGGCATTCCTGTCGAGCGCTGCCCATCTCGTGCTGCCAGTCATCACGCTGGCCTTTGTCACGGGTGCCTCGATTGCCCGCATGACCTACACCTCCATGCGCAAAGTCCTGGCTTCACAGTTTATTCAGGTCAGTCACGCCTATGGCATATCTCCCCGGGCTATTGTCTACAAGTTTGCCCTGAAAAATGCCCTCATGCCGGTGGTCACCCTGATCGGTTTGCAGGTGGGTTTTCTCATCGGCGGCGTCGTGCTCGTTGAGGTGGTGTTTTCTCTGCCCGGGATCGGACGCTATGCCGTTGAGAGTCTCCTGGTCAACGATTTTGCGCCGGTCCAGGGCTTCGTCCTGCTCGTGCTGGTGGTGTACCTGTTGATCAACCTGCTGGTTGATCTCCTGTACAGTGTCCTCAACCCGCAAGTACACAATGGATAGGAATCACTATGGCAACAGCCCAAAGTACGACACAGGTCCTACGGCTTCCAGCGCTCCCAATCGAACGTCTCTGGAAGCGCGCGCCAGTCAAACGGGCGTTGGCAGGCAACACGCTCTACCGGCTTGGGGTGCTGATCACCCTGTTTTGGGTCGGGGTGGCCCTGCTGGCGCCGTGGCTCGCGCCGTATAGCCCCACGCAGGGTGAGGCGGCTCTGGCGCAGGGTGGCCCCTCACTGGCCCACCTTTTCGGCCTTGACAAGTATGGACGCGATATCCTCACACGGGTGGTCTATGGCAGCCGGTATGACCTCTGTATTGCCGTGACCGTGGTAGGGTGTTCTCTGGTCGTAGGGACGCTGATTGGCAGCATATCGGGGTTCCTGGGTGGGAAAATGGATAATTTGATTATGCGCGTCATGGATATGCTGCTGGCCTTTCCGAGTTTTGTCCTGGCCCTGGTCTTTGTAGCGGTCTTTCGCCCCAGCCTGATGACCCTCATGATCGCTTTGAGTATCCGGTTTATCCCGATGTATGCCCGCCTGGTGCGTGGCGAGATGTTCGTGGAACGGGTCAAAGAGTATGCGGTGGCGGCGCAAGCCATTGGCAGTGCGCAGGTGCGTCTGGTGTTCCGCCATCTGCTGCCCAATTCCCTGTCGCCGCTCATCACGCAGTCCACCACGAATATCTCCTGGGCTGTCCTGAATACCGCCGGGTTGAGTTTTTTAGGGGTCGGGATCCAGCCGCCCACGCCTGAATGGGGCGTCATGATCAGTGAAGGCAGCCCCTATATTGTCTCCGGTCAGTGGTGGATGTCGTTCTTCCCCGGGATGGCGCTCATCCTCATGACGGCAGGGTTTATTCTGGTCGGCGACGGCCTGAGTGCCCGTACAGAGCGGTAGGAGGTCTTTGCAGGAAGTCAGGAAAAGAGGGAAAATGGCGGATGCCATGGCGTCTCGATCCCCTATCGGAAATGCACGTCAGCGCGGGATGTGAGCATCGTCAATGCGGCTATGTCCCAGATGATCGGCATCTTGCAATGAGGAGAAGGGCCATGGGAAGGCCAGGATCACGAGGTGAACATGCCCTCCAACAACACTTCGGGACGCAAGCTCGTGCCGCTGCCTTTTACCAGCATCAGATGCTCGACCATCTGAACGCCGAGATGTGTGCCTTCATTGCACGGCAAGAGATGGTCTTCATTGCAACGGCGGATAGCCATGGCGAGTGCGACTGCTCATTCCGGGCTGGCTTGCCGGGATTTGTCCACGTCCTCGATG
>Ga0209382_10006907_pt1 | contig 14541 bp, 13 predicted proteins | sample SoiMetdeltSBSDD5_FD_187599 | JGI IMG/M metagenome (GOLD analysis project Ga0209382, IMG submission 187599) | Bulk soil microbial communities from a Populus tree surrounding site in Tennessee, USA - Soil MetaG P. deltoides SBSDD5 (SPAdes) (version 2) | ecosystem: Environmental > Terrestrial >... | reverse complement strand
TGGAGTTGTGCGTGATGATCGATGCGTTTCGCCGATCGTCGGCGTCGCGCATCACAGCGGTGATTCCGTACTACGGCTACGCGCGGCAGGATCGCAAGGACAAGCCACGCGTGCCGATCTCGGCCAAGCTCGTGGCAAACCTGCTGAGCGCGGCCGGAACGAATCGCGTGTTGACGATGGATCTGCACAAGGCGCAGATCCAGGGGTTCTTTGACATCCCAGTCGATCACCTGTTCGCGGCGCCGGTGATCATCGATTACTGTTCGCGGCTGGCGTTCCCGAACCTGACGATTGTGTCGCCGGATGCGGGCGGCGCCGAACGTGCTCGAGCGTATGCGAAGCGCCTCGATGCCGACTTGGCGATCATCGACAAACGACGCAGCGAGGGCGGGACGGCGGAAGTGATGAACGTGATCGGTGATGTCACTGGCCAGACGTGCATCATCCAGGACGACATCATCGATACGGCCGGCACGATCGTGAAGGCGGCGCAAGCGCTGAAGGACAACGGCGCGCAGCGGGTGCTCGCCTGTGCCGTGCACGGAGTCCTCTCAGGTCCTGCTATCGCGCGCCTCGAAGCGGCGCCGATCGATCAGGTGATTATCACCAACACGATTCCCCTCAGCGGTGAACGTGCGCGGTGCAGCAAGATCAAGGTGCTCTCGGTCGCGAGGCTTTTGGGCCAGGCGATCCGGAGCATTCATGAGGAGACATCGGTTAGTTCGTTGTTTGTGTGAATGAAAGTTTCCAGTTCCCAGTCTCCAGTTTCCAGTCGGAAATTGGCCGATCAAACAACTGGAAACTGGTAACTGGAAACTGGTAACTGAGATGGACGCAACATTACAAGCAGAGAAACGTGAAGGACGCGGCAAGAACGAGGCGCGGCGGCTGCGCGCAAGTGGCCGAATTCCAGCCGTTGTGTATGGCGCCGACAAGGGCAAGGCGGTGGAGATCGCCGTCGATCCAAAAACGCTGATGCGGATCCTGCACTCCGAGTCGGGCGTGAACACGCTCATCGGGCTGCAGCTCGACGGCGGCAACACGCGCGTGCTGGTGAAGGAGTATCAGGTCGATCCCATCGATCACAAGCTGCTTCACGCCGACTTCTACCAGGTGGCGATGGACAAGACGATCACCGTCACTGTCCCGATCGTCCTGAAGGGGGAAGCAAAGGGCGTCAAGCAACAGGGCGGCATCGTCGACTTCGTCAATCGCGAGATCGAGATCGAAGTGCTGCCAGGCGATATCCCGGAGAACATCACCGTGGATATCAGCGAATTGATGCTGCACGAAGGCGTTCGCGTGCGCGATCTGCAGACAGACGGGTCGAAGTGGAAGGCGACGAGCGATGCCGACATGATGATCGTCCATGTCGTGACGCTGCGCGTCGAAGAAGAGCCCGCGCCGGCGGATGCGGCTGCTGCGGCTGCGACCGCTGCACCGGCCGAGCCCGAGGTGATCAAGAAGGGTAAGGTCGAGAAGCCGGAAGAAGAGGCTGCCGCAGCGAAAGAGAAGAAGTAGCGCCTGCGTCCGCCGAGCGCGCGCGAGCGGGGGTGGGGCCCCGCGAGCAGTGAGTAAAGCTGACGGGGCCCTGGATGAAGCTTGTAGTTGGTTTAGGCAATCTTGGCCGCAAGTACGCCGGTACCCGGCACAACGTCGGCTTCGCTGTCGTCGACCTGGTTGCCGAGCGGCATCGACTCGAGTGGGAGTCGTCGCCGACCGAAGGATTGCAGGCGCGGTGGCGGGCGCAATCAGCCATCGTCGCGAAGCCGCTGACCTTCATGAATCTCAGCGGCATCGCCATCGGCGAGCTGCTGCGGTTCTACAAGATCGACCTTCCGGATCTGTTTGTCATCGTCGACGACATTTATCTGGAACTCGGAAGGCTCAGAGCGCGGCCTTCCGGATCGGCCGGCGGCCATAATGGCCTGAAGTCGATCATCAGCGCGCTCGGAACCGAAGAATTTGCACGGCTGCGGGTCGGGGTCGGGCGCGGAGATCGCCCGGGCGGATTTGCCGATCACGTGCTGGCGAGGTTCGAACCGGAGGAGCGGGACGAAATCGTCGAGGCGACGGGCCGCGCCGCGGACGCCGCCGAACTGTTCGTCACCGAGGGCATCGTGCCGGTGATGAACAGGTTCAACAGGAAAGAAGACGGGGAATAGACAACCTAAACCTGGCTTCTCCTTGCTACGAAAAAGTAGCCAGTTTCCAGTCTCCAGTTTCCAGTGAGTTCTTACTGGGAACTGGCAACTGGTAACTGGGAACTGACAGGTAGCCGCACAGACCATAAGGAGACACATGAGCACCACACGACAGTACGAGCTCGTCTACATCATCACGCCTGAGGCGAGCGAACAGGAGGTTGCCGATCTGCACACGCAGATCGAGCAGATCGTCCAGCGCTTCAACGGCACGCTCGACAAGACTGAAAATTGGGGACGCAAGCGGCTCGCCTACGACATTGGGCATCACCGCGAGGGCACCTACGTCGTCGAAACGATCAGCGGCTCGGGAGAGCTGATGAAGGAAATCGATCGGCGCCTGCGCGTGATCGACCAGGTCATCCGTCATCTCATCGTCCGTGTCGACGAGGAACTGCGGGTTGCGCAGCGGACGAGCGAAGCGCGCAAGAAGTTCTCGGCGCGCCGCCGCGTTGCCCGTGGCCTGCCGCCCGAGCGCCAGCCTGGTGAAGGCCGCGGCGATGCCGATTCTCAGGACGACATGGAAGGCTTGGAGGTCCAGCGATGAGGGAAGAGCGAGGGGGCCGCGGCGGGCGCGGGGGAGACAAGAAGGACGGAAAGGGAGGCGGCGGCGCCGATTCGCCGCGCCGTGGATTCTTCCGGCGTCGACGCGTCTGCAAGTTCTGCGCGGAAAAAATCGACTACATCAATTACAAGGATGTGCGGCTGCTGGCGCCGTTTCTGCCGGAGCGCGGCAAGATCCAGCCGCGGCGGATTTCCGGCACATGCGCTTTGCATCAGCGCAAATTGCAGGTCGCGATCAAGCGCGCGCGTCAGCTGGCGCTGATTCCGTACGTGACCGATTAGGACGACATCATGGAAGTCATTCTGAGAGAACACGTCGAACATCTGGGGCGCCGCGGCGACATTGTCAAGGTCGCCGAAGGATACGCTCGCAACTATCTGTTGCCGCGTAAGCTCGCGCTGGCGGTCAACGAGGGCAACAAACGCCAGATCGAACGCGAACGCAAGAACGCCGAGGCGCGCGAACTCGAAGAGAAGACGCAGGCCGAAGCATTTGCCGCGCGACTGGCGGAGCTCGAAATCGCGATCCCGCGGCGAGTTGGCGAGAACGACACGCTCTACGGATCGGTCACCACCGTCGATATCGCGTCGGCGCTCGCGGCGAAGGGCTTCGAAGTCGATCGGCGCAAGATCGTGCTCGCCGAACCGCTGAAGGGTCTTGGTCAAGTGACCGTGCCGATCAAGATCCACAGAGACGTGACAGCGCAGGTCAAAGTCAGGGTGGTTCCGGAGAGCAAATAAAAATTTTTCTTTTCAGGAAATCTTGTGGCTTCCGCCTACAGGCGGAAGAAAAATTTCTGTTACACTGCGGGGCGCCGCGAAGATCGTCGCGGCGCCCCTTTTTTTATTTTCACGACGCCTCTTGGCTGACCTCGCTACTCCGACGCGGACGCTTCCCCATAGCCTCGACGCGGAAAAGTCCGTGCTCGGCGCGATCCTCATTCACAACGACGCCTTCAACGCTGCCGCCGAGGTGATCGACGCGGGAGATTTCTTCCGCGACGCGCACCGGCGGATCTTCGATCGCATGGTCGCGCTCAACGAGCGCGGCGACGCGATTGATTTCATCACGCTCAAAGAGGAGTTGTCGCGCCGCGGCGATCTCGACGAGGTCGGCGGCCCGGCGTACATCGCCGCGCTCGCTGACGGCGTTCCGCGATCCGCCAACGTCGAGTATTACGCGAAGATCGTCAAAGAGAAGTCGACCCTTCGCAACCTTATTCATTCGGCGAACAAGATTCTTGCCGACGCGTACGAGGCGGAGGACGAGCCAGATCTCCTGCTCGACAGTGCCGAACGGGCGATCTTCGCGATTGCCGAGGATCGCATCCGCACCGGCTTCGTGCCGCTCCGCGACCTCGTGCAGACCAGCTTTACCACGATTGAAAAGCTGCAGCAGCACAAGGGTCTGGTCACCGGTGTGCCGACCGGCTTCGTCGATCTCGATGAGATGACGTCTGGGTTGCAGCCGTCGGACCTGATCCTGGTGGCCGCGCGTCCGTCGATGGGAAAGACGAGCTTCGTCCTCAACGTCGCCCAGCATGTGGGAACGTCGACGGACATGACAGTGGGATTCTTCAGCCTCGAGATGTCGAAGGAGCAGCTGTTCATGCGCATGCTGACGTCCGAGGCGCGCATCGATGCCCACCGGTTCCGCAGCGGGTATCTCAGCGAGAAAGATTACGGCCGCCTGTCGCATGCGCTTGGCACGCTCGCGGAAGCGCGTGTGTTCATCGACGACACGGCCTCGCTCGGCGTGCTCGAAATGCGCGCCAAAGCGCGGCGCCTGAAAGCGGAGCATGGGCTGCACCTGCTGATCATTGATTACATTCAGTTGATGCAGGGGCGCGGACGGTTCGAGAGCCGTCAGGTGGAGCTGGCGTCGATTTCACGATCGCTCAAAGGCCTGGCGAAGGAACTCCACGTGCCGATCATCGCGCTGTCGCAGTTGTCGCGCGCGCCGGAAACGCGATCGGATCATCGACCGCAGTTGTCCGACCTCCGCGAGTCGGGCGCGCTCGAGCAGGATGCCGACGTCGTGATGTTCATTTACCGCGAAGAACAGTACCGCGATGCCGACGGCGCCCCGAATCAAGATGCTGAAGGCGTCGCCGAGATCATCATCGGCAAGCAGCGCAACGGCCCGGTCGGCACGACCAAGCTCGCGTTTATCAAGGAGCACACGCGGTTTGAGAATCTTGCCCATGGAGCTCCGTGAGCACTCGGCCGACCGTCGCTCGCGTTGACCTTGACGCGATTCGCTCGAACCTTCGCGCGATCTCCGACTTTCTCGCAAGCTCCACTCACAGCCCTGTTCCCAAGATCATCGCGGTCGTCAAAGCGAACGCCTACGGTCACGGCGCGGCGGAAGTCGGGCCCGCACTCGAGCAGGCGGGTGCGGCGATGCTGGCCTGCGCTGATATCGAAGAAGGGATCGTCCTTCGACGCGCGGGCGTGCGGATACCAATCCTCGTCTTTGGCGCACTCGGAATCAGCGACCTTCATGGCGTCTTTCAGCATTATCTGACGCCGACCATCTCCACACCATCGGCCGCACGAGCGCTGCAGGCCGCGGCGGCGAAGCATGCAGCCATTCTGAAGTGCCATCTGAAGATCGATACCGGTATGAACCGGCTTGGTTTCCGTCACGACAATATCAGCCGGACACTGCCTGAAGTCGCCGCCAGCCGCAACCTGTCGATCGATGCGGTTTACACGCACTTCGCGACCGCCGACGAGCCGGAGAGCGCAGCCTTCAATCAGCAGCGTGAGCGCTTCGAAGGGGCATGGCGGAAGCTGAACGACATCGGCATCGGCTCGCGCCTGCGGCATGCGGCGAACAGCGCCGCGATCCTGCGCGACGAGCGAGTCTGGTATGACTTCGTCCGGCCCGGGCTGCTGCTCTACGGGATCGTTCCGCCTCCGCTCGCCGCCACGCTATCGCTGCGACCTGCCCTGTCACTCCAGAGCCATATCGTGCATGTGAAAGGGTTGCGGCCGGGTGAAGGAACTGGCTACGGGCTGCACTCGGTGGCGGAGACGCCGCGGACGATCGCCGTCGTCCCGGCAGGTTATGCCGACGGCCTTGACCGACGCCTGGCAGGTCGCGGCCACATGCTCGTGCGCGGCCGGCGTGCGCCGATCGTTGGCTCCGTCTGCATGGACATGACAATGATCGACGTGACCGGCACCGAGGTTGCACCCGGTGACGAAGTCGTCATCATCGGCCAGCAGGGAACCGAGTCGCTCGACGTGCGCGAAATCGCCCTATCGATCGGAACGATTCCTTATGAATTGCTGTGCCGCGTCGGAGCGCGGATTGAACGCGTGTACAAGTGAAGTTTCCAGTTTCCAGTCGGACAGCGCAGAAATCGCCGCATCGAGCAGACCATCACGTTGAACTTTCTAGGAACTAGGAACTAGCAACTGGCAACTAGCAACTAGCAACTGGCAACAACTCAATGAAAACCAAGACAGTTTTTGCTTGCCAGGAATGCGGCGCCCAGTCGCAAAAATGGCTCGGCCGCTGCGCTGAGTGCGGCGCCTGGAACTCGCTCGTCGAGGAGCGCGCGGCAGAAGTCTCTGTTGCCACGACGTCTGAAGCGGCGAAGCGGTACACCCTCGCGGGAGGGGCCGGACCGCAGTTGTATGCCGACATCGATACCGTCGTCGCCGAGCGGCTGACAACGGGGATCGACGAATTCGATCGCGTGCTGGGCGGAGGCGTTGTTCCCGGATCGCTCGTGCTCATCGGTGGCGAACCCGGAATTGGAAAGTCAACACTGCTGCTGCAGGCCGCCGCTCACTTTGCGAAGTCATTCGGGCCGGTGTTGTACAGCTCCGGCGAGGAATCGGAACACCAGATCAAATCGCGCGGCGAGCGGTTGGAAATCGAACACGCGCCGCTCTACATCCTCGCGGAAACGTGTCTCGAACGCATTCTCGAAGAGATCGCCCGCCTCAAACCGAGCTTCATCATCGTTGATTCGATTCAGACCGTGTTTTCGCTTCGATTCCAATCGGCCCCTGGCAGCATCGGTCAGGTTCGCGAAGCGGCAACGCAGCTGCTGTTTGCCGCAAAGGGCCAGAACATCCCGACGTTCCTCGTCGGCCACGTCACGAAGGACGGCAACATCGCCGGTCCGAAGGCGCTCGAGCACATCGTCGACACCGTTTTGTACTTCGAGGGAGAGAAACATCACGCGCATCGCGTCGTCCGCGCGGTGAAGAATCGATTTGGCGCGGTCAGCGAGGTTGGCGTCTTCGAAATGACTGGCAGAGGTCTGAAAGCAGTGCCGAACCCCTCGAAGCTCTTTCTTGCCGAGAGGCCGGCCAGCGCATCGGGTTCAGCTGTTTTATGCTGCGTTGAAGGGTCGCGACCGATGCTGGTCGAGATCCAGGCGCTCGTCAGTACGAGTACCTACGGTAATGCGAGACGGATGGCCAGTGGAATCGACCAGAATCGACTCTCGCTTCTGCTGGCGGTGCTCGAGAAGCGGGCAGGCTTGAACCTGGCGGCAGACGATGTGTTCGTGAATGTTGCGGGAGGTATAGCCGTCGATGAACCTGCCGCGGATCTTGGAGTTGTCGCCGCCGTTGCGTCGAGCGTTCGCAATCGACCGGTCAAGGCGTCGACCGCGGTCTTCGGCGAGATCGGCCTCGCGGGCGAAGTGCGCGGCGTGAGTCAGGCTGCATTGCGAGTGCGGGAAGCGGCGCAGATGGGATTTACGCGATGCGTCGTGGCCCACGGCAACTGCGCGCCGGAAGACACGCCCGACGCCTGCGAGATCGTGGCCGTTCGGAATGTCTCGGAAGCGCTTGATGCCTTGATTGATTGGTGAGCCCGCCGTTTCCTCGCCCCTCAGTTTCCTCCCTCGTATCGCACCCCCGCAGTATCATAGACACAGTTTCATACCCGGAGCGTTCGATGGTCTGGTTCATACTCGTTCGCGTCCTTTTTATATTGGCGGTCAGCTACGCGGCTGTCGTGACTCGGCCGTTCGCCGTCAACGTGACCCTGACCGCTCTTATCGGGGTCGCGCTCGGCCTCCTCATCATTTGGCTCGAGTCGCGGCTTCGCTCGGCCGAGGTGACGGATCTGCTTGGCGCCTTGATCGGCGGTGCCATTGGACTCGGTCTCGCGAAGACGATTGGCGCTGCGCTCTTCTGGGCTGATACCGGCGACCGGCGCATCGTCTTTCTCCACAGCTTGATTCTGCTCGTCTTCCCCTACCTCGGCATCGTCATGGGTGCGCGAAAAGGGGAATGGCTCGAACCGGCAAGGATCGCGGCACTGTTCCGGAACGCGGGTCCGCAGAAGCGCTATCGCATTCTCGACACGAGCGTCATCATCGACGGCCGCATCGCCGATGTCTGCGAAACGGGATTCCTCGACGGGACGCTCGTCATTCCGCAGTTCGTGCTCAAGGAACTGCAGCTCGTCGCCGACTCAGCCGACTCGATGAAGCGCAATCGCGGCCGCCGCGGCCTCGACATTCTGCAGAAGATTCAGAAGATGTCCGGCGTCGACGTCATGATCTCGGACGTCGATTTTCCAGACATCCGCGAGGTCGATCTGAAGCTCATCGAGCTTGGTCGCACGCTGCAAGGAAAAATCGTCACGAATGATTTCAATCTGAACAAAGTGGCTCAGCTCCGGGGGGTCGAAGTTCTCAACATCAATGAGTTGGCGAACGCGCTCAAGCCGGTCGTGCTGCCTGGCGAGTTCATGAAGGTGTTCATCCTGAAAGAGGGTAAGGAGTACAACCAGGGGGTCGCCTACCTCGACGATGGAACCATGGTGGTTGTCGACAATGCGCGGCGGATGATCAGCCGCAACATCGACGTGGTCGTCACCAGTGTGCTGCAGACGACGGCGGGGAAGATGATCTTCGGACGCTACATCGAAGGCACATCGCCGGCCGCGCATCCGGCGGCGGCGCCGCAGAGTGCGGCGGGACAGGCGGCGCAGGCCAAGTAAGAGGTGAAGGTTCCTCCCTATCACTGGTGGCGGACGATCTTCTTTCTCATTCCCGCGGTTTCCGTCTACACGATCGTGCTTGGGACGGTGTCGCTCGTGTCGACGCTCTTCGATCGCGACGGTGATGTTGGTCACCGCTGCGCGCGCGCGTGGGCGTGGTTGATTCTCAGGACGACGGGCGTGCGCGTCCGCGCCAGCGGCCTCGAGAATATCGATCGCGCACAGAGTTACGTTGTCGCGGCGAATCATCAGAGCATCTACGACATTCCGATCGTGTTCACGACCTTGCCGCTGCAGCTGCGGATTGTTGCCAAAGAGTCGCTGGGACGGATTCCATTCCTCGGCTGGCACCTTCAGCGCACCGGGCACGTGCTCGTCGATCGCCAGAATCCTGGCGCCGGCATCCTGAAGCGAATGGCAAACCTTGTGCGCGCCGCTCGATCGGTGATTGTCTTTCCCGAAGGCACGCGGAGCACCGATGGCAGCGTTGCGCGATTCAAGGGGGGTATCTTTCTTCTCGCGATCGATAGTTCATTGCCGGTTCTACCGGTCAGTATTGCGCGGAGCCGCCACGTCATGATGAAGGGTGGCATCATGGTCTGTCCCGAAGAGGTGATCGTAACGGTGCACAAGCCGATGTCGACGACCGGTATCACCAGAGACCGGGCCCGTGAATTTGCCGAAGACGTGCGCGCGGTCGTCCGTCGGGGCGTCGACGAACCACTGCGGGCGCCAGCCGCGGCCCAGCCGCGTGCGGTATAATCACCGATTGATCGCAGCACTGCGATCGTTCCCATGCATGTAACCGCCATCATCGCGGCTGCCGGCGAAGGCCGCCGGTTGGGTGCGGCTGTGCCGAAGCAGCTGCTCGATATCGCCGGCCGTTCCATTCTCGAGCGCAGCGTGACGGCGTTCACCAGTCACGATCGCGTTGACGACGTTATCGTCGTGCTGCCACCAGGAGTGGCGTGGATGGAGCCGTCGGTCGCAGGTGCCGTGCGGGTCGTTGCCGGCGGTCCGCGGAGACAGGACTCGGTGGCGAATGCCTTCGATTGCGTCAATGCCGGTTCAGACGTTGTCCTCGTCCACGACGCCGCGCGTCCGTTCGTGTCGGCGGCCTTGATTACCCGCGCGATCGATGCGGCGCTCGAACATGGGGCGGCGATCGCCGCCGTTCCGGCACGCGATACCATCAAGCGAGTGGAGAGGGCTGCAGATAATCTCGTCATTTCCGAGACTATTCCTCGCGAAGCCATTTATCTCGCGCAGACGCCGCAAGCGTTTCGTCGCGACGTGTTGAGCGATGCGGTGGAAATGGGCCGCACTGGCGTCGAGGCCACCGATGAGGCCATGCTTGCCGAGCGCGCCGGCCATCGCGTTCACGTCGTCGAGGGAGATCCGGCGAACGTGAAAATCACGACGGCGAGCGATCTCGACGCGGCGAGACGTGCCTCCTCGCCGCCGGCGATCGCCCGAATCGGAACGGGGTACGATCTTCATCGTCTTGTTGAGGGGCGTCCGCTTATTCTTGGTGGTGTGACCGTTCCGTCGGACAAGGGTGCGATCGGTCATTCCGATGCCGACGTCGTGTGTCACGCCGTCATCGACGCCGTCCTGGGCGCCGCGTGTGAGGGAAACGTCGGCCTGCATTATCCGGATGCCGATCCTCGCTGGAAGGGGGCGTCCAGTATTCCGATGCTGCGCGATTCCGTGCGACTGATCGATCGTCGAGGACTCAAGGTCGCCAACGTCGACGTGACCGTCGTTCTCGAACGACCGAAGATCGCGCCGTACATCGACGACATTCGTTCGCAGCTTGCGTCTGCGCTCGAGGTGCCGATCGACTGCGTCAGCGTGAAGGGAAAGACCAACGAAGGCGTCGACGCCGTCGGTCGAGGAGAAGCCATCGCCGCGCATGCGGTGGCGTTGTTGATTTGGGGAGCATCAGTAGGGCGCGGTCTTTAGACCGCGCCAATACCTGCAATGCGAGTTCGATTCGCTCCAAGCCCGACCGGCCACCTGCACGTCGGTAACGCGCGCACGGCACTGTTCAACTGGCTCCTGGCGCACGGCAAGGACGGCACGTTCATTCTGCGCATCGAAGACACCGACATCGAGCGATCGACGAAGGAATCCGAAGCCGGCATTCTCGAGGACCTGCGCTGGCTTGGTCTCGATTGGGACGAGGGGCCTGACGTCGGCGGTTTGCACGGCCCATATCGTCAGTCAGAGCGGCTGCACCTTTACGCGTCGTACGCGAACGAATTGCTCGGCGGAGGCAACGCCTACTACTGCTTCTGCTCGCCGACCAAGCTCGATGAGGATCGGAAGGCGGATCTCGCCGCAGGCCGGCCGCCGAAATATCGCGGCACATGCCGGTCCATCTCGCCGGATGATGCGCGCGGACGGATGGAGGCGGGTGAACGGCCGGTTATTCGGTTCAAGATTCCCGAGAGCGGTGACGTCACGTTTCGGGATCTCGTTCGTGGCGAGGTCACGTTCAGCAACGACGTCATCGGCGATCCGGTCCTGGTCAGGTCGGACGGACGCCCCGCCTATCACTTTGCCGTCGTTGTCGACGACGCGCTGATGGAGATCACGCACGTGATTCGCGGCGAGGATCACATTTCGAACACGCCGCGCCAGGTCCTGTTGTATCAGGCACTGGGATTCTCGCCGCCGGAGTTCGCGCATCTGTCACTGGTCATGGGTCCGGACCACACGCCGCTCTCGAAACGTCACGGCGCGACGTCGGTGGCGGAGTTCCGTGAGCGCGGCTATCTGCCGGAAGCGCTGGTGAATTACCTCGCGCTGATCGGCTGGTCGCCCGGTGGTGATGAAGAGCTGCTCCCGATCCAGGAGCTCGCCCGTCGATTCGCGCTCGAGGATGTCGGCCATAGCGCCGGCGTGTTCGATCAGGAGAAGCTCGCCTGGATGAATCGTCACTACATGAAGGAGGCCGCGCCGGCGCGGCTCGCGGCGGAAAGCGTCCGCTACTTCATTGCCCGCGGATATCTGCGACGACGGACTGATGACGCGATGGACTTCGTCACCTCGTTGCTGCCAATGGCCGTGGGCTCGGTCGATCGACTCGAGGAGATTCCCGATCGTTTGAAGTTTCTTTTTGAGTACCACCCGGCGGCGGCGCTGGCCCGCGAGGAAGTCGCGGGCGTGCTGCATGAACACGGGGCGCGCGAAGTGATCGTCGCGCTGCCGGAGGCCATTCAGGGGCCTCTCGTCGATCGCGACGCGTTTCGTGCGATGGCGAATCGAGTCAAAGAGCGGACCGGGATGAAGGGGAAAGCGCTCTTTCATCCGATCCGGGTGGCATTGACTGGTGAAGGCGCAGGCCCGGAATTGGATCTTGCAGTGCCGGCGATTGAACGCGGTGCGGCTGTTCCATCGAGTGCCGGCGTCGCGCCGATTGTCAGTTGCCGCGATCGCGCCGTCTCGTTCGCAGAGGAGATTGGCCGTCGGTAACCGGCAGCACAATGATCATCTACGGGATCAATCCCGTGCTTGAAGCACTGCATCAAGGACGGGTGCGCCGGGTTCGCGTCGGGCCGCGCAGCGATCGTCGCGTCGAGGAGGCGCTGGCGATTGCGCGTCAGCGCGGCGTGACCATCGAGCGCGCGGATCCGGACGCGATCGATCGCCTCGCCCGCGGGGGTGTGCACCAGGGAATCGTCGCGGACGTCGACGAACCACGCGATCATTCGTTGCGCGAACTCGTGGAGTCTGCGGCCCCAGCCGCGCCGCTGCTGGTCGTTCTCGACGGCATCGAAGATCCGCACAACGTCGGTGCGATTCTGCGCACTGTTGACGCCGCCGGGGCGCACGGCGTCGTGCGGCAGGCACGACACGCCGCGACGCTCGACGGCGTCGCGGCAAAAGCTTCGGCCGGCGCCGTCGCGCTCGTGCGGATCGCCACCGAAGTGAACATCGCACGCGCGATCGAGGAGTTGAAAGACCTCAACGTCTGGACGATCGGACTTGCAGGCGACGCAGCCGACCGGTACGACGAGATTGATTTCACGTTGCCGACAGCCATCGTGCTAGGGGGCGAAGGCGCCGGACTGCGCCGATTGGTCCGCGACCGTTGCGACCGCCTTGTGTCAATCGCGATGCACGGGACGGTAACCAGCTTGAACGTCTCCGTTGCCGCGGGGGTCGTGTTGTTCGAAGCCAGGCGGCAACGAGAAAAGGGAAAAGGGAAAAGGGCGAAGGGAAAAGGGAAGGACTAAAGGTCAAGGGGAAAAGCCGATAAAAATGCGCTGCTGTAAACTATTGGACAAGAACACCTTGTCCCTTTTCCCTTGTCCCTTCTCCCTTCCATGCCACGCCAAAGGTTGCACGCGTGGCATGGGGTGTGCTACAAATATCCTTTTGTCTGGGCTGGCGTAGCTCAGTCCGGTAGAGCAGCTGATTTGTAATCAGCCGGTCGGGGGTTCGAATCCCTTCGCCAGCTCCACTTTGAGCACGGACAGGGGATTTCGGGCAGTTCCGCAGGGGACGTCGTAAACGGTCAAATCCAAACAATTTGCGTGGGGAGTGCCGAAGGATTTACGGCGCTCTCAGCTTGCCTCGCGAAGCCTGCTCGTTTTACGGCCAACCGCGAGGAAACCAAACGGCGAGGTAGCGAAGCGGTCAAACGCAGCAGACTGTAAATCTGTCGCCCCAGCGGCTTCGGAGGTTCGAATCCTCCCCTCGCCACTCCGCCTTCGCCCGTCATCTTCGACACGGGCTTCGGCGAGACCGGCTTCGCTGGCGCGACATAACCGCCATCGAAGCCGGCCTTTGATGTGAAGACGCGAACGAGCGCAGCGAGTGAGCCGCGCAAGCGGAGCGGGGATCGCGGGGCCCCCGCGAGCGTCGCGCGTAGGGAGTCTGAGGGCGAAGCCCTCAGATCAAAAATGCGGGAGTAACTCAGTGGTAGAGTCACAGCCTTCCAAGCTGTTGGTCGCGGGTTCGATCCCCGTCTCCCGCTTAGTAATGCGAGCGAACGCCAGTGAGCGAGCCGCGCAAGCGGAGTGGGGCCTAAGGGGTCCCCGCGAGCGCCGCGCGTAGGGGGGTCTGGCGGGGCGAAGCCCCCCAGGCTAAGGAAGCCTGGGCCGATGTAGCTCAGTTGGCAGAGCGCGTCCTTGGTAAGGACGAGGTCACCAGTTCAATCCTGGTCATCGGCTGATCTTTGTCACGGATTTTCAGATAGATAACGACGGCAGCACGTAATCGGAGCACACAACGACATGGCAAAAGAGAAATTCGACCGTTCCAAACCCCACGTCAATGTTGGCACCATCGGCCACATCGACCACGGCAAGACCACGTTGACCGCGGCGCTCACGAAGGTGGCGGCGGACAAGGGCTGGGCGAAGTTCGTCTCGTACGACGAAGTGGCGAAGGCATCCGAGTCACAGGGCCGCCGCGATGCGACGAAGATCCTGACGATCGCGACCAGCCACGTCGAGTACTCGACGCCGAAGCGCCATTACGCGCACGTCGACTGCCCGGGTCACGCCGACTACATCAAGAACATGATCACCGGGGCGGCGCAGATGGACGGCGCGATTCTGGTCGTCAGCGCCGTTGACGGCCCGATGCCGCAGACGCGCGAGCACGTCCTGCTCGCCAAGCAGGTCAACGTTCCGTCCATGGTGGTTGCGCTCAATAAGGTTGACGCGGTCGATGATCCGGAACTGGTCGATCTCGTCGAGCTCGAAGTGCGCGAGCTGTTGAAGAGCTATGGGTTCCCCGGCGACGACGCGCCTGTGGTGAAGGTGTCGGCGCTGAAGG
>Ga0209382_10006904_pt1 | contig 14546 bp, 15 predicted proteins | sample SoiMetdeltSBSDD5_FD_187599 | JGI IMG/M metagenome (GOLD analysis project Ga0209382, IMG submission 187599) | Bulk soil microbial communities from a Populus tree surrounding site in Tennessee, USA - Soil MetaG P. deltoides SBSDD5 (SPAdes) (version 2) | ecosystem: Environmental > Terrestrial >... | reverse complement strand
GCTCAGCGCGCCGAAGATGAGCTGCGTTACCTTGCCCATTGCGCCGACAGGTGTGGTATCGGTCTCGCCCGTCACGCGGCAGGCGACGAGCGCCAGCCAGAAGGATAGCGCCACTGCGATAGCAGTCTCCCAGACCGAAATGCCGAAGCTCGCGTGACCGAGCCACGCTAGAGCAGCAAGGGATGCGATCTGGCCGACGGCAAACCAGCTCATTGGCGCCTCGATGCGGCCGGGTTCGCTCACAGCCGCTGAGCGGAAGGAGAGCATCTGTCCGAGATCACGGAACGCGCTCAATGCCGTGCGCCAGCTCAGCGCAAAGCTCAACAGTCCTGCGGCGACCATGCAGGACGCGCCGAACCAGAGCGTCCACTGCACGAGGGCGGCGAAGCCCGCACCTTCGATGACGCCTTTTGTTTGGAGGATTGGCACGACCACAGCCCAACACAACGTGCCCGAGACGAACATGGTCGCGCAGACCCGCATACCGGTGATGGCGCCGGCGGCGAGAAATATGAAATCCCAGGAAAAGACTACGGTGCGGCCCGACCAGGATTCGTAGTGACTGCCGAGCAGCCACTTCTGCAGGCCCGTCAGAAGGGCTCCGCTGGAGAAACGTTCGAGGCTCGCGCTCATCGTCGACAGCCCTTCAGCCCAGACTTTGTCGATCGCGGCAATGAGCCCGGCGAGACCTAGTGCCTTAGCAGCGCGCAGACCCTGCGAGCTTTTGGCATGCAGCGCACGCAAGGTTTCAGCCGCCGCGATGCCGGAAGGAAAGCGCAGCTGCTCGATATTGATCATCTGCCGCTTCATGGGAATGGCCATCGTGACCCCGAGCACGGCGATGAAGAACACCCAGGCCAGCATGAGCGGCACAGACATCGAATGGTGATTGACAATGATGTAAGCCGCAAAGGCCGAGACCAGGGTGCCGCCGGTGGAGTAGCCGGCGGAACTGGCCGTCGACTGCATGCAGTTGTTCTCAAGGATGGTCATCGGCGTGCGCGCGAGGCCGACCTTGAGCAAACTCGTCCAGATCGCATAAGACAGGATGCTGGCCGTGATGGCGACGCCGAAGCCCCAGCCGGCCTTGAGACCGATGTAGAGATTGGTAAGGGACAACACGCCTCCCAGGCATGAACCAATCAGCACCGCGCGCCACGTAAGTTGCGCCATGCTGTCCCCGTGGCCACGATAAACCTGCTCGTACCACTGTCGCTCGATCTCTTCAGGCGTGCCTTTGAAGCCGGCGACAGGCAGCGGCCGGCCTCGCACATCGGTAGCTCCAACAGAGAAATCCATGGGCGGCGCTGATCGCCCTGGAGGGGTGTGGGTCATGGATGGCAACCTCGACGGGCATAGTCCGAGATAAGATAGACCGCCATTGGCGCACTGAGGTCACGACGTTCGAGCGGTCATGCCATTGCACTCCAGGTTCAATGCTTTGGTAAGGAAGTTGCTGGGGTATTCATTGAAAACGGTCCCATGGTTTGAAGGGAAGCAGGGGTTCGCTTTCCCGCTGCCGTGCCCGCCGGTCGCCGGTTCGGCCCGCATAAGTGGGACAGTCGTGGGAAAAAGCCTTGGAATGTCATAGAACGGTCGGCAGTCCCACTTTCGCATAACGTGTTGATCGCGTTCAATGAGTGGAGTCCTGTCGGGACCGCCACCTTCAAAACCGCGCTTTGTTTTACCTGACAAGTTCGGCCTGATTGTCCCACCGCCGAGCGAGTGGGACACTCAACGTTCACTTTCTGAGCTTTGCCATGCCGGCGTCGGCGAGCGCTTCCGCTCCGCTGCTTGAGTGTAGCGCTGCGCCTCCGAGATCGACCGATGTCCGGTGATCGCCATCACCTCGTGCGCGGTAGCACCGCTCTCCGCCAATGCGGTCGCTGTCGCCTTACGCGGGAGGAAATCTCTGCGCGGTTGCATGCACCGGTAGCGCCGACGAGGTGATCGAATGAGGCGGCGGGCGTCAGGCGCTGACCTTCCCGGGCTCCGCGTGCAGGGTGGCGACCACAAACTTGCATTCGCCACACAGATTTCGGCGTGTCGTATTTTCGTCGCCCGGGCCAGGTGACAAAACCGTCAATTTTTTGGTAGGAGTCGTTCGGTCATGACGCGCTGGCAACGGTGCGTTGTGGCTAGTCCCGGCCCGTCGTTAACGCGGCGGGTCGGGCGCTTACCCTTGCTGATTTGCCCAAATGGCACGCCGGCCACGAAGGCCAAGATCGCGATAATTATCCGCAGATGGATAAGGACAGATCGGAATTGCTCGTCCGTCATGACGAAAGCAGGTCCCAAAACCACAGCTTTGTGGTGCTAACACCAAGGACGATCATGACGATTATGGCGAAGGCGATGATTAGGAGCACCCATTGAGCCAGCGCCGGTACGTCGAACCGCATGACGAAAAAATAGCAAAACCAGCAGGCTACGTCGCGGCTTGAACGGCCAAAGAATTGGCGGGCGGCACAGATTGCGCAGCCTGAAACCGGCCCGGATTCTGGCAGGCATCAAGGGTTAGCAGCAGGGCGAGCAACAGAAGCAGTTTCATTGTTTGCCGCCTTTTCAATCGTGGATGGCTCATGGGCCACGCGCCGACAAGCGCAAGATCGAGCGCGACCCGCTGACCACCGCCAAGCGGCTCTTGCGCGCCAGATGGCTGCGCAAGCCGCGATCGGACTTCAATAGGCGTCTGGTCTACCCCAGGGGCGGCGTGGCGTGACGAAGACAGCCCCAGCCCGTCACCCGCTGCCCGCGATCTACCGCTGGCACTCCTACGTCACCGGCGACGGTGTTGCAGTCGGCACAGTGGCGTTCGCGAAGATCTCTCGCTTTCTGTCGAGCTTCTCATGCCCGGAAATCTGATCGCGATAGAAGCCAAGCACGAAGAGCCGAATGGCCGATGACATGTTGCCGTGTTGCCGCTCGCTTTCAATCGCGGCGACCAGCTCTGACGTGCGCATGTTGCGCTCGCTGGCGATCTCTTTCAGCCCCTTCCAGAATGCGTCCTCAAGGCTCACGCTCGTCTTGTGGCCAGCGATTTTGACTGAGCGTTTGATGATTGGTGATCTCACCTGCGCGTCTCGGTAAACATTCCCCGTAGCGATGCTCATTGCAGACACCCCCATACGCTGTAGTAAATCGGCGACATCGAAACGGAAAATTCGTCCTGCACTGTGGCCGCCCAAAAAGAATCCCCGGGCGTTGCAAAAATCACACAGATCACGGCCTAGGGTGCTTGACCTGATTCAAGGCGAACGTCCCGGCCGGCCGAGGAGTTCGGCGTCATCGAGATGGCCCTGCGGGCGCACTATGCGAAGGCGGTCGAGGATACGGGAAACCGGGCACGGGCCTCTGATGACCGACGATGGGAAGACGGACTGGCACTCTCGTGACACAACCGCCACGTCGCACGCGACACCGGTTGCTAGGCAAATTTCGTTACAGGCTCCGCGTGCAGGGTGGCGACCACAAACTTGCATTCGCCGCACAGGATGTCAGCCGCGTCGTGGTCGTTTCGGTCGTTCGCCTTCATGACGGCGATCTTCATCGGCTGCACCTTATTGCAATTCGGGCACCACACGTTAGGGAATGCCTTGGTCAGTTCATCCATCAGAACCTCGGCGTCTGCCCCAAATCCCGATAACGCCGCCGCATCCATTCGATTCCCTTCCGTGCAGCGACTGGGTCGCATGAACCGACGTAGCCATGCACGACCTGGGTGAGTTGCTCGCGGATGTCGTCGGAAAGCTTGGATTCGTGCGCCAGGTAGTGCAGCGCCCTATTACGCGCGGCCAAGGGCACGTCGAACCGACGGAGGGAGATAGGGTTCCGACAACTCGTAACTGTGCGCCAGGAATATCCAGCGCCGTTCCATTTCCAGATAATCTTGCCGAAGTGCGGGATCGTGAGCGAATTTGGCGTAATCACGCGCCTCGCTTGCGTGGCGATAGCACTCGGCAATCTCTTCGGTGAGCCTCTGGAGCATCACGCACCCATTCCGGTGCCTGACTAAGGTCCGCCGCCGATCCGTGCCTACGACGGTAGAATCGTGCGCTGGCGGGAGTCGAGTCAAAATGGCGAAAATGTCGGCCATCGCACAGAACTCCGATCAAGCTTGTGAATTGTGGTAACGGCGCCATTGGGCCTCTCGAACACGACCCACTGTCCTAGGGCGTCGCAGGGCCTCGCTTCAATCTCCTAGGGCGTGTACTCCGCCCAATGGCCAATTTTGGAGGACCACGATGAGCGTTGATCTCAAGAACGAACCACCCGATGTTGAAGACGCCAACCGCGGAACTTGCCTTTCCCGACGCTCGTTTCTGATCGGTCTGACCGTTGTAGGCATCGGCAGCGCAACAGCCATGAGCTTGAGCGTAAACGCGGCCAATGCCGCCCCTGAGACCGAAATTGGCAGCGGTGCGAAGGATTTTACCAATAGCGAGACCTTGACGGAGAGTAAAAAGACCGAAGTTGCTCAGGAGATCGATCCAAATGATCCGCTGCAACACTTCAATCAGCCTTATTACCGTCACCGTCGGCGGGTGGCCCGCCGGGTGTACCGGCGACGCTGGCGATACAGGCGGCGGCTGTACCGGCGGTACCGGCGCCGCGGCTACTTCTACTATTGGTGAGGCTTCGCGTCTGACTAAAGCGGACATTGATCGCTGTCAGAAATTTTATGAGTACACGCCCTATTAGGCGGGGCCCCTAGATCACCTTCGGTAGATCGGGTTGAAGCCCGATAGACGTAGTTTTGCAGCCATGTCCTTGATATTCTTGGCGACCATCTAGCTTCCCAAGCTGCATACGAGGGTTCGATTCCCTTCGCCCGCTCCAGTTCCCTGCGTGAGCGCAATCCGGTTCGTGCGATGCGCGAGATCAAGGAGTCCGACTGGAAGCTGCTGCGGCAGCTTCACGACGTTGCGCTCGAGCGGTTTTGCGAGCGCGTGCTCGGCGAAGTCCAGCGCCGGAGCGCGGCGTCGAAGAAGAGCTACCACGAGCGCTACCTCGACATTTGCCGCCTGCTGAAGCGGCGGGACCGCGAGCTCGTCGACGCCTTCAATGGTCCGCGGCGGTCCACGGCCGTGCAACAGCTCACCGTCATCTACTCCCAAGGGCTGCTGAGCGAGGAGGAATTCGCGCGCTTCAGCCCGGAGACGCGCAGCGCGGTCGATTCATTTCTGGCCATCGTCCGCGACTGATTCCCGTATCCCGGATTGAGCGAAGCGAAATCCGGGATACCAAGGGCATGGTCCGAGGCCGGAAGTTCGTCGCGAGCGGAACGTCGCCACGATCCGACGAGCGGAACGGGTCGTCCCGGATTTCGCCGACGCTCAATCCGGGCTACGGGCTCGCTATCGTTCGTTGGTCCGCGGGCCAGGGCCGTACGCTCGCGATGGGTGCCGGAGCCTGCATTCGTATCGCGTTTGAACTTCGCAATACTTGGCGCAAGCGGAAGACGCCAAGGTAATGTGAGGCGCTGGATTTTATTTTGTAATAGTTCGAAACTAAAAATCGCCGGCGAAAATGTTGATCGATCGAGTGATTACCTGTATCCAGCGGCACTCTTCGGGGTGTCGACCGCTGCGAGGGACCGCGCCTTCTTGTGTTGTGTTTGCCACGACTGCGCATGATCATGCGGATTGCGCAGACGCGCCGCGAGGCGCTTCGCCAGGGGCAGCGGTTTCGGCAAGCTGCCGGCGACGGAATGTGCTTGAACAGGTTATATTATAACGTCACATTCTTTCCGACGTGATGGCGTACGGTGGGTGGCGTGCGTAGCAGGCGAGGCGAAATGCAGGAACATCATCTGTTGCAACGGTTCGCTCGCGGCTCGCGCGCGCGGGCCGGGCGCGGCGTCGCCGTCCTGCTCGCGGCCGCAGTCCCGCTGCTGCTGATCGCCGGCGCCGCCCTGGCCCAGACGGAGCCGACCGCTCCGGCCGAGCCGATCATCGGCACCGCCCTGCTGCCGCGCGATCTCTCGCCTTGGGGCATGTTCAAGAATGCCGACGTAGTGGTGCAGGCGGTGCTGGTCGGGCTCGTTTTCGCCTCGATCATCACCTGGACGGTCTGGCTCGCCAAGTCGATCGAGCTGATGGCGGCCGGCAGGCGGGTGCGCCGGGCCATCGACGCCCTCGCGGGCGCGCGCTCGTCGGCGGAAGGCGCCGAGCGCATCACCGATCCGAGCGGCGAAGTGGGGCGGTTCCTCGCCGCGGCGGGCGCCGAGCTGCAGCTCTCGGCCGGCGGCGTGGACCGCGACGGCGTCAAGGAGCGGGTCGCCTCCCGGCTCGAGCGCATCGAGGCGAGCTACGGCCGCCGCATCATGCGCGGCACCGGCGTGCTCGCCACCATCGGCGCCACCGCGCCCTTCGTCGGCCTGTTCGGCACCGTCTGGGGCATCATGAACAGCTTCATCGGCATCTCGAAGTCGCAGACCACCAACCTGGCGGTGGTGGCGCCCGGCATCGCCGAGGCGCTGCTGGCGACCGCGCTCGGCCTTGCGGCGGCCATCCCGGCCGTGGTGATCTACAACACGTTCGCGCGCTCGATCGCGGGCTATCGTGCGCTCGTCGGCGACGCTTCAGCGGAGGTGCTGCGGCTGGTGAGCCGCGACCTCGACCGCCCGGCGGCCGCGCCCGCGCCGTCCGCGCGCCGACCGACGCCGCTGTCAGCGGTGGAGTGAGCCCATGAGTGTGCGTCTCGATCACGGCGACGACACGCTGGACGAGGTCCACGAGATCAACGTCACGCCGTTCATCGACGTGATGCTTGTGCTGCTGATCATCTTCATGGTGGCGGCACCGCTCGCCACCGTCGACATCCTGGTCAACCTGCCGGCCTCGAGCGCGCAGCCGCAGCCGCGGCCCGACAAGCCGCTCTACCTCACGGTGAAGTCCGACCTCACGCTCGCGCTCGGCAACGATCCGGTCGCGCGCGATTTCCTGCGCAGCACGCTCGACCGGGCGACCAACGGCGACAAGGACGCGCGCATCTTCCTGCGCGCCGACAAGACGGTGTCCTACGGCGAGCTGATGGAGGTGATGAACCTGCTGCGCGCCGCGGGCTATCTCAAGGTCGCCCTGGTCGGGCTCGAGAAAGTCACCGGACCATGATCGCGCTCGCGGCACAGGATCTGACCGACCTGCGCCGGTGGGCGCTATGCGCGGCGCTGGTCGTGCTGGCGCATGGCGGGATCGCGGCCGCGATGGTCACCTGGCGCGACGCGATCGAGCCCTCCAAGACCGCCGCCGCCATCGTGATCGAATTCGCGCCGGTACCGGTCGCGCCGGCCGTGCTGCCGACCGATCTGGCACCCGGGCCCGAGCAGACGATGTCGGACGCCTCGCCCAACCGGCCGACCGAGACGCTCGAAGAAAAGATCGAAGAAAAGGTTGACCAGAAGGTCGAGGTGAAGGTCGCACAGAAGGTCGAGGAGCAGGTCGAGGCCAAGCCGGTCGAGGAGCCGCCTCCGGAGGTCAAGCCGGCGCCCAATCCGGACGTGGCGATCGAGCCGCCGCCGCAGGAGGTCAAGGAGGCGATGGTGCAGCGGCAGGTGCCGGTTCTGCCGGCGCCCGACACCACGGCGCCGCAGCCGATGCCGGTAGAGAGGGCGAAGGTCGCGGCCGCCCCAACGCAGGCCCAGCCCAATCCCAACACGTCGAAGGCGGTGCAGACCTGGCGCGGGCAGATCGTCGCGCTCATCGAGCGCAACAAGCGCTACCCGGCGAAGGCGGAGTCGCGCGGCCAACAAGGGGTCGCCCGCGTCTTCTTCAGCCTCGACCGGCAGGGGCAGGTCATCGACAGCCGCGTCGTGACCTCGTCGGGCGTGACCGCGCTCGACGAGGAGGCGCTGGCGCTGCTTCGCCGCGCGCAGCCGTTCCCCAAGCCGCCGCCGGAATTGGCCGGGGATCGCGTGGACCTGATGCTGCCGCTGCGCTTCAATCTCAGGTGAGGCCCGCCGCCGGCGGCCGATGGCCGGCGCGGTGATGTTCTCCTCCGACCCGGTCCGCTATTGTCGGCGAGCCTGATCGGGCTTATTTCAGGGGGGAGCCCAACTCGCGGACCGAGCGTTCTCAGGACAGCGGGAACTCCGCGCGCAACTGCGATAAACGAGAGAGGCTGGAGCATCGATGCCCGAGACGGCTTCTGCGGCCACGCCCCGGTTGTCGCATCCGCTGGTGATCGTCGCGGCGGTGTTCGGCATCATGCTGGCCGGCACGGTCGCGCTGTGGGCGCATTACGGCACGGCGGTGTTCTACGAGATGATCGTCGCCGGGATCGCCGCCTGCCTATGAGCGGCCGGCTCGGGACGGCGAAGAGGAATCCGACATGAACGCGCGCAGCATCCGCGTGCTGGTGGTGGCGGCGGCATTTCTCGCCGGGCTGGTGCTCTGCTTCGGCGTGATCCTGCTCGTGAGCGGCCGGGTGTCGGCGCCGGTCGCCCAGCAGGTCGCCGCCATCGGCGGGCCGTTCGAACTCACCGACCAGAACGGGCGCACGGTCACCGAGCGGGATCTGAAGGGCCGTCCGTTCCTGGTGTTCTTCGGCTTCACCCGTTGCCCCGACATCTGCCCGACCACCTTGTTCGAGGTGTCGGAGATCATGCGGGCGCTCGGCAAGGACGCCGACCGCGTCGGCGCACTGTTCATCACCGTTGATCCCGAACGCGATACGCCGGCCGCGCTCAAGGACTATCTGTCGAGCTTCGATCCGCATCTCGCCGGGCTGACCGGCGAGCCGGCCGCGGTCGCCGCGGTCGCCAAGGCCTACCGGGTCTATTTCAAGAAGGTGCCGCTCGACCAGGGCGGCTACACCATGGATCACACCGCCATCGTCTATCTGATGGACAAGGACGGCCGCTTCGTCTCCCCGTTCAACCTGAAGCGGACGACCGAGGCCCTCGCCGCCGACCTGCGCCGCTACCTGTGAGGGTGCGTCCGGGCCGTCGGCGCCACTGATCCGCCTTAACCGTCCGGTCTATAACCGGGGGCTGACCAACGTTTCCGGGCCGCAAGCCCGCCGCCGCCAGAGATGACCGAACCCGCCGCTCCCTCGCCAAGCCCGTCGACGCCGACCCGGCGGATCGCCCGCCTGGCGGCATTCGTGCTTCTGCTCGCGCCGCTGTTCGGCGACGGCCAAAGCAGGGCCGAGCTGGCCGGCGCCGATCCCGGCGTGCGGGTGCCGGGCTTCTGGGATCCGCGGCGGCGGCCGGAACGGCCCGACCTGTCGCGCATCACCGTGCTGCGCTTCCTCACCGAGGTCGACTACCCGCCGTTCAATTTCCCCGGGCCGGACGGCCATCCGCAGGGCTTCAACGTCGATCTCGCGCGCATGATGTGCGAGGAGGTCAAGCTTGCCTGCACCATGCAGATGCGCCGGTTCGAGACGCTGGTGACGGCGCTCAATGCCAACCAAGCCGATGCCGCGATCGCCTCGATCGCGGCGACGGTGGAGATGCGCGGCAAGGTCGACTTCAGCGATCCCTATTACCGCACGCCGGCGCGCTTCGTGGCCAAGCGCGACTCGCCGATCGACGAGCCGCTGCCCGAGAAGCTCGAAGGCAAGAAGGTCGCCGTCGTCGCCGGCACCGCGCACGAGGCCTATCTCAAGGCGCTGTTCACCGAGGTCGAGGTGCGCGCTTATCCGAGCTCCGACGTGGCGCGGCTCGCGCTGCGCAAGGGCGACGTCGATCTGATGTTCGGCGACGCCATCTCGCTGGCGTTCTGGCTCAACGGCACCGATTCGGAGAATTGCTGCAGCTTTCGCGGCGGGCCCTACCTGGACAGCCGCTATTTCGGCGAAGGCGTCGCCATCGTGGTGAAGAAGGGCAACGACACGATCCGGCTGGCGCTGAACTGGGCGCTGTTCCGGGTGTGGGAGCAGGGCCGCTTCACCGATCTGTGGCTGAGGTATTTTCCGGTCAGCCCGTTCTAAGGTCGCAATTGCTCGCTTGCTACGTTATATTCGTGAGACATGGAGCCCGTCATGAGCACAACCGAGCGGCTGGTGCTTGAACTTCCTGCCGATCTTGTTGCGATGCTGCGAACGATCGTCAAATCGGGAGCTTTTGCTTCGGAGAGCGAGCTTGTGGGCACTGTATTGCAGGCCTGGTGGGGCCCTGATGACTTGACTGAAAAAGAACTCGACGAAGTGCGTTCATTAGTCGCCGAAGGTCTGGCCGAAGCGGATGCCGGACGCTTCATTGATGCCGATGAGGTTCATGCCGAGCTTCGCGCACGAATCAGAGCGATCGCAGATCGACGCGAATGATTCGCGTCATCTACACGCCGAGGGCACGGCGTGATCTCATCAAAATTATTGAGACAATAGCGATTGATAACCGACAGGCGGCCAACGCATTTGCGCGCCGGTTGGAACATCACTGTTCATTGCTTGCAAAGACACCCGAAATGGGCCGAATGCGGCTGGACGTCGGTCCCGCTGTGCGGTCGCTGGTCGAAGGAAGCTATCTCATCTTTTATCGATGGGTCGCCGATCGAGATCGCGTCGATATTCTGTGTGTTTGGCACGGCCGTCGGAGGCTTCCTCGCTTGAGAGGATGATGTCCAAAGATCGATTGACGGTTTGCCGCGCCGTTCCTAGTGTCCCGGCCCAATCGGCGCCAAGAGAAACTAATGTCAGAAAATCAGAATCCGCGCGAGCTCGCCGAGCAGTCGAACGCCTGGCCGTTCGAGGAGGCGAGGAAGATCGTCGCCCGCCTCAAGCGCAAGCCGAAGGACGAGGTCCTCTTCGAGACCGGCTATGGCCCCTCGGGCCTGCCGCATATCGGCACCTTCGGCGAGGTCGCGCGCACCACCATGGTGCGCCACGCCTTCCGTGTGCTCACCGACGACAAGGTAAGGACCCGCCTGATCGCGTTCTCGGACGACATGGACGGGCTGCGCAAGGTGCCGGACAATGTGCCGAACCGGGAGATGGTGGCGCAACATCTCGGCAAGCCGCTGAGCCGCATCCCCGACCCGTTCGGGACGCACCCGAGCTTCGCCGCCCACAACAATGCGCGGCTGCGCGCCTTCCTCGACCAGTTCGGCTTCGACTACGAGTTCTACTCCTCGACCGAATGCTATGCGTCCGGACGCTTCGACGCGACGCTGCTCAAGGTGCTGGAGCGTTTCGACGAGGTGATGGCGATCATGCTGCCGTCGCTGCGCGAGGAGCGCGCGCAGACCTATTCGCCGTTCCTGCCGATCGACCCGCGCACCGGCATCGTGCTGCAGGTGCCGATCGTCGCGCACGACGCCAAGGCCGGCACCGTCAGCTATGACGATCCCGAGACCAGGGAACGGATCACCACGCCGGTCACCGGCGGGCGCACCAAGCTGCAATGGAAGCCGGACTGGGCGATGCGCTGGGTCGCGCTCGGCGTCGACTACGAGATGGCCGGCAAGGATCTGATCGATTCGGTCAAGCTTTCGGGCGAGATTTGCCGCGCGCTCGGCGCCGCGCCGCCGGATGGGTTCAACTACGAGCTCTTCCTCGACGAGAAGGGGCAGAAGATCTCCAAGTCGAAAGGCAACGGGCTGACCATCGACGAATGGCTGCGCTACGCGTCGCCGGAATCGCTGTCGCTGTTCATGTACCGGGAGCCGAAGGCGGCGAAGCGGCTCTATTTCGACGTGATCCCGCGCCACGTCGACGAGTACCAGCAGTTTCTCGAGGGCTACGAGCGGCAGGACGGCAGGCAGCGGCTGTCGAACCCGGTCTGGCACATCCATTCCGGCCATCCGCCCAAGGCCGACATGCCGATCTCGTTCTCGATGCTGCTCACCCTGGTCGCCTCCTCGAACGCCGAGAACGCCGAGACGCTGTGGGGCTTCATCGGCCGCTACCGGCCGGGCGTGACGCCGCGCACGCATCCCAAGCTCGATGCGCTGGTCCGCTACGCCATCCACTATTTCCGCGACTTCGTGCTGCCGCAGAAGAGGTTCCGCGAGCCGGCCGAGGCCGAGCGCGCCGCGCTGCTCGATCTGCGCGACGCGCTCTCGCAGCTCCCCGACGACGCCGCGGCGGAGCAGATCCAGGACGTGGTCTACGAGGTGGGGCGGCGCGAGCCCTTCCTCGACAAGACCGGCAAGGTCAAGACCAAGGACGGCAAGCCGGGCGTCGCGCTCGACTGGTTCAACATGCTCTACCAGGTGCTGCTCGGGCAGGAGAAGGGCCCGCGCTTCGGGTCGTTCGTGGCAGTCTACGGCCTCAAGAACACGGTCGACATGATCGACGGCGCGCTGGCAAGGTCGGCGTAGATTGGTCCTCGTGTCCCGGGCGAGTGCAGCGAGCGCTCTTGCGCGAGCGGAACGAGACCCGGGACCCAGCGCAAGAATCGCGAAGCGCTTCGCGCTTCGATCTCTCTCCTGGGTCCCGGGTCTTCGCTCCGGCTTCGCCGTCGCTTGCCCGGGACACGAAGCCTCGTTCGTTTGCTAATATCCCAGACCTAAATGACGCCCTCCGCCCTCGCCGTCATCGGCGCCACCATCGTCTTTTCCTCCTTCGTCTCCGGTGTGTTCGGCATGGCCGGGGGGATGGTGCTGCTCGGCGTGCTGCTCGCCTATTTCGACGTCGCCACCGGGATGATTCTGTTCTCGATCATCCAGTTTTTCGCCAATGGCTGGCGGGTGGTGCAATGGCGGCAATACGTGCTGTGGCGGATCTTCGGCTGGTACCTCGTCGGCGCCGTCATCTCGTTCGCGATCATGTGGACGATCGCGTTCGTGCCCGACAAGGCGATGGTCTATCTGCTGCTCGGGCTGATCCCGTTCGCGGTCGAGGCGTTGCCGGCCGCGCTGCGCCCGAACATCGAGTGGCGGGGCGTGCCGTTCTTCACCGGCGTGGTGACGACGATCATCCAGATCCTGTCGGGCGTCGGCGGGCTGTTTCTCGACGTCTTCTTCCAGAAGAGCATGCTCGACCGCAAGACCACCAACGCCACCAAGGCGGTCGCGCAAACCTTCAGTCACGTCGTGCGCGCGCTCTATTTCGGGTCGCTAGCGGGCGTCAGCGATCTCCCGACCTCGGCCATCCTGCCGGCGATCCTACTCGCCATCGCCGGCACCTCGCTGGCGCCCTATGTGATCGAGCGCATGACCGACCACGGCTTTCGGCAGTGGTCGCGCGCGGTCATCTTCGCGATCAGCGTGGTCTATCTCGCCCGCGCCGCCTGGCTGTTCTGGCACGGCTGAGCGGGTGATCAGCAGAGAATAGTCCGATTGCCGATGATCGACGGCCGGTTACTGGCTCGCCCAGACGATGCGGGCGATCCACAGCACGTCGCGTACCGACAGCGAGCGCTCGGCATGGTCGGGATTGATCGAGCGCAGCTCGATCGATTTCGACGTGCGCCGCTTGAGCTCCTTCACCATCACCTCGCCCTCCCGGGTCTTGACCGCGACGCGGTCGCCGCGGCGGATCGAGGCGGCCGGCGAGACGACGATGACGGTGCCGTCGCGGTAGGCAGGCTCCATGGAGTTGCCGGAGATCTCGAGCGCATAGGCGTTCTCGTCGTTGACCGCCGGGAACGGAATCTCGTCCCAGCCCTTTCCGACCGGGAAGCCGCCGTCGTCGAAATAGCCGCCGCTGCCGGCCTGCGCCAGGCCGATCAGCGGCACCGCCCGCGCCGTGCGTCCGCCCGGATCGATCAGCTGCACGAAGGTGTCCATGGTGACGCCGGTCGCGGCCAGCGACTTCGCCACCGATTCGGTCGAGGGCCAGCGCGGGCGGCCCTCGGGCGTGACGCGCTTGGATTTGTTGAAGGTGGTGGGATCGAGACCGGCCTTCTTGGCGAGGCCCGATGGGGAGAGGCCGGCGCGCGCGGCAAGGCGGTCGAGCGCGGTCCAGATCTGGGCGTGAGTCAGCATGGCATGGTTCCGATAAAGCGCTGTCGAATCGGACGGACTTCTGTCCAATTCGTAGGAATTATAGCCTTACGCTCGCCAAGTCCAGCAATTTTTTCGCCCCGCCGGCGGTTTTCCCCTCCATCCCACCCGCTCCGCCGCCATGGGTCGCGCTTGAGATTCCTTGCAGGCTCGGCGTTACTGGACATGGCTCCGCCCGCGCGGGGCAGCCGTCCCGATCGAGCGATTGCCGCAAGGCCAGCCGTGCCCACCATCTATAAAATCTGCGGGACATCGGAGTGGCGCGCGGCCGAGCGCGCCGGCCACTTCGGCGGCGCCGCCGTCGACATCCGCGACGGCTTCATCCATTTCTCGACCGCGGCGCAAGTCGGCGAGACCGCGGAGAGGCATTTCGCCGGCGCCGCCGACCTGGTGCTGGTGGCGGTCGATGCGCAGGCGCTCGACGGCACGCTGAAATGGGAGGTGTCGCGGGGCGGCGACCTGTTCCCGCACCTCTACGGCGTGCTGCCGCTCGTCGCCGTGCGGTGGGTGAAGCCGCTGCCGCTCGGTCCCGGCGGGCGCCACCTGTTCCCGGAGCTCGAGCCGTGATCGGCCTGCTGGAGTCGATGGTGCGGCCGCTGCTGCGCCTGCTCGACGCCGAGGATGCGCACCGGCTTGCCATCCATGCGCTGAAGA
>Ga0209382_10006902_pt1 | contig 14547 bp, 14 predicted proteins | sample SoiMetdeltSBSDD5_FD_187599 | JGI IMG/M metagenome (GOLD analysis project Ga0209382, IMG submission 187599) | Bulk soil microbial communities from a Populus tree surrounding site in Tennessee, USA - Soil MetaG P. deltoides SBSDD5 (SPAdes) (version 2) | ecosystem: Environmental > Terrestrial >... | reverse complement strand
CATACCACCAATGGCCGGGTTTTCCCGCGCTTTCGCGATGAATGCCCTCGTTACGTCTGAGAACTTGTTGAAATCACCGCCGGCAGGATCCTGTACCTGCAACGAGAATCCCCCCGTTGCGCCCAGACCGCGTATCGGCGGCGCGTTAAATGACAGGATGAGGGCCTCCGGAATCTTGGCAAATTCTCCATACGCCGCCCCGATCAACGCATTGACATGCTGGTACGGTGCGGTTCGCTGATCCCAGTGGTGCAAGGGCACAAACATCGTGGCGGAATTGGGTCCTCGGGTGTTAAAGACGAAATTCATGCCGGAGATCGCGTCCGTCGAATGAATGACCGGATTTGAAAGAAAATAGTTCTCCACCTTGCTTAACACGACATCCGTCCTCTGCTTGGAGGCGCCATCCGGCAACTGAACGACTGTGATGAAATAGCCTTGGTCTTCCTCGGGCAGAAAACTGGCCGGGATCAATCGAAAGAGCCCAATTGCCGCCAGAACGATCACTCCAAACACGAGGAGCGCCAGAACCGAGCGGTTCATGATCCCCGTGACTGAAGAGGAGTAGCGGTCTCTGGTCCAATCAAAAAAACGATTGAACCAAGAAAAGAATCCACGGCGATGGCCATGACCTGGCTTGAGCACAAGGGCGCACAAGGCTGGACTGAGCGTGAGCGCGACAAATCCGGAGATGACCACGGCAATCGCAATCGTAATCGCAAATTGCTTATAAAGTTCGCCTGTGATGCCTCCCAAAAATCCGACCGGTACGAACACTGCACAAAGCACGAGTACGATGGCGACGACCGGTCCCGTCACTTCCGTCATGGCCTTCTTGGCCGCAGCCTTGGGCGATAACCTACCCTCCCTCATATGACGCTCGACGTTCTCGACGACCACGATGGCGTCATCCACGACGATGCCGATCACGAGGACCATCCCGAACAGCGTGAGGGTATTGATCGAGAACCCAAGGGCCTGCAGACCGATGAATGCTCCGATCAGGGAAACCGGAACAGCGACCGCTGGAATGAGGGTCGCCCGCCAGGTCTGAAGGAATAGGTACACGACCAAGATGACGAGCACCATGGCTTCAGCCAGCGTTTTCACAACTTCCTGAATGGACACTTCGATAAATCTGGTTGTGTCATACGGTACATCATAGGAAACACCCGGCGGGAAACTCTTGGCTACCTGAGCCATTTCGTTCCGTACGTGCTTCACCGTATCCAAGGCGTTGCCGCCGGGCGATAAGAAGGTTCCCAGAAACACGTTGGGCTTCCCGTTCCATCGTCCCTCGATGCTATAGGACTGAGCGCCGAGTTCGACCTTCGCGACATCCTTGAGCCGGATCATCGAACCGTTGGGCAGCGCCCGCACGATCAGGTCTTCAAAATCCTTCACTTCTGTCAGCCGGCCTTGCGTGATGATCGGGATCGTCAGCTCCGTTCCCTTTGGCGCAGGCTCTCGACCGATGGTGCCGGCTGGAAAGTCGCGATTCTGCTCGCGCACGACATTGGCGATGTCAGTCGGTGTGAGGCTGAACTGTGCCATTCTGATCGGATCCAAGATCAACCGCATCGAATAGTTCTGTGCACCGAAGACCATGGCATTCCCGACCCCGCGCAACCGCTTGAGGTTGTCGACCACACGGAGAATAGCGTAATTGGACAGAAAGACCGTGTCGTGCGTGGGATCGCTCGAACTCAGAGCCACGACGGCGAGGAGATCGGGGGATACCTTGTTGATGTTGATGCCTTGGCGGACCACTTCCGGTGGAAGTTGAGGTTCCGCGAGTTTGACCCGGTTCTGTGTCTGCACCTGTGCAATATCGACATCGGTCCCGATTTCGAACGTCAACCTGATGCTCACGTGACCGTCGTTTGTGCTCGTAGAATCGTAGTAAATTAGGTTGTCGATCCCCGGCAACTGCACCTCGATGGGACGCGCCACGGAATCTGCGATGACCTCGGCGCTGGCACCGGGATAGTCCGTCTCGATCTGCACGACAGGCGGTGTAATTTCAGGAAATTGCGCGATAGGCAGACCCCGCAAGGCAACAAGGCCCACCACGACCAGAATGATCGACAGAACGGAGGCGAAGATAGGACGGTCTATGAAAAAGTGCGAGGTCACTGCGCTCCCTCCGTCTTGGAAGGGCTAATCCGCTTGGCGGACATCTCTGACGCCGGATCCCGATTTGCCTGCACAGGCTTCACAGGGGCGCCCGGCGCAATCTTGTGCATACCTTCCACGATGATACGTTCACCCGCATGGAGCCCTTCATCAATCAGCCATTGATTCCCTTGCCAACTCGAAGCCTGCACAGGACGTATTTCCACTTTGTCATCCGGGCCGACAACGAATACCATCGAACCTTTGGGCCCCTGTTGCACGGCTCGTTGTGGAACAAGGATCGCCGCTGGTTTGGTGTACCCTTTGACGCGGACCTTTACAAACTGCCCGGGGAGAAGCACACGATCCGGGTTCGGAAAAACGAACCGCCCGTTTCGTGATCCCGTCTCGGTACGGAGACCGACATCAAACAAATCCAACGTGCCTTCCTGTGGATACTGGCTGCCGTCGGCGAAGGTGATGGCGGCCTTCAGTTTATAAATATCCGGGCTCTCGACTTTTTTCTCTGCCAATTCGCGACGCCTATTCAGAAGGTAGGTTTCCGGCATACTCACGATCACGTACATCGGATCGATCCGATGAATCACATTCAGCAGATCCGTTTGCGCTGATACCAGCCGTCCTTCATAGATGCGGCTTCGCTCGATCATTCCGCTGCTCGGAGCTGTGATGAGTGTATTGTCGAAGTCGAACTTCGCTTTGATGAGGTCCGCCTTGGCTGCCTGCAGCGCCGCCTTGGCTGCCAGATCCTCTGCGATCCCGTCGTCCACATCCTTCTGACTGACCGCCTGTTCGAGCAACAGCGGTTTCACTCGAGCGAGATTCTGCTTGGCCTGCACCAAACGCGCCTCGGCCTGTGCAACCTTTGCCTTGCCACTACTGTAAGCCGCCTCAAACGGCAGGGGATCGATACGATAGAGAGGGGCCCCTTTCTTGACATCCCGCCCTTCTTGAAAGAACAGGTCTTTGAGAATGCCGGTGACTTGAGAGCGGATCTCGACCGGGCGAGACGACTCCGCTTGGCCGATGAATTCGGGTTCGTCGGCAAGAGATTGAGCCGAGACCGTTACCACTTCCACCTCTGGAGGGCCTGGAGGCGGGAAGGAAGGCCCTTGCTGAGTGCAGGCAACGCTGCCTGCCGCCCCGAGAGAAACAATCCCAATCGCCACAATACGACCGACCACTGATCGAAAGGTCCACGCAGCTGATCGCGTGTTAGCTTCGTCTTGACCACCCACGGAGTCGGAGGTGTTCGGCTGTAGAGAACTATGCTCACAAACTTGCTCACGTACCATCACATTTCCTCTCGTGACTATCCTTATGGCGGGCAGCACTAGTATTTGGACATGAACCCGTTAGCTCTTCGACGATCGATCGTGTCAAACATCCGGATGCTTCAAAACTCACACCGGCATTGCACATATCGCTTAACAGTCTTTTGCCATCCGCGTCAACGTACGTCACTTGGCAGAGACTGACGATAATCGAAGAATTCTCAATATCTTGTAGTTGCTGCCAGGCCCGATTGAGCTCACTTACCCAAGCTCCTGCCACACGGCCTTCCAGCTCAATCTTCGTCCGTTCTGGAGTATTATGAATCGTGATTCTTAGCATCTGACCTTTGTCTGTTTGTTTTAACTGCCTGTCCTCACGGTCCTGACCGAGACGATGCTCCCATGTTTGACCCGCTTTCATTGGACGAGAACAGCAATCGCCGTTCCTCGGGTGCATAGAAAATTGAGCCAACCAGTATCTCCTTGATGGCAAAGCGATTTCTCATCAGATTCCATAGACAGAATGGTATTGATACACCGGCAATGACGTTACAAGTCTGCCGTCACTTCGGCATGTGCCGAAATATCGGCAAGATAGTCGATCTGATGATAGAAGCTCAACGTCTCCTGTGAGATGCAGAGCACCGCGAGAACCTGCCCGCTATGGGGTGGCCAGTTTGAGTCCGATGATCCCGGCCAGGATACATAAGATGCTTCCGATACGGATAAAGTCGCGCGATTCCCCAAACAAGATCATGCCGGCCACCGCCGTGCCAGCGGCGCCAATTCCAGTCCAGATGGCATAGCCTGTTCCGACCGGAATAGACCTTAGCGCGATGGCCAGCAACCAGACGCTGAACCCCATGGACACTGCCGTCCATACGCTTGGCCAGAGGCGCGTGAATCCATCCGTGTATTTCAATCCGGTCGCCCATCCGATTTCGAACAATCCCGCCACGATCAAATAGACCCATGCCATCTCGCATCCCTCCTCGATGAGTTGTCTCGCCTCCTAGTTATGAGTGGAACAGCAGGCGATCGTCAGGGCACGTGCCCCGTTTGTGCCGTTATATTTCGTATCCTACGACTTCGGCTTCCTCTGATTCGAGGCTTCCCATGGCGATGATGGTCGTCGCTTGTCGCCCGAGAAGTTGGAATATCGGCATGAAGCCATCTCGCGACTATTGGAATATGGTCCTTTGCACCAGGACTGACGTTAGCACGATAAGAAACACCGGGGAAATATCAGACGGCGCGGATACGCGAGTGAGCGCGCCCGGCTCGGTGAACGCTAACGCGGCCTGAAATACCAAGCTTGTGCATTTTAGATTGAAGGGTAGTCATACCCAACCATATGCCGCACGCCCTCAAGCGGAGATTCGGCCTCAGGACGCCTTTTCCCGATCATTCAAGGATTGGACGCTGCCGCAGAGGATCAACAGACGCGGGTGCCGGAGAATGCTCGTGGGCGCACCTTACGAGAAGTGAATAATTCGACTTGATACACGTCAGATGAAGGCCGGTGGGCGGCTGGTGAGAGGTATGGTTTTGAGCATGATGTTCACGTGAATCAATGACTGAAGCGGATCATCGCCACGCATCAGGCCAAATGCCGTCACGGTGACACACTCATCGCGCAGCTGGAAAGAGTGCTGAATGCATAATTCGGCATCCGGTTCGGAAGGATGCTCGTGCCACCACTCCTGCACCTTCGTTGCCGCCTTGACGACGTGCAGCGAAAGGCTTGCTTGAGGATCGAACTCAGTACGGAGGGAACCATCCTGTTCCATCATCCGACGGGCTTGTCGATTGACATATTGAACACGCAAATCCTTATCGAAAATGACCAGTCCATGAGCAGGCGCATCTGCCTCCACCACTTCCGCCCGTTCAGGCGAGAAATGCGAAGTATCGGTGATGACCATGCCAGACGGGGGTCCCTCGCCGGGATCGTTTGATTGGGAAGTACGTCGGCTGCGGGCCATAGGGTTAAGGGCGGTGCTGTGAACCGACAGTATAGAGTGCTGGGGGAGACACGGGACTATGTCCAGGGCCGGTCGTGAGTTGACGCGCGTGCGATTCCTGAAGAAAGGCTTCGAGACATGTGGGACAATACCCCTGGGAAAGGATATAGTCATCGGCGCCGAGATGCTCGTCGGCAATCAGCGCATCCAATTCACGCCATCCCTCCGGGTCTTGGTCAAGAGTGAATTCTCCGTAGTGCGATCTCCAACAGACACAACATATCACCACCGATTTTTTGTACAGTATCATGGGGAACCTGCTTTCTTTCGAGGTGGGCGGATGCGCCCGAGGACTGGACGGGTTAATTTCGTGACCGCTTTGGCCCTGATGAGTCGAGTCCACGAAGCGATCAGTCGTCCGTCATGAAGGTCAGTTGTAGTCCTACAGTCGAGGGGGGTGGGACCGGAATGGACATGCTGGCATTGTTGCGGATGCATGATCAGCATGGCCATGTTTGTAGTTCATTCGCCACTTTGATCTCAATTGGGTATCTCCCCAGGTGGCCCTGGGAAATTCACTAGGTTGCCCAAGCCAAGAACCGATTCAAAAACGTAGATGAACGGGCAGAGGGCTCATCGTTGATCTGCACGGTGTACCACGCTGGGAACCATACCGGTGGAATGGTACAAGGGCTCGTGGCGAGTCTCCCGCACAGCCTGGCGAGCAGGTCGAGGGGCGAACCACCCATACACAGCCGGAAGCACGATGAGTGTCAATAACGTCGAACTGACCAGGCCGCCGATCACCACCACCGCCAGGGGCCGTTGTACCTCCGAGCCGATCCCATGGGACAGCGCCAAGGGAACCAGACCCAGGAGCGCAACCAGGGCAGTCGTCAATACCGGACGCAGGCGCAACAGACACCCCTTGACGACCGCATCGTCGAGCTCGAGACCGTCCTCTTCGTGCAGCTTATTGATATAGGATACGAGTACGATCCCGTTGAGGACGGCAACACCGAATAGATTGATGAATCCGATGGAGGCCGGCACGCTCAGATATTCGCCGGTCACCCACAGGGCCACCAGGCCACCGATCAAGGAGAAGGGCAAATTCAAAATGATCAATCCTGCATAGCGGACGGAATTGAATGACGAAAACAGCAGCAGAAAAATCAGCCCGATCGTGATCGGCACAATGATCTTCAGCCGCGCCATGGCGCGCTGCATATTCTCGAACGATCCGCCCCATTTCATCTCGTAGCCGGGAGGCAGCTTGATCTGTTTTGAGATTTTCTGCTGCGCCTCGGCCACGATACTTTCAATATCGCGGCCAAGTGTGTTGAAGCCCACATAAATCCGTCGATGGAGCCCTTCTCGACTGATGAGTGCCGGCCCTTCGCGGATTTCTACCTTCGCCAAATCGCCCAGCGGCACCAGCGCGCCGGTGATGGTCGTAAGAAGGATGTTGCTGATATCCTCGACGCTGTCCCGATACTGTTCCGGATACCGGAGCGTGAGGTCGAAGCGCCGCTGTCCTTCGTACACTCTCGTGGCAGGCTCCTGGCCGATGGCGGTGGTGATGATTTCCCGGATGTGCGCGACGTTGATGCCGTGCCGGGCAATTTTCTGCCGGTCGATATCGATGGTCAGATAGGCCTGGCCGAACAACTGCTCCACTCTTACGTCGCCCACCCCGCGCACTGAAGCCAAAATGGCCTGAATCTTGTCCGCCGCGCTTCGCAACACCGTCAAGTCTTCGCCCAGGATCTTGACGGTCGCTTCGGACCGGACACCGGACAGCAATTCGTCCACGCGTTGCTGAATCGGCTGGCTCAGCAGAAAATTGGCCCCAGCTACTTGTTGGATCCGTCGACGCACCGCGTCGTCCAATTCCGCCTTCGTCTTGGCAGTGGTCCATTCATCCATCGGTTTCAACGACACCACGGGATCGCTCGCGTTTGCCTCTTGCGGATCATTCCCCAATTCAGATCGACCGATTTTCGACACCACCATCCGGACTTCCGGAAACTCGAGGACAGCTTGCTGCATTTCCTTCTCGATCTCGATTGATTTCTCCAGCGAGATGCTGGGCAGCCGGATAGTCTGGGGTGTAATCGCCGCCTCATTGAGAATCGGGATGAACTCACCGCCCAGGAAGGGAAACAGGCCCAGGCTGGCCACCAACAGCAGCACCGCCAACCCCAGTACGGCCAGGCGATGCCCCAGGGCCCACGTCAAGGCGGGCAGGTAGAGCCGCTTCGACCACCGGACCAAAAAGGTGTCTTCTTCGCTGCCGCGTTGCAACGTAAAGAAACACAGCACCGGCGACAGTGTGAGCGAGACAATTAATGAGACCAACAGCGCAATCATGATGCTGTAGGCCAGAGGCTGGAACATCTTCCCTTCCATACCCTGCAGCGAGAGGATCGGCAGAAATACCAGAATGATGATAAGAATGCCGAAGATTACCGGTTGCCCGACTTCCTTCACCGCTTGCACGATCAAGCCCATCCGATCCTGCTTTTCGCCATGGTGTTCGGACATCAGCCGATAGACGTTTTCCACCACGACGACCGATCCATCCACCATCATGCCGATGGCGATCACCAGGCCGCCTAGCGACATGAGATTGGCGGTCAAACCCACCTGGTCCATGATGATGAAGGTTGCCAACGGCGTCACGATCAATGTGGCCGTCACCACCAGGGCGCTGCGCACGTTCCCCAGGAACAGAAACAACACGACGATCACCAGCACGATGCCTTCCAGCAGCGCCTTGTACACCGTATTGAGCGCTGCGGAGATCAACTCCAGCCGGTCGTAAAACGGCACGATGCGGAGTCCGTTCGGCAACAGATGATCCCGATGGATCTCGTCAATTTGATGCTTGACCGCCTCGACGACTTCGCGGGCATTCCCTCCGCGCAGCATGAGCACGATGCCCGCCACGGCTTCGCGGTTACCGTTCACGACGGCTGCCCCATGGCGAACCGCATGCCCGATCTTCACATCGGCCACATCACGCACATAGACCGGCGTGCCTCCGACCTGTTTGACGACGATCGTTTCGATGTCTTCGATGCTCTTGATCAGCCCGACACCGCGGACGATATATTTTTCCGCGTTCTTCTCCAGAATATTTCCGCCCGCATTGGCGTTGTTTTTGGCCACCGCTTCGAAGACGTCATGGAGCGCCAGATCGTATTTCCGCAACATCTCCGGATCGACGATCACCTGGTACTGTTTGACGAACCCGCCCATGGCATTGACGTCCACCACATCCGGCACGCTCTTCAGCATCGGACGGATGACCCAATCCTGAAGCGTACGACGCTCCATCAGTTCCATTTCGCTCATCTGATGGCCTGGATTATTGTCGTCGGGACCTTCCAGGTAATATTGGAAGACCTCGCTGAGTCCGGTCGTATTGGGAACCAATTGCGGATCGGCACCTGGGGGAAGTAGGTCGCGTACTTCCAACAACCGTTGCATGACCACCTGACGGGCCAGATAGATATCCATACTGTCTTTGAATATCACGTCGATCATCGCCAGACCGACTTTAGACAGGGAGCGCACCTCGACCAGACCGGGTGATCCTCTCAACTGCAACTCGATGGGGAAAGTGACGAACCGTTCCATCTCCGCTGGCGAGAGGCCGGGGGCCTTGGCGACGACCTGAACCAGAATGGTTGTGACATCCGGAAAGGCGTCGATCGAGATGGTGAGAAAAGCGTAGACGCCGCCGGCCACAACAATACAGGCCAGCACCATCACGAGAATACCCTGGCGAAGCGAAAAAGAGACGAAGGAAGAGAGCATGCCCTTAGATCTGACTCCCAAGCAGTTCGGATTTGAGGACAAACGCGCCCTTGGTCACGACAATCTCTCCCTCGCGCAGCCCTTCGAGCACTTTCACCTGTTTGCCGTTCGACTCGCTGACCTTGACGTCGCGGACCTCAAAACTTTGCGGATCGCGCTGGACGAACACGAATTGGCGGGTGCGGTCCCTCTGAATCGCTCCTTCCGGCAACGCAAGGACGCCCGGTTCCGGGTCCGAATAGACACGCACCGTGGCAAACATTTGGGGCTTCAATCTTCCGTCCGGATTGGGCAGCTCGAGCCGGAGACGCATCGTCCGTGTGGATGACTCCAGCACGTCACCGACGTACGTGATTTTCCCACTGAAAACCTGATCTGCATAGGCCTTGACACGCACTTCCACGAGCTGATTGGCTACCAGGTCGTTGGTGTGGATGTACGGAATATCTTTTTCCGGAATATTCGCCGTCACCCAGACCTCGGATAGATCTGCAACTTGGAACAGAAGCTTGGTCGTTTCGACCACCTCTCCTTTCGTGAGGTCCCGCGCAATTACCCGGCCATCGAACGGCGCGACGATCGGCACATAGGATCTGATCTGCTGATCCCGGTCCAGACTTGCGATCAGATCATCTTTCATCCCTAAGAGACGAAGACGGTCCTGGGCTTCCCGTTTGTCCGCCCGGGCACTGACCATGTCCCCTTCCCGGCGCTGCGCTTCGGCAACCCCGATGACCTTTTCCTGCAGGAGCGTCTGTGCCCGCTGATAGGCACGCTCTGCCACATACAACTTGGCCTTTGCTTTCAGATAGGTCGATTGCGCCAAGCCGAGTTCGCTGCTATACAACAGAGCCAGTAGGTCCCCGGTTTTCACCTGTTTCCCCAGATCCGTATAGACATCGATGACCCGCCCGCGCACCAGTGTCGTGATGTTCGCCAATGCATGCTGATTGGGCTCCACTGTACCGGGAAAATCCCGGGCGATCCGGAATTGCGTACGCACCACCTCCTCGACCGATATACCGGCTCGCTCTATTTCCTCCGCTGTGAGATGCACAAGGTCGTGCGAAGGGCTCGGATTCTCCGTCGCCGCACCGGTGGCTTGATCCGGCCCCCTCCCATCGCAGGCCGACACGAGGCTGAGCAGGAGCCCTAGCATGCCTATCCTCCTGCATACCGAACCCGTCAACCGCTTGACCACAGGGCGGCGCGATATATCGGCGTCAACCCAAGGGCTGTCCACTGAGCAGCACGCATCGACCGTGATTGCGCTTTCATACCCGTCACCGGTTCTTGCCTCGAGCAAGCCCCCGCAGGAAGCCGTGTGACTGTCGTGACGTCGTACCGAAAGGTGATGAGTATGCATGTCAACACTCCATCAGGAACGGGAAGAGCAAAAGGCGCCGGCCTTCGGGACAACCCGGTTACGGAAACGGCTAACCGTCGTCGTGGATGGATTAGAGAATGGGCGGACGAAAGAGGTTGAACTCGAAATCACGCGGGTGAACGAATGCGGGCATGGGGAGCCCCGAACGATATGAGAGACGCGCTGCCACGTGGCAGAGACACGCCATACCTGTTTGACTTTCATCTTCGCCATTTGTTTCGTCTTCGACATCAACCAATCTGTCCGCGTCCTGAGCCGGTCGGCTCTGGTCTTGGGGAGGCAACAGAGGGAGCAGGAGCGACCGGCTATCCTCCATAGCTCCCGCAGCCAATTGACTTGCAAACAGAAACAGGAATGCAACGAGAAGCATACGCTGCTGCTGGGGAAAAAGCATCACTGCCATCTTTCCATACCCACTGTACGTGAGTACCAAGAACTACGCAAGGCCCTCAGTTTCCTTGATCGATCGGCAGCTTGATGAGCTTGGTGATCTTTCCATCGCGATCCAATTCGATGCTCACGCGATCTCCTACTTTGACATCCCTCAACAGCGCCTCGCTGGCGGCGGGGAAGCGCGAAGGATGACCTTCCGGCATCTGCAGAGTCAATTGACGTGCTTCTCTGTCGATTGAAAGAACCGTCCCGCCGAGCAACGAGGCTCCCATGGCCGCGTCGCCGGCAACAAGCATCACACTCAAGCACAGGGTACGTGCCCATCTCCCCGACACGCCATTCTCGTCTGTCTTGATGCAACGGTCGTCGGGATAGAACGCTCTTGCCTGAGGTCGTGTGATCATATCACCAACATTTTCGGAAACTCCGGGAACCACTGAGTTCTTTATCATCATCCGACTACGTGCATCGAGCTGTCGCGCCGGTCCATGCTCGTTTGATCCGTGACACATACTTGAGTAACAAGATTAGACGAACTGTAGACTATTGAAAACTCGGCGACTCACCTGCTTGGACTAGGTAAATCCCCAGGGCAAATGAGAGAAATGGGTACAGCGAATTGACAAGGCCGGTGCGCTGAGGTGGCAAGTCTCGCCCCTTCACAGTACGAAGCTTACTGAAAAAAGACGCGAAGACATTTGGTCTTGAGCAGTTCTGGATCAAATGGTTTCAAAACATACTCGCGGGCGCCCTGCTTGACGGCTTCACGCGCAGCATGGATTTCGTTCACATCCGACATCACAATAACGGGAATATTCGGATGCTGCTCGCGCATTTCATGGAGCACGGCCATACCTCCAAGAATCGGCATATGCAGGTCGAGCAGCACACCTTGAATCGGATGCCGGCCTGAGTCAAAAATAATCCGCATCAACCCTGCATGGCCGCTGTCCGCTTCCACAGCCTCAAATCCCCAATCATGCAACCGCTCGCCGATCGTCGCGCGGACCTGCGGGTCATCGTCCACAATCAGGATGCGGCGACCAACCGGAGGGTTCTGTTCCATAGCGTATACAACCTTAGGGAAACCCAGGAAGGCGAAGGACCCGCCGCCGCCCCGCAAGTGATCATTTCTTATCGTTGATGTGGAGGCGATCCGAAGAGCATCCCACCTGTTTTCATTCGCGGGCGTCGTCCGATGGGCTTCGAGTGCGTGGTTTGATGCTTCAATATGAGTGGATCAAGAATGGCACCGCAGATGATACATCGCCACCCCATGAACGCGCCCGGCCCCGCATCATACTGACGATCAGCGAAGACTTCCTGGACCATCGTCCCTTGACAACGCCGACAGTTCATGGAGGCGCATGTTGCCCTTCAGAGGGTAGGCCTCATAACCCGGGGTCTGCCTAGGTCAAAAAAGAAAAACCCCCAGGCTTGCGTATGTACAAAAGTGGCCGTGAAGATCAGCAGACTAGGGCGAGGTGAGGCCGTGGGCCATAGCGTACTTGGTGAGTTCAGCGGTCGTCCGCAAATCCAGTTGCTCCATGATCTGCGCCTTATGAAACTCGACGGTCTTCGGAGAGATATTCAACAGCTGGGCAATTTCTTTGACGGCCTTTCCTTCGGCCACGAGCTGCAAGACTTCGCGTTGTCTTGGCGTAAGAATACTTTGTCGAGTAGGCGGGACGGGCGCTTCACTGATCACGCTATTCACGAGTCCCTTCGTCAGCAGCGGGGTGACGTAATAGTTGCCACCGAGCACGGATTGAATCGCCTGTATCAGTTCTGTTCCAGCCGATCGCTTGAGAAGATATCCCGACGCGCCGGCCTTGAATGCCTCATTGAGGTAGGCCGGATCGGCATGCATCGTCACAAAAATGACCTTGACATCCGGCGACACCTTCTTGAGATGTCGCGTGGCATCGATCCCGTTCAACAGCGGCATCGAGATGTCCAGGAGCACCACGTTCGGCTTGAGACGGGAGGCCGCTTCCAGCAATGCTCTACCATCCTCGGCCGTCCCCACCACGTCACACTGGTCTTCAAGAATTCTCCGGAACCCTTCGAGCACCAGCGAATGGTCGTCAGCCAGTAGGATCCGGGGCTTCTTCATGGCCGCACCCTCGACAAGGGAATCCTCACACGTATCAACGTCCCTCGCCCGACAGTCGATTCGACGTCCAACTCCCCTTTGACAAGATGCGTCCGCTCTTTCATGCTCACGAGCCCAAGACTGGCCCGCTCCTGTTTGCGGGACATCGGATCAAATCCCTTCCCATCGTCGGTGACCGCCAAGGTGACCCACTCGCTGGAACAATTCAATTCTATGCCGAACTTGGATGCATCGGCATGTTTCACAACGTTGCTGAGGCTTTCCTGCGCGATCCGGTAGAGACAGGTGGCCACGGGCTGGGAAATGGTCCTGGCGACGGACATTCCTTGAAATGTACCGTGTAAGCCGGTCCGGGTCGATAAGTCATCGACCAGTCGCTTCAAGGCCACTTCCAATCCCAAATCATCCAGAACGGCGGGATGATACGTATAAGAGAGATGTCGCACATCATCACTGAGTTCCGTCGCATTGTCTTGTAATGATCGCAGCCGCGTACCGATCTGCTGGCAATTGACCGGGAGCATACGATCGAGTGTCTCCAGCTCCACCACCATCATCGCCAGTCGCTGGTTGATATCATCGTGTAAATCACGGGAAATTCGCCGGCGCTCTTCTTCTTGAGCCGTCAGGAGACGGGCGGCCAATCCACGCAAATCCTCTCCACTCCGCTGAAGCGCGCGTTGACTGGTAGCCAGCGCGGCTTCGCTGATACGCAAAGAGGACTCCGTTTCTATGCGCTCGGTAATCTCGACGACGAGCGCCTTGTTGACGGTAGCCAATTCAGCCGTACGGTCCTGCACCCTCACTTCCAGTTCATCATGCGCCCGCCGCAGCGCCTCCACATCGCGACGTCGTTGCAGCAGAAAAAACAGGGACACCCAAATAATGAACATGCTCAATGCGCGATTGGTGGCAATCATCCATACCGGAATATTTTCGGTATTGGGGCTCATCCCACCGACGACGATGAAGAGGGAGGAGATAGTCGCCACAATGGCCGGCATGTGGTGATAGGACGAGGTCGCGGCCAGAAACAGCACGCAGGCATAGAGCACGCCGATCGCCACGCCGAGTGGAATGAACCTGTCGATCCACAAGAGGCCCAGGGTGAGCGCGACAATGAGGCTGAGGCGAAGGAATTCGTTCACAGTCGAAGAAGAAGCCTGTGGGTGTGGGCATTATCCTCCGGCATACCCGTCCATTCAAGGGTCCATCATCGCACATATGTGTTTCCAAAATGGTCCCGCTTGTTCGAGAGAAAGCATCGACAATTACTAAATGAAGACGTACACATACATGCACGTGACGATCACCATGCTAAGCATGTCCCGGCATGCGGCGCCGTTAGGTATCACAATCGTTCGCTGCAACTGTACGACAATCAAGGAGAGCACGATATCTAACCACCATCCATACTGAAAAAGCCACAAGCTCAGCGGCACCAACATCGCA
>Ga0209382_10006899_pt1 | contig 14550 bp, 12 predicted proteins | sample SoiMetdeltSBSDD5_FD_187599 | JGI IMG/M metagenome (GOLD analysis project Ga0209382, IMG submission 187599) | Bulk soil microbial communities from a Populus tree surrounding site in Tennessee, USA - Soil MetaG P. deltoides SBSDD5 (SPAdes) (version 2) | ecosystem: Environmental > Terrestrial >... | reverse complement strand
GCCGTCGACGCGCACGGCGCCGCGCGAGCCCAGCCGCCGGGTCACGCCCAGGGTGATCTCGCGTGAGTTGGGCGACTTCAGGTTCTCGTTGATGCGGACGTTCAGGCCGGGGATGCTGGGCGCGCCGCGGGTCGTGCGGTTGGTGCCGCCGTTCGCGTTGAACCACCCGAACAGCGTGGTGAGGGCGGCGTCGGTCGGGACCGGGCTGGCCGGGTTGCCCGTGTTGACGGGCGGCCCGAGGTACGTGAAGTCGATGGTGGCGGGCTGGCCCCCCGCGGATCCGCTGTCGCCGATGCTGTTGGCGATGGCGGCCACGTACTGCGCGTAGGCCGCGTTCACCGTCCAGGCCCCGTCACCCTTGGGATCGAAGGTCGCGGAGAGCCGGGGGCTGATCGCGGAGTCCTTGACCACCGCGCGTCCCTGGCTGTCCACCCCGCTGTTCTTGTCGTAGCGGAGGCCCAGGTTGAAGGTCACGTGCCGATTGAGGCTCCAGGCGTCGTTGATGAACCCGGAGTAGGTGCGGAAGCGATTCCCCTCCGAGCCCACGAAGATCGGCGTCCAACGGATGATCGTCCGGTCGTCGAGCACCGGGAACAGCGTCGTGCCCTGGATGATCGCGGACGTGGTCAGGACGCGGAAGTCCGACCCGGACTGGTGGTTGTTGGCGAAGCGCTTGTCGTCGAAGAGGTCGAAGCCCACCACCACGTTGTGCGCGCCCAGGCTGCCCGTGGAGGCGAAGTAGGTGGCCTTGGCCGTGATGTTCTGGTTGTCGCGCTTCTCCTGGTCGCAGACCCCGCAGAACGTCGGCGACCAGTAGCGCGCGTTGTTGCGGGACTGGTCGATGAGCAGCGTGCCCTTGATGAGGTCCGTGAAGAGAGCTCCCGAGTTCTGGAAGGTGAAGTTGCGGCGCGAGTACTGTCCCTCGACGAAGAACTTGGGGCTCACGATCCCGGTGTAGTTGGCCGAGATGAGCTGCTGGGGCGTGGCCCGGCCGTTCACCAGGCTGTCGAAGTCCATGATGTTGCCGAAGAAGTTGCCGTTCTCGGTGTCCTTGATCTTCGTGTACGCGCCCTTGAAGGTGTGCTTCGTGGTGGGGGAGAAGGTCAGCTTGCCCTCGAAGCGCTTCTGGTTGCGCACGTCGTCGAAGTTCAGGTTGGTGGCGAACGTGGTGCCGTTGGTGACGCGATCGCCGGTGAGACGCGCGGCCCCGAAGAACCAGAGCTTGTCCTTGACGATGGGCCCGCCCAGGGTCGCCTCCTGGGTGAGCAGGAGCTTGTCCTTCCGGCTGTCGTTCGGATAGGGAGTGAGGGCCACCCAGTCGTTGTTGTCGAAGGTCACCCGATAGGAGCCGGAGAACTCGTTGCCGCCGGACTTCGTGATGGCCTGGACCACGCCGCCCTGGAAGCGCCCGAACTCCGCGGAGACGGCGGCGGTGGTGATGGTCGTCTCCTGCAGGGCGTCCTCGATGAAGAGGACGTTGGCCTGGCCGCGGATGTTCTCGTTCACGACCACGCCGTTCACCACGAAGAGGCTCTCGAAGGACATCGCGCCGTTGATGCTGAGCCCGCCGTTGGGGCCGGTGTTCTGGACGCCGGGGGTGAGCCGCGCCGCGTCCTGGAAAGTGCGGTTCGTGGGCAGCTTGTCGATGAGGTCCTGCTTGAAGTTCGTCTGGACCTCGGCCGTCTGGTTGAACTCCGCGGTGGTCTGGCCCACGACCGTCACCGTCTCGCTCACCGTGCTCACGGCCAGGGTGGGACTGATGGTGACGGTCTCGCTGGGCGACACGCGCGTCGTCTGCTTGACCGTGCGGAAGCCGGGGAGGGTGAACGTCACCGTGTACTCGCCGGCGGGCAGGAACGGAATGATGTAGTCACCGTTCGTCGAGGTCTGGGCGGTGCGCGTGCCCTGCAGGGCGGGCGACTCGAGCGTGACGGTGGCGCCGGGGACGGCCAGGCCGTCGGGATCGACGACCTTGCCCGAGATGATCCCGGTCGGGTTCGTCTGCGCGGACAGGGGAAGCGCCGCCAGCACGATCGCCGACAGCAGCGCGTAGAACTTCAGTTTCATCAGCCGACACTCCTTTCGAGCGGGAAAGAGAGAATTCCGCCCGGCGCAGGGAGCAAGGCCTGTACCGAAGCCGCTGGGGGTGTCGAACGCGTTCCAGGCGCTCATTCGATGGGACTTACGCGTTCATTCTAATGAACCGACGCGTCCATCCGACCGGCTGGATCCAGTCGGATGGATTGTGATCTGCCGATGAGCGACGGGCTATCGGGGGCGAGCTACTTCAGGCGCTCGCGCAGTACGTCGCGGTCCCAGGTCTAGGGCCGGATGACGGCCTTCACGACCTGGAGCGAGGCCATGGCCTCGAGCGCCGCCCCCGCGCCGTCCAGCGGGTACTCCCGGCTGACCAGGCGCCGCCACCCGAGCCGAGGGTCGTGCCGGGCCAGGAGGGCCAGCGCGCGATGGAAGTGCGTGAACTCGTACCCCCAGCAGCCGAGCACGGTGGCGTGGCGCCGGTTGAGGTGGCGGTGCGGGTTGATCGTGGCGTCGCCCGCGTCCGTGTACTGGCCCACGACCACATAGCGCCCGGCGTCGCGCAGCATCTCCAGGCCTTCCGGCACCGCCTGCGGGTTGCCCGTGGCCTCGACGACGACGTCGGCCCCGCGGCCGGCCGTGCGGGCGCGCACCCAGGCGATGCGATCGGCCGCCGCCGGCACCTCCGCGAGGTCCAGCGTCTCGTCGACGCCCATCTCGCGCGCGGTGGCGAGGCGCGCCGCGGGCGCCCCGATCATGAGGACGCGGGCGGCTCCAGCGAGGGCGGCGAACACGGCGGCGTTGACGCCGACGGGGCCGCTGCCCTGCACGAGGACGGTGTCTCCCAGCGCCACCTGCGCCCGCTCCACGGCGTGGAACCCCGTACCCAGGCCGCAGCCTCCGCCCATGAACGCGAGCGGATCGACGCTCGCGGGCAGGGGGAGCAGGCGCACGCCGGGACGGATCTCGATGCGCTCGGCCCAGCCTCCGAGCACGCCGTCGGCGGCGGCGGTGGTGATGCCGTAGACGCGCCGGTGCGGACAGCGCGTGGCCGCGCGGGCGACCAGGCAGTGCCAGCAGGCGCCGCAGGTCCCGAAGACGTCGTAGAAGGTCACGAGCTGTCCGGCGGTGATCGCGCGTCCTTCCACGTCCGTGATCGGTCCGCTCGTCTCGAGTACGCGCCCGCAGCTGACGTGGCCGGGAATGATGGGGTAAGGCACGCCGGCCAGGTGACCGTGATGGAGATGCACGTCCGTCCCGCAGACCTCGGACATCAGGGTCTCGAGCACGGCGCCGCCGGGAGCCGGACGGGGCGCGGGCAGGGTACGGATCTCGAGCGGCGCGCGGGGCGCCGTCATCACGACGGCGCGAATCGTCTCCGGCATCAGCGCGATTCTAGACGGACCTGAGATCCGCGGACGGCCTCGGAGTCAGGCGTACGAAGCGCGCGTGCGTCCGGCCGCGAAGAGCTTCACCAGGACCAGCCCGGCCACGAAGCCGCCGATGTGGGCCATGAAGGCCACGCCCCCGCCCGTCTCCTCCGTCTGCGCCATGGCCCCGATCTGGCTCACGAACTGGATCAGGATCCAGAGGCCGAGCATCACGTAGGCGGGCACGGCCATGATCCCGCCGCGGGTCATGACGCGCACGCGGTTGCGCGGGAACAGGAGCATGTAGCCTCCGAGCACGCCGCTGATCGCGCCCGAGGCTCCGACGCTCGGAACGCCCGAGTGCGAGTTGAAGGCGATGTGGGCGAGGCCGGCGGCCAGCCCGCACACCACGTAGAACAGGAGATATCGCACGTGGCCCATCACCTTGTTCAGGTTGTCGCCGAAGATCCAGAGGTAGAGCATGTTCCCGCCCAGGTGCATCCATCCCCCGTGCAGGAACATCGAGGTGATCAGCGTCGACCAGAACGGAAGGGGGATGAGCGGCGCGATGTCGTGGCCGCTCGAGTACTCGCGGGGCACGACCCCCCAGGCCGTGATGAACGACTGGAGCGCCTTCTCCGAGGGCTGCGACAGCTCCAGGAGGAAGGCGGCGACGTTGGCGGCGATCAGGACCCAGTTGACGAAGGGCGGCGGCCCGCCCTGGACGTTCTCGTCACCGATCGGGATCATTCCCATGGCGCACCTCGTCGATGACTGATTCTGTCAACGAAGGATTGTGCCTGGGGAGACGGCCTGCCGAAAGCGCGGCGCGGGTGACGGAGAGCACTCAGGCCTGGTCGAGCCAGCGCCGATGGACGCGGTCGTCGGCCGCCATCTCCGGATGAAAGGTGGCGGCGAACACGCGGCCCTGGCGGACGAGGACGGGCTCGTCCCCGAGGCGGGCCAGGACCTCGACCGCCGGCCCCGGCGCCTTCAGGCGGGGAGCGCGGATGAACACCCCCCGCATGGGCGCGGCGAACGCCGGCGCGGCGAGCTCCGCCTCGAACGACTCCGTCTGACGCCCGTAGGCGTTGCGCTCGACGGCGACGTCGAGCAGGCCCAGGCTCGGCTGGGGCGGATCGACGTCGCGCGCGAGCAGGATGGCGCCCGCACAGGTGCCGAGGAGCGCGCCTCCCGACGCGTGGAAGGCCCGCAGCGCCTCGAGCCAGGGCGCGCCGTCCATCAGGCGCAGGAGCGCGGTGCTCTCGCCTCCGGGCAGGACGAGGGCCCCGAGCCCTTCGAGGTCGGCCAGGCGGCGCACCTCGCGCACCTCCGCCCCCAGCCCGCGCAGGACGCGCCCATGCGCGGCGAAGTCGCCCTGCAGGGCGAGAACGCCGACGGCGCTCACCAGCCCCGCTGCTGGAGCCGCTCGCCCGCGGGGATGGCGGCCACGTCCAGTCCGCGCATGGGCTCGCCCAGGCCCCGCGAGGCCTCCGCCACCGCGCGCGCGTCGGCGTGGTGGGTGGTGGCCTTGACGATGGCGCGGGCGCGGGCGGCGGGATCGGACGACTTGAAGATGCCGGAGCCGACGAAGACGGACTCCGCGCCCAGCGCCATCATGAGGGCGGCATCGGCAGGAGTGGCGATGCCGCCGGCGGCGAAGTTGGGGACGGGCAGCCGGCCCTCGGCCGCGACCCGCCGCACCAGCTCGTAGGGCGCGCCCAGTTCCTTCGCTTCCCGCATCAGCTCCTCCGGGCCCAGGGTGGTGAGGCGGCGAATGGCCGATGTCACCGCGCGCATGTGGCGCACCGCCTCCACGATGTTCCCCGTGCCCGCCTCGCCCTTCGTGCGCACCAGGGCCGCGCCCTCGCCGATGCGGCGCAGGGCCTCGCCCAGGTCCCGGCATCCGCAGACGAACGGGACCGCGAACGCGTGCTTGTCCACGTGGTAGGCCTCGTCCGCGGGCGTGAGCACTTCGCTCTCGTCGATGAAGTCCACCCCCAGCGCCTCCAGCACGCGCGCCTCCGCGAAGTGGCCGATGCGGCACTTCGCCATCACGGGGATGGTGACGGCGCGCATGATGGCCTCGACGATCGAGGGATCGGCCATGCGGGCGACCCCGCCTTCCTTGCGGATGTCCGCGGGCACGCGCTCGAGGGCCATGACCGCGACCGCGCCCGCGTCCTCTGCGATGCGGGCCTGGGCCGCATCCGTGACGTCCATGATCACGCCCCCCGCCAGCATCTCGGCCAGGCCGGTCTTGAGGCGCAGAGTTCCCGTCGTCGCTTCCGTCATCGCGTGCCTCCCTCTTCCGCTTCCGCGCGCGCGCAGGCCAGGATGGCCTTGGCCGAGCGCGCGATGTCCTCCTCGGTGGTGGACCAGTTCGAGATCGAGATCCGCATGGCGTCCAGCTCGTGCCAGCGCGTGCCCGCCATCCAGCACGTGCCCTCGCGCTGCACGCGTCCCACCACCGCCCGCGTGAAGATGCCCGCGTCCCCGCGCGCGGGCTCGAAGCGCACCAGCACCTGGTTCAACACGACCTCGTTGACGATGCGCACGGCCACCCCGGCCCGGGCGCCGCCCTCGCGCAGGTGATCGGCCATGGTGGTGGCCAGGCGGCAGCAACGCTCCACGAGCGCGGCCACCCCCTCGCGGCCGAGGCTGTGCAGGGCCGCGTACACGGGGAAGCCGCGGGCGCGTCGCGAGAACTCGGGCGTCCAGTCCTGCGGGTCGCGCTCCGCCCCGTCCGATTGCACGAGGTAGGCCGCGCGCCCGGTCATGGCCGCCTTGTGCGCGGCGCGATCGCGGACGATGGCGATCCCGGAGTCGTAGGGGACGTTGAGCCACTTGTGCCCGTCCGTGGCCCAGGAATCCGCGCGCTCCACCCCGCGGTAGAGGTGGGCGCGGGCGGGGGCCACGGCCGCCCACAGCCCGAAGGCGCCGTCCACGTGCACCCAGGCCCCGCGCTCGTGGGCGATGTCCGAGATCTCGCCCACGGGATCGAACGCGCCCGTGTTCACGTTGCCCGCCTGCGCGCACACGATGGTGGGACCGTCGAGGGAAGCCAGCGTGCGGCGAAGGGCGTCGACCTGCATCCGGCCCTGGCCGTCCGCGGCCACGCGGACGGCGCGCCCGCTGCCCAGGCCCAGCATGCGCAGCGCGGTCAGGATCGTGACGTGCGCCTCCGCCCCGATCACGACGTGGACGGGCGGCGCGCCCCGGAGGCCGTCCTCCTCGACGTCGTAGCCGGCCCGGGCCAGCACGGCGTGGCGGCCGGCGGCGATGCCGGTGAAGTTCGCCATCTGCCCGCCCGTCACGAAGCCCACGCTCGCGGACGCGGGCAGTCCGAACAGATCGATCAGCCAGCCCGCGGCCACGTCCTCGACCACGGCCGCGGCGGGGCCGCAGGCGTAGAGGCCGGCGTCCTGGTCCCAGGCGGAGACGAGCCAGTCCGCGGCCAGGGCGGCGGGGACGCTGCCCCCGATCACGAAGCCGAAGTAGCGCGGCCCCGCGCTGGCCACCAGCCCGCCCTCGCCGGCGGCGGCGGCCAGCCCCTCCACGACCTCGAGGGGAGCCTGGCCCTGGGCGGGCAGGGGACCGCCCAGGCGGGCGGCCAGGGCCTCGCGGGTGGCGGTGGCGCCCACCGGCCGCTCGCGCAGGGAAGCCAGGAACTCCTCGGCCAGGGCGGCGGTGCGGGACAGGAGGCGGTCGCTCATCGGGCCCCTCCCCGAATGTGTCGATTCATCGGCATCCTCGGCCCCCTACGGCGGAGGAAGTTAGTCTTGACTTGTCACCATCGTCAAGTGGAATATTGTCACCATGACAATGTGGATACCGGACCTGCGCCCGCGCTCCGGCCCCCGCTACCTGGCCATCGCCCAGGCCCTGGCCGAGGACGCGGGCGGGGGCCGCCTGCGCCCGGGCACGCGCCTGCCCACCCACCGCGAGCTGGCGGACAAGCTGGGGGTGACGGTGGGGACGGTCACGCGCGCCTACGCGGAGGCCACCCGCCGCGGCCTGGTCACGGGGGAAGTGGGGCGGGGGACTTTCGTGCGCGCGCCGGCGCGGCCGTTGCCGGCAGCCAGCCCCGTTCCCGACGTGGGCCTCATCGACCTCAGCGCGAACCTGCCCCCGGCGGTGGCGAACCGGCAGGAGGCGGCCACCCTGGCCCGGACCCTGGCCGCCCTCTCGCGCCGCAAGGACCTGGGACGCCTCCTCGCCTATCCCCCGGAGGGTGGGGCGCCGGAGCACCGCGCGGCGGGGGCGGAGTGGGTGCGGCGCGGCGGCTACGCAACCGGCGCGGAGCGCGTCCTCGTCACCAGCGGAAGCCAGCACGGGATGACGTCCGTCTTCGCCGCCCTCTTCGGCCCCGGCGACGTGATCGCGACGGAGGCCCTGACCTATCCGGGGATGAAGACGCTGGCCGGCCTGCTCGCCCTGCGCCTGCATGGCGTGGCCATGGACGAGCAGGGGCTGCGGCCGGACGCCTTCGCGGCCGCCTGCCGGGCCCGCCGTCCGAAGGCGCTCTACTGCGTGCCCACGCTGCAGAATCCGACCACCGCGGTGATGTCCGCCGCGCGCCGCCAGGAGATCGCCGCCATCGCGCGCGATCATGGCGTGCTGATCGTGGAGGACGACGTGCACGGGCGGTTGCTCGCCCGTCCGCAGCCGCCCTTGTCCACCTTCGCCCCCGACCACTCCGTCTACGTCACGGGCACGTCCAAGGTGCTCGCCCCCGGCCTGCGCGTCGGGTTCACGGTGGCGCCCCCCGCGCTCTTTCCGCGGATTGCCGCCGCCATCCGCGGCACGACCTGGATGGCGGCCCCGCTCATGGCGGAGATCGCGTCGCGCTGGATCCGGGACGGAACCGCCGAGACCGTGCTCGCGCGCAAGCGCAAGGAGGCCCTGGCCCGCTTTCGGGTGGCGCGGAAGGCGCTCGACCGCTTCGCCATCCAGGCCCATCCGGAGGCCTACCACCTGTGGCTCCCGCTGCCCAAGCCGTGGCGCGCGGAGTCCTATGTGGAAACGGCGCGGCGCGCGGGCGTCGCCGTCACCGCCGCGTCCGCGTTCGCGGTGGGGCGGGCGGCGTCGCCGGAAGCGGTCCGGTTGTGCCTGGGCGCCGCCCGCGATCTCGACGAGCTCTCGCGCGCGGTCAGCCGCCTGGCCGCGCTCCTCGCCGGCAGCCCGGAAGCGCCCGTCGCCTCCGGACCCTAGCGGCGGACGGCTCCGCTCAGGGCGGCGCGGGCCTTGCTCACCTCGAGCCGGGAGGCGTCCGCACGCCCGCACTGCTTGACCAGGAGCGCGTAGTAGCTCTTCGCGCGCGCGGCGTCGCCAGCGGCTTCCGCGGCGCGGGCGGCCCCGGCCAGGCTGTGGTACCGGCCGGGGGCGACGCGCAGGCTCGCGTCGTAGGCGGCCAGCGCCCCCGCCGCGTCCCCCGTCTCGAGCAGGAGGTCGGCCAGCGTCTCGCGCGCGGGCAGGATGGAGCCGGGCGTGACCGGGCTCTTCTCGGTCGCGTCTTCGAGGTCCGCGGCCGCGCGCATGAGGCGGAGCGCCTCCTCCGTCCGTCCTTCCGCGCGCGCGATCTCCGCCGAGGCCTGGCCAAGCAGGATGCGCACCTGGCCGGCCCAGTACCCGTCCTTCCGGGCCTCGAGCTGCTGCGCGATCTCCTCGAGGCGGGTGGCGGCCGTGCGTGCCGCGGCGAGATCGGACCGCCGGGCCGCGCCCACCGCGCGCGCGAACTGGATGAGGCCCTCGGTGTGCGGGAAGCGGGCCCAGGGGAAGCTCGACGGGGCGAGGGTCAGGGATGCGGCTTCCGCCCAGTCCCGGCGTTCCAGGGCGTGGCGCGCGGGCACGGCGGCCAGGGCGTAGGCGGCGGCGAAGTTCGGCACGTCGAGCGTGGCGACCTTCTTCAGCTGCTGCAGCACGCCGTCCGCCTCGGCATCCCGGCCCGTCTGCAGGTAGGCGTATTCGAGGTAGTCGAGGGCGTGCAGCTCGTCGAAGGCGGTCGCTCCGGGATGAAGACGAGCGACCATGCGCCGCGCCGCCGCCGCCGAAGCCAGGTTGCCGGCGATGGACTCGTCCCACAGGCCGACCCTCGTGAAGATGTGGGACGGCATGTGCAGGGCATGCGGCGCGGAAGGGGCGATGCGTGCGTAGGCGCGGGCCGCGGGCAGGGCCAGCTCCGCCAGCGCGGGGTAGTCGAAGCTGTGGATGACGTAGTGCGCGATCCCCGGATGGTCAGGGGCCTGGGGGAGCACGGCGTTGAGGACGTCGGCGGCCTGCTTCTGGACGGCATACGTCTTGTCCGCGGGCGAGGCTGTCCCCAGCAGGGCGAGACCGTAGAAGATCGCCGCCTCCTTGTCCGCCGGGTAGCGCCGGTGGACCTCCTCCATCGCGCGCGCGAACGCGACGGACCGCGCGAGGTGGTCCAGGCGGTCGGATCCCGTGTAGAACGCCTTGACCGCCGCGACGTAGTCACGCTCACGCGCGGTCGGCGGGCCGGGGGTGGCCGCCTTGTCCGACTCCTCCAGGCCGCGCGCCAGCTCGGCCGCGCTGGGGGCGGCGGTCGGGTTCGCGGCCGCCCACACGGGATGGAACAAGGTCATGGCGATGCCCCAGTGCGCCATGGCGCAGTCGGGATCGGCGGCCAGGACATCGCGGAAGGCGAGCTCCGATTCCTCGTACGCGAACGAATGGAGGAGGGCGACGGCGCGCTGGAACCTCGGCCGCACGGCCGGCGCGCAGGACACCGCGAAATCGACGGTCCCCAGCTTCTCGCCGGGCGCGACCGGATGCCGGTGCGGCTCGTCGGCAAGGACGGGCAGGGCGGCGGCGGCGCAGAGGGCCGCCGCCGCGATCAGGGCTCGCATGTCAGGGCGCGGCCGGCCGGCAGGCGCTGAGGGTGGCCGTGGGGTCGATCGCGTCCTTGCCCTCGATCACCTTGCTCACCTTGCCGTCCTTGCCGATCACGAAGGTCGCGCGGCTCGAGTAGCCGGCCGGGTTGAGCACGCCGTAGGCCTTGGCCGCCGCCGCGTCCGAATCGGCGAGGAGCGGGAAGGGCAGGTTGAGGCTCTCCGCGAACTTGGTCAGGGTCTCCAGCGTGTCGACCGAGACGCCCAGGACCTGGGCGTCGGCGTCGGCGAACTGCGCATGGACGTCGCGCAGCCCCGACATCTCCTTCGTTCAGCCGCCGGTGAAGGCCTTGGGGAAGAACGCGAGCACGACCGTCTTCTTGCCGCGGTAGTCGGCCAGCTTCACCGTCTTGCCGCTTGTGGCGGAGAGCGAGAAGTCCGGCGCGACGTCCCCGGTCCCTGGCCGCATCGGCGGATCCGCCGCGGCCAGGAGGAGCACCAGCGACAGCATGGCGCGCATCAGCACCTCCGGGTGTCGAGAGTCGAGAAGAGAACGTTAACCCCGGGCGGGTTCGAGGTCAAAGGCCCAGCGCCTGAGCGGCCTCCGTGAGCGCGGCCCCGCAGTCCGACGCGACCTTGAGCGACAGCAGCTCGTCCGCCCGCGTCCGTCCCAGGTTGACGGCGGCGATGGGCTTGCCCAGGTCGCGTGCGGCCAGGCAGAAGCGAAAGCCGGAGAAGACCATCAGCGACGAGCCCACGACGAGCAGGGCGTCCGCTCCGGCCAGGGCGTGGAGGGCGGCTTCGACCCGGCCACGGGGCACGTTCTCGCCGAAGAACACGACGGCGGGCTTGAGCACGCCGCCGCAGGACGGGCAGTCGGGCACGCGGAAGTCCGAGAAATCCGCATCGACCTGCGCGTCGCCGTCCGGCCGGGCCGCCGCGCCCGCGCCCGGCGCTCCGCCCAGCGCGGCCAGGAACGGGGCGTTCCAGGACAGGAGGACCTCTTGCAGGTCGGCGCGGCCCAGGCGCGTGCCGCACTGCAGGCACTCCACCTCGTCGAGGCGGCCGTGGAGGTCGATGACGCGGCGGCTTCCCGCGCGCTGGTGGAGGGCGTCGACGTTCTGGGTCACCACCGCGCGCGTGTACCCGGCATTCTCGAGCCGGGCCAGCGCGCGGTGGACCGCACCCGGGGCCGCGCCCGCCACGCGCGCCCATCCGAAGACGCTGCGGGCCCAGTAGCGGCGGCGCACGGCCGCGCTGCCCACGAACTCGGCGTAGCGCACGGGCGGGCGGCTCTTCCAGGCTCCCTCGTGGTCGCGGTACTCCGGGATCCCCGACGCCACCGAGCAGCCGGCCCCGGTCAGGACGAGGAGCCGGGGATGGCGGCGAATGAACGCGGCCAGCGCCGTATCGCACTCGGATGCCGTGGCGAGCGTCGCGGCCATCGGATGAGTCTACCCGTAGAAATGGCGCACAATGGAGCGGTGAACAAGGGATCCGGACTGCGCGTGCTGGTCGTGGACGACAACGTCGACGCGGTGGAGACCCTGGTCATGCTGCTCGGGCTGTGGGGCCACGACGTGCGGTCGGCGGCGGACGGGCCGGCCGCCCTGCAGGCGGCGGCGGCTCACCATCCCGACGTGGTGCTGCTGGACATCACCCTCCCCGGCATGACCGGCTACGACGTCGCGCGGCAGCTGCGCGCCGCCCCCGAGCTCCGCGACGCCGTCCTCGTCGCCATGACCGGCCACGGCGAGGCCGCGGACAAGAAGGCGGCGCGGGAGGCCGGGTTCACGCTCCATCTCCTGAAGCCCGTCGAGCCCGATGTGCTCCAGAAGCTGCTGGCCGACCTCGGAGCGTCGCGAAGCGGCGCCGGCTAGGGCGCGGACCCTTCCAGGAGCCAGGCTCCCGGCCCGGCCAGGAAGGCCTCGAAGTCCGCGACCTCCGCGTCCGGCACGGCGCCGTGCGCGGCGAACGTGCCCGGGGGAAAGCTCGTGGTCAGGGCGACGCATCGCATGCCCGCGGCGCGCGCGGCCAGGACGCCGGCGGGCGCGTCCTCGAAAGCGAGGCAATCCGGCGGCGCCACTTCGATGAGCTGCGCCGCGGCCAGGAACACGTCCGGGTGCGGCTTGCCCCGCGCGACCGTATCCGACCGGACGACCTGCGTGAGCCGGCCGCCCAGCCCGAGCTCGGACAGGGTGTGGGTGACGTTCTCCAGCGGGGCGGAGGTCGCGAGCGCGGTGGGGAGGCGGCGCCGCTCGAGCACGTCGAGAAGACGCACGAGGCCCGGCAGCGGCGCGAGCCGGCCCTTCGAGAGCTCGCGATAAACCGCTTCCTTCTCGTCCGCGAAGCGCCTGTGGTCCTCGGCCGAGAGCTCCCGCTCGAAGAGGATGGGAAAGATGTCGCGGTTGCGCTTGCCGTCGAGGCGGGCGCGCATCTCCGCGGTCAGCCGCGGGAGACCGTGGCGCTCCGTGAAGAGGCCGAACGCTTCTTCGTGGAGGCCCATGTTCGCGACGAGGGTGCCGTCGAGATCGAAGATGAAGCCGCGCGGACGCGCGGCCGGGGAGGGATCGAGCATCCGGTCGATTGTCGCACGCGCCCCTTTGGCTACGGGATCCCGATTCGCGTTCCACGCGGTTGGATCGGAGGCGCCCTGCCCTCCGCCGATGAAGCGGGACTGAGGACGCAAACATCGAGAACCCAGCGTCTTGCCGCCACGCATGAGGATGCGGTGAGCGGTCCACCCGCGGCACGCGCAGTGCACTCCCACGACAGGCCAGAAGGCGAAAACCTGAGGCAACAGAATGGGCGCTGAGCCAGACCTGCTCTGGGTGAAAGGAGAGCGGAGCCGCCGCTTCCGCTTCGGGATCTTCGAGCTGGACCCGCGGGGTGGCGAGCTGTGGAAGGCCGGCGTGCGGACCCGCCTCCAGCCGCAGCCGGCGCGCGTCCTCACCCTGCTCGTCAGCCGGTCGGGCGACCTCGTCACGCGCGAAGAGATCCAGCGCGAGGTGTGGCCCGAAGGCACCTTCGTCGACTTCGAGCAGTCCCTGAACTTCTGCATTCGCCAGATCCGGACGGCACTCGGCGACCAGGCCGCGACGCCGCGCTACGTGGAGACGCTGCCGCGCCGCGGGTACCGCCTCCTGGTTCCGGTGGAGGTGGTGGGGGGTGTCGACGCCAGGTCCGTGCCCGCGAGCGAGCGCGGCCCCGCGTCCATCCAGAGCTTCCCGGCCGTCGCCCTCGCGCCGTCGCGTCTGCGCCGGCTGCGTCGGCCGGCCATGGTCGCCGCCGCGCTCCTCGGCGGAATCGTGGTGGGCGTGGCCGCGGTGAAGGCGCTCGCGCCGCGGGCGACGGCGGTGGTGCCCGCGTTCCAGCGCGTCACGTTCGGGCGCGGATACGTGAGCTCGGCGAAGTTCGGCCCCGAAGGGCAGGTCATCTACACCGCGGCCTGGGAAGGCCGTCCGGTCGAAGGGTTCGTCGTGCGCACGGCGTCGCTGGACGCCCGGCCGCTGCCCCATCTGGGCGACCGCATCGTGGCCGTCACCCCGCCCGGCGAGCTGTTCTTCGTGGGCGAGGAGCGGACGCTCAGCCGCGCGCCCCTGGCCGGCGGCCCGGCCAAGGCGCTGCTCGAGGACGTCGTGGCCGCGGATGCGGCCGCGGCGGGGGACGACGTCGCCGTCGCCCGTTTCCGCGAAGGTGGCCCCGCGCGCATCGAGTACCCGCTCGGCCACGTGCTGGGGACGGCCCTGCGCCCGTCCGCCGTGCGCATCTCGCGGGACGGACGTCTGGTGGCGGTGACGGAGCATCCCGTGGCCGGAGACGACCGCGGCCAGGTCGTGCTCTTCGATCGTGAGGGCCATCGCCGCGTCCTCTCCGGAGGGTGGGCGAGCCTCAACGGCCTGGCCTGGTCGGCGGACGGCCGCGAGGTGTGGTTCACGGCGACACGCGTCGGCGCGGACTGCGCCCTGCACGCGGTGGACCTCGAGGGCCACGTCCGCACCCTGGTGCCGGCGCTCGGACGCCTCGTCCTGCACGACGTCTTCGCCGACGGCCGTGTCCTGCTCGAGCGCACGACGTTGAAGTCGGAGGTGCGCTTCCGGGCCGCGGGGGAACGCGGGGAGCGCGACCTCTCGTGGCTGGACCTCCCGCGCGTCGCCCAGCTCTCCGCCGACGCCCGGTCGATCCTCTTCTACGAGAGTGGAGAGGGCGGCGGCCCCGTCTATGGGTCGTACCTCCGATCGACGGACGGCGCGGTCCCCGTCCGTCTGGGGACCGGGCGGGCCATGGCGCTG
>Ga0209382_10006898_pt1 | contig 14550 bp, 14 predicted proteins | sample SoiMetdeltSBSDD5_FD_187599 | JGI IMG/M metagenome (GOLD analysis project Ga0209382, IMG submission 187599) | Bulk soil microbial communities from a Populus tree surrounding site in Tennessee, USA - Soil MetaG P. deltoides SBSDD5 (SPAdes) (version 2) | ecosystem: Environmental > Terrestrial >... | reverse complement strand
CCTCGTCGGCCTCTCCGCCGGCGGCCAGGTGGACACGCTCGCGAGAATGCTCGGCCCCAAACTGACGGAAAGCTGGGGTCAGCCCGTCGTGATCGACAATAGGCCGGGCGCCGGCGCGACGCTCGCAGCAAGCACCGTCGCGAAAGCGACACCCGACGGACACACGCTGCTTCTGTCGACAGTGTCGTTCGTCACGAGCGCTGCGCTCTACACGGACCTTCCATACGATCCGATCCGCGATTTCGCGGGCGTGACCCAGATCGGGTTCACGCCTTACGTCCTCGTCGTCACGCCTGCGCTCGGCGTGCACTCCGTGAAAGAGCTGATCGCGCTGGCGAAAGCTCAGCCAGGCAAGATCATCTTCGGTCACAGCGGTGCCGGAAGCGGGTCGCATCTGGCGGGCGAGCGACTCAGGCTGGCTGCGAACGTCAAAGTCGTTCAGGTCGGCTTCAAGGGTTTGCCGCAACTGCTCCTGGAGGTGGTGACCGCGCGCGTGCACTACTGCGTTTGTGCGCTGGCGAGTGCCCTGCCGTTCATCAAGGACGGAAAGCTGCTCGCGATCGCGGTGAATACGCCGGAGCGCTCGTTTCACTTGCCCGATGTGCCGACGCTGGCCGACACGCTGCCGGGCTTCGAGAGACCGGAGGGATCGATCGGCCTGCTCGCGCCGGCCGCCACGCCGCGCGCCGTCGTGAACCACATCGGCCGCGAAGTCGTGCGCATCCTCAATTTGCCGGACGTGAGGGAGCGGATGACGAATCAAGGCTTCGTCGCGGCGCCTACCACGCCGGAGGAATACGACAGGATTCTGCGCGCGCAGATCGAGACGCTGTCGAAGGTGGTGCGGGAGGCGGGACTTCGTGCCAGGTGACCCTCACCCTAAGAGTCCCTCATTATGTTAGGCACTCTAAGCCTCTCCACGTTTCACGGAGCGAGGGGACTTACGTGTCCAGAGCGCGCTTCTTCCACGCCTCCCACGCGCGGCCGAGGCCATAACCTTCCCGCGCCTCGATACGGCGCGCCTCTTCCGGATCGAGGTAGTTGATCGGTCCGCCCTGAACCATAACCATGGCCTGCATCTGCAGCGTTGCATTCAGCGCGAGAAATATGCTGCGTGCGACGGCGCGCGGTAACGAAGGCGCGACGACCGTCGCACCGTGTCCTCGCATCAGGATCGCCGGCTTGTCCGCGATGCATTTTGCAAGCGCTCGGCCGAGCGCCGGGTCGCGAATCAGCATATCCGTCATGCCCGCGGCTTCGCGGATCTCGAAGACGGGAATGCCCTGCGCGATAAAAGCCGCACGGTGGTAGAGCGGCCGCAGCGGGATGTTCGTGACCCCGAACGGAATGACAGAAGGTGCGTGTGTATGCACGATCGCTTTCACGTCCGGCCGCGTTTTGTAGATCTCGCCGTGAATGAAGCGCTCGCTGTAGAGGCCGCGTTCCTGCACGTTCACCGAATTGTTGTCGAGATCGAACTCGAGGATGTCCTCTTCGTTCACGAGCTCCGGCGCGAGGGAGCGGGACAGCAGGTAGCGATTCGGATCTCCATCGTGGCGCACGCTCACGTGGCCCCAACCGTCGAGCACGCCTTGGATCGCAAGGATGCGATTCGCGGCGACGAGCTCCTCGATCAACCGCGGATCGGCAGGCCCGGCCGATGCGGGGAGAGATTGGCTCACGGTCGATCTACGATGCCGGCCAGATGCGCCGGCATACGATCGGCGATTCGGGCGCGTGCGTGAGCTTCGGTATCCACTCTTCCGTCCATTTCATCTCTTCGGGGTAGAGAGACCTCATGCCGGCAAGATTCTGCGCACGCGCTTCGACGGAAGTGAACTCGTAGATCACGAGGTGCTTGGCCCAGCCCGACACGGACACGAGCTTTCGCATGGCGACGCAACCCGGCAGCTTGCTCAGAGCCTCCATGCGCCAATCCGCATACCACGCGAGCAACTCGTCTTCCACTTCGGGTGTCCCGCCATTGAAGCTCCCGAGCTGAATGCACGGGCTCGGCGTGAGTCCGCGCCGCGTTCCGGCCTCGGGACCCTGCACGCGCGCTTCCTCTGTCGCGATGACGACGCGCTCGCCGGCTCTCATGGAAAGCATTTCGCGATCGGTCGCATCGAGATCGGCGACGAGCTTGCTCTGCGCCCCTTTGGTGAACGCTGCGACGCCTTTGGAAAACGCGTGCGACGTTTCTGCGCCGAACATGAGCACGAAATCGTTGCCCGTGGGCACGGAAGGATCCGTCGTGTGGCGGATGTGCGGGCCCGGCTGAACTTTGGTATTCGCGTAATGCGCGCCCCAGAGGACGCCGGGCTTCTTCAGTATTTTCGGAATGTAGGTGCCGTGCACCCACGAGATGTAGCGCTCACGCCCCGCTTCGGGCAGGTTGTACCAGCTGATCCAGATGCCGCGGTCATTCATGGCTTCTCACCTTGCGGACGCGTTCCCCGGCTGGAAGAGTACAGCAGATTCGCGCGCCGAACATCTGTTGCGTTGAAGTTCGTTCAGCCAACGTGGCACACTGCCTGTACGAGGAACATCCGACCCGGAGGTCTTGATGAAGCGGTTTGCAGCTCGCGGTATGGACCTGATCGTGTGCGCGTTCGCTCTCGCCGTGTCGCAATTTTCCCCCTCGAGCGCGAACGCAGCTTACCCGGAGCGCCCGATACGCCTGATCGTGCCGTCGGCGGCGGGCGGAGGACCCGACATCGGCTCGCGGCTGATCGCAGCCGAGCTCACGAAGCAGATGGGACAGAACGTCGTGGTCGAAAACCGGGCCGGCGCGAGCGGCGTCATCGGAACGGAAGCGATCGTGCGTGCAACTCCCGACGGCTACACGTTCGGGCAAGGCAACTTCAACAGCATGAATGCAAACCGCATCGTGATGGCGAAGCTCCCGTACAACCCGGACAAGGACCTGCAGCCGATCGTTTTCGCGTACATGAGCCGCAACATGCTTGCAGTGAACCGTGCGCTGCCGGTCAACTCCGTGTCGGACCTGATCGCCCACGCCAAGGCGAACCCTGGCAAGCTCATGTATGGCTCGGTGGGAGTGGGTTCGAGCATGCATTTCAGCGGCGCGCTTTTCTGTCTGCTTACGAGTGTCGACATGCGGCACGTGCCGTACAAAGGTGCGCCGGCTGCGATCACCGACATCATTGGCGGTCAGATTCACATGATGTTCGACAACATCCAGTCGATCAGCCCGCACGTCGCGGCAGGCCGGCTGCGCGGTCTTGCGGTTACCACCGCCAAACGTGCTGACTCGCATCCGGACCTGCCGACGGTCGGCGAGACGATACCGGGATTCGAAATCGCGCCCTGGGCCGGCTATATCGTCCCGGCGGGCGTGCCACGGCCGATCGTGCAGCGACTGAATGCGGAGCTGAACAAGGCACTCACCGTCCCAGCCGTACGCGACAAGTTGATCGGCATGGGCCTGGATCCGCGCGGCGGTACGCCCGAAGAGTTCGCGCAGTTCATCAAGAAGGAAGTCGCGAAATGGAGCGATGTCGCAAAGCGCGCGAACGTGAGAATGGAATGACCGACGGAGGGAAAGCAAAATATGGCCACCTATCACTCTTGCATAACTGACGAGCAGGCCGAGCTGATTCGCAACGCGGCGCTCTTCTTCGTCGCGTCCGCCGATCCGCGCCTCGCGGACGAAGGCGACGTCGGGCCGGTCAACGTGTCGCCCAAAGGCGGTGTGCCGCTGCACATGATCGACCGCAATCGCGTCGCGTATCTGGATTACCGCGGCTCCGGGAACGAGACCGCGCGGCATTGCGCAGCCGGAGGGCCGATCACGGTGATGATCTGTTCGTTCGAAGGCGAGGACGCCGCGATCGTGCGTCTCTTCGGTCGGGCGCGCGTGACTCCTCTCGCAGAGTCTCCGCTCGCCGATCTCATGCGCGCGCACCCAGCCGCGGAGCTGAAGTCGCAGCGTCAGGTGATCGAGGTCGAAATCGACAAGACGATGACGAGCTGCGGCTACGGCGTGCCGGTGATGCGGCTCGTGCGGCAGCGGCGTGCCGTCGACCGAGGCCGTCGATACAAGGAGCCGGCGGCGCTCCGGGTGCCCGTGTCGGGCTAGTTTTTCTTCAAGCGTGCTCCTGGAGAATCATGTCGGCGCCTTTTTCGCCGATCATGATCACGGGCGCGTTCGTGTTGCCTGAAACGAGCGTCGGCATGATGGAGGCGTCCACGACACGCAGGCTGCCGATGCCTCGAACGCGCAGCCGCTCGTCGACGACCGCATCGTCGTCTTTGCCCATGCGGCAGGTGCCGACCGGGTGAAAGCTGATGCCGCCGCGCTCGCGCAGATATTGCAGCCAGTCGTCGTTGCTCGTGACGCTGTCCGGAGGTTCATGCTTGCGAGCGACGTAACGCCGCAGAGGCGCTGCCTCGACAAGGCGCTGCGCGACCTTCATGCCCGTCACGAGAACATGACAATCCTTGCGCGTCGAAAGATAGTTCGGCCGAATCGCGGGGGGATCGCGTGGATCGGCGCTCTTGATATGCACCGTTCCCCGGCTTTCCGGCCGCAGCAGCCGCACGAGCAGTGTGAAGCCTGAAAATGGATGGAGCGTGTCGCCGAACTTGTCGGTGCTGTAGAGAACGAGCCCGATCTGCACATCGGGCCGCGAGACCGCGGGATCTGTCGAAACGAAACCGGTCGCAGTCGATGCACCCATCGTGAGAAAGCCTCGACGCAAGAGGAAATAGCGAAGACCTTCGCGAAGCTTTCTCAAAGGATTCCTGACCACATCGTTCAGCGTGAACGCTTCGGTGCATTCGAAAACGAGCCGCCCGTTGTAATGATCCTGGAGATTGGCGCCGACGCCGGGCATATCCGCCACAACGGGGATTCCATACTGTTGCAGCAAAGCGCCGGGGCCGAGCCCGGAAAGCTGCATGAGTTGCGGTGAATTGAAGGCGCCTGCCGTGAGGATCACTTCGGCTCGCGCGTGAGCCGACTCGCGCGCGCCGCCGCGCAGGTATTCGATGCCGACCGCGCGTCTGCCGGAGAAAAGAATGCGCGTCGCGTGCGCATCCGTGACGACGGACAGATTCGAGCGTCCGCGCGCGGGCCGCAGATAGGCGACGGCCGTGCTGCATCGGCGTCCACGTCGCTGCGTCACCTGGTTGTAGCCGAAGCCCGTCTGTGTCGCACCGTTGATATCGGCGTTACGCGGGTAACCGCATGCCGTCGCCGCATCGAAGAACGCTTCGCACAGCGGATGTTTGTCGGCCGGATCGGAAACCGAAAGCGGGCCGCCGATGCCGTGATACTCGTCCGCACCGCGCTCGTTGTCTTCGGCTTTGCGGAAGCAGGGCAGCACGTCCGCGTAACCCCAGCCGGGATTACCGAGGTCGCGCCACTCGTCGTAGTCTTCGCGCTGTCCACGGACGTACACCATCCCGTTGATCGAGCTCGTGCCGCCGAGCACTTTCCCGCGCGGCTGCGCAATCACCCGGCTGGCCGTCTTCTCGTCCGCCTCGCTCGCGTAGAGCCAGTTCACTTTGGGGTTCCGGAAGTGTTTGCCGTAACCGAGCGGGATATGGATCCAGGGATCGTTGTCTTTGCCGCCTGCTTCGAGCAGCAGCACGTTGTGTCGGCCCGATGCGCTCAGCCGGTTCGCTAGCACGCAGCCCGCGCTGCCGGCGCCGACGACGATGAAATCGAATTCAGTTCCCTGGTGCATGGCGTGTTCAATCCGACTTGATACGGGCGGTCCTGATGAGCTTCGTCAGTTTCGCCGTTTCGTCACGGAGCCGCTGCAACATCTGCACTATCCATGCGGTTCTCCGAAGTTCCCGTCACTCTCCCTTGATGCCGACCGTCCGAATGATTCTGCCGTACTGAGCGGACTCGGATTTGAGCAACTTCGCCAGCTCCGCGGGCGTGCCACCGATCGCATCGGCGTCCTCGCGCGTGAGGAGCTGCTCTTTCAATTCCACGTTCGAGAGCGTTTGCGCGAGTGTCTGGTGCAGCTTCGCGACGATCGCTCTCGGCGTTTTCGCCGGCGCGAGTACGGCATGCCATGCGACGCTGCAGAAGTCCGGCAATCCCGCCTCGTTGCATGTGGGCACATCGGGCAGCGCGGGACTTCTGCGGGTGCCGCTGCTGACGATCCCTTTCATGCGGCCCGCTTTCACGTGAGGCAGCACACCGGGCACGGTGCTCACGGCGATGTGAACCCGTCCCGATGCGAGCTCCGGCGCGGCCTGTCCCATACCTTTGAAGGGCACGTGCACGATATCGACGCCGGTCACGCTTTTGAAAAGCTCGCCGGTGAGGTGCAGTCCGCTGCCCACACCGCTCGATGCATAGTTGAGTTGTCCCGGCCGCTCCTTCGCGTAGGCGATGAGCTGCCGGGGCGTACTGACGGGCAGCGATGCCGCAGCGAAAATGAAATAGGGGGCGCTCGTCGTTTGCGAGACCGGCGCGAAATCCCGGGATACGTCGTAGCCCAGCTTTGGATAGAGGTGCGGCCCGATCGAGATCGGACCGGAGTTCGCGTAGAGGATCGTGTGCCCATCAGGCGGTGCCTGGGCCGCGAGCTGCGTGCCGAGCGTGCCCGCCGCGCCGGCGCGATTGTCTATGACAAGCTGCTGACCCAGCAGAGCGCTCCAGCGCTGCGAAATGGAGCGCGAGACGATGTCGATGGAGCCGCCGGCGGGGAACGGGACGATCACGCGGATGGGCCGCGCAGGGTAAGCCTGTCCTGAGCTTGTCGAAGTGCCTTGCGCGAACGCAGCGTGGCTCCATACAACCGCGCATAGCATCGCGCCAACGATAACGTGCGCGCTCCACACTCCGTTCACATCAGCCGTTCTGTCAGCCAGTCGGCGATATAGTCCGTGCCCACCTGCCGGTTGTCGACCTGGCAGTGCTCGGCGCCGCCTTCCTGCACGGTGAAGATCTTGAGTGTTTTGTCTTTGGAGCCGACGCCGTCGTAAAGCTGGTGCGCAACTTCGCGCGGGGTGAGCTTGTCCTCCTCACCCCAGCACACGAGCATCGGACATGTGATCTTGTCGGCGACACCGGCGAGCGTGAATTGCCTGAGCTTCTCCATTGCGCTCTCCATGTCTCGCGTGCCGAGCACCCATGGAAGCTGGAAGTGAGAGGTCGCGACGCTGTTGTGATCTTTCTTCATTGCGTCCCAGCGCTTCTCCCATACCGCGTGATAATCGTAATGCGGTCCCCATGCCACGCAGGCTGCGTAGCGCTTCTCGAAAGCAGCGGCGCGCGGCGCGTAATAACCGCCCGCACTGTACGCCATGATCGCAACGCGCTTCGGATCGACGTCCGGTCGGCCCGCCACGTAATCGTAAGCGGCAGTGCCGGGGACATCGTAGTCGTAGCGCGCAGGCAGATTGCGAAGCCGCAGCGCTTCCCCCTGTCCGGGTCCGTCGATGGCCAACGTGTTGAAGCCGCGGAAAGCGAGCTCGACGCCCGCGAAGAGAACGCTCATTTCCTTGCAGTTGTCGAGACCGTCGAACAGAACGACAGTCGGCGCTCGTGCTTTCGCGTTCTGTGATTTGAGGAAGTACGCGGGCAGCGGTGCGCCTTCATAGGGGACATCGACAATCTCGAGGTTCGGATAGCGGCGCTTCAACCCCTCCTGAAAGCAGCGCAGCGCTTTTTTGTAGATCGCCGTTTTCTGCTCGCCCGGCGGCACCATACGTTCGCCGGTGTAGTAGTAATTGCCGGCGCGCAGATAGTAGTTTCCCGCCGTCGCGTGACGGCCCGCGGCCGCAGCTTCATCGCCGGCGCGCTCCACCTCCGCCGCGACTGCGCACCATTCTTCCCACCAGGCCTGTTCCTCACCGCTTCGGGCATGGAGCCGCTGCACGATCCAGTCGATTTCACCCAGCGCGACCGCGCCGTACGGCGCCATGCCTTTGCACACGAGGGTTGCGTTCGACCACTGGAAGTTCTGGGGAAAACTGTGGATCCAGTTCGATGGGTAATACACGAGCGCTCCTGAGGTGGCTAAGCGGGCACTGCGATGCCCGCCTGCTCGCACGTATTCGCGACGTCACTCACCGTCGTGCGATGCATGTCGCGCACCCAGCGCAGGTCGTCGAAATCGGTCCCGCGATGCATCGTGCAACGGTTGTCCCACATCACCAGATCTTTGGGCCGCCAGCGATGCGTGTACACGAACTGGCGCTGAGTGATGTGCGCGATGAGCTCCTCGATAAGCGCGCGGCCTTCCGCGTCGGCCATGCCGATGATGCGCCCGGCGTGCGAGGCGAGGTACAGCGACTTGCGGCCGCTTTCCGGAATCGTGCGCACGAGGAGCTGCGGCACCGGCGGGAGCCGCTTCGACTCGTCGTCGCTGAAATTCGAGAAACCGGTCTTCCGCCGGGAAGTCGCGATCGAATGTTCTGCGATGACGCCATCGAGCTTTTTCTTCATCGCGTCCGGCAGCGCATCGTAGGCGGCGCGCTGGTCGGCGAACTCGGTGTGGCCGCCGACAGGCGCGACGGTGCGCGAATACAGGAGCGAACACAGCCCCGGCCTGTATTTGAACGAGCTGTCGGTGTGCCACAGCCGATTGCCCGCTTTATACATCCGCTGACGGCTGTCTTCGGCCCAGATCTTCCCGTCGGGCGCGAGGTTGGAAATGTCCGCGAAGGCGGCGCCCAGACGATGGGGCGTCACTCTGGCGTCCAGCACGCGATCGGCTTCGACGGGGCCGAAATACTGCGAAAACGCGAGGTGCTGCTCGGGCGTGAGGTCCTGCTCCGGGAAAATCAGGACCGCGTATTTCCAGAATGCGTTCCTGACCGCGCCGAGCTCGGACGCGCTCAGCGGTTTGGAAAGGTCGACATCGCCGACCTCTGCGACAAAGCTCGGCGTGATCGGGTAGATGGCCGGACCCATGCGATACCTCCCCCGCTGAATGTGCTGGCACCTGCAGGTCATGGTAGCAGAGCTTTGCTACTATCGGTTTTCACGACTTACGAGAGAGCTTTCCCACTATGGACGGCAAAGAAACCATCGGGGACATTTCCGTTTACGTTCCGACCGGCGCTGTCGATACCCAATCGAAAAGGCTCGCTCCGAGGTTGCGAACCGTGCAGGGCGCGCGCATCGGTATTCTCGACAACTGCAAGGAGTTCGCGGACATCGTGCTGAGCGGCGTCGCAGACGTGTTGCGGCGCGAGCACGGGGCCGCCGAGGTGAGATTCTGGCAAAAGAGCTACCTCGGTGTTCCATCGCCGTTTGCCGAGGAAATGGCAGCGCATTGCGATGCGGTGATCAACGGTGTGGGCCACTGAGGCTCGTCGACCCCCTGGACCGCGCGTGACGCGGCCGCGCTCGAAGATCTCGGAATCCCGACGGTCACCGTCATCAGCACCGCGTTTGCGCCGCTCGCGCAGGTGGTCGGCGAAGGTATCGGGCATGTGAGCCTGCCGATCGTCGTCGTCCCGCACCCACTCGGTCATCGCGACGAAGAAGTCATCCGCCGGCGCGGCATGGACATCGCGCACGAATGCGTGCGGGTGCTGACGACACCGGTAGAAGATCTCGCGCGCGAGTTCAAGGGCAAGCAGTATCCACTGCCGGATGCGGTGATGCCACGATGAGCGGCATCACCGACCCACCCGTCGTCGAGACCGACAGCGCCTTCGACCGCGTCAACGAATATTTCTACGAACGCGGCTGGACGGACGGCCTGCCGATCGTGCCGCCGACGGAAGAGCGCGTGCAGGCGATGCTCGCCGGGATGCCCTGGCGCAAACCCGACGAAGTGATCAGTGTCGTGCCCCCTCGCATGGGCACGGCGAGCATGCGACAGATCGCGGTGAACGCAGTGATGGCGGGATGCCGGCCCGAGTATCTGCCCGTCGTCATTGCAGCGCTGCAAGCGGTCTCCGAGCCTGCGTACGGACTGTCGCATCGCCAGACGACGACGCATGCCGGCGCGCCGCTCACGATCGTGAACGGCCCGATCGTGAGCGAGTTGCGCATCAACTGCGGCCGCGGCGTATTCGGTCCCGGATGGCGCGCCAACGCGACGATCGGCCGCGCGCTGCGACTCGCGCTCGTGAACATCGGCGGTGCGGGGCCTGGTGTGGACGCTTCGCAAACGGGGCATCCGGGCAAATACACGTACTGCATTGCCGAATACGAAGCCGCAAACCCGTGGGAGCCACTGCACGTCGAGCGCGGTTTTGCGCGCGGGGAAAGCGTGGTGACGGTCGTGAATACCGAGGCGCCGCACAGCATGACGGAGAACATTCAAACCGATCCGGATGAGATCGCCCGGACGTTCGCATCCTGTATGGCCACCCTCGGCGTGAACAACCTCTACTCGCAAGGCAACCCCGTGCTGGTGCTGGGGATCGAGCATGCCCAGCACATGGCTGCGGCGGGCTGGAGCAAACGTGGCCTTCAACAGGCGCTTTTCGAACGCGCCCGGCAGCCCTGGGGACTCATGAAAAATCGCGGAAAATCCAAAGGTCCGCGGTTTCCGGAATTCGTCGATCGCACCGACGACCGGTCGATGGTTCCGGTCGTCCGAGAGCCGGGCGATCTTATCGTCGTCGTTGCAGGCGGGCCGGGTGGCAAGTCGATGTTCCTGCCGACGGCTGGGGGGCAAAGCCTGGCGGTGTCGAAGCGGATCGAAAGACAAGCAAACTAAGCGCGCGAAGGAAGCACGCAGCAACAAGAATAAGTATTCGAGGAGGATGAAAATGCGCCAGTCCGGCACCGCGGGGGCCTCGTTCGTGTTGCTGCTCGCAGCGGGTTCGCTCTTCGCCGCTGAAAATCAAAGCTATCCCGCGAAGCCCGTTCGCATGGTCATCGCCTTCGCGCCGGGGGGAGGCACCGATATCGTGGGACGCATCATCGGCCAGAAGCTGAGCGAGATGTGGCCGCATCCGGTGGTCGTCGACAACAGGCCGGGCGCCGGTTCGACGATCGGCACGGAAATCGTCGCGAAAGCGCCGCCGGACGGCTACACGATACAGACGGTCTCGATGTCGCACGCGCTGAACGTGGCGCTCTATCGCAAGCTATCCTACGATCCGATCCGCGATTTCGCGCACGTCGTCCTCGTCGCCCGTGCTCCAAACGTTCTGGTCGTACATCCGGCGGTGGCTGCAAAGACCGTCAAGGAGCTCATTGCGTTGGCGAAAGCGCGCCCGGGCAAGCTCAACTTCTCGTCTTCCGGCACGGGCGGCGTGTCGCACCTTTCGGCGGAAATGTTTCGCACGGTCGCCAGTATCGATATCGTCCACGTGCCGTACAAAGGCGCGGGTCCGGCGATGACCGCGCTCATCTCGGGTGAAGTGCAGATGATGATGGCCACCACGCCCGTGGCGCTTACGCAGATGAAGGCCAACCGGGTGCGACCTCTGGCGGTCTCGAGCCTCAAGCGTTCCGCGCTCGTGCCGGATCTGCCGACAATCGCGGAAGCCGGCTATGCCGGCTTCCAGACGGACACATGGTATGGTGTGCTCGCGCCCGGCCGCACGCCTGCCGCGATCGTGACGCGGCTGAACGCCGACATCGCGCAGCTTTTGAAAATGCGAGACCTTCAGACACAACTGGAACAGCAGGGCGCGGAAGCGGCGGGCGGCACGCCGCAGGAGTTTCGCGCTTTTGCGGAAGCGGAAATCGCCCGGTGGAGCAAAGTCATCCGCGCCGCCGGCATCGAACCGAATTGATCATGGCAACCTCTCGATCCATCGTTTACGTCATCGGCACCGGCGGGAGCATCTCCTGCATCGGCGAGTCGCGCACGGATTTCCTCGATTACGGTTACGCGGACCGGCATTACACGATCGATGAGATGCTGGCGAGACTGCCCGAGCTCGCGGGCATTGCGACCGTGCGTTCGGAGCAGCTGACGAATGTCGGCAGCGGCGAGCTCTCCCCCGCGCACTGGCTCGCGCTCGCAAAGCGCATCAACGCCATTTTTCGCGAAGCGCCGGAAGCGAGTGGTGTCGCCGTCACGCATGGCACTGCAACGCTCGAAGAGACGGCGTACTTCCTCAATCTCGCAGTGAGATCGACCAAACCCGTCGTCGTGACCGGTGCGATGCGGCCGATGACGGCGATCAGCAACGATGCGGACCTGAATCTCTTCGACGCCGTGCGCATTGCCGCGACCGAGCATGCTGCGAATCGCGGCGTGCTCGTGATTCTCAACAACCAGATACATGCGGCGCGCGAAGTGACGAAGTCGAATACGTCGCGGCTGGACACGTTCAAGACGCCGGATCTCGGATATCTCGGCTATGCCGACTCCGACGGGGAGATCGTGTTCTACCGCGAGGGCACGCGGCGCCATACCGCACGGACTGAGTTCGATGTCGACACCGTCGATGCGCTTCCGCGCGTCGACATCGCTTATGCCTATGCCGGCGCAGACGGAACCGTGATCGAAGCGTTTGCGAAAGCGGGCTGCCGGGGCCTTGTCGCCGCGGGCCTCGGCAGCGGCAGTACGCCGCGCGCCTTCACCGATGCGCTCACGGAGCTTGCACGCTCAGGCGTCCCCGTCGTCGTCGCGAGTCATTCGCCCGGCGGACGCGTGATGGCGCGGCGGATTTTCACCGACCGCGGGTTGATCCCGTCGGATAATCTCCAGCCGCGCAAAGCGCGCATCCTGCTCATGCTCGCGCTCACGCGGACGCGCGACCCGGCGGAGATCGCGCGGATGTTTCAGACATACTAGGGTCACTGCACTTTCACGCCTGCCGCAGCGACCACCTGCCGCCATTGCTCGATCTCGCGGCGTATCAGCTCGTAAAGCACTTCCGGGCTTCCGCCTGCCGCTGAGACGCCATTCGCGTCGAGCTTTGCTTCGAGGTCCTTTCCCTTTATCGCTTTGTTCACTTCGGCATTGAGGCGCTCGACGACCGGCCGCGACAACCCTTTGGGACCGATCAGGCCGTGCCAGTTCGTCACTTCGTAATCCGCGACGCCGGACTCCGCAACCGTCGGAATGTCGGGCGCTGCGCTCACGCGCTCGGGTGTCGTCACGGCAATCGCCCGCACACGCTGAGCTTTCACCTGCGGTAGACCCGCTTGCGGGGTTGCGAATACGAGCTGAATCTGTCCCGCGATGAGATCGGTCAATGCAGGCCCGCCGCCTTTGTAAGGCACATGAGTCATCCTGACACCGGCCTTGTGCAGAAACAGCTCGGTCGCAAGATGCACGATAGCGCCCTGTCCGCTGCTGCCGTAAGCGATCGCACCTGGCTTTGCTTTAGCGAGCGTAACGAGCTGACGTGTGTTGCGCACGGGCAACGATGGATGCACCACGATCACGAAAGGCCCCCGCGCGACGAGCAGTATCGGCGTGTAATCCGCGGCGGCGTCGAACTTGATCGGGTAAAGGCTCGGATTGATCGACCAGCTCGGGGTGATCATGTTGAGCGTGTACCCGTCAGGTGCCGCTCTCACGCCGAGGTCGAAGCCGAGCGTGCTGCCCGCGCCCGGACGATTGTCGACGATGACTTGCTGGCCGAGCGCTTCGGACAGCTTCTGCCCGACGAGCCGCGCCATGAAGTCCGTTCCCCCGCCCGGTGCTGCCGCTACGATCACCCGGATGGGTTTGGCGGGATACGTCTGAGCTCGAGCGACGTTCGCCGATGCGACGGCACACGCGATCACGATCGCGAAGCTGCAACGCGCGTGCATACGACACTCCCGGTATCGGAATGCTTCAGTATGAACTAGCTTCTTTGTGCGGGAGACGGCTGCTGTTTCCCGTCCGCCAGCCACGCCAGCACACCGGACCCCGCCGCACGCCCCAGCGCGAAACATGCGGTCAGCAGGTAACCGCCCGTGGGGGCTTCCCAGTCCAGCATTTCTCCCGCGCAGAACACCCCCGGCAACCGGCGCAGCATGAGCTTTCGATCGAGCCCCGACCAGGCGATGCCGCCGGCCGTGCTGATCGCTTCCTCGAGGGGCCGGGGCCGCAGCAGCGTAATCGGCAGCGCTTTTATCGCCGCGGCGACACGCGCGCCATCCTCGAGATCGGCGGCAGAGAGCGCTTCGCGAAGCAGTCCGGATTTGACGCCTTTCAATCCGATACGGCTTTGCATGTGACTCGCAAGCGAGCGTGAGCCGCGGGGCCGCGCGAGCGCCGCTGCAAGCTGCGCTTCGCTCCTGGCGGGCGCGAGATCGAGCGTGAGCGTTGCTGCACCTTTCGACGCGATCTCCTCGCGCAATGCCGCCGAAAGGGCGTAGATGAGGTTGCCTTCCACACCGTAATCGGTGACGACAAATTCGCCTTGCCTCCGGACTGCGGTTCCCGTCGGGTCGATGAATGCCGCGACCACGGGTTTCACCGGCTGGCCGGCATGGCGCGCGCGGAAGTGCTCCGTCCAGGCCACGTCGAACCCGCAGTTGGCGGGGCGCAGCGGCGAGATCTCTACGCCGCGCTCCGCGAGCATCTGCACCCAGCCGCCATCGGAGCCGAGCTGAGGCCAGCTCGCGCCGCCCAAAGCGAGCACCGTTGCTTCGTGCCGGACGATTTTTTCGCCGTCAGGCGTGGCAAACCGCAGTGCCTG
>Ga0209382_10006895_pt1 | contig 14554 bp, 16 predicted proteins | sample SoiMetdeltSBSDD5_FD_187599 | JGI IMG/M metagenome (GOLD analysis project Ga0209382, IMG submission 187599) | Bulk soil microbial communities from a Populus tree surrounding site in Tennessee, USA - Soil MetaG P. deltoides SBSDD5 (SPAdes) (version 2) | ecosystem: Environmental > Terrestrial >... | reverse complement strand
GAGCTGACAAGGAGCTTGCGGCAGTAAGTGGCAGGGATTCAAACTCTTAGAGTCAGAAGTCGCGCGCTATCACCAAGTTAGAAGGAGACGCTCGTAGAATTCGAATCCCTGCCTCACCGCCAGTTTCATGCGTTGCGGCGTCTGCCGATGGGCTCTCATTCTCGCGCCTGGGCGGCCAGGAGAATCGGAGCATTCACCGTGCCCAGGCCTTTATAACCCCTGCGTTCGACAATCTCGAAGAAGAATCGCCCTTCGAAGCTCCGGGTGCATGCATGAAGGAACTCACCGCCTTCATCCCGGTCGTACAGGATATTCCCTCGGCGTAACTCGTCGACGCGCTTGGCAGAGAGGTCGGTCCGAGCCTCCAGATCGTCGTAGTAGTTCTCGGGGATCGACAGCATCTGCACTCCGTTGGCCTGCATGCGCCCAAGAGCCGTGACGATGTCATCGGTCGCAAACGCGATGTGTTGCACGCCGGATCCGGCGTAGTGCGTGAGAAAGCGCGACGGAAATGTGTGCTGGCTCTGGGAGGCGTTGAGCGCGATCCGCAGTTCACCATCCGGAGATTGGACAACCTGGCTGCGGACAATGCCCCCCGGGTCGATCAGGTCCACCTGCGGCGTCTTCGTCACGTTGAGCAACGAGGTGTAGAACAAGAGCCACGACAGCATCTCGTCATAGTGCATCGACTGCGAGACGTGATCGATCGCTGTCAGGCCGATGCCGTCTTGCGCCTGCGCCTGCACGACGAAATCGATATCCCACAGCCGGCCCAGCACCGTCTTCGGATCGACGAAGTACAGCAGACTGCCGCCAAGGCCGCGGACCGCTGGAATGTCCAGCTCGCCCGGCCCGACGGCCTGGCGAAAGGGCGTGTCGCTCAGGATCTCGGCCCGGTCGATGGCCGCCGTCGCGTCGTCGACCTTGAGACAGATCGCACAGACGGAGGACCCGCGTGACAACTGATACGAATGCGCAAAGCCGTCGTTGTCGCTGTTGAGTACGAGATTGATCCCGCCCTGGACCCACCGTGTGACCGATTTCGACCGGTGCCGGCCGACTTCGACGAATCCCAACGCCGCCCACAAGGCCGAGAGCGTCCCGGCGGAGCGGCTGTCCACGGCGAATTCAAGAAACTCGACCCCGAGGCACGCCGCCCGGGGAGGCACGGGACGAGCCGCCGCGCCAGGCGCGTCGAGTTGGCCCTGCAACTGGTCGTTGAGAAAGACCAGCGACCGCCGTCCATCGATGGCCAGAGCGCGAGGTGAGCCCGCGCGGAACTGATCGTTGAAGACCTCGAGCGACACCGCGCCCCGATATCCAGTCGACCCGACCGCGTCCATAAAGTCCAGCAGCGGAAAATCGCCCTGACCTGGAAAACAACGAAAGTGGCGGCTCCAGGACATGACATCCATGTCCAGCCATGGGGCGTCGGCCAACTGCACCAGGGAAATCTTGTCGACTGGGATCGAGCGAATCGCCCTGAGGTCGGTCCGGCGGGACAGGATGTGAAAGCTGTCGAGCGTGATCCCGATCGCCGGGTGGTCGGCGCGGCGCACCACCTCCCACGCGTCGCGGTAGTCGCTGATGTGCCGGCCCCAGGCGAGGGCTTCGAAACCCACCCGAAGCTGGCGCTTGTGAGCGCGTTCACCGAGTTCATGAAAATCCGCCGCCGCGCGGTCGATCCCGCCCAGCGAGTCTGGCGCAACGTTGCTGCAGACCATCAGGAGGTCGCAGCCCAGCTCGCCCATGAGGTCGAACTTGCGTTCGGCTCTGGCGAACGCACGGCCGCGCTGTGGTTCCGGCATGCCTTCGAAATCGCGGAATGGCTGGAACGCCACGATGCGGAGTCCGAGCGAGGCCACCATGCCCCGGACGTTCTTCGGCGAGCCGTTGAACGACAGCAGATCACTCTCGAAGATCTCGACGCCCGTGAATCCCGCCGCCGCAATCGCCTCGAGCTTTTCCGCCAGTCCGCCGCTTAGCGATACCGTCACGATCGACGTGTCCATGATGTGCGCTCGTCGTAATGATCAGCTCGGACCAGTTGTCGGCTTCGCGCCCGACCCCGACTGAGCCTACCGCAGTACATCAAGCTTGATGGAACCGGGCTGCAGCTTCACGGCGAGCTCGTCGATCTTGATGTTCAGCGTCACCGGAATATCGAGGACACTACCGGCAGCGGTGCCGAAATTTCTCCACTCGCCCACGCTTGGGGGTCCCAGCCAACTCTGCTCACGGTGTTCGGCGCGCTGTGCCAACGAACGGCCCAACATCACCCGATGGCGAAGTTCCCCAGTGCTGTGTGAATGTGAATCGGACCTGCATTCTTCCTGATCCAGGCTCAGGGCTCGTGGCAGTCAGTTGGCCGGTCATCCTGAACCTGCCATCGGGACCGGATCCTGTGCCGGAAAAAGCACCCGCCGAGTCGAGCGTGCCGCTTGCGTTATGGGTCCGGCCAGTCGCGAGCCCGGCCTGATTGAGATAGATGATGGTCACGGTGGTATTGCCGTTCGACGCCACTGTGAAATTCAGAAAGCCCTGCTGTCTCGGCATGCCGAGGGAGCTATTCGACGGCACGTCGAAGAAGTCCGTCTGACTCCACATCCCGCCCAGCGAAGGTGGTGGCGGCCCCCCACACGGCTGTCTGGGATCGGATGTGAAGTTGATCGCCGCTGCACCTAGATCCAGGCGCGCGGGAGGGGTCGCTATCTGCCCTTTCGACTCGGTTTGGCCAGCCGCCAGGTTGTTAACACGGCCAGAATCACTCCATGTGTCGAGATTCAGTTGAAACGCGATGTTGTACGTCACACAAAGCGGGCGCGTTAAGAGATTGGTGACGGTATACGTGACGACCGTAATGGGGAGTTGACCCGCGCGGTCCGTAACGACTTGAGTGAAGTCAAATGTCGCGACGGGTTGGCCCGTATCATCGACAGCGTTGACCGACTTCGTGTATGTGGTCGAGATTTCTGATTGCGGCGGCGGTGGTGGCGTAGGCTCGGCAAGGCCGTCACCGCATCCGGGTCCAAACGTAACAGCGACGGTCAACGCGACGAACGAATTCCATTTAGCCCGTGACACGATTCTCCGCGACATCACCATCCCCCGTGAACGCGGCCGAGTGCGGATCCATACTATCGCCTTATCCGTTTAACCTCGAGAACATGAGCGCCTCGGGTTCCGTCTTCAGTGCGAGTGAGGCCGGCGCCGCACCGCGGCGCCGGCCTCACTATTCATCGACTAGGGGTTGATGATCAGTTTCTCCGTCTTGAAGCGCCCGTTCGCCGTCGCTTTGATCGCGGCCGCGCTCTGAACGGAGACGGAGAACGTGTTGACGCCGAAGTTGCCCGAGCTGCTTCCAGCCGGGATGACGATGCTGCTGACTGCCGGCGTTGCCCAAGCGGGCTTTGAGCTGGACAGGTTGACCGTGATGTTCCCCGGCCCTGCCGCGCACTCGAGCGTGACCACTCCGGACACCGGATTCCCGCCTTGGACGGGGTTCGGCGCCAGGTCGACGCTCAGCACGGAGATTGGCCGCAGCGTCAAGCTGTCGGTGCCCGAGACGCCGTAGGTCCCTCCCCAGGCCGCCGCGATGTTCCCGGACTGGTTTGCCGCCACGGGCGTCGAGTTGATGTTGAACGTCCTGGTCGTCGCCCCCGCCGGGATGGTCAAAGTTGCCGGCGCCGACGCATTGGCCAGCGCCTCCGACACATTCAGAACCAGTCCTGCGGCCGGCGCGACCGCCCCGAGCGTGACTTTGCCTTTCGCCACCTTGCAGCCGCCAGTCACCGGATCAGGAGAGACCGTCAGGAGGATCGAGCTCATCTTCGTCAGGCTGTAAGTGCCAACTGCCGCGAGCCCCGACGACGTGACCTCCACGGTGTAGACGCCGGTCGCCGGGAGCGTGTACACACCCGAGAAAGCGGGGAGCCGCGAGTTCACGCCGCCACCGCCGTTGTCGTCCTGTATCAGCAGCGTACCGGCCGGGCTGACCAGGGACAGGTAGGTGTCGAAGCCCGGGCTCGTGAGCAAGAGGGCAACCCGCTCACCCGCCACGCCGTTGAAGGAGTACGGGTCGGCGTACGGTCTGGTGTTTCCGGCAAACGAGCGCCGCTGCGCGAGACAGTCGGTACCCGTCAGCGCCCCGGCCGTCGTGGTCCACGTTCCGATGGCAGGGCCCGAGGTCGCGAGGCACCCAGCCTCCTGGCTGATCGAGTGAAAGACGCCGCCCGCCGAGACCCATCCGCTGCGCGCCGGACCAACATTCGCGGCGATGGTGTAGGAAATCGTGCCGCTGCCCGTTCCGGAACTCCCACCGGTGATCTGAATCCACGACGAATCGCTGACGCCCGCGCTCCACGGACACGCGCTGCCGGTCGTGTTGACCGCCACGCTGGAGTATTCGCCGCCGCGCAGAAACGAGCGGCTCGAGGGCGACATCGAGAACGTGCCGGAGCAGCTGACGGTGATCGGCGTCGGGAAGAAGGTCGCGTTGTTGGAGCCGAAGCCGTCGCCCGCATAGTTGTTGATCGTCATGATCGCCCCCACCCAGTAGGTGCCGGGGGGCGTGTTCGTCGGGATCGACGTCGTGTAGGTGCCGACGTTCTGGCAGTTGCCGCAGAACGAGCCCCACACCCAGTCGCCGATCAGCCGATCGCCGGTGCTGATCGTCTGGTTGGTCGACAGATACAGCCGGATGTTCACGTTGAACGCGGTGAACTGCGACGTGTTTTCAACGGTGACATTGTTGACGGTGATGGTGTTGCCCGGCCTGAAGAACGTGCTGTTGGTCCAGGAGTTGTTCAGCCCGTTTGAGGCGTAGTACGACTCCACGCCCATGTCCACGATACCGGTCGAGGAGCCATAGTTTGCGCGCGTATTGATCGCGTCAGAGGCATGGATGCCCCAGCCGTCCTCGACCACGTTCGAATAGTAGGCGTGCATGATCGAGACGAAGTCGTAGTTGTATTGTTCGCTGCCTCGCTGCAGACCGTGCGTGTGGCCCAGCTCGTGGCCGGTCACCGGCAGCTGGTTGATCGCGGTGCCGTTGAACCCGACGAAAAAGTCGTTGGTCCAGGAGTACGCCGGGTTCCACGCCACGTCGGACTCGGTGATGATTCCGCACGACCCGAAGATCGTCCATGTGACGGTCATTGCCAGAGCACCGTTCCAGGCGAACCCATGAAACGACCCTGAGGGATATCCGGCGAATTCGCTGACGCCGTTAGCGCCATAGCTGCCGTCGTCGGGGACGTAGCGGAACAGATCGACCCACTGGTTCCACATCCACATGGAGTTGTTGTTCACGTACCATTCCCACCATGCGGTCGAGACCTGCTCCATGTTGAAGGGCCGGCCGCGATTGCCGCAGTAAAACAGCGACTGCCCCAAAGGGATGATGCCGTCGTCGAGGCTCGATATCCCGGCCGAGGGGTTGAGCATCACGTCAGGTTTACCCTCCTCGATCGTCGGGGCATTTCGCGTCGCCATCACGGCGAGATTGCGCTCGGGAGGAGCCGACGTCTTCAGCGGCTCGACGCGGATGTCGCCGTCCACTGCGCGAAAGAACACACCGGTTCCCTCGCGCTTCAGCTGCGGCGCCGTAATCGGCTTCTTGAGTGACACGCTGGTCATCGTCTCGATGAACGCGTCGACCGTCATGGGAGTTTGATCTGCCAGCGCGATGGCGGGACCAGTCGCGGGCTCCGCCAGCGCTCCGGAGGTGACCCCCTGCGGCAGCTGCTCGGCCTGAGGGCTCGCGGCCGGACCGTCCGCGGCCGCCGAGATGACCCCACCCTGGATCGCGAGAACCCTTCCCGTCGACGCCTGCACGCTGCCGTCGCCTCCGATTCCGAGCACGGCACGGCCGTGCGCGGTCAGGAGGTGCGCCTGCCCGGTCACAGGGTCAGTGACCACCTCGAAGAGCCCCTGATCTCCGCCCACAACCGGATTCAGGTACGTCGGTCCGTCATCGTTCATGAAGACGAGATACCGCTTGCCAGCCGTAAAGGTTGGCGTGTCGGACGCCTGCATCTCGATGTTCCCGACACGACCGCCGGCGTGCGAAAGGGTGATGGTCGCCGCGCCTCGCTGGCGGGATTTCTCGGTGCTGTACACCTCCTGAATATCCCGGAAGACGATGTCGGTCTGGATGGCCGTCCGGGCGTCGGTGTACCGGCTGGACCGAGATTGCACCGTGCCGATGAAGATCAGATCGGCTGTCTGAGAAATTTCATCCAGCGAGAGTTTGAGCTGCAGACCGTAGGCCACGGACGCGCTGAGCGCGATTACCGCGCAGATAATCGGAGTTTTCTTGGTCATCGGAAGCTCTCCTCTCTTAGAATCTGCCGATCGACAGTCGATCCTTGAAGCACACCACTTCCCTGGGAACGGGGATCGGTCTTCCAACCATTCACCGCCCCGCTGCTATGTAAAAACGCAGCCGAGGTCGCAATCGAACACGTGTCGACGGAAGTATCGTGCGTAACTGACCCAGGCAAGGCTGGCGCAGCGCACACGATTGTGAACGTCGAAATCGCCCGCCCTGGTGAGGCTCCCCGAAAAAAGTCTGCCGTGCCTTTGACTTCAGTGACGGCATGCCGACGGGGGCGAAGTTGCCGAAATGTACGCCGGCTAAGTCATGGACGGGAATTTGCACCACGAGGCGCCATGAGACATCTCCTTCGTGTGCTCCCTGTGTGCGCCGCGCTCGTCATGGTCTCGTCGGCGGCCTCGGCGGGGCCGCTGACTTTCTCGTGCGCGCCCGGGCCAGCCACGTGTAACGGCGCGACATATGCCCTTGCGATTACTCAACAGACCAGCCTCGGCGGGGGTGTCTACAAGTACCAACTGGTGTATGGCATCAACACGACCGGTTATCTTCACAACGCCACGGATTTCATCCACGCGATCTCGTTCAAGAACATCGTCGACAACATGAGCGATATCACGCTGATCAATGCTCCTGGCGGAATTGGCGCATGGGCGGCGGTGGAGAAGGGCTTGAACGCGAAGGGATGCAAGGAGGCCGGTGAGGAAGCGGCGTGCACGTCGGCGATTGGCGGCGGTGCGGCTGTCAACCCGGCCCAGGAATACATCTGGACGTTCACCTTCCTGTCAACCGACAGCACCCCGAATGCAACCGGGCACATCAAGTACATGTACGTTACGAACGTCCTGAACAAGAAGGGTGAGTTCAACAAGATCGGCGACCTCGGATCGTGGGATATCGCCATCCAGTTCCCGCCCGAGGAACAGGTACCCGAACCGACATCAGTGCTGTTGCTCGGCGCAGGCTTGGGGGCGGGGCTGCTTCGGTCTCGTCGGAAATCCCTGCGGTAGGCGCGGCCGTCACCGCCAATTACTTAATAGTTAAATCCACACAGACGATTCGGATACAGCCGCACCGCACGGCGAATGGGTGAGGTGCGCACGTTGTTGCGATCCTGCAGGACCAGCTCGACATTCATCTGGATGTATTTGTTGCCGCTCGCGTCATCGCCGCCGCGCGCGTTCTCGAAGAACCGGCACTCGGTATCGATCTGCATCGCGGAACGCGCCTGCGGCGTCGAGTGGCCGATCACCATGCCGCCCGTCCAGTAGGTCCAGATATAACGGTCGATGGTGCCCCGCGAGGCGCTGGCGTCGAGGACGCAGTCGGCCTCGTCGGTGCCGGGCCCGTAGAGACAGGCGTCGCTGCCCTTGGTCGGCGACGTCACGCTGAACGCCGCCTCGAGGCCTATGGGCGTCACTGTCAATGTGGCGCTGCGCGCCGCCCCGCCGAAGTTGGCGGTGATCGTCACCGAAGACGAGGCGCCGACCGTCGACGTGGTGACCGTGAACGTCGCGCTCGTCTGCCCGCCTGGGACCGACACGGTCGCCGGCACTTGTGCCACCAAGGTATTGCTGCTCTGAAGCTGCACGACCACCCCGCTCTGAGGCGCGGCGATGGTGAGCGTCACGGTGCCAGTCGGCATGGCCTGCCCCACCACGGACGACTGACTCAGCGCAAGACCGGCCACCGCGAGATTTGACGGCGGCGGGGCCGGCGACGGCAAGGGGCCTGGGGCCGGAGGCTGATCCGGGGAGGTAGGTGTGTCGTTGTTTCCGCATCCCGTCATCGCGATGACGAGGATCGCGGCAACGACAAATGCACAACCCTGTCGTGAAGCGGGTCGCATAGGTCCTCGCAGCGGAAGAACGGAGTCAGATTACAGGGCGGTCAACGGCCGTAGACGAGCAGTTCCTTTCCATCGGCCATCACCACCTTCTCGAGGCGGATGATCTTCTGACCATCGCCAAACTGATAGCCTATGCCCGTAATCACATCGCCAACCTTGAGCGTGTTCCTGGTCCAGCCGCTCGCCTCCATGCGAGTGATAGCGGGGCCGCCGACACTCCACTTTTCCACCTTCCCGTCGTTACCACGTACATCAAGCGAAATCATCGGGTGCGGGTTCTCCCAGGACAACGCCGTGACGGTTCCCTTGACCGTCACCATCTTTGAATAGCTGACAGGCCACGAATGATGTGCTGACAGCGAGGCGGAGACCAAAAGGGCACCCACGACCATTGCGAGAGCCTGCAATCTCCTGTTCACGGCGCACCTCCAGCGAGATTCTACCGAATCTCCGCCGCTACCGTTTCTTCGTGGCCGACCGCACCGCCTTGCGCGTTCGCTTCCTGGCGGCCTTCCTCCCCGACATCGCCGTAGCCTTGCGCCTGGGCGAAGTTTTGCGCTTCGGCGCAGCCTTCGTGGCTTTCCTGCGGCGGCTTTGACGCCGGTAGGCGCGAATCGCTTCCGCGCCGCGATCGAAGGCGGGATCGTCGGCCGGAATCGGCGCGCCGCCGCGAGGAAGTGGCGCATCCGCGACGCCGAGCACCGTGCGGGCAGTGGCGTAGAACGCCTGTCGATCGGCAAGTCCGTTGGTGCCGCCGTTGATCCGCTTCGTGATGGTCGTGAACGCGTCGGTGGTCGCCACGTCGGCCAGCTCGTTGAGGCCTTTTTTCGACCAGAACAGTCCGGCGACCCGGAACGCGACCTCCGGACTGGCCGCTCGCGCGGGGTCCGCCAGGAGATCGACGTCGAGGAGATTGCCGAATCGCTGATAGTTCGCCCGGCCGGTCAGCTGAATCGGACCGCGGCCCTTGAATCGTTTGCCGTCGCCGGTGTCAGTGTTGCCAAGGGCCGCCGACAACTTTGTGACTGGCTCGTACCGGCGCTGGGCGTCGGTGGGTCCCCAGATCTCCTCCATGAAGCGAAACTGGCCCGACTCGTGGGCCAATTGCGCGAGGAAGGCGGCGGCGCGGGCCGGAGTGTTGATCGCGAACTCCGTCATTGCGGTGGTCAGAAACGGCAGGAGCTCGCCGTTTCTCTTGTCCGATAAACGCGGCATGATCGACTTCAGCTGTTTGCCGGTCACCATAGGCACCCACCCATCCAGTTTTCTGTCTCCCTATAACAATCGACCGATCAGCGGGCCCGCCCGATCGTGTCGGCAGCGAGCGCGGGTGTGTGTTTCGGAAGTTTCCGCGCACGCGTGGCCTGCTCGAAATCGTAGGCATAGCCCAGCAGCTTCGGCTCGCTGAACGCTCGACCGAGAAACGAAATCGTCACCGGCAGGCCGTCCTTGGTCATGCCCGCGGGAACGATGATGTCGGGGAAGCCGGTCTCGTCCGCGAAGAGCGACGCCGATTCACCACCGGCGGCAGGGCCGGCCGGAGCAGCTGCGGGCGTGTCCGGCGGAGGTTTGAGAAGGCCGGCCGGCCGGTTTGCCGAAGGGTACAGGAGGGCCTCCAACTGGTACTTCTCAAAGATGGCTTCGACCCCAGCCGTCACCGCCCGGTAGCCGTCGTTCTTCGCCGCCAGGTACACGGGATCGTTCAGATCGAGCGCAACAGAGTTGGTGTACTTCAGGGCCACAAGCTTTTCCGGACTTCGATACGCCGTCTTCGGATCCTCTGCCTTCGCGATGAGCTCGTCGAGGGTTCGCGGATAGCCTGGCTTCAGCGTCTTCAGATAGTCGGCAATCAGTGCTTTGAACTCCGAATTACGGACCAGAGTAAAGACCGGCTGTTTCATCTGAAGCAGATGATCAGGAAACCTGATCGGATCCACGATGACCGCCCCGAGGTTTTTCAGCGTGACGATGGCGTCTTCGGTAATTCGGATGGTTTCGGGATCGGGTCCGGTGAAGTCGCGGCCAATCCCGATACGGGCGCCTTTGAGAGAGCCAGCCTTGAGGAACTGCGTGTAGTCCTTCTGGATCCTCCCGGCGCTGAGCCTGGTGGACGCATCGGCAGGATCGGCGCCGGCCAGCACGTTCAAGGCAACCGCAATGTCGTAGACGCTGCGCGCGATTGGCCCGACCGTGTCGTAGTTGGCCAGGGGCAGGAGGCCCGTCCGGCTCACGAGCCCGCGTGTGGTCTTCAGACCCACGACGCCATTCGCTGCCGATGGGCCGCGGATCGAGCCGGCGGTATCGGTGCCGAGCCCGAATTGGGCGAAGACGGCTGCGATGGACGCACCGGTGCCGCCGCTGGAAGCGCCGGGCCCGCGCGACGGATCGTGCGGGTTGCGCGTCTGGCCGCCCATCGAGCTGAAGCCATCGGTGATCTGGCCCGCCCGAACGATGGCGGGATCGCGGGCGCCGATCACGCTGCCGCCGCCGGCGGCGAACTCGCTCAGATTGGTCTTGGCGAGGACGATCGCGCCGGCGTCGCGAAGTCTTTTCACGACGAATGCGTCTGATGGTGGAACCGAGCCTTCGAGCAGCTGCGAACCGCCGGTGGTCGGAAGATCGTAAGTGTTGAAGTTGTCCTTCAGGACGATCGGGATGCCGTGCAACGGGCCGCGGAGTTTGCCGGCCCTGCGCTCGGCGTCCAGGGCGCGCGCTTCGCTGAGCGCGTTCGGGTTGAGCGAGATGACGGCGTTGATGTTCGGGCCTCGCTTGTCATAGGCGGCAATCCGGGCGAGATACATCTCCGTGAGTGTCTCCGCCGTGAGTGTGCCGTTCCTGAAAGCGGCGTTCAGATCCGCGATCGTCGCATTCGCCAGATCCACCGGCGTGGCCGACTGCGCCAGGGCAAGGCCGGCGATCAAGACGAGGGTCACAGGCAACACAACGCGCTTCATGTTCCCTCCCTCACGCTAACGTCCGACTGAGCGCCGGTCTCTGCACAGGTCCGAACAGCGCGGCTCTCGTCGCACGCGGGTGGTGCGTGAACGCCTTGGCGAACTCGTAAATCAGGATGGTCGAGAGAGGGGCGAAGAGCCACACGGCCGCCGCCTCGACAGGAAAGATGGCATTGCCGCGCGACCAGGCGGCGATCGTCAGCCCCATCATCCCGGACGGCTCGTATCCCCACCATTGCCGCGGGATCGCCAGCGTCACCTCCCAGATCAGCGACGTGATGATGACGTAGAGCGTCGTGACCGCAAACGCCGGCCAGTTCGTCAAGTTGCCGATCGTCCGGTAGAGAAAGATCGCCGGCAGAAGGGCGCCCCCGGCAAGGAACGCGAAATATGTTGGAAAGTGTCCGTTAAAGCGCCAGATGACCAGCGCCGCAACAGCGGCGCCTGCCGCGGCGATCAGAAGAGACGGCGACAGCTGAATGAGTTTCAGATCGAGCAGATCTTCCTTCGGATTGTATCGACTCAGCCACAGCTCGTCGGCACACGCGTACACGAACACCATGGCCACGGGTCCCATGGCGTAGAACAGCAGCTCCTCCACCGGGATCCTGCCACCGACGGCTGGCAGGCACCACAAATACGGACCCGCGCCGGCGGGCTCGCTGCAGCCCGGGAACCGCAGCGTCAGGAATCCGAGCAGGAAGTCGAGCACGACGCCGAGCACCACGATCGTCCCCGCGCTCAAGCGCAGCGCGCGCCGCCGCCGTCCGGTGCCGTTCGCCGTGATCGAGTTGAAGACGGGCCAGAGATAGAGAATCGGAATTCCCCACAGCGCAAGACTGGTGAAGTAGGTCAGGCGTCCGGCGGCATCAAGTCCGAGCGGCACGGCCACCGTCACCACCAGCATGACGAGCCAGCCGAGATTCAGCCAGAATGTGCGGATCGTCATCACGTTGCCCTGCGGGGTGCTCCGCGAGCATAGAGCAATTGACTCGGCTTGGAGAAGTGGGTCCCGCCAGAAAGCGCCGGGAACTCGCTCCTAGGATCGGAGCTCCGCAATCCGCTTGAGGGCTTTCTCCCGGAGTTCCGCGGCGTCGCGCGCGATCTGGATCTCGCCCGTGCGCTCGATCTGGGGGACGCGACGGTCGAGCGCCTCGATCAACTCGCGCAGGAGTTGAATCTGTTCCGTCGGGGTGTCGTCCTGCTCCGCCGTGGCAATCTCGTGTTTCATCAGACCGGCATCGACATGAGCTGGAGTCCCAACCACACCGCGGTGGCTGTCAGGAGGAGGGCAAACGCGATACGCGCCTGCATTGCCGCCCGGCTGCTGCTGGTCATGTAGCTGCGCTCCCATGCCTGCCAGCGAGCCGATTCGTTATTCGCGTCGCCGGCCAGGGGCATCGGGGTCGGGCTCATGGACGACCTCCGCCTTCCTTGCGGCGCTCGCCGCGCGTCGTCTCGTCCATCGGCGACGGGCCGATAGGAGGGTCAAGCGAGCCGAACGCGGGCCCGCTCATCACGCCGGTCTGGCGGCGGGTCACTGGCCGTTTTTCGAACGCCGCAGGTATGAGCGACTGTGCCCTGGCGGCGTCTTCCAGCACGGCGTTGCTCATCGACGGCCTTCGGTCGTATTCAGCACCTCGGCGACGGTGGGCGGCGGACCGTCGTTCCAGAGCCGCAGCAGCACGCCAACCGGAATCACGCCGACCATCGTGGCGAGCAGCCAGCTTTGGACCGACCCCGCACCGAGCAAGAAGGCTGTCAGGATCGTCAGAGACAGCCAGACCGCAGAGATAGTCATGGGAACGTTAAAGGATGTCATCGGAAGCCCGCCTTTCCAGAGAATGAGACTCGACTGTATGCCTCGGCATCGTTATGGCGATGTTCAATTGCGGACAGCAGGCTGCCAGCGAGTCGCAGGAACAGGCCGGCTCCCCTCGTACTCCGCGTACGCCGCTGCTGTCGCCAACCGCACCGCATCCCAATGATGCCCGCAGCGACCGCACTGCCAGGCACTGCCGGTAGCCAGTTCAGCATCGGTGATCGTGGACGACGGTGTATGACACAGCGGGCAGGAGGAAGTCATGAGTCATGGTGAGCGATCCTCGGGCGTACGTCTGTGCAGAACAGCACAGACGTGGCGGCGCGCCGGGCGGTACGCTCTAGGACGTGCTGGTTCTCGGCGCCCTGTGCGTGCTCGTTCTCAGCCTCGTCACGGTGATGCGCCGGCGCAACGTGGGGGCTGACCCCGATCTCGGCTGGGTCAGCGAACGCTGGCTGGCGGAGTACCGGGCCGATTCCACCCGCCCCTCGCTGTGATGACGCACAAACCTGCGAAGCCACGCCGCGACGAGGGGCTGCTTCAGATGCGCCACGTGGCGAGCACGAGCGTCCGGTTCGAGCCGGACGAAACCATCTTCGCGCAGGGCGATCGCTCCGCCACCGTCATGTACATCGAGCGTGGCCGCGTGAAACTGTCGGCGGCCTCACCAAACGGGCGGACGACGGTTGTGGCCGTGCTTCACGCCGGCTCATTCTTCGGCGAAGGCGCGCTGGCCGGGCAGCGGTTCCGGCGGTCGACTGCCGAAGCCGTCACCAGCACCACGATCGCCGTCGTGAAGACGGGTGAGTTGCGACAGCGGCTCCACGCCGAGCCGGCGCTCTCGGACTGGTTCCGGTCGCAGCTGCTGGCCCGGAACATTCGCATCGAGCGCGACCTGGTCGCGAACGTCTTTAACGGCTGCGAATCGCGCCTCGCGCGCGCGCTCCTGCTGCTCGCGGGCGCCGACGAGCGCCAGGCGCTGCGCTACCCGATGCCGAAGATCTCCCGGAACCTGCTGGCCGAAATGACCGAGATGACCCGCTCCCGGGTCGACGTCCTGATGAACAGCTTCCGGAAGCGCGGATTCCTCGAACGCCACAGCGAGCGGAACGGCGGCCTCCAGGTGCACCGATCCCTGCTGAACGTCGTGCTTCACCAGTGACGAGCCGAAACAGTCGCTGTGCAGTTTGAAACAGCCGGCGGCGGCGGCCTGCCGCTACGATGCGGCATGGCGATCGATAATCGACTCGAAGAACAGGCGCGGCTCGACGCGATGATGGCCGAGTTCCGCGCTGCCCGGCAGCGCCGGCTCGAGAGGCAAGCCATCGCCGAGGTGAACCACCGTCTGACGCAGCGGACGCAGGCAGTCGACCCCAAGGTCCCGCCGGTAAAGCTCAATTAAACCGGGAAAGATCTGCTAGTCGTGCAGAACGACGGTCATGAGGGAGCTGTTGACCTTGAGCTCGCCGTTGTACTCGATGAATCCGAGGTCGCGGAACTTGTTCATGAAGAAGTTGATCCGGGAGCGCGTCGTGCCCACCATTTCCGCGAGCGTTTCCTGCGACAGCTTCGGCAGCTTCAGCGGCTTGTCATCG
>Ga0209382_10006894_pt1 | contig 14555 bp, 26 predicted proteins | sample SoiMetdeltSBSDD5_FD_187599 | JGI IMG/M metagenome (GOLD analysis project Ga0209382, IMG submission 187599) | Bulk soil microbial communities from a Populus tree surrounding site in Tennessee, USA - Soil MetaG P. deltoides SBSDD5 (SPAdes) (version 2) | ecosystem: Environmental > Terrestrial >... | reverse complement strand
TGTGCGCCCCCGCCGCGCCGCGCCGCCTGCCCCCGCCCCGGCGACTGTCCGGCCGAGCACGACAAAGCGGTTGGCTGTAAGGCAAACCGGACCGTCCGGTGTGGACGATGGGCTGAGATGGCTCTAGAAATACCGATTCCCACTACCTAATGTGGACGGTGATCTAGACCTGGATGCGTTATGGCGTAAGGGTTCCAGTCCATCGATGACCGTACTAACTCTCAATCCCTTACGTGCCAACGGTTGTAGCTCGGGGTGCTGTCGAGGTCGGTTTGGGCCGCTACGCCCCACAATGCGGGATAGATCCTGACCGATCGGTCGATGGATGCTTTGACCCCTCGATCGATATGCTCGCCTTTCGGCTTCTACAGGGAGGACAGACCGACATGGCGAAGCATCGCGCCCCCGGGGATCGGACCGGCCGTCAGGGCCAGCCCCAGGGCAAGCATTCGATGCACTACACCCCCAACGACTTCCCGATGCCGCGCAGGGGGCAGCGGAGCGTGGCAGAGATCCTACTGAAGATCGTCCGGGGTAAGTGATGTCCACAGTAGACCCATTACAGGACGTGCTAGAAGACGTCAGGGACGAGGTCAAGCGCCAGGATGCTGGCCACCCGTCCGGCTACCCGGCCACCCGGGACGGCGTATTCCTGGGCATCATGACCGCTGTCCATGAGCTGGAGTACGAAGCCATCGGATGGTGGCGCCTCAACAGGTGCAAGTGTCCGGCCCCGGGATGCACACATGCAAGCTGGGAACAGACGCGCGCCGAGTTGGTGCAGGCCGCCGCCGTGATCATGCGCACGATCCGTGCCATCGACACCAGCAACAATTCGTGGCAGGCGGGCGACTAGATGGCGTTCAATCCCTTTGAGTGGTGGGAAAAGTGGCACCCGGACAAGGCGCCGGGCAAGGGGCGAGCCAAGCGGCCGCCAACCCCACCCGGTAAGCCGATCGTCAAGCCGTCCCCCAAGAAAAAGCTACCGCCCCCCAAGAAGCGGTAGCCACGACAACCGTCAACGTCCACACAGGACAACAGGGAGGTACACAATGGACCCGTTGCGCGACAGGCGCGAACCCCCCAAGCACCAGCCGCACGAAGTGTGCGACTGCACTAACCCCAACCCCGGCCGCCCGTACCACTGCGCGGCTGTCATGTCGGGGCCGGAGCAGGTGTACCTGGTCGACAGCCAGGGCGTGGCAAGAATGCTCCAGGACAAGGAGATGACGGCTGCTGCCACCGCCCGCGCGCTGACTCTCGAATTGGGCGGGGTTGTCGAGCACGCCCAGCGCGAACACGGGACCGACCAGTGGTGGGTCTGCCCTGGTGCCATCGTGCGGATGACCACCATCACCACGGCATGGCTGTTCGCCACGGCACAGCTAGATGAAGAGACGTACCTCAGGGGCGACAGGTCATGAGGGCTGTCATTCTGGTCGGTATCCAGTTGTGGCCCGTTGCGCACTGTCAGGAGCAGGGTTGCCGGTTCGCGCTCTCTTCGAGCCGGTCCACCCGCAGGCTGGCGCAGGAACACGTCCGGGCGACCGGGCACGAGGTGCTCTGCGTCGCAGAGAAGCGTACCCTCTACGGTCCGCAGCCCACGCTCACATCCACATAGGAGAGTCGCCATGCGAGTAGGCATCAATCAGTGGACCGCGCTGTGCGAAGCTGCGTCCGCGTACCCGGGCAGCGTCCCGGCGGCACACCTCGCCGAAGTGGTCCGGCGCAAGCTCGGCACGGCGCACGCGGCAGAGGCGATCATCGGGTTGACTGACCGGGGCCTGTTGGTGAGCGTGTGTGGCTGCCCGCTCACCAAGGAGTCGATCCACCACCGCGTGATCATCACAGAGGCGGGCCTGGACGCACAGGCCAACGTAGCGGCCCGGCGCGACGCCCAGCTCTACGGCTAGGCCACGAACAGACGGCCCCCGGTGCGAGCGTATGCACCGGGGGCCGATCGTCGCCCAGAATCGCTCTCAGGCCGTTTTACCTGGTCAGAGCGTTTCGCCTGGTCGTGGCAGGGTGTGCGGCCTGGTCCACCCGTAGTCGCTGCCGGCCCGGCGCGGATCATGACCGTGCAGCGACCAGGCGCGCGGTGTCATCGCAACCTCAGCCACCCGCCCCCGGGCCAGAGCCTCGGGCAGGGACTCGGTCACCTCACCCTCCCATTCGTGGCGCCCCACCCGTTGGGCTCCCGTCGGCAGGCCCGAGACACGTACCCGGTCCCCGGTCACGATCTGGCGCGGCCCGTAGATGCTCAGGCCGGTCCACGACCGTTTGAGCCGTAGACCGTACTGCGGCCACCGTGCCGCCAGTGCGGTCATCTCGGGCAGCCAACGGTCCGTCACCAGTAGGGAATCGGTGTCCACATAGAGCAGTGCATGTTCCGGCACGGCGGACATCAGTCGCCACAACCGGGCCCGCTGCTCGCTCATCACGTAGCCGGTCACCATGGGCGCCGTGTTGCCGGCTTCGGTCAGTCCACTCTGGAAAAACACGTCATGGCCAACCTGCATGATCGTGTACTCCTCCCCCGTGTCCTCGTCCAGGCATGGAGTGGAGCGCACGTCTGGCTCTGGCGACCACGCGGTCAGGGTCCACTGTGGATACTGCATGGCGAAGCGTCCTATGAGGACGTTACCCCATCGTTTGAGGATGGCCTTGCGCCAGGCTGGAACGCTATCGTCGTTACTCTCCAGTCCTGATAGGACCCAGGATCCCCAGTCATGGAGACTAGGTGCCCGGCGATACAGCCACCCTCGCCCCACGCGTACGCGCCCACCACCATCGATGACCGCTCTGATCTCAGGGTCCCATAGCACACTCGGGAAACGCCCCACGGGCCAGACCATGCCCTCATCGTGAAACGTAGGCGTACACGGAACATCCGTCTCTACCTCAACCTCTGCCAGGACCGCGTACCGCTCATCGTCCAAATAGGACTCGATAGGCCGACGCGGGTCGATCGGAGCGTGCAGCCATGTGGGTAACGCGCACTGGTGGGCGATGCGGGTGTGCGCCGCGTGCATGTCCCACTCATGCACCACCGCGAAACCGATCGAGCCGTGCCATAGCGCCTCGGCCCGGCCGGTCCACATGGCTGCCCGCTCCATCTCCCGCGCGTCGTCGTCCTGGTGGACCTGGATGCCGTGGCTCATGAAGCGGCGCCGGAACGCCGACCATGCCTGACCGTTGCCGGTGACCGCCAGCGAACCCAGGTCTTCAGCGTCGATCCAGGCCATGTACTCATCCAGCGCGGTTGCCAGGATCTCGCAGTCCCGACGGGCCGCTGCCAGCCACGACAGGAACGGCGCGTCCCAGCGTTCGGGCAGGCGCCTGCCGGTCCCGAACAGCGTCGCCACAGCGTCCACAGAGGATGGCCACACGGAGAACAGGTCAGCCATTTTGAGCGTGGCAGCCCCCCGTTTCCACACCATCCAGCTTGCCCCCGGGTTCAGGTTGAACACGTCCAACCGCCATCCCTGACCCGGTAGGGACGTGAGCATGGTCGTTGTGCGCGCCACCCGCCCGAGGTCCCAGGTCCATAGAAACGTGACCCCCTCCGCTCCACAGTGGCGGGTGACGTCCGTCCACAGTGTCCCGGGGTCCTCGTACGGCCGGTAGACACACACGGGCATTCTGCGCGGCCCGTGCCGCTCGAAGCGCGCCACAGCGCACCGCCACGTCTCGCTGTATCCGTCCTTGTCCCCGTGCAATTCGGGCAGCGTCGCCAGCACCACAGTGGAGTGTGGCAGGCGCGTCGCACGCAGCGGCTTGATGCCCCACCCTGGTGCGGTCACCGGGGACCGATCGATCGCTCTAGGTCGTGAATTCGGGCGACAAGGTCAGCGTTGTCGCGAGCAAGCTCACCCGATGTGCGTGGCGCACGCATGGCCAGCACGACAAACCCGGTAAACGGCCAGCCCAGTCCGGCCAGGACTGCCACCACACCGATGAGGATCGACCGGGGCATCACCTCACCCATGGGGACGCGCTGAGGCGACGCGTAATCCACACCGCCGAACACCTGGTGCCGCCAGGGTGAGAAACACCTACCGGTGAACCATCCCTCCTTGCAGATCGTACAGACGGTACGCGTCATGATGATGCGCATCAGCGCGCGGCTCGTTACTGCTGCCAGCAATAGATAGCCGGCAAAAATCAGCCACCCAATCACGGGTTGACTACCTCCCCTGTGGACGTTCAGAGCATCTATACCTTCGGTGTGAACTGCCACGTGGCCTGATACAGGGCCCCGACGATGACCTCGTCCGGATCCGTGCCCCACAGCGCCGGGGCGACCTTCGACTTGTCGATGGCCCGTACGTAGCGCGACTTCGCCAGCTCGATAATGGCCTGCCGGGAACGCAACGCGCTGGTCTGGATAGCCTGGTGCCGGACCGACACGATGCCGGTCGTTTTGTTGCGCACGAACAGGTCTACGTACTGGAGGTACCCGGTCCTGCGCGAGCTGGGGACGTCCGTCACGTCCTGGGGGGTCGGCCTGCGCGCGATGGGTCTGTCCAGTTCGGACACTCGCCGCGCGTAGTGCGCCCTGGCCGCGCCAACCATGTGCAGCCAGGTGGCGCGCCGGATCTTTAGCCCAGCTTCCTGCGCCATGCGCAGACCAGCGTTGGCGGACAGCCCTTCCGCGACCGTCCGGAACGCCAGCCACCCGCCATCCAGCGCCATCAATCATCCCCGATGTGTCCCGCAACGAGGATCCTCGGAAGGCTATACGGGGACAGCGATCCGGCCACCGTCCACTGGTCCCAGCGCTTTCCCCCGTGGTGCCACTTGCGCCTCTGTCGCAGGATCTCTTTCGCGAATCCGGCGGCACCGTCCACGGTGGCCGCGGTCACGTACCGCGCCACCCGCAGGGCGGGGTCGGTGGTCGAGCTAACGGTGATCATGTATCGTGGCATCATCTACCTCCCTGTAGAGACACTCCGGGCGCCACGACCGTGTTGAGGTCTGGCGCCCGGAGTGCCTATTCACGACGGTGACCATCCTTTCCGGACAGTCGGACGAGCCTGGGTCAGGACATCGGGTGCGCGAGGTAGTTGACGTGGAAGCCGCGCGCCGTCTCTTCGCTCTGGCGGATCTTGAAGTAGAACGGGTAGGTTTCCTGCGCTATGGCGCCGGGCGAGCCCTCGGGCACCAGGTACGGTGAACCCTCGGGAAGCTCTTGCGCCATGTAGTGCAGCATCGCCAGTTGGAACACGGTTCGCCAGCCCCCGACAGAGACCACGGTCGGCTCGCCGGTGTCGGTGCGGGTGCCGGAGAGCAGTCCGTAGTACGGGCACCCCTCGTCGAAGCGACCCTCGTTGAACTTGATGGCGTCCACGGACAGGATCACATCGAACAGCTCACGACCCTTGTCCGCCTGCCCTCCGGTAAGCACCTGCTCCACTGTGGACGCACGCGCGACCTGGGCCGCCAGTTTCAGGATCTCGGCCGGGTCGGTCATGTCGTACGAAGAGACCTGGGTCCGCACGTACTCGACCAGCTCATGCCCGGACATCGGCCGGCGCCACTGGGACTTGGCCGGGGGCTTGTAGACGGCCAGTTCCGACTCGCTCGCGGGGGTTTCCGCCCAGTCGGGGATCTCGTTGTCCGGGGCCCCCGGCGCACCCTCGTACTGGTCTTCCGCTCTCTGTGCGTTGCGCACTCGTGCCACTGCTACCTCCCTGTGAAGGTGTTCACTTCGAATCCCTGATACTCGGCGAAGACGACCTCTCCACCATCGAACGTGTCCACGATGGACACCCGCGTCCCGGGGACGATCGCACCCTCGGACGCTCCCCACTGCTGTAGGACTTCCGTCAGCCGCGCGTAGGCCGGGCCCAGTCGGGCCGTGTGGGCGATGACGACCGGTGCGCCCTGGGCGACGTCCCGGCCGGTGCGCACTCGCACGACAAACCGGCCCGGTGGTGCCCTCCCCATGATCTACCTCCCTAGATCGAGACGGACCGTGTGACCGGCAGCGTACGCCGCTCAGTCCCCGGGTGAAAGCGCAGGGGCACCCTGGTCCGGCGCCGTGCCGGTAGACGCCTGGTAGGCCGCTGAGGCGGCGCGTAGGCCGTCCTTGTCGACTTCCCGCATGGGGCTCACCGCAGCCACGTACGCCGCCGTGCCGGACGCCAACATGGAGTTGACGGTCATCACCGTGGCGATCATGAGCGGGGATCCGAAGTCGAGTAGCAGGGTGCTCGACGCGAGCGCGCTGACGACGGATTGCAGGACAAGTGCGACGATGACCCACTTATTCCGGTTAGTCATGACTTAGCCTGCCAGCCGGCGCGCGTACTCGTCGATCGCACCGCGCGCGATCGCAGCAGCCGAGGGAATCATGCCGATGGATGCGCGTACCGCTTCGGCGATGGCGTCCACGAACACGGGGTCTACAGTGGACGCTGAGACCAGGGGTCCGGCCACGTGTTCCACCTGTGCCATGTTGTCCAACGGGACCAACGGAATGCCGGCCGCGCGTGCGGCGGCCAACGCCTCGGGCGCCCCGTCGCCGGTCATCGGGCGACGACGGAAACCGTCGGAGACGTAGACCAGGTCGTCATCGTCTGTCTTGACAAAGAACATCGCTACTCCTTCTTGTGGCTCTGGAGTGGGGTCAGGCAACGGCGTGCCCGGTCCCGTTGCTGGCGCCGGCATTCCACTTTGGACCCAGGTGCGCAGGCGGACCCCGGGGCATGACGTGACGTTCGCCCCGATCGTCGGAGTGTTGGCGAAGTAGCTGTGCCACCGCATAGCCAACGTCCGTCCAAAGTGGTCACACGACCAGTCGTAGAGCGCGCGGATGGTGCGCTTAGCGTCGTCCGTCACGTCCGCGTCCGTGCCTATCTGGCACACGCCGACCGTGTGTGTGTTGTGTCCCTCGACGTGCGCGCCTATCACGTCGAGCCCCCGGCCCATGAACGCCCGCCCGGTCACGTCCGTCAGGAGGTTGTACCCGATGTCGGACCAGCCCTTGACGTCCATGTGATAGTCCTGGATGGACCGAACGGACTGGAAACGGCTAGCAGCCGAGTAGTGCACTACGAACGTGTCCACAGCGGACAGTGGGCGGGTGGCAACCCGGTCCGGTGGACGTGCGCCCCACTGGGCGCGACTGATGATGCCGATCATGTGCCCTCCTGTCTACAGTGGACCACCAGGCTTGATGATCTCCCTCAGTCTGGACTGGTCGGCGCACACGATGTCAGCCATGATCTGGTACAGCTCACGGGATTCCGGCGCGTGCACCACGTCCGGCGACACAACCATGGTGAACCGGCACCCGTCCTGGGACAGGGTGACCTCGTACTGCTCATCGGAGCGCTCCACAGTGGACAGTACGCTAACGGCCATCGGACCGATCCCCGTTCTCCCGTGCCTGGTCGGCCGTCTCGCTGCGCTTGCGCTCCGCAATCTCGCGTGACGTGGCCGCTGCGGCCTGAGCCGCCGCCGCCGCCCGTTTGACGGCCTGTTGCAGGTCGCGCCCTGGTGCGGTCATGGTGTCTATCCTCCCTGCTCTGGCACATCGACGCCAGTCAACCGGATGATGATCTCGGCATCCTCCGGCGAGTAGTGCCGACCGAGCAGCCGCTGGTATGCCTGCCCTGCGTCGATGAGACCCTTCTTGAGCGCGGACTGAATCTGCGCCGTGGTGAGCTGCGCTGAGACCGTCTCTCTCTCCAGATTCCAGAGCTGGATGAGCCGGTCCCGGTGCACGAACGGTACTCCGATCTCATCCAGCAACGCCACCGCTTCCTGCTCTCCGATGGCGTTGGCCACATAGGACGAGCGCACCCGGCTGACCGCTGCGTTGACAAACCGGCGCATCTTATCTACCTCCGCTAGATCGAGTCGCCATGTTGCTTCCTGGTCGTCGTACCCGACTCCGGTAAGCATGCCGTTTGCCTGGTCGCGTGTGATGAGGTCATCGGAGTACAGCTCTACGACCTGGGTGACGGACAGGTCCTTTGTGCCCTCGCGGGCCCGGACGTCTTCCAACGCGAGCATAGCCCGCGCGTCTGTGTCGCTGAATCCGTGTCCCCGCAACGTCTCTATGGCCGCGTCGAGAGGGTAGACGCCGTGTCGGTAGAGCAGCCGCGTCGTCTCCGTGGGGATGAGATTCTGTCGCATGAGGCGCATCAACGGGATGTACCGGTTCTTGATCCGCGACTCCAGGAACATGGCTTCCCAGCCGGCATCATCCAGTAGGCCACGGTTGAACGCCTCTGCTGCGAACTCGATCCCCGGTGGTATGCCGCTGTTCTCCACCAGGATGCGGAAGTCGTCCGGGTTGATACCGGACAGCCGTGCGGTTTGCTGTCCTTTCTCGACAGTCATGTGCCCCTGGGTCACGGCCGACGCGGCTTCATCAGGGGTCAACGGCTGCTCCTGTAGGGCCTTCATCACCTCGATCCACTCATTGCGGATCGGCCCCTGGATGATGGCTCTGTCTACTTTGGACTCATCGATGATGCCGCGTCGCCAGGCGAGTATGGCTGCGTCCAACGGTGGTGGCTCGCCCCCGAGGTCTATCAACTCGTCCATGTAATTCGGAGGGATGCCGACCCGCTGTGCGCGTCCTACCGCCTCGTCACGGGTGACCAGGTTCCGATTCCACATGGCTGCAAGCTCGGGCCCGCTCGCATCCACAAAGGACAGTCCAATGAGGTCCGAGTTCCACTCCGGAGCGTACCCATAGCGCCGCAGGGCATCGGCGAATTGGGTGACGGTGATGGCGCCACGGTTGAGTAACACCCTCAACTCGTCCACTGTGGGCAGTGCCTCAGCCATGGCTACCAGCGCGTTGTACCGATCGTCATCGATGCCGGCAGAGTTCGCGTCCTGTCGAGGATTCCAACCGCGCGTCAGGCCACGCGCCTGGGCCGCCGCCGCCTGGTCCGGGGTGACGATGCCGTGCGGGGCCGCCGCGATCATCGGCAGGATCACCGGGTTGAGTAGGTTGGTTAACAGGTTCATCAGGCCACCGCCCAGTGCCGCTCCGGTGGCCGTGCCACCGATCCAGGCCCATGCCTGCCCGCGTAGGTTGCCGAGGGCGTGCAACAGGGGGCGTATCTCGGCCGGCACGTCCGGATCCTGCGCCATTTGTCTCCACAGTGGACCCATGACGGAACGGACCTCGTCTGAGACATGGTTGGTGAAGTCGCGCGCCACTGTCTGGGCGACCGAGTTCGACAGCCCCCCGCTTCGAGCCTTTGCGGCGATGACGGCATCGACCACACGGTTGGCGATCCTCGCCCCGATCGCCCCGCCGACCGCTGAGTCTCCACTGTAGACGTCGTCGTTCATATCAACCTCACTAGGATCCGCTCCAGCTCACGGGCGAGCCATCGGGTGAACGTCGGGGACGACGTGAGCAGCCATCGCGCGATGGCTTCCGCGCGGCCGAACGCGAACCGTAGCAACGCGTCCACCATCGCCCCGGCGAGCCACTGCGCCAGGGCGGTAGGCGAGAGCAGCCGGGGTAGCAGCGTCGTCCTGAGCCACTGCACGAACTCAAGTAGGCCGTTGACCCGCTGAACCGCCCATGCCACGAACGACGCCAGGCGGTCGGACAGCCACTTGAATGCCGCGTCGGCCTGCGCCTTGACCCACTGCGCGAACGACCGGACCCGGTTCTCTGCTGCGTTGACGACCTGGATCGCCCAGGTGCGTAGCTCGGCCGCTTTCGCCAGGACCACGGTCGGTATCTTGACCAAGATTATCCACAGTAGAGTGTGGTACGTCTCGTACCCACGCGCCAGTAGTCCGATCACCATCGCCGCGCCGGTGTTGTAGACCTTCCGCCATACGCTCGCGACATTCCTCAGTGGACCCACGACCCAGTTGATGCCGGCGCGCACCAGATCGGCTATCCACTGGGCGGCCGAGCGAATCGGCCCCGGCGCCCGGTTGAGGAACCATCGGATAATGGCGTCCATTGTGGACTCCTGTCATGCTCCGATTCGGGCGACTGCTAGGATCTCGTCCGCGAGTGGCTGGATGACGGTCGCCACGTTGTCTACTGTGTACTGATTCAGGGGGACCCAGACGATGCCCTCCCGGCCGCTCTCCAGTTCCCTGAATGTGATCTGTCGTCCTCTCTGGATGCCCCCGCTCCGACCGAATTCGTCATACGGGATGTCGTCTACAGTGGTCCACCGTGCGGTTGCCATGACCCTCTCCTATCGTTTCCGTAGGTCGCGCACCATGCTCGCCCCGCCGTACGCCTGCGAGCCCAACGATTGCAGCCGGTTGGCCAGACTGTCCATTGTGGGTGTTGGATCGAAGTCGACCGCCGCCCCGAACCCTGACGATGGCGCCTCGCCGAACCCTGACGTGGCGGGCGCGATGCCCCATCCCTTGCTGAACTGTTCGGCCGTGACGGTCTGGTAGATCTCGATATGCATGTGGTCCGTGTGCGGGTTGCTGCCCGTGTAGTGGTGTCCGTCCCATCCGGTGCGGGTGCTCCACACTCGACGGTCCCAGATTATGTAGAACAGTACGCCGCCGCCACGGTAGATGTTGTCGATTATCCACAGTGGACGGATACCGTCCTTGTCTACGTCGATGGCGTGCACCAGCCCACGCTCGCCCGGGTTGTGCCCCACGCTGATGCCCACGGATGGCGAGCGATACCAGCCGTCGGTGCGCCGGTCCCGGCTAGGCCAGCGTGCGTCGATCTCTTTGAACAGTCGCCCGAGCGATGGTGACAGACTGGCCATTGTGGACACCCCCTCCCGTTACCATCCCGGTCCGATGGGCCGAGCAGTGAGAAACGCGTGGAACAGTTGGACGGCGGCTGACCCGTTGATCAATTTGATGCGCGGCATTTCGGCCGGCAGGAAGACCATTTGCGCCATGGTCAGCACGGTGGGCGGCTGTCGCAGGATCGGCACCTCGTTACCGAGAGCGTCCACTGTGACCAGTCGAATCTCCACTGTGGCGCTTGCATGCTCACCGTAGAAGAATGCCTGCCCCGGTGAGATGTACGCACCATCCCAGTCTTCCGTCACTCCGGCATTGACGTTCTCGTTGAGCTTGGTGATTAACGCGTTGGACCGGCTGTTGTTCTGATTCGCCCATGTGTTGGCTGCCGTGGATACCGTGAGCGTAAAGGTGAGGTTGCCGCCCTGCGGCGCGATGGTGAATTCGACCCACGGCCCCTGGGTCGGAATCGTGCGCTGGAATAGCGTTCCAGCCCTGGCCGCGAATGCGAACGTGCCGAGCAGCACGCCAGCCGTTGCGTCCGTCCAGAAGGTGATCGTCACGTCGGCGTTGTTGTTGCTGTCCACAAACCCGACCGCCAGATAGGGGACGTCCGCAACGAACATGCGGGCGGGAGTGAGCGGCGCCGCGATAACCGCGCCGGCAGTGTGATAGAGCAGCTTGTCACCGATCGCAGCGTACCGGCCGTAGTCCGGGTAGCCATGGCTAATGGGCGTCGTCACTCGGTCACCACCTGGGGCATGAGCGGTTGCTGGATATCCAGCGGCTCGACGTCGGGCGCCGGGTCAGACCCCAGCTCGGCGAACAGCATGCGTATCTGAAAAGAATGGTCGTACTGATCGAGGTTGTAGGCGCGCACGGACCATGCGGGACTGGTCGGGAATCCGTCCAACGGCCATATCACCGGTTCGTTGTCAGTAACGAGCCACTCGCTCTCATCGTGGGGAATGACAACAGTGTCGGAGTGGGCCAGGGCCACACCGACCAGGCCGGACGGACCGGGAGGAATCCGTATCTCAACCTGTTCGACGTGACCCTGGCGGAACGCGAGGTCCACGGTCAGGGGCGAAGCGATGAGCGTGCCGGCTGGAACGGTGATCGTTTTGATCTCTACCCGTTGCGCCATGACCTCTTACCCCTCCCTGCCGTGGTCCATTGTGGAGCCACCGGTTCAGTCCGGCATGCGTGCGTGCAAGCTCGCCTGCAACCCCGTTCCGTTGCCCGTGGCGGCCGTCTGTTGCACGGTGAGGACGTAGGTCGCTCCGGCGAGGTCCACGCCCGGGTCCTCCGCTTCGACGTAGACTTCCTCCGAGGACCCGGCCGCCGCCTCAACCTGTTCGACGTTCGCCTCGCCAAGCAACGTGCCGTTGATGTCCGTGCCGCGCCGGATCCGCCCGGTCAGGCCCGTGGTCGCCGCGCCCGTGGTGATCTGGCACCAGCCCTGTAGTCGCACCGTGGTGCGCCGGGGGGTGCTGACCCCGGAGAGAGTGGCGACCACGGTTTCCGCCGTGGTCACCAGGGTGTCATTGGCGACCTCGTGAGTGTCGTACGTGATGGTGCCCATGCGGCTACTCCCCTACGTCTCGGGTGGCGATCACGGTGTGATCGCCGATGTATGGAACGTCTGAGGGCACTTCATCGATCACGGCAGCCACGCTTGCCCACTGGTCCCCGGGGTCAAGGTTGACCACAGAGGACCGTAGGAAGTGCCCAGGACGCAGCAGCAGCCCAGCAGCGGGCAGGGGCAGGGTGAGTACAGCGGCGGTCAGTCCCGCCCCGCTGGCGCCCGTGTGGGCGCAGTAGACCGTAGTTGTGGATGCCACCTGGTCCGCCGAGGCTATCTCCGCGTACCAGGTGCGCGTCTGGTCGTCGGCGATCAGCCGGACGCGACGGTTGGCCACCACGGCCGATGTGGTCAGGGTCGCAGCCAGCGAGACGATGCGCCAGATTGCGGACCCTGGCGCGCGTAGCGCCCACTCCACTCCGACGGCGGGGTTGGCCGGTGACTTGATCGTCCACCGTCTACGGTATGTCGGATGAGCCATCGTCACTCCACTATGGACAGGTGACGCCCGTCCGTTCCTCTGCTCGCCTTCCATGGCCCTACGGCCCGGCGGGGGGACGGACGGGCGTCACGAACGGGGTCTACCGCAGCAGTGCCGTGGTAAACGTGACGTTGACCGTACCGGCGGCCGTGATCCGGGCGACGTGCGCGAGGGTGCCCTGCCGGTTGGCGGAGTTGATGATCGGAATGTGTGGAGTGCCCATCCGGCGCGACTGGTCCACGTAGAACGCTCGCGTCTCGTCCGGCTGCACAGAACCGGGGCCACCCACCTTGAGATTGCCCGTGTCCGTACCCGCGAGAGCAACCGCGAGACACTCCGCGTCCAACGTGTACCCGAGGACCGCGTAGTCCCGGTTCGCCTTGAGTTCGTCCACAGTGGTGTCGATGCGGGTTCCGGCGGACCAGTCCCCGGAAGTGGCCGGGCCGGCCACCGCGACGGGGAATGAGTGGATGTACTCGATCCGCCCGACGATCTCCTCCCACATGGCCAAGCGGGCGTTGATGCCGCCGAGGTCGGCGTAGTAGAGAAGCAGCGCAGCAGAGTCAACCTCGGCACCCCCTCCGGTCATCTCGACGGTCAGCTCGTCCTGGGGGTAGACGACGGCCTTGCACTCCTCGGGGAGGAGTCGGCGCACGCTCGCGGCGGGGGCCACCATGCGGATCCCCACGACGTCGTCGTGCATGCGCGGGGACTTGACCCGGACCTGGCCGGCGGTGGCCTGTTGAGTCCAGATCTCTTCGAGGTACGCGGTGCCCTCCGAGGAGTGGGAGCGGATGGCGAAGGTGTTGCCAGTGTTGGGGGTCAGTGCGGTGAATGCCGCGCCGGGGTTGGTAACTCGCCCGGTCACGACCTCAACAGCGGTCATTGCGGAGTGTCCTCTCTGGATGTCCGATGTGGACTGTGCTGGGTCCGGTTAGGACGGACGCTTGTATTCGGACATGTGGAGGACCCACGCGGCGGCGCGGTTCGCCGCGTCCTGCGGAGTGCCCTTGGGCATGGCGGCAATCTTCCGCCGACCCGCTTCGATGTGCGCGGCCGATTCCTGCTGGTGCTTGAGCATTTTGTCGACGTTGGCCTGCGCGCCGGCAGAGAACCGCCCCGAGGCGGCCGTCGTCTTCGCCTGCCACTCCTCACGGGAGACGCGGCCCGTGTTGCGCTTGAACTTCTCCTTTGTGGACGGCTGCTGCACACGCGTCTGCCACAGGTCGGCAGAGGCGGCGGCCTTAGCCGTCGGCGACTCGGTGACGCGCTCGACACCGCGCTGCCAGTCGGCTGTCGCGCCACCAGTGCGCGATGCCCACTTCTGTGCGGCTTCCTCCGGGGTGAGCCTGGCCATGACCGTCTCCGTTCTGTCCGTGCATGATCCACATGCAAGTATTGCAATATTAGCATGGGCCCGCCTGCGAGGGGATACCCCTCCTCCCCGGAGACAGACCATTGTGGACAATCCATCTCTAGGTTGCACACGCTATCCCAAACCGACCTCGACAGCACCCCGAGCTACAACCGTTGGCACGTAAGGGATTGAGAGTTAGTACGGTCATCGATGGACTGGAACCCTTACGCCATAACGCATCCAGGTCTAGATCACCGTCCACATTAGGTAGTGGGAATCGGTATTTCTAGAGCCATCTCAGCCCATCGTCCACACCGGACGGTCCGGTTTGCCTTACAGCCAACCGCTTTGTCGTGCTCGGCCGGACAGTCGCCGGGGCGGGGGCAGGCGGCGCGGCGCGGCGGGGGCGCACA
>Ga0209382_10006893_pt1 | contig 14555 bp, 21 predicted proteins | sample SoiMetdeltSBSDD5_FD_187599 | JGI IMG/M metagenome (GOLD analysis project Ga0209382, IMG submission 187599) | Bulk soil microbial communities from a Populus tree surrounding site in Tennessee, USA - Soil MetaG P. deltoides SBSDD5 (SPAdes) (version 2) | ecosystem: Environmental > Terrestrial >... | reverse complement strand
GAACGCGTACGCGCCGGTCAGGAACGGTTCCTCGTCCCACAGCCCGCTGGCCTGCTGGCAGCGGTCGGCGATGGTGCGTAGCCGCCGGACCGCGGTCTCATGCCGCATGGGAGCATTCTGCCTCCGCCAGATGTGTGGCCGCGCCGGGCACCGGTAGGTTGACTTCGCGCAACACTCGAAGGAGGTGTACCCGCATGACTTCATCGGGCCAGGCGCCGCGGGTGCCGTCGGCCGTCCGGGAGGTCTTCGACGACATCGTCGCGCGCACCGGCGCTTTCTGCCTGGGTCACCTGGACGAGGAGTACGCCGGATTGTGCGCCGCGTTGGCCGCGAAGCTGGCCCGTAAGCGGCCGTCGCCGCTGACCCGCGGCGACCGCGACATCTGGGCGGCCGGGATCGTGTACGCAATCGGACGGGTCAACTTTCTGGCCGACCCGAGCCAGACGCCGCATCTTCGCACCGACGAGTTGGCACAGCTGTTGGGTGTCAAGCAAACCACGATGGCGAACAAGGGCCGTCTCATCATGGACACCCTCAACATCGGCTTGATGGATCCCGAGTTCAGCCGCCGCGTCATGATCGAGCGTAACCCGATGGTGTGGATGCTGCAGATAGACGGATTGATCGTTGACGCGCGCCACCTGCCGGAGCCGGTTCAGGTCGAGTTGCATCGTCATGGCCTGATCCCCTACGTCCCCGCTCCACAGGCCGGGTCCCGGCCGGCCGCAGCGCCATACCGGTGACTGGGTCGCGGTCACCGGAAGTGTAGGGAGGACCAACTTGGGCATGCCGCGTCGAGCAGATCGTCCGGCAACGGCGCCTGGTGCTTTTCCAGCAACATGAACACCGCGTGGGCATAGTTGTCCATGTCGCCGGCATAGCCGAGCAGCCCGTCGCCACCGTGTTCTCCGTCGCACGCGTGTAGGCCGGCGAGCACACCAGCTGCCACCTGGTGCGCCGGTGCGGTCATGCCCATTGCCAGCCGACGCGCGATGTCGTCCAGGTACGGCTCCAAGGCCTCCTGCACAACCTCGCCGGCCGCGTCGCATTCGTGGATGTAGCCGCGGCCGGGGTCGTAGCCCGCCCGATCGTTGAGCGCCTCCAACGGCAGCGACCGCAACTCGTGCTCGACATCGTCACCCACCGACTCCCAGGTGGCCGTGTCGAGGATGCCAGCGGCAAGTTCATTGGCTTCGGCGACCAAATCTGGGTGAGCCTTGAGCAGGGCCGCCAGTACCGCGCTGAACTCATGCGGGCGCAAGGACTTCAACGCCGAAGACGTTGGTTGCTTCCTGGCCATGACCGGGTGGTCCTTTCTGCCAGGCGATGCGTGAGGCAGCAAGCACGGTGGCATCGAGCCGTCGGTTCGCGTCGTCAACGTCGAAGCGCGCGGGATCGAAGTCGTGGCCGTTGTCGATGCCCAGCCACCGCAGCATGTCCTCGTGCTCGTCGTGGCCTGGGTCGGCCAAGATGTCGATGAGCTCCTCATAGCCGGGTGTGCCGCCGCAGTCCTCAGGCGGGCAAGCGCGCTCACCCGCCACGCAGGCCGGATACCGGCCGCCGGGCTCTGCGGCGATCAGCTTCTCCAGCAGGATGTCGTGTTCCCAGCTGTCACCGAAGTCGTACTCGTAGCCGAAAGAGTCGCCCTCGTGGCGGGCCAGGTCCGACAGCGTGGCTTTGCGTTCGTCGTGCAGCGGCAGCTCCGGATCGGGATGCCGTAGCGTCCGGTGTGGTGGATGAACATGTGCAGGTGCGAGTTGGTCCATCCCATGGCGGCCTGGATGACACGGTCAAGCCGGTCAAGCCGGATCGTGGCGGGCACAAGCAGGCGCCGCCACACCGGCGGGTCGGTGTCCAGCAGCGTCACCTTGATCTGCGCGACCTGGTCGCCGGAGGCGACCTCACCGAACCGACGGCGCATCGCCGAGTCCGCCAACGGCGTCAGCCGGATCCTGCCCAGCTTGTCCTCAGCCAGGGCGCCTAGCCCCATCAGTTCATTGATCGCGTAGCGCAGGTCGCGGTCGGTGGCCATGCGCCAGTGGCGCAACTGCTCGGCCGTGGCGTCGTGCATCCGGTACCGCGCGGCCAGAGCGGACCAGACCCATTCGTTGGCGTCGTCAACGCTGATGGCCCCACCGCCTTCGGCGATACTGGCGAAAGCGCGGCGATTCCGTCGGCAAAATCGTGGCCGAGCAGCGAGGTGTACCAGCCCGAAGGGCAGATCGCCTCGCCGAGCTTGTCGAACGCCTCGAACATGGCGATCCACAGCTCCCGTGGCCGGTCCACCAGTCGTGCACTCTTCTTCACCGGGACAAGCCGGCCATGCACCACCCGGACCAGTCCCACTGCCTTGGCCCAGACCACCACGGTGGCAAGGCCGCGCAGATCCTCGCTGCTGCGGGTACGGAACACCCGGTCGCCGATGGCCGGGTCAATCTCGTCGCCAGTCTCCAGCAGGCTGACCAACTCCCGAGCGTCTACCATAGTCAGCCGACCGGTCTGGGTCAGCTTGCGGCCCGTACCCACCCAACGGGTCAACGCGACCACCTGCATCAGCACACGCGCAGCCGCCGAATCGGCGGCAAGTGCCAGTTCCGACATCGACCTCACCCACTATCGACTCGAGCGGTCAAGAGATGCGGACATGCTCGACACGGCTAATCGCTCTTACTGGCCGACGTCCAGGGCTCCAATGCGGACGTTTGACCCGCCATTGCCATTCTCGTACCCGCTCAGGTGGCCCAATGACGGTAAGCCTCAATCCACTCAACTCCGTCCGGTGCCGGGACCGGCATCGGCAGTTCCAGAATGGGGATAGCCTGACGCACCGTGCCTCGTGAGCAGATAGCCACGATGTCATATCTGGCGCGCAGATCGACGTCCTCGACGGTGACGTCCACGCCGAGAATCCGTGTCGAGAACGGAGTGACGAGATTATCGGCGATCATGGTGTACAGGCCGGTGAGCTGCTCATCGTCGTTGTAACAGTCGACGGTGGCTTGCTCGACGAGCGCGTCGAGCCGCGCACGACTTCGCTTCCTCACCGGGCAAGGATAGCGGCCGCCGTATCGCCGGCCGTGGGGGCCCACGCTGCACATTCGCCGGGTGCACCAATCCCAGTGGGCGGAGATCAAAAGGCTAGTTAGATCTGTGTCGATGGAACCCGTGAGAGCCGCGCCCAGGTGCTGACTGCGTCACATCAGTCGAATGGTCGGGGGCGGGTCCCGTAAGCGTGGGAACCGATCCGCTGTCTATGACGACGATTGGTCACCGGCGAAAGTTGGCCTCTGGCCTCATGATTTGGCTACCGGTTGATCGCAACCGCTTTTGCTTGCTGCCCTGGCTGCGCTTCGCGCCGCGTGATCTCTTCGGCGCTGTTTGTTCGGTAACCGTCACCGGACGTTCGAGGCCGGCGCCGCTTCGCGGCGCGTGATCTGTCCGATGCTGTTCGGGACCCCGATCGGACGAAACCGGGCAGCGTCCCGTTTGACCGCGGCGGCGAGGGCCGTGCCACGTTCATTCCTGCGTCCCGTCCGACTGGTCGGATCGGACTGTACGGGCTGGCCGGGCCGGTTGGTGTTCCACGCTGACTTGCACCGGGGTCCAGATGATGCCGGGGATTGCCCGTAGCGGCGCATACGGCTCGGCCGCCCACCGCCACGCCGCTGCCAGGCTCTGGTCGATCTCGGTACGGGCATCGGTGTCGCTGTCGGGAACTGCCGCTGCTGCGATGTCGCGAAAGGCTGCCACGTCTTCGAGCCTGACCGTGACCGTCCAGGCCAGTCGACACTTGTCCCCGCTGCGTTCGGTGAGATTTGTCTGCACGGCGAGCAGGCGCAGCGCGCCTGCCTCGATCAGCGGCGACAGGCCCAGCGAGGGGTCGAGCAGCCAGCCCAGCGCGGCGGTCCAGTCGGTAGCCAGGCTGTGGCGCGTCATCATCGGGATCGTCGGGATCGACTTCTCCGATCACCAGCGTGGGCTGTTGTCGAACGAGCGCAACGCTTTGGCGTGCAGAACCGTGCGGCGTCGCACCCGCACGTCGGCAAGCACGGTCCGGGCGTATGTCTGCCGGGCACGACCGCGATCGGTCCGCGATCTCTGCACAGGCGAGCCAGGCCCCGGCAGGTCGGACCCAGGCAGGTCGAACAGGGCGGACTGGTCCCCCATCGGGTGCTCCCTTCAACAAAGTCGCACGCCTGTGCGTGACCGCCATTCGGGCCGGTACGGCCTTGACGGCACGGTGTGAGCCCGGGACAGCACCTGTACATGGCCTGCGCCTATCCCGCCGCCATGCCTGGCGGCAATACCATGTCCCGCCGCAGTAAGCATGTCCCGCCGCAGCAAGTCGCTGCCTGGGGAATCACGGCAGCACCACGTGACGATACCCCAAGCGGTGACCCGGCGTTGGTTACCGCAGTCGAACCCGGCCACCGTGACCCCCACGCCCACAACGGTTGCCTCCACGGATGTGCTCTTCCGGTAGCAAGATCCCCACAAGTAGCGGTGGGTTGTTGGGTGTGGAGGTACGCCCCGACGATAACGTCAACACGACGGGCGCTGCGGGACACCTCATCGTGGGTGGCGCGGTACACCAGGCTGTACACGCCATCAACGGCCGGACGCTCCCCCTTTAGTGTGGTCCCTGGTCTCCGCGTCGGACCCGCTGGACTTCGGGCGTTGCCAGCGGTCTAGTATCTGGCGGATGTCTCCGGTTTCTCGTGGTCGTAAGACCGGCAAACGTAAGCAGGACAAGCAGCGGGGCAGGCGTGCGATCACCGCGTGGCCGCGGGTCGCACCGTCGCCATTGGATCGGCCACAGTCGGTTTTGGCCGCGTTTAGCGAGGCGCTCGGCGGGCCCCGGCGACGGCCGGGATGGTTCGACGAGTCGCTTGCCGTCGTGTTGGAGCGGGCCGGCGTGCTGATGGCAGCCCAGGGTCCGCGTGAGCTGGAGGATGCGGCGGCCCGGCTGCTGGGGGCCGAGCAGTATCGACGGTTGGAGGTCCACGAGTCCGGGTTGTGGTTTGACTGGTGGTTCACCGATCTGGCCGAGGCCGCTGTGATCCGCGCCCGCGACGCGATCGCGGGTGGGGATCTCGACGTTTGGCAGCCATGCTTGCGGCTGTTGCACGCCATGACCGGCCTCGGTTCCCCCGCTCTGGCTGGGCAGGCGCACGCTCGACTCGGCCGGCTCACCAAGTCATTGCCGCGGGACCTGGCCGAGTCGCAGCCACGGTGGCTGCATGTCCTGCCGAAGATCACCGCGACCGGTCAGCTGTGGCAGATGCACGACCGGTACGGCGGCCGGATCGCGATCATCGCCGGCTTCGCCTATCCGGGTGGGGTCGATCCGTCAGTGTTCCTCTTCGACATCGACGTCTGCGGGTTCACGACGCTGGCCGGTGCCGGCACCTACGACGAGGTTGAGCAGGCGGCCGCCGCGTGGCGGGCATCGGTCGGGCAAGACGCCGCCGACACAGCGCCGGGGCCGGTCCAAGCGCCGCAGACCCTGCACGCCCTGGTCCACTGGAACGAAGGCGAGGAGACACTACGTGGAGACGAACCACGCCCGGTGATGGACAACTGGTTCCGGGCCCGCCGCCGCCTGCATGACCTCGCCGAAACCCTGCGGAAACAGCGGACACCGCTGCCGGCATGGCGCAGCCTCTACCACGATGTCCAGGCCGAACCCTCGCTCGCGGCGTTCACCACCTGGTACACACAACGGCACGGCCACGCCCCCGACCCCGACGCAACAGCCGCTCTGGTATACGAATGGCTGGAAGGCGCCCTGCCCGGCACGGAACGCGTCGTCGCGCCAGCCCGGGTCAGGTTCATACAAACCCTCATGAACGACTGGATCCCGGACCACCCGGTCACCATCGGCGCCAAGACACTCCTGCCCGACTGGATCCGCTGGAACGGCGAGCAGGACAACCTGCCAACGCAACTGCTCGACCCCGCGATAGCCACGGCAAGCACCACCACCATCCCGGCAGACCCAGACGGCGGACCAGACCATCCACTCTGACCACACCGAACCGGACGCTGGCACCTGATCGAGCCGCTCACCGACCCCGGACGGGGATCCGCAGCTCGGCAAAGCCCCATCCCGGCGATCGCTATCACATAGACGATCGGACCACCCGCCTGCCCGCACCGCCCCAGCCAAAGCGTCACCGCTTCCCACAACGCCAACGGTCATCGAAACCAGGCGATGATCCCCGGGTGGAGAGGCGTTTGATCGATGTCCTACGCCGAGGGAGGGTCCGCAGGAGCCACGGCGGGATCTCTCCACAGTGGAACGATCAGATGTGCATCCGTGATGATCGGCTCGAAGCGCCGCATAGGCTAATTTAGGAGCTTCCATATAGTCGGCGCATACTGCAGTCAACCCCGTCCAGGACCGCCAGATTCGCGCGTGAGATCCTCCCCTGGTTGGCTATCCTGATCACCTTCTTCGCCGGCTACATGTCGGTGGCCGGTACTAAGCTTATCGCCAAGCGTCAGGCCACCCGTCCGGCGTGCATCTCCTTCGTCTTCGCGCGGCAGGCGATGTCGATCGCGGGCTCCGAAGTGCTGCGCGTGTTGCAGAAGGTCACCGCCCTTACGGGCAGGACGTCCTGGAGATTCAGGAAAAGCGCAGGGGCTCGGGGCAAGACCCGGATAGCCGTTGGCTGCGGCACTATCGTTGTATGCGTTGAACTTTGCGCTGGTCGTGCCGTCCGCGATGATCAGGATGAACCGGCATTGGATACCGGCGTCCTGCGGCCCGGCACAGAACCCGTACCCATTGTGGCCGATACCCCTTGTGGCCCGTGCCCCTTGTATAGGCCGTCGGCGGCCAGGCGCAGCGGAAGCGGACCCGGCCAGGTCCTGGTCGTCACCGCACAGTTGTTCCGCTGGTAGGTGGGATGATTCTCGGGACCCACTACCTGCAGCATCGTCCACAACTGATAGCCGGACGGGATCGCGCTCACCTGCGCCGCCACCACGAACCCTTGCTCCACAAGCGAACCGGCAGCCGGACTGACCAAGCTAGCGGTCAGGGTGACCGGTGGCGTGGGGATCGGCAGGACGGGTGTCGAACAGTGACGGGTAGGCGAAGGCTTGGACGCCGGCGGTCTTGGCGGGGTCGCAGATAGCAGCGGACGCAGAGTCACCATCACGCTGGCGAGCTGCTTGACTTCATCGGCGATGTCGGCGGCGGCCATGCCCGGGTAGAGGTTCTGTCGAGCCGTGTCGTTGTAGGACACCAGCGACCCGGTGGCGACCGCGTCGGCCATGACCACCGTGAGCCGACACTGCAGACCGACATCCGCGCCGCAGAACGCGGCCCCGCGATAGATCCCGTCGGAACTGCCGACCAGGGGCAGCGGGCCGGGCCAGACACGGCTACCTGCCGCACCTCCGTTGCGGGCGAAGACCGGATGCCCCGATTGGGCCGACCACCTGAAACAGAGTCCACACCTGGAACCCGTCCGGCAGCCCGCTCACCTTGGCTTTCACCTGAAACGCCTGGTCGGCCAGAGTTTGGTCGGCCGGGCTCAAACGATGTCGCGCTCGTTCCGGTCGCGGCAGGGAACGGCACCGAGCCCAGCCTGCACGGATCGGCAGACGTGGTCGAGGGCATGGGAAATAACCATAGGTCAGCCGCAGCGGGCGAGGCCAATCCCGCAGGACTGCGCGGATCGGCCTTACAGCCCGTCGCGAGCAGCACTACCGCGGCAGCAGGGAGGCTGGCCGCCGCGTGACCCATGGCGCGCTGTCGTGAGCTGCCGACCGGGCCGGATGGCGCGTAGGGCTACGGCACGAACCTGCGCACGGAAGGACCCATTTGAGCTGGGGAAATGTAAATGCCATAGGATGGGGAACGTCTGCACTTCTCGCGTAGGGCCTGCTAGCAACGCAAACCCGAGACAGCTTCATCTACTTAGTTGTGCCCCCCGGCGGGTCCCGTCAAACATGGGAACGGGATGGCGGCAGCCGACACCGTGGAAATCGTGGGCCGCTGGTTCCTGGCCAACCGGTAGGCACGTCTCACAGCTCTGCATCTTCGAGCAGATCGGCCGCCCAACGGCTCAGACGGCGCGGATTCAATCCGCAGATGCTTCGCGTGCACCGATAGAACAAGAATAGGATGACAGGTCGAGGACCGGACTATATGGGACAGTCTCTGCAATACGCCAATCGGCTGAATCTTGCGGTCAGCTGTTCCCTGGACGCGGAGCGTAACCATGGGGTTGGGTGTACCCATGAGCCCGCCTGGGGTTCGGAGAGCCACTCTTTGGCAGGACGCGGTGAGGCTCCTGCTGTTGGTGGACGCTGCCTCCGAGGATCCAGCCGACGATCCTGCGCAACCCGACACTGCAGTCGGCGTCGTTCGCTCGCAGGTGAGGTTGCAAAAGCTGGACTTTTGGCTTCGATATCCGGACTACCTCGCCGACGAGCTCATGAACGAGTTCGAGCGGTACCCCGACGATCCCGGCCTTCTACGGCTTGCTGGCGAGATTCTGGACTCCGAGGAACCTGACCTGCGGCGTCTTCCTATGCTTCGAGGCCGCTTCGGAGCGTTCGAAGGCTTCGATACGGCGATGGCTGTTCTCGTCAGCCGTGGCCTCGTCTGAAAGCACTCGTCTAGGGTTAGAACACACGGCAATCTGGAACGCGCGCGGAGGGTTAGACGGCGAAGGGGCCGCTCAACGTCACGGCTGGGCCTCCTACTTCGGCGCCTGCTACTTGAACCCAGGCGGCGACAGACTTCTCTTCGGGGACGTCGCGCAGTCGCCGTCGCTGTCGGCGAGGCTACTTGAGCTGTTCGTCGCGGTGCCGTATGCATCGACACTGACACACGTCAATGCGATAGGGAAACGACAGGCAAAAGATGACCGCCAGGCCCGCAAGCGAGTAGAGCAGGACGAGGCCGCTCGATCCGCCGACAGACAGAAGTGGGGCGAGCAGCTAGCGGCCACCCGGACCGAGATCAAGTCGATTCAGCACGGGGCGGAGTCGGCGATGCGGACGGAACTGGAGGCGGCCGACCGTGCGCTGGAGTCCGTGCGCGTGGCACGCCAAGCGGTGGTCCAGGCCGACGAGACTCGTCTAGAGGCTCGCGCGCTGCGGATCTCTGCGGAGCAGCGCGCTATTGACGTCGAGGAGACTTGGCAAGCGCGCCGCGTACTCGGGCTGCTCAATCCTGTGTGTTGCCCGCACTGTGAAGCACCTTTCGATCCTGGCCGTCAGGCCGGAGAGAAGGATGATGCATCGTGCGCCGTGTGCACACGGCCGCTGCCACCAGTTGATAAAGAGGTTGTTGCATACTGCGCTCCTTGTGGTTGATGCGGATGGTGTTTGAACTACCTGCGGGTTGCCTGACGCTGATTGGCGTTGGGGTGCTTGGGGTTTTGGTGGTGTGGTTAGTGTGGACGGCCGGGTGGCCGCCAGCCTTCGGCCAGCGCCCGGCGCTGCCATATTTCGGGGTATTGGGTGGCGAGCATTTCGGCTCGGTGGGCGGCTTGGCGGCAGGTGGCGTGGCAGAACTGGCGGGTGCGTCCGGTGGTGGCTTGACCGATCGGGGCTGAGCACCAGTTGCAGGTTCGGCGGGCCATCGTTGAGACCTCTTTTCGGTTTTGTGACCGGTTGTGGTCACGAAACGTTTGCCGTTGTTGGGTTGGGCCGGCGGCCGATGCGGGGTCTGGGCAGGTCAGCGGGCGGCATGTGATACATGTATTCACCTTTGTCGTTGGCGAGGCGGCCGGTGAGCAGGCCGGCGTCACGCCAGCTTTTGACGGTGTGAGGCGAGATGCGTAGCTGGCGGGTGATCTCGTTGAGGGTGAGCATTCCGGCGTCGAGGAGGCGCTGGGTATGGCTGGGTAGCTGGTAACGGATTCGGATCTGCCCGATCATGCGGGCGTATAGCGGGATTCCGGTGCCGCTGGTGTATCCGCGCTGTTCGAGGATGGCGGCGATTTGGGAGTCGGTGTGTTCGTCGAGGAGTTCGTCGATGGCGGTGACGACGTCGGCTGGGGTTTGGCGTAGTTGCCAGGATGCCAAGGGCAGCGGCAGTTGCAGGGTGTGGTCCTGGCCGCCTTTAAGTCTAATGTGGACGGTTATTTGATTGCCTCTGCTGATGGTGACGTCCTGCAAGAGTAGGCGGGCCATGCGTTTGCGTTCCCGCTGTGGTGTGCCCGGGTCAGACCATAGGGCGGGGATGTCAGCGGCCAGGGCGGTGATCTTCTGGCGTTGCCCGGCTGAAAGTGTTCCTGCTGCAGCGGTTTTGGCTCGTTCGTAGTCTTCGGTGGTGTCGGTTAGCTGGCGTAGGGCGTTGTTCCAGTCGGCTTCCAGGCTGTCGGCAACGAGGCGGTTGCCGGGGTCGACGGCCAGATAGCGGCGGAGGGCCAGGTCGGCGTGGTATTGGGCGCGCGCGACGGTGGCGGCGCGTAGCTTGTCGGCGTCTTGGGCGCGGGCGGCCAGCTCGTCGGCGACGGCCAGGGCGGTTTCCAGCGCCAGCGGGGTGAGCTCACGCATAAGTAGCGCGCCGACGGCGTTGTCGATGCCGGCGCCTGGGATTCTTTGGCAGATCGGTGTGGCGGTGCGGATGCCTTCGTATTGGCAGACGTAGTCGGGGAATTGGGTGCCGTGTCGTGCGTGGTACCTGACCGTCATGCGCCGGCCGCAGACACCGCAGATCACCATGCCCTGCAACAGGGCCGGGCCTTCACGGGGTGGGCTGGCCAGCCGGTCGGCGCCGCGGGCGGTGGCCAGTTCGGACAGGCGTTGCTGGTTGGTTTCGTACTGGTCCCAGGTGATGTAACCGGGGTGTGCGTCGTTGATCAGCACCATCCACTCGTCGCGGGGCAGGACGCGGGTGGTCTGCTTACCGGCGGCGAAGCCGTGCGCATGACGGCCGTAGGTGAACGCGCCGGCGTAGCGCGGGTTGTGCAGCACCCGCAGGACCGCTGAGTGTTCCAGTCGTGCCCATACGATGTCGCCTTTGCGTTCCCCGTAGCTGATGCGGCGGGCAAACGCCAGCTGCTGCGCGGTGAACGCTTTGACTGTGGCGGTCGCCGAGCCGACGGCCTCGAACGTGGTGAACAGGTGCCGGACCGCTTGCTGGATCGCAGTATCCGGATCGAGCACCACTTTGCCGCTACCGTTGTATACCAGCCCGATCGGCAACGACATGACCAGTTCACCGCGGCGGGCCTTTGACCGTTGCCCGCCGATCAACCGGGCCTTGAGCAGGTGCAATTCAGCCTCGCTGAGGGTCCCCTTCAAACCGAGCAGCATCCGGTCGTTGAAGCTGCCCGGGTCATACAGCCCGTCCTCGTCCAGGATCAGGGTGCGTGACAGGGCACAGATTTCCAGCAGCCGGTGCCAGTCGGCGTTGTTGCGGGCCAATCGTGAAACCTCAAGCCCCAAAACGATTCCGGCCCGGCCCAAGGACACTTCGGCGACCAGACGCTGGAAGCCGTCACGGTCGGCGGCTGAGGCGCCGGACTGGCCCTGGTCGGTGTCGATGACGATGATCTGCTCGGCGGTCCAGCCCAGCCTCATCGCCTGTCCGCGCAGATCGTACTGACGCTGCGTGGACTCGGTGTTGTGTAACACTTGCCGCAGGCTGGACTGGCGAACATACAGGTAAGCGCTGCGGCGTAAGTGATCGGCGGTGACTTTCATCGCCGCCCGTGACTCGCCACTGTCCATTGTGGTGGTCCTCCCTCTATCGTTTAGACGTGGGCCAGGGCCATCGAGGCCAAGACCATCTCGCCGGCCCCGCCGGCCAGGGTTACGCCGCGCCGGGCTGGCGCTGCCACCTTCGGTGACGGCAGCTGCTGCCAGGCGTGCATCCACGCGGCCATCCCCCGACAGGCCAGCACACCCAGCCCGAACCGTTGCCCCTGCCCATCGCCGGCCAATACTGCGGCGCGTAACTGCTCATAGCGCTGGGTCAGCTCGGCGTAGGTTTCAGGGCTCGCGATCATGTTGTGTGGGGCCACTTTTGGGACGCGGGTGGCCGCCTTCGCGGGTCAGGGCACGTTCGATCGAGCGGGGGTGCACCCGTACCCCGAACGCCGCCGCCAAAGCTTCCACCAGATCAGCGGCGCGCAGGGTCGCGTCGGCGGCCAGCAGCTCCCTCGCATGGGCGATCACTTCCTCGGTGAGTTTGTGTCCCCGGCGCGGGCCTGGTTTGGCCGGCAACAGCCCCGGCAGCCCATCACGCTCCAGCGCCGCCGCGGCCTCGTAGTAGGAGGGCCGGGAGAACCCGAACGCTGCCGCAGCATGCGCGACCGGCTGCCCATCGACCTGGACCCGGCGCACCATCTCGTATTTGACCTGGACCACATCCCGGGCGTCGAAAAATGGTGCCCCGCGAAACTGTTCGTCGGTGATCGCTTGCGGCCTCGGGTTGAGGATCCGCGCCGCCTGCAACGCCTGCACCTTCGGATCCACCTTGCGCTGTCTCATCACAACCCAACCAATCTTGTCAATCTAATTATGCCGTTATGGCACGAACCAACGCACCAGGCAAGAGTCAAATACGGGCATTAATCTAAGTCAGCCCTGAATACTTCCACACGGAAAACGGGCACCGCCGACTGACCAACGATCAGCCGACGGCATAATCCACTTAACAATCACGGCGTAATCTGCCTTACGCCTTGCGGGCCTTCCTGCGGCGCTTTGCCGACGCCAGGTTGAGGTGAGCGGCCAGATCAGCCAGCGCCAGCAGATCCTCCAACCGGAACGGGCAGCGACCCGCCGCCATCACCACAAACGGATCAACATCAGCCTCATCGGTCCAGGTCGTGGGCACCGAGTGCAGCACCCCAGCCTCGTCATAGAAATAGACCCGGTCCTCGCCCCAGTTACGGCGCCGCGACACAAACTCGAACTCGCGGCCACACCACGGATGGAACCGATGCGTCACCCGAACTACTCGTCCAGCACCCTCATCGGGTGTAGTTGGCGACTCGTGATAACGACCGTGCCGAGAGTGTGATCGAAGAGCTGCGCAAAGAAGCAGAAGAGTCCCGGCAGATTGAGGCGAACGCCGAAGGGGCCTTCGACGAGTTGGACCGAACGGCGCAATCAGCAGGCGCCGACTACGAGGCTGCCAGGGAGCGCCTCAACGCTGCGAGCGTGTCGTCCGGGTATCAACGACTGCGGGAACTGGAACTCATTGCCGCCCGCCTGGAGGGACAACTAGCTGCTACCGGGAGCCGGCCACCGGAAACTGAGCCAGAGGACGGCCCCGGCCGTGTTATCGACGAGCTGCGCGTTGCGGTCGAAGCCGTCGTGAAACAGGCCACCGACGAAGTATTCCCGCAGCTCGACTCGAACATCGTCGCCCTGGCCCAAGCGTTCGGGGTCGAGAACCTCGATTCGGTACGGCTTCAGCGCAATGGCAACATCAATGCGGTCAAGGCGGGCAAGAAGACGCCATTCAGTGAGTTCAGCCGTGGTGATCGCCTGCGTATGCGGATCGCCACGGTGATCGCCATGCTTCGGGTCGGCTCGCAGCTGGGTACTCACCCCCACCCCGGCCTCTTACTTATCGATGCTGTCGGGTCCGAGGAAGTAGCGATCGAGCCAGGACGGGCGCTTGTCGCGGAGTTGCAGAAGCTTGCGACCGAGCTGCCGGACCTCCAGATCATCCTCACCACCGCAACCCCGGAACTTGTCACAGGCGTGATGAATGATGCTCACATCATTACCTCCGCAGACGATCACATGTTTTAGGGGCTGTGCTAGTTTCGTCCGGTTTAAGCAATTTGGCAGGGCGAGGGAGGCGAGATGGCAACCGTCGAGCAGTCTCTCGCCGCATGGGCGATATCGGCATCTGGCGAACAGCTCGAACGAGGCCCCAGCGTTGACGATCTTGGTGGGTACGACGCCGTGCTGGAGGAGGCAACGACGCTTGCCGTCGGTCCCCATCTGCCTTACCTGCTCATGTCGCTTGCGCATTCGATTCAGTCGCTGACCCAGGATCAAGCTGAGGAACTCGCAGCCGCGATCGTGCCGGGGCTTCGCCAGCCCCACGCAGCCTGGGTGCTGTCAGACCCAGATCCGCGATTAGTGTTCGGTGATCGTCTTTGGCTGAGTCTCATTGTTTCCGGTCGATGTGATGTTGGCTGTTTCGGTTGGCGGGCATGGTGATGCTCCCGGGTGGTAGCGCGCCGGGTGCGCGGGTCTCCGTGGTAGTGGGCCTTGGGCTGGGGTGGTCAGGTCCAGGTGGGTAGTGTCCGTAGCCGGGACAGGACCTGGGCCAACAGTTGCTGGTCTGGGGGCAGCCGCAAGATGATCTGCCGGCCGTGGCGGATCAGGCGAGCGGCGACGTTGAGTAGCCGGTGGCGCAGGGTGCCAAGATGGTTACGGCCATAGCCGTTGCCGGCGTCGAGGCCGGCCAGTTCTTGCAGCCACGCGGACAGGTTGATGGCCAGCAGGGCTGCCCACATCCACACCGTGTCTGCGACACGAGGTCGCACAATGCGAGTGAGCTCGCGGAATGGAGGCCGACGAATGTCGGACGCGTAGCTTCGGGCTTGTGCTCGATG
>Ga0209382_10006890_pt1 | contig 14557 bp, 7 predicted proteins | sample SoiMetdeltSBSDD5_FD_187599 | JGI IMG/M metagenome (GOLD analysis project Ga0209382, IMG submission 187599) | Bulk soil microbial communities from a Populus tree surrounding site in Tennessee, USA - Soil MetaG P. deltoides SBSDD5 (SPAdes) (version 2) | ecosystem: Environmental > Terrestrial >... | reverse complement strand
TGCTCCACCTCCAGGACGTCCTGGTCCGTGCCGGGGAAGTAGATGGTCTCGGGCACGCCGTTGGTCCAGCGCACCCGCACCACGTCGGCTTTGAGGTGGGGCCCGAGGCCGAAGTGCGTGACCCGTTCCGTGACCACGCGCGTCTGGTAGATCTCGCCCGAGCGTACCTCGATCGTGGACCCGATGCCGAACGTATTGTTCTTGCCGCTGCCGGTGCGGAGCGCCTCGAGCTTGACCTCCATGGCGAGGTTCGTGTTGCCGCCGTCATTGCGAAGCAGGTGCACCCCGGCGGAGTCGTCCATCAGCAGATCCTGATCGCCGTCACCGTCGACATCGGCGACCGCGATCGCCGTCACCGGGCCACGCGCCGCCGGCCGGGTAGGCAGCGACGCCGTGCGATCCTCGAATCGACCGGTGCGATCGTTGCGATACAGGACCACGCCGCGGCGTCCTGCGACGAGGAGATCGAGCCAGCCGTCGTTGTCGTAGTCCACGAATTGAGCGGCGATTGGGTCGATGGCGGGAATCGACCGAAATGCGGCGGTCGAGCGGCGATCCGGAGTGAACGCGCCATCCCCCGTACCATGCCAGAGGGCGCCCCCGCCCCCGCCCGCGACGAAGAGGTCCAGGACGCCGTCGTTGTCGTAATCGGCGACCGCCGCCGCGCCGGCACCGCGACCGGCCTCCAGGCCGCTGGCCGTCGTGGCGTCCTCGAAGCGCCGGAATCCGGTGTTGTGGAATAGCGCCACACCGGTCTCACCGATGGCGAACAGGTCCACACGGCCATCGCCGTCGAAATCGCCGAACAGTACGTCGCGCCATGGGCCCCCCCCCGCGCCTTGGAGCCCCGCGGCCTGGGCCACGTCCGTGAACGTGCCGTCCAGGTTGTTCCGGTACAGCCGGGTGGTACCGCCAACCAGGAGCAGGTCGAGATCGCCGTCGTGGTCGTAGTCGAGGAACACCGCCTTGTGGGCTCTTTCGACGTCCGCCACGCCGGCCGCCGCAGTGACGTCCTTAAAGAGGCGACCATCGTCGTTGCGCAGCAGGTACCCGCGGCCGTCGCCGCCGATCGCGAACAGATCGAGCCAGCCGTCGTTGTCGAAATCGGCGAACGTCGCGGCGACCGCTCCCGCGGGGAGCGGCACCGGGGTTCGCGCCGTGACATCGGTGACGAAGCCGCCGCGCACGCTGTACAGGTGAACGCCGCCTCCCGCCACGAAGAGGTTGTCCTCACCGTCGCCGTCGTAATCGCCCATGGCGAGCGCGGTGGGCGGCGCGCCGGCTGAGGGAAGGCCGGCCTCGTCCGTCACGTCGGTGAACCGCACGTCGGAGGCCTGGCCAGCGCGAGCAATCCCGTGCATGGTGATCACGGTCTGGGGGTTGAATGCCAGCACCGGCCGCCCCATGAGCGGGCCCTCGATCCAGTTCACTTCCTCGAGTGCCGCCTGATACGGCGCAGTGACCTCCATGGCGCGCAGGAACCGGTCGAGCGCCGCGCGCGCTTGCGGCATCCGGGCTCCTCCTGCCCGCAGGTACTGCAGCGCGGCGTCCCGGTACGGCTGGGCTTCCCTGGGTGCTTCGGGTCGCAGGCGGCGCACCTCTTCGAGGTGGCGGACCGCGCTGTCGGTCTCGCCGCGCCGCACTAGTGCGTCGATCAGCTTGAGTCGTACAGCGAGGTTCGCCGGCCGTAGCGCGAGCACCTCCCGCAGCCGGTCCAGGTAGCGGAGTGTCGCCCCGGTGTCGCCGGTCTCCTGCTCGAGCTCGGCCAGCGCGTACAGCGCCCTGGGATCACGGCCCCCCCCCAGTGCCTGCAGCGTCTCACGCGCCTTGGGTGCGCGACCGGTGAGGGCGTACAGCTTGGCGGTGATGAGTCCGATTTCCAGGCTGGCAGGATCGAGCCGCCGGGCACGATTCAGCTGCGTCTCAGCTTCCGGGTAACGGGCGCCGCGCAGGTACGTGAGACCGAGGTTCGCGTATCCAAGCGGGTCATTCGGAACGAGGGAGACGACCTGCTTGAAGTGCCGTTCCGCCTCCGGCAAGCGGCCCCGCTGCAGGTCGGTGAGCCCGAGGTCACGGGCCGCGAGAAGCGCCTGCTGGTCGACCGGCTTCGGCCGGCACGCCAGAGCAGCCAGGAACAGCAACAACCACGACCGACGCGGCATTGCTTAGGGCGAGGTCCCCCGCTTGCCGGGCCCCCCCCTGCCAGCTCCCCGGAGCGAAAACGTCAGCATGGTCACACCGAACACCAGCAGGACCAGCCCCCACCACAGGTTCACATTGATCCCGAGCGAGCGCTGGTAGATCGTGTCGCCGGACACGAGTCCATACACCGTCAGGATGGCGCCGAAGATCGTAAACATCAGGCCGATCGGCAGTCGCAGGTCCAGCTTCATCGCATCACCAGAAAATGATGTTGAGCACGACGGTGAGGGCCAGCACGATGACACCGAGCGTGGCGGGCCGCTTGTGCCAGGGCAGGTCGTGGTCCACGAGGCGCGGCGTCAGGCTGTACACCAGCCCCTTCAGGTCCTCGTCGGATTTGTTGCGTGCCGTGACCAGCGAGATCGCGATCGTCATCACGAAACAGGCGGTCCACGCAAAGATGGCCGTCCAGAAGTTCTGCGCCATCTCGCTCGGGTACGTGTGCAGCACCGTTCCCAGGAACCCGCCCTTCAGCCCCGCGGTCGCGCCGTGCGGCAGTACTAGTCCGTGGTGAATCGCTGCCGCGGCCGTGCCGGTGAGCAGGCCGAAGAACGCCGCGTGGCCTGTGGTGCGGCGCCAGAACATACCGAGCAGGAATGTCGCGAACAGCGGCGCGTTGACGAAGGCGAAGACCAGCTGCAGCATGTCCATGATGTTGTTGAAACGCGTGGTCGCGTACGCCGCCACGACGCTCAGGAGAATTCCGAACACCGTCGCGGCATGACCCATCCGCAGATAGTGCGCATCCGACTGACCCGGGCGGATGTAGGACTGGTAGATGTCGTAGGTCCAGACGGTGTTGAACGCGGTGACGTTCCCCGCCATGCCCGACATGAACGACGCCATCAGGGCGGTGAGCCCGAGCCCGAGGAGTCCCGACGGCAGGTAGTGCCCCAGCATCACCGGGACCGCGAGGTTGTAGTTGGGCGTCCCGTCGCTGCCGATCGGCAGCAAACCGCCACCGGTGACGTGCAACGCGATGGCGATCATGCCCGGCAGGATCACGAGGGCGGGGAAGAGCATCTTGGGGAATGCCGCCAGGAGCGGGGTGCGGCGCGCGGCGGCCATCGAGTCGGCGGCCATGGCGCGCTGCACCACGAGGAAATCCGTGCACCAATAGCCGAACGACAGCACGAACCCGAGCCCCATCACCATCCCGAACCACTCGACGCCCATCGGGTTGGCGCCGGCCGAGTCGAGGTGCCGCCACGAATCGGACCAGGCGCCGGGCGCGTACCCGGCGTTCGTCGCCACGGTTTGGAGCTTCGCCGTCAGACCGGACCACCCGCCCACGTCCTTCAGCCCGAGCAGCACCAGCGGCAGGAACCCCAGGACGATGAGGAAGAACTGCAGCACTTCATTGTAGATCGCCGAGGTGAGTCCGCCCAGGAAGATGTAGCTGAGCACGATGACGGCGGACAGGAGAACGCTGGTGTGAAAGTTCCAGCCGAGCACGAGCTCGAGCAGCTTGGCCAGCGCGTACATCGAGATGCCCGAGGAGAACACGGTCATGACCGCGAAGGTCATCGCGTTGAAGCCGCGCGTCTTCTCGTCGAAGCGAAGCTTCAGGTATTCGGGGACGGAGCGCGCGCGTGAGCCGTAATAGAAGGGCATCATGAAGATGCCGACGAACACCATGGCGGGGATCGCGCCGACCCAGTAGAAGTGGCTCGTCATGATCCCGTACTTGGCTCCGGAAGCGCCCATGCCGATGACTTCCTGCGCGCCCAGGTTCGCCGAGAGGAAGGCGAGCCCGGCGATCCACGCGGGGATCGAGCGTCCCGAGAGGAAGAAGTCTTCGCTGGACTTCACGAATCGGCGCAGGCCCCAGCCGATGCCGAGCACGAAGGCGAAGTAGACGATCAGGAGGCTGTAATCGATCGCCCCGAGATGGATTCTTTCCACGGGGGACTACAAGTACAGGGCCGGGCCGGGAGGCGCAAGGAATCCCGTCCTTGTGATTGTTTTCACAAGAGACTTGACAAGTCCCGGAAATAGGGAACAATGGCGGGGATAGACATTCCACTCTCTATCCGGTAGGGGACATGCCATGAAACCGGTTCGACTGTTCCTGTCAGCCCTCATCGCATTGTGGTGGGTTGCCCAGCTCGGAGCGCAGGCTCAAACCGGCGCCGTCGCGGGGCAGGTCACCGACAGCTTGACGCAACGCCCGCTCGTCGGTGTCGAGGTGTCGATCCCCGGCGTGGCGCGCAAGGCGGTCACCGACCAGGACGGCCGGTTCTCACTGGCTGGTGTTCCGGCGGGACCGCAGATCGTCCAGACCGCGCTGATCGGATACGGTCAGCAACGCAAGGCGGTCGACGTCTCGGCCGGCGGCGTGGCGACGGTCGACTTCACGCTGCGGCCGCAGGCCGCACTGCTCGAGGCCGTGGTGGTGACGGGATACGGCACGCAGCGGCGTGAAGCGATCACCGGGTCGGTCTCGACGATCGAAGCGACTGCGGCCAGGCCGGCGGTGACCACAAACGTCACCCAGATCGTTCAAGGTCGGGCGGCGGGCGTCCAGATCACGCAGAACAGCGGTGAACCGGGCGCCGGTAGCCAGATCCTGATCCGCGGCGGCAGCTCTATCAGCGCGTCCAACAACCCGCTCTACGTGGTCGATGGCGTCCCCATTAACAACGTGCCCACCGAGCCGGACGCGATGGGCATCGGTGGGGCACCGCCGCCGCCACGCAATCCCTTGAACGTGCTCGACCCATCCGACATCGCCTCGATCACCGTGCTCAAGGACGCAGCCTCGGCCGCGATCTACGGCAGCCGGGCGGCGAACGGCGTGATTCTGATCGAGACACGGCGTGGGCGGTCGGCGGGCGGTCCGACCATCGAGTACGACGGCTATGCCGCGACCGCCAGTCCCGCCCGGCGGCTGGACGTGCTGAACGGCTCCGAATACGATCAGTTCGTCCGGCAGCAGGTCACCGCAGGCAATCTGGATCCGATTCACCTCACGAAGCTGGGAGGCCAGAATACGGATTGGGAGCGCGCGGTAACGCGCTCCGCCGTCACGCACGGCCACAACCTCGCGTTCACCGGGGGCAATGAGGACACGCGCTATCGCGCCTCGCTGAACTACCTGAATCAGGAGGGCGTGGCGATCTCCAACGGCCTGGAGCGGATTCAGGGCCGTCTCAGCACCAGCCACCAGGACCTGGACGGCCGCCTGCGGCTCGGCCTGAACGTGACGACGTCCCGGGTCAACAACCAGTACCTCACATTCGAACAGACGGGCGGCTTCGAGGGTGGCGTGTTCCAGAACGTCGCCATCTTCAATCCGACCCAGCCGGTCACCGTTTCCGATTCGACCGGGACGCATTTCTATGAAAGCGGCTCGACCTCGGTGCGCAACCCGGTGGCGCTGGCCGATCAGCTGATCAACCTCGGACAGACGACCCGCACACTGGCCAACGCCAGCGCGGATTTCGATCTGGCGACCGGGTTGACGGCGCGGGTGAACGTCGGCCTGGACCATTCCGGCGGACAGCGGCAGGAGTACTATCCCAACGCGAGCCCGGTCGGGGTGGCGCTGGGTGGCGGGCTGGCGCGTCAGGCTGATCTCGAAAACTCGACGCGCACCCTGCAGACGACGCTCTCCTACAATCGTCCGCTCGGTGAAGGCAACTCCCTCGACCTCGTCGGCGGATACGAGTACACCAAGAATCAGTCGAACAACGTGACCGCTCAGGGAACCGGCTTTTTCACCGACGCGTTCACGTTCAACAACCTGAACAGCGCGCGGACGAGGGAGACTTTCTCCAGCGCGGTCGAAGACCGTATCGTGTCCTTCTTCTCGCGGGCCAACATCGGGCTCAAGGACCGCTTCTTCGTCACGGGCGTGTTGCGCGATGACGGCTCCTCCAAGTTCGCCGAGGGGCACAAGTGGGCCCTGTTCCCGGCATTGTCCGGGTCGTGGCGGCTCAGCCAGGAAGCCTTCATGGCGAACGGGCCGTTTTCGGACCTGCGCTTGCGTGTGGGCTGGGGCCTCACGGGGAACCCCGGGGTTCCGTCCTATCGATCACTGCTGCTGCTCCAGGGCAGCACCGGGGCGACCTATCCGTGGGGTGATACGCCGCATGGCGGCGTCATCCCGTATACCTGCCCCAACCCGAACCTGAAGTGGGAGCAGTCATCGCAGATCGACGCGGCGGTCGACTTCAGCCTCCTGGGCAGCCGGCTGTCGGGGAGCGTCGAGTACTACAACAAGCACACGAAGGACCTGCTGCTCGACGTGTCGGTCTCACAGCCGGCAACGTGCAGCACCCGGCTCGAGAACGTCGGGAAACTGGAAAACCACGGTCTCGAGCTGTCGCTCGACGCGGTCGCGATGTCGCGGCCGGGGATGATCTGGCGCGCCGGTCTGGTGTTCTCGGCCGATCGCGGCAAGGTCGTCAGCCTCGGCCCCAACAGCTTCATCACTTCGGGGGGCGTCAGTGGGCAGGGGCAGAGCAACCAGGTGTCCGAGCGCATCATGCCCGGACAACCGCTGGGCACGTTCTTCGGGCCCGTGTTCTCCGGCTGGGATGCCCAGGGCCATCAGCTCTTCAAATGCGCCGCGTCGACCGCGGGGTGCGTGAACGGGACGACCACCACGCCGGCCGCGAGCGATTACGCCATCATCGGCAATGCCAACCCGGATTTCACCCTCGGCGTCCATAGTGACGTCACCTGGGGCCGGTTCGACATCAGCCTCCTGATCCGGGCCTCCGTGGGACAGGATGTGTTCAACAACACGGCGCTCGTCTACTCCACCAAGGGCAACGCGTTGCAGGACAAGAACTTCCTGCGGCCCGCCCTGACCGACCCGACGGGGATTCATGAGCCGGCCATCTACTCCTCCCGGTGGATCGAAGGGGCGTCGTTCGTCCGCCTGCAGAACGTCACGGTGGGCTACGACTTGAACCTGCCCTTGCTGACACGCTCGGCGCGCAGTGCGCGGGTCTATGTGTCGGCCGACAACCTACTGCTCATCACTGGTTATTCCGGCTTGGACCCTGAGGTCCATGCAGACGCCGGCTTGGCCACGCGCGGTCTTGATTACCTTAGTTATCCACGGCCCCGCACGGTGACGGGCGGCCTGCGTCTCACGTTCTGAGGAGGCACTGGTCCCATGAAGCGACTACTTGTAAACACGTCGATCGGCGCGGCGCTCGTCACGTTCCTGCTGCTGCCGCTGCAAGGATGCACGAATCTGGACGAGGTCCCCATCAGTGACATCACGAAGGGGAACTTCTTCCACAACGAGGCGGAAGTGCTGGCGGCGCTCGCGGGCGTGTACTCCCAGCTGCGGGGCACGCTGGACGATTACTACAACGTGAGCGAAATCAGCACTGACGAAATGGTCGTGCCGACCCGCGGTCAGGACTGGTACGACAACGGGCAGTGGCTCGAAACGCACCGCCAGACCTGGACGGCGAACAGCGTATTCAGCCTTGCCTTTGGAAACGGAATCTGGAACACGGCGTACGCCGGCGTTGCGCGCGCCAACGTGTTCATCGAAGCGCTCCAGAATGTGACCGTGCCCAATAAGGCCTCGATCGTGGCGGAGGCGAGGGGGCTCCGGGCGTTCTACTATTACATCCTGATGGACGCGTTCGGCGGGGTGCCGATCGTCACCACGACCGACATTGTGAAGAACCCTCGCAACACCCGCCGCGAGGTGTTCGATTTCATCGAGAGCGAGCTGATCGCGGCGCGCGCCGACTTGCCCGCCACGCGGCCCTCCTCGGATAACGGACGCTTCACCCAGGGCGCCGCGGACGCCATCCTGGCCAACATGTACATCAACGCCGGCGTGTTCACGAAGGACGCCGGCATCAGCACCGGGGCGTACAATTCGTGCTCGGGCGTTCAAGTCAGCGGTGGTGTGGACGCCTGCGCGGCCGCGATTGCCTCCGCCGACGCGATTCTCAATTCCGGGGTCTACCAGCTGGCCGACACGTTCCAGCAGAACTTCCGCGCCGACAACTACGCGTCACCGGAGAACATCTTCGCCGTCAAGTTCGTCGACCAGGCCGGGCTGGGTCTGAACTTCGTGATGCGGGCGCTGCACTACTCGCAGTTCAACCCCTCTCCCTGGAACGGCTTCGCTACGCTGGCGGAAGCCTACAACACGTTCGATCCCGCCGACCGGCGCCGGCAGGTGATCCTCATCGGACAGCAGTACAACGTGCTCACCGGCGATTCCGCGTTCGATCGCGCCGGCAACCCGCTGGTCTTCACCGATACGATCCACGACATCACCCAGGCGACCGAAGGCGAAGGGCCACGCGTCTACAAGTGGCCGGCCTCCCCCGCCCACGTGGCGCAGGACAACGGGAACGACTTCGCCTGGTTCCGGCTCGGCGAGATCTACCTGATCAAGGCCGAGGCGCTGAACGAGCAGTCGGCGGGGAGTGCCGCCGCGCTCGTCGTACTGAATACGCTGCGGGCGCGGGACTTCAATCCGCCGCAACCGCTCGCCGTTATCGATCGCTCCGTGATCCTGAACGAGCGGCTGTTCGAGCTGATCGGCGAAGGCAAACGGCGGCAGGACCTGGTTCGGTTCGGTACCTACACCACTCGGGCGGACGATCCGTCCATGGCCGGCGGCAAGGTGCCGACAGCGGATTACTACGTGCTGTTGCCGATTCCGCAGACGCAGCTCGACGCCAACCCGCAGCTGGTGCAGAATTCGGGATACTGACCGGGATCGGACTTCGTTGATGTGGTTCGCCATCGCCTGCTCGCGGTTCCCGCGGCAGGCGATTCGGCTCTTAGGCCCCCCCCTGGTGTGGCTGATCGCCGCCTGCGCCGGCGGAGCCGGCAAGGACGCGACCACGGCTCAGGCCCACCCCCCACCGGGCGACGGCCGGCTCTTCACCATGCTGCCCTCCAGCTATACCGGCGTCCGGTTCGCCAATCGGCTCAAGGAGACGCGTGAGCTAAACGTTTTCACGTATCGCAACTTCTACAACGGCGGCGGAGTGGCGTTGGGGGACCTGAACGGGGACAGTCTCCCGGAGATCGTGCTCACCGCCAATCAGGGCGGGGTCCACCTGTACCTGAACGAAGGGAAGTTCCGGTTCCGCGAAATCACCGGTGAGGCCGGCCTCGCGCGCGGGGACGACGCGGTCTCCTGGACCACGGGCATCACGCTGGCCGATGTGGACGGCGACGGTCGCCTGGACATCTATGTCTGCCGCGCCGGTAAAGTCGAAGGCACGCGCCGGGCCAACTTGCTCTACTTGAACCAGGGACCGAGCACTGCCGGGGGGGTGCCCAAGTTCGTCGAGCGTGCCGCCGCCTACGGCATTGCCGACACGAGCTACTCGACGCAGGCCGCGTTCTTCGATTACGACCGCGATGGCCGGCTGGACATGTATCTGTTGAACAACTCGCCGCGCCCGGTCTCGAGCTTCGGGTTGCGCAATACGCGCGCCGAGCGCGATCCGCTGGGCGGCCACAAGCTGTATCACAACGTCGGCGGACGGTTCGTCGACGTGAGCGCGGCGGCCGGCATCTACGGCAGCGATATCGCCTTCGGTTTGGGCGTGGGCGTGAGTGACCTCAACCGTGACGGCTGGCCCGATCTTTACGTGTCGAACGATTTCTTCGAGCAGGATTACCTCTACATCAACAACCACGACGGAACCTTCACCGAGTCGGTCGCCCGCGAGATGCCCTACACGAGCTACTTCTCCATGGGCCTCGACATCGCGGACATCAACAACGACGGATGGCCGGACATCTACACGACCGACATGCTGCCCGAAGACGACTACCGGCTGAAGACGACCTCGGCGTTCGAGGACTGGGACGTCTACCAGGCCAAGGTCAAGAACGGCTACCACGACCAGTTCATGCGCAACATGCTCCAGATCAACAACGGGAACGGCACGTTCTCCGACCGCGGCCAGATGGCCGGGGTGGCGCGGACCGACTGGAGCTGGAGCGCGCTGATTGCCGACTACGATCTCGACGGCCGCAAAGACATCTTCGTCACGAACGGCCTCGCCCGGGACGTCACGTCCCAGGACTACGTCGCCTTCCTGGCGAATGACCAGACGATGCGGGCCGCGGCGAGCGGCGCGCGCGTCGACTTTCTCGGCCTCGTCAACGCCATGACCTCCACCCCGCTGGTCAATTACGCGTTTCGCAACGAGGGCGACGGCACGTTCTCGCATGAGAGCGTGGCCTGGGGCTTGAACACTCCCAGCTTCTCGAACGGCGCCGCCTACGGGGATCTGGACGGGGATGGGGCGCCGGACCTGGTCGTGAACAACGTCAACCAGGAAGCGTTCGTCTACCGCAACAACGCCCGCGCCCGCTCGGAGAACCGGTACCTCCAGGTGCAGCTCGAGGGCGATGCCCCCAACCGCTTCGGTGTCGGGGCGAAGGTGACGCTGCAGACCGGCGGGCAGACGCAGGTCCAGGAGCTGATGCCGACCCGCGGCTTCCAGTCGAGCGTGGATTATGTGCTGTCGTTCGGACTCGGCCGGACCGATACGGTGGAGTCGGTGACGGTCGAGTGGCCGGATGGCCGCATCAGCACGGTGTCGTCCGTCGCCGCCAATCAGCGGCTGACCGTGCGACAGGCCGGCGCCACGGCCGCGCCACCGGCCCCGACGGCCCTCCTGCCGAGCACACCGCTCCTGACGGACGTCACGGACCGCATCGGCTTGCCGTACACGCATCGGGAAAACGACTTCGTGGACTTCGATCGCGAGCCGCTGATCCCGAAACTGCTCTCGACAGAAGGGCCGCTCTTGGCGGTGGCCGACGTGAACGGCGACGGGCTGGACGATGTCTTCCTGGGCGGCGCGAAAGGACAGCCCGGGGCGCTGCTCATCCAGCAGCCCGATGGACGTTTCTCACCCGGCGCGCGGGGCGTTTTAGAGTCGGATGCGATTTCGGAGGACATCGGCTCCGTGTTCTTCGACGCGGACAAGGACGGCGACAAGGACCTTTACGTGGTGAGCGGCGGGAGCGAGTTCTCGGAGGGATCGCCGGCCTTGCAGGACCGGTTGTACCTGAACGCCGGACGGGGGCGGGGCGGTTTCCGCAAAGCGACCGGCGCCCTGCCGGCTGAGCTCACGAGCGGGTCGCGGGTTGCGGCGGCCGACTACGACGGCGACGGCGACGTGGACCTGTTCGTCGGGGGGCGGGTCGTCCCCTGGAAATACGGCATCGATCCGCCGAGCCTGCTGTTGCGCAACGACGGCCGGGGCCACTTCACCGATGTCACGCAGGCGTTGGCGCCCGACCTGGCGCGTGTCGGCATGGTCACCGATGCCGTCTGGCAGGACGTGGACGGGGACCGGCGCCCGGACCTGGTGGTGGTCGGAGAGTGGATGCCGATCGTCATCTTCCACAACACGGGCGGCGGGAAGCTCGTCCGCGCGTCGACGCGCGGACTCGAGCAGAGTGCCGGATGGTGGAACCGGATCATCGCGGGGGACTTCACGGGCGACGGGCGCGTCGACTTCGTGGTCGGCAACCTGGGACTCAATACGCGCCTGCGCGCCACGGTGACCGAGCCCGCTACGATGTACGTGAAGGACTTCGACCACAACGGGTCGGTGGAGCAGATCGTGTGCACCTACACCGACGGCGTGAGCTATCCGCTCGCGTTACGCGACGACCTGGTGCGGGCCATCCCGTCCCTGAAGCCCCGCTACCCGAATTACAAGGACTACGCCCGGCAGACCGTGACCGACATCTTTTCCGCGGCCGACCTGGCGGACGCGGTGGTGAAGCGCGCCTACACCTTCGCGTCCGTGCTGGCGCGCAACAACGGGGACGGCTCCTTCACGCTGGTGCCGCTGCCGTCCGAGGCGCAGATCGCGCCGATCTACGGCATCCTGGCTGACGATGTCGATGGCGACGGCGCGCTCGACCTGCTCCTCGCTGGCAACTTCGACGGGGTGAAGCCGGAGCTCGGCCGCATGAGCGCGAGCGAGGGACTGGTGCTGCGCGGCACTGGGAAGGGACGATTCACACCGGTGGGAGCGCGCGCGAGCGGTTTTCAGGTGCCCGGTCAGGCGCGAGACATCCAACGTGTCCGGACTCGCCACGGCGACCTGGTCCTCGTGGCTCGAAACAACGATCGACCGCTCATCTTCCGATTGACGCGTGAAGCGGGAGGCAGCCTCGCTCGGCGGCCTTAGTGGCCGGGAAGCTTGGTCTTGATGACGATCACGCCGTTCGCGCCGCGCGAGCCGTACATGGTCGTGTCGATCGGGTCCTTCAAGACCTGGATCGACTCGATGTCGTACGGGTTGATGCCGGAAAGGCTGCCCTGCGGCCCGGGCTCGATGGGGACACCGTCGACCACGTACAGCGGCTGGCTGCTGCCCATGAAGGAGTTCCGCCCGCGGATCTGCACGGCGATGCCACCGTCGGCCGTGCGCGAAATCGTCACGCCGGGGAAGCGGCCCTCGAGGACTTTTTCGATCGGCTCCATGGTGGCTTGGCGCGTGATATCGGCCGACGTCACCGTGCCGGGGTGGGACGCGGCCCGGACGCTCGAATCCGCAGTGCTGTCCGCGCCGGCTCGCTGGCCCGGTTTCGGCCCCGCGGCGCAACCGGAGCCGAGTGCCACCAGCAGGGCGATGGTCAAAAGACGCGGTGAGTGCGCGAGCATATGGTTCATTAGACAATACACCTCGCTCCGCCGGAGGGAAGGCCTCATGAGCGGTTCTCCTCTATGGCGACGTAGGTGACCGTGTCCCACGCATTGTGGATCCCGCTGAACAGGAGAATCACGGTCGCCGTGCCGATGACGAACAGGGCGGGAGTGGATGCCCGTGGCAGCATCCCCGCCGCCACGAGGAGCGTCAGGTAGGCGAGGGCAGGGAAGACTCCGTGCCACAGCCAGTCTTCCAGCACGGGCCGGTAGTCGGTTTGACCGCGCGCGCGTCGCATGACGATGCCGACATAGACGACTCCGGCGAGACCGGTCATTCCCAGCAGGAGGCTGACATACGTCAGCGAATGCCAGGGCGCGCTGAGAATGGCGGAGACGAGGAGCGCCGCGCAGAAATGCACGACGTTGGGTGTGGCGAAGGCGTTGATGGTCCGGTTCGCCGCCCGTCGCCGCGTTTCAGGAATCAACGTCATCACCACGAACATCAATCCCGTGAGCCCGGCGGAAGACGAGCCGATGATGACGTAGAAGCTCTCCCAGGCCGGCAGCGGTGACCCAGCGACGTCTTGCATGACGGGCGCCTCGTCGAGCGGGAACCGTGGTTGGAGCGACAACCCTCGTCAATCTGCACCCGTCGCTGGCTCGCGCAATGCGCGGCATCGAGGCGGCGAAAACCAGGATCATGGACGACCCGGCGGACGAGCATTATGTTGGCCGCCTCCTTCAAAAACACACCATGACACTGTTAAAAGTTGCCCCGCCGCAGGAGCCCGAAGTCGATCTGTCGCGCACCTACGACGCGATCGTCATCGGGTCCGGCGCCGCGGGCGGCATGGCCTCCCACGTCCTCACGTCCAGCGGACTGAACGTGCTGCTGCTCGAGGCCGGGCGGAAACTGCCCATCGAGCAGGAGCTGCGCTCCATGGAGTGGCCGTACGACCACCCGCGTCGGGGGGATCTGCCGCCGGGCTCACACGGCCTTTCCTTCAACGAGTACAACATCCGGCAGCCGCCCTACGCCAAAGGGTCGGCGTTCAAGCACGTGTACTCCTACGTCGGGGGGTGGGACGGGGGAGACTACGTCAAGAACATCCTGGTGGACGAGAAGGATCATCCCTACACCGGCACCCGCTACGCCTGGGTGCGGGCGCGCGCGCTGGGGGGCAAGACCAATATCTGGGGCCGGCTGGCCCTGCGACTGTCGGACTTCGACTTCAAGGCGAAATCCCGCGACGGCTACGGCGAGGACTGGCCGATCTCGTACGCGGATCTGGAGCCCTACTACGACAAGGTCGACCTCTACCTCGGTATTTCGGGCCACAAGGAAAACCTGCCGCACCTGCCGGACAGCCTGTTTCAGCGTCCCAACAAACTCACCATCGCCGAAGTGCAGCTGCGACAGAAACTCGCGCCCATGGGGCGTGTGGTGACGCCGTACCGTGCGGGGGTCACCACCGACGGCCTCAAGCACAACCGGTACCGCAGCAAGTGTTTCGGTCGTGGCGCCTGCGGCCGGCGGCCGGGCGGTTGCGACATCCACGCGGCCTTCGACTCCCCCACCGGGCTGATTTATCCTGCGATGGACACCGGGCATCTCACGCTGCGCACCAACTCGACGGCGCACGAGATCCTGGTCGACCGCAATACGGGTCGCGCGCGCGGCGTCGCGTTCGTCGATAGCGTGTCGAAGAAGTCGCTCGAGGCTAAAGC